>Ga0209631_10003087_pt1 | contig 19466 bp, 17 predicted proteins | sample COG_08_FD_184752 | JGI IMG/M metagenome (GOLD analysis project Ga0209631, IMG submission 184752) | Pelagic Microbial community sample from North Sea - COGITO 998_met_08 (SPAdes) (version 2) | ecosystem: Environmental > Aquatic > Marine > Neritic zone/Coastal water | place: Helgoland, sampling...
TCCACGGCGACTGGTCAATCCCAAGCGAAAGACAATAGGACTGCGCGTACCTGAAAATGAGATTTGTTCTGCCCTGCTGGCAGAGCTGGGTGAACCCATCATGAGTTCAACGCTTATCATGCCCGGTGATGAATATCCCCTGACTGATCCTTATGAAATGCGAGAGTTGCTGGAGCATCAAGTTGATCTGGTGATTGATGGCGGCTATTGCGGGTTGGAGTCGACCACGGTGATCGATCTGGAGCAGGACATCCCTGTGGTGGTCCGCGAAGGATGTGGCGATCTTGATTTGTTTGTGGCGTGATCTCTATCGTTAAAAAGCGTCAACATGAGAACGCTAATTCCTCATAAAAAGTGCGCGTGAGTGGCGGTTGTTAAGATATACTGCGTCTCGAGAAAAATAATAAAATGACTCGATTGGAACGACCTTTCCATTAGGCTTGTGAAATTGCAAATGTCTACACTTACCCCGGCTAACGTTAACGAGTGAATATGCTTGACTCACAGAACCGCGTCCTTTCAGGCATGCGCGCTACCGGGCGCTTGCATCTTGGGCACTACCATGGGGTGTTGAAAAACTGGATACAGCTGCAGCGTGAATATGATTGCATGTTTTTTGTCGCAGACTGGCATTCACTCACCACGCATTACGAAAGCACCGAAATCATAGAGGATAGTGTTTGGAACATTGTGATTGATTGGCTGGCGGCCGGCATAAATCCGGGCTCTGCAACACTTTTTATCCAGTCTAGAATTCCTGAACATGCCGAGCTCCATCTGCTGTTGTCGATGATTACGCCATTGAGCTGGCTGGAACGGGTACCGAGTTACAAGGAGCAACAACAGAAGCTTGATGAACGTGATCTTTCAACTTACGGATTCCTAGGTTATCCATTGTTACAGAGCGCGGACATTCTAAGCTATAAAGCGGGATGGGTACCTGTAGGCGCTGACCAGGTGCCACATGTAGAATTGACTCGCGAACTGGCCCGTCGTTTTAATCATATTTATGGACGTGATGCGGGATTTGAGCAGATCGCCGAAGATGCGATTAAAAAGCTGGGGCGGAAGAACGGTAAGCTCTACAGGGAATTACGTCGCGGTTTCATGGAACAGGGAAATCAGGAGTCTCTTGAAAAGGCCCAGGCGCTGCTGCAAGACCAGCCGAATATTTCCCTGGGCGACAGGGATCGCCTTTTTGGTTATCTTGAGGGTGGCGGAAAGATAATCCTGCCAGAGCCCCAAACACTCTTGACTGAGGATTCGGTGATGCCGGGGCTCGATGGCAACAAAATGTCGAAATCCTATGGCAACACGATTACCCTTAGAGAAGACAGCGATTCAGTTGCGCGAAAGATCAAAACTATGACAACGGATCCCGCCAGAGTGAGAAGAAATGACCCCGGTGAGCCCGATAGGTGTCCCGTATTTAGTTTGCACAAGATATACTCTGACGACAAAACCAGAGAGTGGGCGACAACGGGTTGTACAAGTGCGGGGATCGGCTGTATCGATTGTAAAAAACCGCTGATCGATGCAATTTTAGTGGAACAGCAGCCAATGCGTGAACGTGCGCAACAGTACGAGGAGAATCCGGAGCTGGTGAAGAGCATCGTTGCCGAGGGTTGTGAGAAAGCACGCATCATCGCTAAATCGACGCTTGAAGATGTGCGATTGGCGATGGGGCTGGATTATCGGTCATAACAATTAGCGCCCCTGCGCGGGGGGTCTACAAGCTTATGACAGTTATGCAGCTGGCGATTAACTTTGAGATAAATGACGACAACAATGACTAACGAAACGCCTGAAAATCCGGTCAATGAAAGCTCTGAAAGTTCTGACAACGAAGAAGCACAGTCTGGGCCTGTTGCTGGTGGATCACAATCCGGCACTGAAATAGCGGGTGCTGTTGCTCCAGCGTCAGGCTCTGCCGGCGCGTCTGTCTCGGTCGAAGTTGTGGCTGGCACACAGGCTGAACTGGATAGTCAAACTGCATCCCAAAGCGAGATGCCTTTTGCTGTGGTTGAAGGCAAACCGATGACCCAGATGCCTCTTGATTTGTACATTCCACCGGATGCGCTGGAAGTATTTCTCGAAGCTTTTGAGGGTCCACTAGACTTGCTGCTTTATCTCATCAAGCGGCAGAATTTAGATATTCTTGATATAAAGGTTGCAGAAATCACCAAGCAGTACATGGACTACATCGAATTGATGGAGGACATGCACTTCGAACTTGCGGCGGAGTACCTGGTGATGGCAGCGGTGCTGGCTGAAATTAAGTCACGCATGTTGCTACCTCGTCAAACGGAAGATGAGATTGATGAAGATGATCCCCGTGCAGAATTGATTCGGCGCCTTCAGGAATACGAGCGATTTAAAGATGCAGCACTCAATCTTGATGAGATACCCCGGTCCAACCGAGACTACTGGATTGGTTCTGCAGAAGCGCCCGTGGTTGATAAGCCGAAACCGCTGCCAGATGTTAAACTGCAGGAAATGCTGATCTCGCTCGCGAAAGTGCTGAAACGTGCGGAGAGCTTTGGTAGTCACAAAATTGAGCTTGAGCCGCTGTCTACCAGAGAACGAATGTCGAGTATTCTTGATCAGGTGCAACTCGCCGGAGACAACTTCGTGCCTTTTCTCGCGCTGTTTGATCCTAAAGAAGGGAAGGCCGGTGTTGTGGTCACTTTCCTTGCGATGATGGAACTCATCAAGGAGGCTCTGCTCGAAATCGTCCAGACCGAAGCTTTCGCACCAATTCATGTGAAGGTTAAGGCCGTATCCGATGCGGTGATCGAGCCGCTTGAGTTGAATTAGCCGCTGATCGAACCAGTTAGTTTCTATCCAATAAAAGACACTGAAAATAAGAAGACATATGAGTGAAATACCAGCCCTAAAACAGATCATTGAAGGCGCGATACTCGCTGCTGACCAGCCTCTGAGTATCGACCTGATGATTCATCTATTCGAGCATGAGCCACCGACGCGTGCAGAGGTTCGCGAAGCTCTGGCGACAATTACGGAGGAATGTGACGGCAAAGGTTTTGAATTAAAAGAAGTCGCGAGTGGTTATCGATTTCAGGTTAAAACCGAGTATGGCCAGTGGGTCAGCCGTCTGTGGGATGAACGTCCCCCACGTTATACGCGAGCGCTGCTGGAGACGCTCGCACTGATTGCTTACAAACAACCGATTACCCGCGGTGATATTGAAGAGATAAGAGGGGTAACAGTCAGTACGAATATCATGCGAACGTTGTTGGAACGCGAGTGGATTCGCGTCGTGGGGCACAGGGATGTTCCTGGCAAGCCTGCTATTTACGCCACGACAAAGTCGTTTCTTGACTATTTTAATTTGAGCAGTCTTGATGAGCTTCCGACGCTTTCGGAAATAAAGGATCTGGATAAGGTCAATGAGGAACTTGATCTTGATGATGAAATTGTAGAATCTCGCACGCTTGAGATACCCACAGACGAGGACGCCGAGTCTGTCAATGCTGACAGCGAAAGTCTTGCGGAAGTCACAGATAAAGTGAATGAGATTGAAGAAAACATTAAAAATCTGTTCAGGGAAGAAGAGGCTGCAGAAGAAGCAGCGGATGAAGAGCTGAATGAGATCATAGAGGAAGCTGAAGAGGTCGCAGAAAATCAGGAAGTGGACGCAGAAGCCAAAGAAACTGGAAATATCGAAAACACAGACGTTACCGTAGGAATTGATTTGGGCGAGGTGTCTGAAAATACTGACATAGACACACCAGACGATACCCAAGAACCAGAGCCCCGAGGGCAGTCTTAAATGAACGCATACCGTCACAGTTTAGCATTCGCTCTATTGGGTGAAGTGTAATGGCAGATAAGCTGCAAAAAATACTCGCCAATGCCGGGTTGGGTAGTAGGCGCGGTATCGAGAAGTGGATTGAAGAAGGGCGAGTGAGTGTCAACGGCCAGGTTTCATCAATAGGCGATCGCGCAGAGGATACAGATCGGATATTTGTTGACGGCAAGCCCATTAAAATTATCACGCAGGCACATCGACATCTGCTATACAACAAACCGCCAAACGAAATCTGTTCTCGTAATGACCCAGAGGGTAGAACGTCAGTTTTTAAGCGATTGCCGCGGTTGGAAAAACAGCGTTGGATTTCCGTGGGTAGACTGGATTATTCAACGAGCGGACTGCTGTTGTTTACAACCGATGGCGCGCTTGCAAATAAACTGATGCACCCTTCGTTCCAGATTGAGCGAGAATATGCCGTGCGAGTGCTGGGTCACGTCACGGAAGAAAAGCTGACCGCGATGCGTGAAGGGGTGTTGCTCGAAGATGGATTGGCAAAGTTCACTGATATCCAAAAAGGCCAAGAAGAAGACGAAAGCGCAAACCAGTGGTACTACGTGGTGATCATGGAGGGGCGCAATCGTGAAGTTCGGCGTCTGTGGGAATCTCAGGACCTCACGGTTAGCAGGCTTAAGCGAACGCGCTACGGTAGCTTTTTTATTCCCAGTTCGGTGAAGTCGGGCAAATCAATTGAGCTTAAAGGTCGTGATGTCGATGACCTTTATCTCATGGCTGGTGTTGAACCGGTGAAACAGAAACAACATCGACAGGATTCCCGAAAAGGAAAAGGGAAAAGCTCTCAAGGTCGGGTAAAACCAAATTGAAGCGAGGTGTCTATTTGCTTCGGTAATAAGCCGGGTGATGTCTAGCCTTGTAACGTCTCGCCCTTGATATGCTCGCTATCATCGCCCATCAGATAGAGGTACAAGGGCATCAGATCCTCTGGTGCCTTTAGCGTAGCAGGATCTTCGTTCGGATAAGCGGTCGCTCTCATGCTGGTGCGGGTGCCTCCTGGATTTAGGATGTTAACCCTGATGTTCGAGGCATTTTCTAACTCTTCCATGAGCAGTTTCGCCAGCCCCTCGAGCGCGTATTTAGAAACGGAATAAGCGCCCCAGTAAGCGCGAGGTGTAGCGCCTACCCCGGAGCTAGAAAATAGCAGCGAAGCACTTGAAGACTGCCTGAGCAGAGGCATAAAAATCCGTGTCAAAAGAAACACGGCGTGCAGGTTGACCTGCATCACTTTCATCCAGGTATTAATGTCGTAATGTTCAACTGGCACCCGCTCTCCCAGAATTGCCGCGTTGTGTAGTAGCCCGTCAAGGCGCCCATATTGTTCCTCCATGACTTCGGCAAGCTTCTGTATCTCATCCGGCGTTGCGGTCGCCAAGTCCATGGGCGCGATACCTGGCTCGGGTGCACCTGAGGCGATTATCTCGTCATAGACGCTTTCAAGTTTGGTTGTCGTTCGACCAAGCAGTACGACCGTTGCACCATAGCTAGCATAGGTAAGGGCAGCAACTCTGCCGATGCCGTCACCGGCCCCTGTAACAAGAATGATTTTGTCTTTGAGCAATGCTGTGGGGGCGGTGTAGTCCATAAATAAATTCCGGCGCCTGAAGCTGACGAGCCTCACTAGATGAATATTGTGTCAATTGTACAGGTGAAGTTTAGGCGAGTCCGCTTAATTTACGTCTGAATATGCTGTCTAGTGTCCAGCGCCAAAACGGTGATGGTTGGCTAACGGCCCTTTGTCATATCGTTAGAATGGCTAAGCGAGTCAACCCGGTGACGTCGCGTAGGCAAGATAGTTAACATCGGTATCGTCACCGAGTTTGTAAATACCTGTCAGTGGGTTGTAAGTCATGCCTGTGAGATCCTGTAGCGAAAAACTTTCCTGACGTAACCATCTGCCCAATTCGGAGGGTTTGATGAATTTATCATAGTCATGGGTGCCTTTTGCCAACAGTTTAAGAATATATTCGGCGCCTACGACGGCCAGCGCGTAAGCCTTTGGGTTGCGGTTGATCGTCGATAGGAAAAGGTGTCCGCCTGGTTTTAACAGCTTTCCACAGGTCGCGATGATCGAGTGTGGGTCAGGGACGTGTTCGAGCATTTCAAGACAGGTAATGACATCAAACTTGCCATCGCTGGTTGCTTCTTGTTTTGCTTGTAGGTCTTCAATCGACGTTAACTGATAGTCAATCTGAAGTTTGGATTCGTGTTGATGCAATTTTGCGACCTGAAGTGCTTTGGGTGCTAAATCAATGGCAGTAACATCCGCACCCGCGGCCGCCAACGACTCGCTCAGAATTCCCCCACCACAACCGACGTCAAGTACTCGCTTTCCTGTCAGGTCTACTCTGTCCTGAATGTATCCAACACGTAATGGGTTTATCTCATGGAGCGGTTTGAATTCGCTATTCTTATCCCACCACTTTCTTGCGAGTTCGTCGAACTTGTGGAGTTCGCTGTCATCCCAGTTGTCGTTTGAATTAGCTTGATCTTGGCTCATGTAGTTACTCGTCTTTGACGCTAGCTGCAAAGTACAATCTTCTCATAGTCGCAGGCGCCGGGTCATGAAAGAATTTTTGCCTGCCACTGTCGGGCGTTGGCACGCATTCGAGCCGTGTCCATATTCGTCAGAGTACGGTTCGACAACTGGTGTTCGCCATCGATCCATACATGACAGACCTGGTCTCCCGAAGCTGCGTAAAGCAGGTCCGAGGCAGGGTTGTGCATAGGTTGAAACTTTAACGCGGAGAGATCCACGGAAATCATATCCGCGCACTTTCCTGGTTCGAGGCTGCCAATTTCATCTTCCAGTCCCAAAAACTTCGCGCCGTTGATGGTGGCCATTTCGATAACTTGATGCACAGGCAAGCTCGAAGCGTCGCCAGTCATTCCTTTTGCCATCAGCGCCGCTATTTTCATCTCTTCAATCATGTCTAGATTGTTGTTGCTGGCGGCGCCGTCAGTCCCAAGTGCAACATTTACGTGGTGAGACATTAGGTCACTCACGGGGCAAAAACCACTGGCCAATTTGAGATTGCTGGCAGGGCAATGAGCAATATGAGTCTGTCGTTGTGACAGTTCGCCCATTTCCTGCGGAGTGATTTGCGTCATATGAACGGCCTGAAGTGACGGGGACAGTATGCCAAGTTCTTTCATGCGTTGAATGGGGCGTTTGCTTGTTTCAGCTATCGCGTCGGAGACTTCTGCAGCCGTTTCATGAAGATGCAGGTGGATAGGCATTTCCAATTGTTCTGCGTACATACGCACCTGCTCAAAGCCTGCATCGGTGACGCTGTAAGGGGAGTGTGGGGCAAGTGCCGGGGTGATGAGTTTTTGACTTTTGAGCGTGTCGCGCACACTAAGCCCCTTGTTGATATGCTCCTCTTCCGCATCAGCCCATGCATTCGGGAAATGAATAATGGGTAAACCGACCTGCGCTCTGAACCCGTGATCAATGTAGGCTTTTGCAGAGGCGTTCGGAAAAAAATAGCTGTCTGCAACCGTCGTTGTGCCAGAGCAGATCATTTCGGCAATCGCCAGTGTTGTGCCGTCATAAACGAAATCAAAGTCGACCAAACGATTTTCAACCGGCCAGATGTGTTCCGCCAACCAGGTCTTAAGCTCGAAATCGTCTGCATACCCTCTGAGCAATACCATTGCAGAGTGGCCGTGGGTGTTAATCAACCCAGGCATAAGCAACTGCTCCGGTAGTGCAAGGTTGGGCAAATCTGGATATTTTTCGGGTATATCGGCGGTCGGTAATAAGTCCGCTATTTTGCTCCCGACGACGACAAGTGAGTGGTTTTCGAGCAGAGACTTTCTTGGAATAACGGGCAATATCCAGCGAGGGCTGACAATGAAATTAGTGTTGATCGTCGACATTTTTACTTGGTTTACCGATAGGCGAAAAATTGCTGGCCATTATAGCCATGAATCGCATTTGTTTGGCTAGAAAAGTGGTCTATCAGGTGCTGTCCGTGGTAGTATACGATGCTTCCGCAAAAGTGATTTGCCTAAGGTCTTACCCTCTATTTCATGTCTGATTTCGACAACGATATAACCACCGTAAATATAGAAGACGAGCTCAAACAGTCGTACTTAGATTATGCCATGAGTGTCATTGTCGGGCGTGCGTTGCCTGATGTGAGAGATGGTCTGAAACCTGTTCACCGGCGGGTGCTGTTTGCAATGAATGACCTCAATAATGCCTTTAATAGGCCTTATATGAAGTCCGCGAGAATTGTTGGCGATGTCATCGGTAAGTATCACCCTCACGGGGACACCGCAGCCTACGACACGATAGTACGTATGGCGCAATCTTTCAGCATGCGATACCAGTTGATTGATGGTCAGGGTAACTTTGGTTCGCTTGACGGCGATAACGCCGCTGCCATGCGTTACACAGAAATCCGAATGCAAAAGATCGCCCACGAGTTGATGGCTGATCTAGATAAAGACACGGTTGATTTCACAGAGAATTATGATGGCACGCTGATGATGCCGTCGGTGTTTCCTTCTAAGGTGCCGAATCTGCTGGTGAACGGTTCTAGCGGTATCGCTGTCGGTATGGCAACCAATATCCCTCCGCACAACCTAACAGAAGTCGTCAATGCTTGTCTGGCATTGCTCGATGACCCGGATATTGACATCGAAGGCCTGATGGAGCACGTGCAAGGACCTGATTTCCCGACAGGGGCTATCATCAATGGACGCGCCGGTATTGTCATGGCCTACAGAACCGGTCGTGGGCGCGTTCAGGTTCGCGCACGTTGCGAAATAATCAGTGATGAGAAGAGCAAACGTGACACGATCATCATCAAAGAAATTCCCTACCAGTTAAATCGTGCGCGATTGATCGAAAAAATTGCCGAACTGGTAAAAGAGAAAAAGATCGAAGGTATTACTGAGCTGCGAGATGAGTCCGCAACAGACACAAGGATCGTATTAGAGCTCCGAAGGGGTGAAGTTGGCGAAGTTGTGCTGAACAATTTGTATGCGCAGACGCAGCTGCAGAGTGTGTTCGGTATTAACATGGTGGCTTTGGTAGATAATGAGCCGAAGGTGCTCAATCTCAAGCAAATCCTTGAGGCTTTCGTGCTGCATCGTCGAGAGGTCATTACTCGACGTACCGTGTTCCTGCTCCGTAAAGCCCGCACACGAGGACATGTGCTAGAAGGTTTGGCTGTCGCATTATCAAATATCGATCCTGTGATTGCGCTGATAAAAGCTTCGGCAAATGTTCAAGAAGCCCGCGAAAAGCTGATTTCTACTCCGTGGCGTTCCGAGAGTGTTGAAGGCATGTTAGCGCGAGCCGGAAAAGACGCTGCCAGACCTGAGGGTCTTGAAGACATTTACGGGTTTAAAGATGACGGCTTTTACCATCTTAGCCCCGATCAGGCGCACGCCATTCTAGAAATGAGGCTGAATCGTCTCACTGGTCTTGAACAGGAGCGTTTGCTCGAAGAGTACGAAGAAATTATCAAGACGATCGCTGATCTGATGGAAATTCTTGAGGTCCCCGAGCGGCTGATGCAAATTATTCACGATGAGCTTGTCGAGCTGCGTGATAATTTTGGCGACGAGCGTCTTACCGAAATTGTTAGTACGCAGGAAGACCTGACAACCGAAGACCTGATTACAGAACAAGATATGGTTGTGACGCTCTCCAATGGAGGGTACGCAAAGACGCAGCCTGTTGTAGATTATCAAGCCCAGCGCAGGGGCGGCCGAGGTCGTTCCGCTAGCGCCGTAAAAGACGAGGACTACATAGAAAGGTTGTTAGTGGCGAGTACGCACGACACAATTCTCTGTTTCACCAACCGCGGGAAAGTCTACTGGTTAAGGGTTTTTCAGATCCCTGTGGCTAGTCGAGCGGCCAGAGGAAGGCCGGTTGTGAACATTCTTCCATTGGACGAGGGTGAGCGCATAACGGCGATGTTACCTGTGTCAGAGTATCGGGAAGATCAATTTATTTTTATGGCCACCACCAATGGCACAGTGAAGAAAACGCCGTTGATGGATTTCTCCAGACAGCGCACTTCCGGATTGATTGCAATCGAGCTGGAAGAAGGCAACATGTTGATTGGTGCCGCCATTACTAATGGCGATTCAGACGTTATGTTGTTTGGCAGTAGTGGAAAGGTTATTCGCTTTAAAGAGTCCGACGTTCGTGCAATGGGTAGAACCGCTAGAGGCGTTCGTGGCATCAAGTTGAGAGGTGAGCAGGCAGTGATTTCGCTCATTATCCCAGACGCAGAAGGTGAAGTGCTGATTGCCAGCGAAAACGGCTACGGTAAACGCTCTGCGATAGCCGATTATTCTGTTATTGGTCGAGGTGGGCAGGGCGTCATCGGTATGAAGCTCAGTGAACGAAATGGCGCCGTCGTGGGCGCGATTCAGATCTTTTCTGGCGATGAAGTCATGTTGATTAGTGACCAGGGAACGTTGGTGCGTACCCGCAGTGAAGAAGTGTCTGTGCAGGGAAGGAATACCCAAGGTGTGAGACTCATCAATCTGGGTGGCGATGAACACTTGGTTGGACTCGCTCGGGTGGAAGAGCCTGCCGACGACGAGGATGCTATGGCATCCGATGAAGACATGGCGAGCGCCGAAACATCTGATACCGACACATCTGATACCGGCACTGTGGGTCAGGCGGGCGACGATGCTGATAGTGGCCATAGCCCCGATGACACTGATACTGAGTAATTCTCGCTCGCTCAGAACAGCAAAGGCCGTCGTAAGTACATATCAATGACTATTCAGCCCCGTGCTTTTTATTGCTTCTCTCCATGGCGTCAGGACAGCATCGCGTCTGGGTGATGGCTGGTGTCCCGGTACTTAGCGATTCGGTACCCTTCGTCTTTAGGTTGTCATTTGGTACTCTGAAGGATTGAAGCTGATTTTATTAACTGAATTGACAAAAAAATGACAGAATCCAAGGACAAACTCGGCGAACTCAGGCAGAAAATCGATCAGATTGATGCCGATATTCTTAAACTTATCAATAACCGCGCAGAGTGCGCGCTGGAAGTTGCTGAGGTGAAACAGCAGGAATCGGGTGATGTAGCGCCGGTTTATTACCGTCCTGAGCGAGAAGCCCAAGTCTTGAGAACGATTGCGTCACTCAACAAGGGTCCGTTGAGTAATGAGAAAGTGACTCAGGTTTACCGTCAGATAATCTCTGCCTGCTTGGCTCTCGAAGAGCCGCTTAAAGTTGCCTACCTCGGTCCTGAAGGCACATTTACGCAACTCGCGACGTTGAAACAGTTTGGTTTGTCGGTCATCGGTCAACCGATGGTGACCGTCGATGACGTATTCAGAGAAGTTGCCGCGGAAAATTGCCACTATGGTGTGGTACCGGTGGAAAACTCAACAGAAGGCGTAGTCAGTCATACGTTGGACAACTTTCTGAGTTCCACACTAAGAGTCTGTGGTGAGGTCGAATTGCGGATCCATCATCATCTGATGATTTCTCCGGGTGCCTCGCCAGATAAAATCACCAAGATCTATGCTCACCAACAAACATTGGGGCAATGTCGACGATGGCTGGATGGCCACTATCCGAAAGTGCCGCGATTGACTGCGACCAGCAATGCTGAAGCTGCGCGCAAGGTCCTTGAAGAGACCGATGCAGCCGCTATCGCCGGCGAGATCGCTGCCGAAACTTATGGCCTTGAAGTGCTTTCCAAGAAGATAGAAGACGAATCTGACAACACCACCCGGTTTATTGTCGTTGGCCGTGAAGCGATTGGTCCAAGTGGTAAAGACAAAACTTCGATCATGGTCTCAACACATAATCAGCCCGGTGCGCTTTATAAGTTACTTGAACCGTTTCATCGCCACGGCGTTTCCTTGACCTCGATTGAAACCCGACCCTCAAGAACCGGTATGTGGTCCTATGTGTTTTTTATCGACTTTGAAGGTCACAGTGAAGACGAAGCAGTCAAGACCGTGTTGAGTGAGATTGATAGCGACGCCCTGGAAGTGAAGATGCTGGGCTCTTACCCAAGGGCGCTCAATAGCTGATTTCGCAGACTCACCTGTATTTCAACCCTGCTTGTTGGCCATTTTTATGGCAAGGCCTGGCAAAAGGAAGTAAACATGACCGCAGATTATTTTGAATTGGCATCCAAGGGCATCAGGGGGTTACAACCTTATCAGCCCGGTAAACCCGTTGAGGAACTGGAGCGTGAACTGGGTCTGAAAGACATCATTAAGCTTGCGAGTAATGAAAATCCACTTGGACCCAGTGAACACGTAGTGAAGGCATTAACCGCTGCTTTGCCCGAAGCGGCGCGCTACCCTGATGGCAGTGCTTTTGAGTTAAAGAAAGCGCTAGCCGCGAAATTGAACGTGGCTGAAGAAACGTTAACGATTGGTAATGGCTCTAACGATGTGTTGGAGTTACTTGCTCGGGTTTATGTCAGGCCCGGTGCGGAAGTGCTTGTTTCTGAGCACTCATTTGTTGTTTATCCGTTACTCACGATATCCCTTGGTGCGGAACTCATCACGGTGCCGGCTATTAACTATGGTCAGGATCTCGATGCCACGCTTGACGCTGTAACGGCTAAAACGCGCATGGTTTTTATTGCAAATCCTAATAATCCGACGGGCACTTGGCTGAGTGAAAAGGCGATCAGGTCTTTTTTGGATCAAGTATCCGACGACGTGATCGTCGTGCTCGATGAAGCCTATTTTGATTATGTCGAAGATGACGACTATCCCGATGGCATTCAGCTATCAAGGGAGTATCCCAATCTGGTAGTGACCAGAACTTTCTCCAAGGCCTATGGCCTTGCAGGGTTGCGGATAGGTTATTCGGTAAGTCATCCCGATATGGCCGATATGATGAATCGGGTGAGACAGCCGTTTAATGTGAATTCACTCTCGTTGGTTGGCGCGCTCAAAGCGCTGGATGACACCGACTATATTGAGCAGGTTGTCGCACTCAACAAGGCAGGGCTTACCTATTTGAAAGCGGAATGTGATGCGCTAGGTTTGGGCTACATCCCTTCGGTGGGTAACTTCCTCACCATTGATTTTGGTCGTGATGCCATGCCAATTTATGAAGCACTGCTCCGTGAAGGCGTCATTGTTCGCCCCATTGGTGTCTACGGGCTACCCAATCATTTGCGTGTCACCGTTGGCTTAAAGGCAGAGAACGAACGCTTTATGCAATCTTTAAAGCGGGTTTTGGGATAGGTATGGTTCAGAGGTCGAACATTAAATTTCTCAATTGGGTGCCATCCTGTGGCTGAACAACCTGAAAAATCGTTGTTTTTTGAACGTGTCGCGATTCTGGGGCTGGGGCTTATTGGTGGTTCGCTTGCACTTGCACTGAAATCATCAGGTGTGGCTCAGCATGTTGTGGCCTTTGACCTTGATCAGGCGCAGTTGGATCTGGGGCTTTCTTCCGGTGTAATAGACGAATGGTGTGAGTCTGCTGCAGACGCTGTTTTAGAGGCCGATTTGATTGTTTTGGCGGTACCGGTGATGGCCGTCGCCACAGTCCTTGCGGAAATCAAGCCGGTGCTGCAGTCTAAAAGCATCCTGACCGATGTTGGTAGCGTTAAAGGCTATGTGCTGGAGGCAGTTGAAGAAGTATTCGGGCAGGTGCCTGAGAATTTTGTTGCAGGACACCCAATCGCCGGGTCAGAGAGACACGGTGTCGCTGCGAGTGATGAGAAACTCTTTAATAATCATAAAGTTATTATCACGCCGCTTAAGTCAACGAACCCAGAGGCCGTCTCCGCAATAGAAACCATGTGGCAATATGCCGGCGCAAGCGTCGTGATGATGGATCCTGCGCATCATGATCAGGTGTTGGCACAAACCAGCCACCTACCGCACCTTTTGGCCTATGCCCTGATAGACACGCTGTCTGCGCAGGGCGATTCTCTTGAGATATTCGAATACGCTGCAGGTGGACTGCGAGATTTTTCCCGAATTGCTGCTTCTGACCCGACCATGTGGCGGGATATATTCCGGTCGAATAGTGATGCTGTTTTATCGATCTTGAACCAATATCAACATGAGTTATCAACCCTGCAGGCTTTGATTGAAGACGGTGACTTTGACCAACTTTCCGCCGTTTTCGCGCGGTCTAAAAAAGCGCGGGATCATTTTTCTGAAGTCCTTGCTCGACGTGAGACTAACAAAACCTAAGAGAAGCAATGCGCACACCCGCTAGTAAGACTGAAAAGCCGCCTGTAATTACGATAGATGGACCCAGTGGGTCCGGAAAGGGCGCTATTACGCACAAATTGGCCCAAAAACTGGGTTTTCACATTCTGGATAGTGGCGCGCTTTATCGATTAATCGGACTTGCGGCGCGCAAAAGTCAGACATCCTTTGATGATGAGCCAGGTTTAGCGCGAATATCCCGCGAAATGGTGGTTAAATTTGTGCCCTCTGATGACCCGGAAGAACCGCTCCATATACTTTTGGAGGGAGAAGAGGTGACTAAAAGCCTGCGTACTGATCAGGCAGGGCAGGATGCGTCCCGTGTCGCCCCTATTGCCGCTGTGCGAGCGGGCATTGGTGAGCTGCAACGGGGTTTTCTGACAGCTCCGGGGCTTATCGCCGATGGACGAGATATGGGTACGGTTGTATTCCCCGATGCTGATGTGAAAATTTACCTGACAGCAAGCGCCGAGATCCGCGCGAACAGAAGGTATAAGCAGTTGAAAGATAAGGATATTAGTGTTACCCTCCCGGGCCTTTTTCAGAGCATCAAGGACAGAGACGAGCGGGATATGAACCGAGAGGTTGCCCCTCTAAGGCCTGCCATCGATGCGGTTGTTGTGGATAGCTCGCTGATGAGCCTCGATGAGGTGTTTGAAGCAGTCATCGCAATCGTAAGAGAAAAGGTGTGAAAGAAAGCTGTTAAAAGAAATCATTTAGATGAAAGCGTGTAAAACAAAACGCGTGAATGAAAGAACCGGGATTAATTGCTGATACTCTCCAGCAGTCGCAATTTTCCCAATCAAAAACCAGACCCGCTGATGTTGGTATTGTCTCCGAGTTTGATAAGCGCACTTCAAGTTTCGTTCGTTTGTGTTACGCAAACAGGCTTGCAGGGCTCTCGTTAGGCGAAAGGTAAAAGACAAACTGTGCAGTCGTTAGAGATGCTTGAAGCATCTGTATTCATTGTGCAGGGACGTAGAAAGGCGGCCAAAAACAGAACCGTTAGGTTCAGGAATGATTAATGAGTGAAATGACACAAAGCTTTGCGGAGCTATTTGAAGAAAGTTTAAAAACCATCGACATGAAAGCCGGTTCCATTATCACCGGTGTCGTTGTAGACATAGATAGTGAATGGGTCACAGTACATGCTGGCCTGAAATCTGAAGGCGTGATCCCACGTATTCAGTTCCTTGATGAATCCGGTGAACTAGAAGTCAACATTGGTGATGCAGTCCAGGTCTCAATGGACGCGGTCGATGACGGATTTGGTGAAACTCGACTGTCCCGCGAAAAAGCGAAACGTGCAGAAAGCTGGCAGATGCTTGAGCGTGTGTTCGAAGCGCAGGAAGTGATCAAAGGACAAATCAGCGGGCGCGTTAAAGGCGGGTTCACTGTCGAAATCAGGGACGTGCGAGCATTCCTACCAGGTTCCCTGGTTGACGTTCGACCATTGCGTGAAACTGAGCATCTTGAAGGCCGCGAACTCGAATTTAAGGTGATTAAACTCGATCAAAAGCGAAACAACGTTGTCGTTTCTCGACGTGCAGTGCTTGAAGAAGAAAACAGCGCCGAAAGAGAGCAGTTGTTAGAAAGCTTGCAGGAAGGTCAGGAAGTGAAGGGTATTGTTAAGAACCTGACTGACTACGGTGCGTTTGTAGACCTTGGTGGTGTTGACGGACTGCTGCATATTACTGACATGGCGTGGAAGCGTATCAAGCACCCGAGTGAAATTGTTGAGGTTGGCCAGGAAATCAGCGTCAAGATTCTCAAGTTTGATCGCGAGCGTAATCGCGTATCACTCGGACTCAAGCAATTGGGCGAAGACCCATGGGTATTGATCACAAATCGTTACCCTGAAGGCACGCGCACAACAGCGAAGGTGACCAATCTCACCGATTACGGTTGTTTTGCAGAGCTCGAAGAGGGTGTTGAAGGTCTGGTTCACGTTTCAGAAATGGATTGGACTAACAGAAACATTCATCCTTCAAAGGTTGTTCAGGTCGGTGATGAAGTTGAAGTCATGGTGCTGGATATTGACGAAGAACGTCGACGAATCAGCCTCGGTATCAAGCAATGTCAAGGCAACCCATGGGAAGAGTTTGCGGTACTTCACAATAAGGGTGACCACCTCAAAGGTTACATCAAGTCGATCACTGACTTCGGTATCTTTATTGGCCTCGATGGCAACATCGACGGACTGGTACACCTGTCGGATATTTCTTGGAACGAGCCTGGTGAAACAGCAGTTCGACGATTCACCAAAGGTGATGAAATCGAAACGACGATTCTGTCCATTGACGCAGAACGAGAAAGAATCTCTCTCGGTCTGAAGCAATTGGAAGAAGATCCGTTCACTAACTACGTTGCTGTTAACGATCGTAATGCGATTGTTAAGGGTAAGGTGAAGGAAGTTGATGCGAAACAGGCAATCATCGAGCTTGCGGAAGAAGTCGAAGGCTTGCTGAAAGCGTCTGAAATCAGTCTTGATCGTGTCGAAGATGCACGTAACGCGCTGAGTGTTGGCGACGAGATCGAAGTCAAGATCATCAGCGTTGACCGTAAAAACCGAGGTCTTGGTGTTTCTATCAAGGCGAAGGACATGGCCGATGAAGTTGAGGCTGTAAAAGCTCACCGTGAGAAAGAAGTTGAAGTCAGCCCCACCACGATTGGTGATCTGATTAAGCAACAGATGGACCAGGGTAAGTCTGAGTAGTTAATGCAGGGGCTCTTAATGAGCCCCTGTTTCTAATGCTTGAGTTGACGAAATGGTATGACGAAGTCCGAGTTGATAGATAAGATCGCCGCAGTCCAGGGGCAACTCTCCGCCAGAGATATTGAATTGGCAGTGAAAATGATCTTGGACTATATGGCTGAAGCGCTGGCTGAAGGAGAGCGAATCGAAATTCGCGGCTTCGGCAGTTTTTCGCTTCACTATCGCTCGCCAAGGCTTGGCCGTAATCCAAAAAGCGGTGAAAAAGTCGAGTTAGCCGGTAAATATGTTCCCCATTTCAAACCAGGCAAAGAGCTAAGAGACAGAGTGAACCTCGGCATGGCGGCTGAAAGCGAACTTGAGACAAACACGTCGGCATCTTCTTGATGCTTCTCTGAAATACGTAATTTTCTTTGAAATGAGCGCTCAAACCGTACCCTCTACGTTAAATCGACTTAAGGCCAAAACGCCTGAGTGAAACCCGATCTTTCCAAATCCCCTTGTCAGTCGACATGACAAGTAAAGCACTTGGTCTCATCCCTGAGTTTGAATTAAACTAAGACAATTCATTGCTAGATTGGCTGCCTATGACTTTTCTCAAAAAATGGCTGTTTCGGTTATTCCTGTTCGTTGTTTGTGTATTGGCTTTTTTGGCCGCTTCTGACAACAGTGCTGAAGTGACGTTGGTTTTTCTGGATGCAGAGACACCCAAATGGCCGATCTCTTGGTGGATACTGTCAGGGTTTGTGATTGGTATTTTCTTTGGACTTGCATTGAGTGCAGTATCGACGACGAAGATGAAACTTGAAGTTCGCAAGGTGAAAAAGCAGGTCTCAAAGTCACACGATGCGTTGGATAACCTTCGGGCGACTAATAGCGATCCTAATGTTTCGTGATTGTTCAGTTTGGGTTAACGCTGAGCCTGTTATGTTTTCCCCAAGTGATAATAACGTTTTAGTCAGATTCTGACTCCTCTGGTGCTTATTTTGGATTCCGCTGGTGCTTATTTTGGATAATGTATTACTCTATTTATTAATCTTCTTCGCAATCGCGGCGGGTTGGTGGTTAGGCCGTCGTGATCGACGCAAAGTCTCCCCAACGGTTAGTGCGAACTATTTTACCGGGCTTAACTATCTTCTCAATGAAGAGCCTGATCGTGCAGTCTCTACCTTCGTCGAGGAACTTGAAGTCAACGGAGATACGCTTGAAACGCATCTTGCGCTAGGTAACCTCCTGCGGCGTCGCGGCGAAATTGATAAAGCGATCGTTGTTCACAAGAATATATTAAAGAACAATATCATCACCCCAGATGATAGTCGTCTGGTGCAGCTCGAATTGGCAAGAGACTACTTACTGGCAGGCCTTTTGGACCGATCTGAAGAACTTTTAATGGATATGATTGCTAAATCTGGTCCACTTAAGAACGAGAGTCGCAAACTGCTGCTTGAAATTTTTGAACAGGGTAAAGAGTGGCGAAAGGCAATCGAGATCGCAGAGATGCTTGCCTCTGGCACCGAAACGGAGCATTTCGAAGAGGCCATTTCCCAGTATCATTGTGAGCTAGCTGAAGAGTATCTGGGTTCTAACCGATTTGACGATGCAAGATCAGCGCTTTCTGATGCAATGGGCCACGACGCGCGCAACGCGAGAGTGAGTCTTCTAGTCGGTAATCTGGAGTTTATGCAGGGAAATTACCAAGAAGCGATTCGTTCGCTTGTGCGTATCAAGGATCAGCGAGCGATCTATGTGCCAGAATCCCTTGAACTTCTTGCCCAGTCTTATGAAGCGTCAGGCGCTGACCCACAAGCATTACATGCCTATCTAAAGGCTTGCCTTGAAATTATCCCTTCGATTTCTATTGTACTGTTTCTCGCGAAGCGTATTCGAGAAGAATTTGGAGACGAAGCGGTCGCGAAGTTTATCGCTGACCATCTAAAGCGAAATCCAACGATTCGGGGGTTGAGTCAGCTGATCGATCTTCATATTGATAATACGCAGGGTGTCGCAAAAGAAAACCTCGCCATCCTTCGCAGCTTCACAGAAGCGTTGGTCGCAGGCAAGCCAGCCTACCAATGCAAGTCCTGTGGATTTGAAGGGAAGGTCCTGCGTTGGTCTTGCCCAAGTTGCAAAAGCTGGGGGAAAACAGAACCCATTTTCGGGCTGGAAGGAGAGTAAATGTTCTCTAGTTCTGCGCCGATTTCGGAGTAAAACGGCTTTGCCTAGCCCTGTGTCAAAGCGGGCTCATCACTTACACCATTTTAAGCAATCACCTACTTTTTTCCCGCTTGCCACTTCGTATGCTTTTCCTGCGACTAAACGCAAATCTAATTTTATTTCTGAGGAAAAGGTATGAACGCTAAGAATCTATTTTTAACTTGTATCACTGGCTTGTTACTCAGCTGTGGAAATCTGGTTATGGCTGATGATGTCCCAAGTGATTTAGCTGTAACAACGGTCAACATTAACGAAGCAGATGCGAAGACACTTTCAAAGATGCTTGACGGCGTAGGCATGCGAAAAGCGCAGGATATTATTGCTTATCGAGAGAAGAATGGTCGATTCTTTCTGGCGGAGGAGTTGTCAGCTGTTAAAGGCATAGGCAGAACCACCGTGATGAAGAATGAAGGGAAAATTGTAGTTAATTAGTTTGTGCCTAAGTAGTAATGAAGCTTCCCTCGTCAGCTCATAGTTTCGGTAAGCCGTTGCAGAAAATGAACTAAG
>Ga0209631_10003088_pt1 | contig 19465 bp, 17 predicted proteins | sample COG_08_FD_184752 | JGI IMG/M metagenome (GOLD analysis project Ga0209631, IMG submission 184752) | Pelagic Microbial community sample from North Sea - COGITO 998_met_08 (SPAdes) (version 2) | ecosystem: Environmental > Aquatic > Marine > Neritic zone/Coastal water | place: Helgoland, sampling...
ATAAAACACTAACCCCGTCTTTTCCTGTATGAACTGCAGTGCACACTCCATTTAATGAATCAAGAGATGGCTTAGCACTCCAATCATTAACGTTGATAGCGGCAGACAGTTTTAAACGGTTTTCAGATGTTGATTTCCAGTCCAAGGCAATTTCTTTTTCAACACCATTCATTGTCAATGAAATAGCTCCAGATCCATCATCATTTAAAGAAAGAACCTTTCCAGAAATTGTTGCAGTATTTACCATTGTACCAAAGAAACTATCTGATATTTTATAATCTCTTTCTGTATTGTTAGAATTTACAGAACCCGTAATAATATCAAACTGAGCAGTTGCTGCAGCTCCAACCATTGTTTCGTTTTCAGTCACTCCACTTACAATAACGGTATCAAATGTTCCTCCAACACCTACCCTGTCACTCAACTTAAAAGCAGTCCAGTTTACCACAACGTTTTCGTTGTCTAAGGCTAGCAAACAAGGCTTCGTCTCTATAGCTGTATCTAAAGGGGCTTCCTTTTTTTCTTCTGTTTTTTCAGTTTCTCCACAACTAACAAACAGTGCTGTTGATGAGATAATTCCAGCGGCAATAAAAAGTTTTTTCATTTAATGATTTGGTTTAATTATTCAAAATTTACAAGAACACAGTTTTTCTCTACCGTATCTCCCTTTTTTATGTTTATTGAGCTTATAATACCATCAGATGGAGATTTAAGCATGTTTTCCATTTTCATTGCCTCTAATACTACAAGAGGGTCGTCTTTTACAACAGTATCGCCAATGCCAACCATGATATCTACAACCACACCAGGCATAGGAGCTTTTAACTCGTTTACTTTTTTAATTGATGCGGCATCCATTCCTAAAGATTGAAGTAGGACATCATATTCATCGGTAAGCTTTACTTCAAATCGATCACCATCAATTTTTAATGTGACTGTTTTACTTTCAGAATCAATAGCAAGTAAACGAGCAATGTGTTTTTTTCCTCCGCTTGAAATCAAAAGTTCATTGTCATTTTTATTTACAATTTCAATTTCAAACTTACCCTTGCTTAATTTTCCTCGCAAAGGATTTTTTGCGTCGGGAAAAAATTCCACGGAGGTATTGTTATTAATTTTCGCGCTTACTTTCATTAAAAGAATGTTTAATGTACCAAAAGTATAGAAAATCTCTCGCTAAACAAACAATTATACCAGACATACATATTTCATTCACAGATTGCTGATTAATGTTCATATTTGCAATTCATACAATAATTCAAAGAAAATGAATATAAAAAACGGAATAGTTCTGATATTTAGTGGTTTGCTTACATTTAGTTGTACGCCTAAAAAACAAATACAAGAAACTTCAAGTGTTGAAAATATAATTGAGGAGGAAGAAGAAGAGCCGGCAATGAGAAAGCATTACAATCCTTCGGAAAAGCGCTTTAATGATCTACTTCATACAAAACTAAAGGTCAATTTTGATTGGGAAAACCAACAATTAAACGGAGAAGCTTTCCTAACTCTTAAACCTTACTTTTATTCTACGGATTCATTAACCCTTGATGCAAAAGCAATGGACATACATTCCGTTAGGCAAAATGATGAAAAATCAATGGAGCTAAAATACACCTATGATGGGCAGTTTTTAAGAATTAAATTACCCAAAGAATACACCCGCACAGAACAGTATAACATCTACATTGAATATACGGCTAACCCAGAAGAAGTCAAGCAAGAAGGAAGTAGCGCTATTTCTGACGCGAAGGGTCTTTATTTTATAAACCACGATGGAGCAGACAAAAACAAACATATGGAAATTTGGACGCAAGGGGAAACCGAAGCAAGTTCAGCTTGGTTTCCGACAATTGATTCTCCAAACGAAAAAACTACAGAAGAAATTTACATTACGGTAAAAGATAAATACACGACTCTTTCAAATGGGCTATTAGTAGGGTCTACGCCAAATGAAAATGGAACAAGAACAGACTATTGGAAGATGGATCAGCCTCACTCACCGTATCTATTTATGATGGCCGTAGGTGAATTTGCGATAGTTAAAGACACCTGGAGAAAGAAAGATAGCTCTGAAATGGAAGTAAGCTACTATGTAGAGAAGAAGTTTGAGCCACATGCAAGAGCAATATTTGGAAAAACACCTAAAATGATTGAACACTTTTCTGAATTATTAGGTGTTGAATACCCATGGTCAAAATACAGCCAAGTAGTGGTAAGAGATTACGTTTCTGGAGCAATGGAGAACACCTCTGCTACAATCCATGGTGAGTTTTTATACCAAACAAAAAGAGAGATTATTGATGGAGGAAATGAGTCCATAATTGCACATGAGTTATTTCACCATTGGTTTGGAGATCTCGTGACTTGTGAAAGTTGGGCTAACCTTCCGTTAAACGAGTCTTTTGCTAATTACAGCCAATTTTTATGGGATGACTTTGAGCATGGAAGGATGGAAGCTGACATGAATGCATATAGGGAAATGGAAGGTTACTTTATGTCTGCCCAACAGGGGGGGCATGTGGATATGATACGATTTGACTATCAAAGTAAAGAAGACATGTTTGATGGGCATTCATACAATAAGGGAGGCAGAATATTAAATATGTTAAGGTCTTATGTAGGGGATGACGCTTTTTTTGCATCACTTAAATTGTACTTGACGGAAAATGCACATAAAAGTGCTGAAATACATGATTTAAGGTTGGCGTTTGAAGAAACTACAGGAGAAGATTTAAATTGGTTTTTTAATCAGTGGTTTTTATCAAGCGGACACCCCGTTTTAAAGTATGAGCAAGAATACAATGATTCTACAAAAAAATTGACCGTTTCAATCATGCAAAAACAAGACACCGAAAAATGGCCTGTTTATAAATTGCCTATTTACATTGATATATATGTTGGGGGGAAACCGCGCAGAGAATTGGTGTGGGTTAAAAACGTAGAAAACACCTTTGAGTTTAATGCTTCTTCTCAACCTAATTTGGTAAACATTGATGCAAAAAAAGTTTTATTAGCGAAAAAAACAGATAAGAAACCACTAGAACAATCGGTTTATCAATTGAACCATGCTGGCCTTTGGTTGGATAAAAAAGAAGCAATAGATAAATGTGGAAAGAGTAGTGATCCAAATGCTGTTGAGGCGATTATTAATGCATTAAACCAGCCATTTTGGAATGTTAAAACAATGGCAATGGGAAAAATAAAAAAAGCTGTTCAAGCAAAGCCAGAAGTCGTGAAAAATAAGCTTAAGACACTTGTAACCGACGACAACAATCCCAAAGTGAGGGCAAAAGCGATTAAAACGTTGATGAAATATTTCTCTGACGACAAGGCCTTAATTAGCGCTTATGAGGTGGCATTAAAAGACTCTTCGTATCGCGTAATGGGGACTGCTTTAGCGGGTGTCACATCCATCGATCCGGAAAAAGGGTTAATGATGGCAAGGGCAATGGAAGGCGCAGAAAGTGCTTCTGTTAACAATGCAATTGCTGCAATATATGCGAATAATGGAGACTTGAAAGAGCATGCGTTTTTCTTAAGAACGGTGCCTGAACTGAATGGAATGAATAAATTAGGATTCTTACAAAAATACAATGAATATGTGCTAAGAATGCCAAATGAGGAAATTGATAAAGCAATTGTTGTTTATCAAAACATTGTTGAAACTGAATCCATTTGGTTTGTTAAGTTATCAGGGTATAACCTGCTAGCAAGTGTTCAAAATTTTTATTCAAAAAGAGCATTGGAAATATCTGCTGAAATAGAAAGTGATCGAGCGGATGGTAAATCAGAACAAGTTGCTGAACGAGAGAAACAAATGAATATCTGCAAAATTCAAGACACTAAGGTGGCTAACTTATTAAGTGAATTGAAAGCTATAGAAACAGACCCGAACGTTAAGAAGTATTTAGGGATGTAAACCTAGTAAGTTCAAGAATGACGCAAATTACTACACTTTCGTTTTGTAAATATACTTCACTACGTAATAAGTTTTGGGGGTTGAAAATGATGCAGTTTGCCCACAAAGGTTTAGCAAATACGAACGGGTTAACCTTTTATCGGCTTTTGGGAAGTGGAAGAGGGAAAGGGTTTAATCCTTTTCCAGATTGGTCTGTTTACTGCCTTCTTCAAGTATGGGAATCTGAAGAAGCTGCCCATGCTTTTTTTAACGCTTCTGATTTGATTAAGCAATACACCTGCCGCACGGATGAGTTGTTTACACTTTACATGAAAAATATTTCGGCAGGAGGCACCTGGGTTGGTAAAACCCCTTTTGAGAAGGGAGCAGACTTGAATCCTGACCTGCCGATCGCTGTCATCACTAGAGCCACGATTAAGTGGAATTGGCTTATCCGGTTTTGGAAATATGTGCCTACTTCGCAAGAAGCTTTGGATGGTAATGAAGGCTTAATTTACACGAAAGGAGTAGGTGAAATTCCAATAGTTCAAATGGCCACATTTAGCTTATGGAAAAATTTTGAAGCAGTAAAACAGTTTGCTTACAATAGCAAACAACATCAAGAAGCAATTAGAAGGACACGAAAGAACGACTGGTATAGAGAAGAACTTTTTGCACGCTTTCAACCCTATAAGTCAGTTGGAACTTGGTTAGGTAAAGATTTGCTGGTCTTTTAATAACCAGAAATCTGAATTAACAGAAGCTATTTAGGAGTTGCAATGACTGTCATTATTCCAAGAGAAGATTTTTTCTGCATCCACTTTTTAGGGGCGAAGAGTATCATTCCAAATACAAATTTCCAAAATTCATCTTCCATGTTTTTGTCCCACTTGATCCCTTTTTTTTCCATTCTACTCATCCAGTAAAGCAAATAAGGATCCATGGTGCCATAAGTATCCAGCTCAGAAACTTTCCATCCACTTTTTTGAAGTAACAATGTTACATTTTCTGGAGAAAATAAAGAAAGGTGTCGAGGAGTATGCCAACCAGCCCAATTTTTACCGTATTTTTTCCTGCTCGAGGAATCAAAATTTGGAATTTCAATTATCAGTTTAGTAGATGGTTTCGCAATGGATTTTAAATAGCTGAGATTTTCAAATGGATAGTAGTCATGCTCTAAATAATGCCACATGGTAATTACGTCAGGCTGAATAGCAGAAAGGTCTTTTATTTCTGCTACGCGCAAGTCCAGACCATCAAACTGTGTATAATCATCTTTCCATCCCTCATCACTAAAGTCAATGCCCAAAGTTTGGCACTTTAACTCTTTCCGACAAGCTTTTAAGAAACTTGGCTTGCCACAGCCGATGTCCAAAATCAATGAATCTGCCGATATATTATGAGTGTCCTTTACTCGCTTAACCCGCTTTAAATCTAATTTATGTTGGCTATTCTCTACCAGTTTCTCAAACTTCCCCCAAGCTTTCGCTCCTCTGTATGGCAAGTAATGAGAAGTGTAGTAGTTTTTTAGCTCGTCTAACGGAACTCTAGGATTTAAGAAAACCAACTGGCATTCTGTGCATTGGTCAAAATTGAACAGCTCATTATTAGAATGCATCTGAGCCTTTGTTTTTATAAAAGAGCCAATAGAATCAGAGTTACAAATAGGACAATTATTGAGTTTATTCATGGAACTAAGATAGCTAATCTTTGGAATCTCTTAAAAGTAGGTCCTCATTATGAAGAAGGCTTTATCTAAAAGAGCAGAAAATGATGGGTGTAAATTAGGGGCTCGAGAAATGGCAAACAACTATCATTACTATTAAAGGATTAACATAATGCGGAAAATGTTTTATTCAATACGCATATTAGAAATCTTTTCATCAAATTTACACAAACAAATTTTCTCATATAAGTATATGGTAATTGAATCAACTGAAAAGAAGAATTACAAAAAGAAGGCAATAGTTATAGGTGCTGGTATTGCAGGACTATCTTCGGCTATTCGGCTTCAAAATTCAGGATTTCAAGTGTCTGTTTTTGAAATGAATGACTATCCAGGAGGAAAATTAACAGCGTTTTCAGAACAGGGTTACCGCTTTGACATGGGGCCTTCTTTGTTTACAATGCCGCACTTTGTTGATGAATTGTTTACTGTGTCAAATAAAAAGGCTGAAGACTATTTTTCCTATAAAAGGAAAGATACTGTTTGTCATTATTTTTACAAAGACGGCACAACTTTTCAGGCAGCCTCTAAAGAAAAGGAATTTGCATCAAATGCAGCTAGCACTTTTGATGTAGCTGAAGAGGATATTTTAAATTACTTTAAAAAAAGCAAAAAGAAGTACGACTTAACCTCTTCATTATTTCTAGAGAATTCATTACATAAATTATCTACTTATCTTACAAAAGACACATTAAAAGCTATTTTTAAAGTAAGAAGTTTAGACATTAACACAAGTTTACACGCTTATAATGCTAAGGCTTTTAATGATCCTAAACTGGTTCAGCTATTTGATAGATTTGCAACATATAATGGCTCATCTCCATATCAAACCCCTGGTATTATGTCTATGATCCCTCACTTAGAACAATATTACGGCACTTTTTTTCCAGAAGGGGGCATGCACTCTATTACAAAAAGCATCTATCAATTAGCACTTGATTTAGGTGTTGAATTTCATTTTAATTCAAAAGTTGAAAAAATAATTGTTCAGCATAAAAAAGCAGTTGGTGTTTTTGGTAATAACAAAGATTACTTAGCTGATTATATCATTTCTAATAGTGATGTAGTTTCAACCTATAGAACTTTATTGAAAGATCAAAAGGCACCTGAAAAAACTTTAAAACAGCCTAGGTCTAGTTCAGCATTAATTTTTTACTGGGGTATAAAAAAAGAATTTCCAACATTAGATTTGCACAACATTTTCTTTTCTGATGATTACAAACAAGAATTTGAGCATATTTTTCAAAAAAACAATGTGTATGAAGACCCTACTGTTTATATCAATATTACTGCAAAAGAAAATAAAGCTGACGCACCTGAAGGCTGTGAAAATTGGTTTGTTATGGTAAACGTTCCGAGTAATACGGGTCAGGACTGGGATCATATTATAGAAAAAACGAGGATTGAGGTTCTTAGAAAGCTTTCAGTTTCTCTTTCCGTAAATATGGAAGATTTAATAGAATTTGAAACAGTCCTGGATCCAAGGTTAATAGAGGCTAAAACAATTTCATACCAAGGAGCGTTATATGGAGCTTCAAGTAATAATAAGTTTGCGGCATTTTTAAGACACCCCAATTTTAGTCAACAAATTTCAAATTTATACTTTTGTGGAGGAAGTGTGCATCCAGGAGGAGGCATTCCTCTTTGTTTACTTTCTGGGAAAATTGTTTCTGAATTAATTTTAAAAGACACATGATAGCAAAAAATAAAATATTCATATCTCTTTTTATTATTTGGCTGTTTAATCTCTCTGGAATCGTAGGTATATTATCAGCATATTCTTCATGGTTTTTAGGCCTAACACCTATAAATTTGTTGATTTATGTAGTTCTTATCGTTTGGAATTTGGAACATATATCTAAGAAATTTTTAATCGCTTTTTCTATACCTTTTTTTATCGGCTTCTTCACTGAACATTTAGGAGTTAATTATGGGTTGCTCTTTGGAACTTATTCATATGGAGAAAATTTAGGTATTAAAATTTGGGGAGTACCATTGATGATTTGTGTAAATTGGGCATTGCTAACATTTATTACTGCTGATTTGAGCAGGGTGATTCATAAAAACATTATTGTCCGTTCTTTATTAGGAGGTTTACTTATGATGACTTTGGATATGATTATAGAGGTATCCGCTCCAAGATTTGACTTTTGGCAATTTGAAAACAATTCTGTGCCGTTAAAAAATTATATTGCTTGGTTTATTATAGGAAGTATAGCACATTATTTATATAATCAACTATCCTTAAAAACCAATATGAAATTATCGATTCACATATTGGCTGCGATAACATTTTTCTTTGTTTGTTTTTTATTCTATTGATGGAACAATATGATTACATAATATTAGGGGCCGGAGCCTCAGGCTTAATGCTTGCATTTAGAATGTCTCAAGACAGCTTTTTTGATGAAAAATCGATTTTAATTATTGATCAAGTAAAAGACAAAGGGAACGATAGGACATGGTGCTACTGGGAAGATGGTTCTGGAGAATGGGACGATTTATTAACTAAAACATGGCCTAAAGTGTTTTTTGGTAGTGAATCATTTTCGAAAACAATTACTATTACTCCTTTTAGTTATAAAATGATTAGAAGCGAAAAATTCTATGATAAACTTTGGAGAAGTATTGACCTAAGACCCAATATTACCTTTATTGAAGACAGCGTCACAAACTATTCAGAAGGAGATAAAGGAGTAACCGTTGTTGCAAATAAATCGACCTATTTTGGATTAAAGCTTCTAAATAGCATTCCGAATAAAACTGTGTACGAAACGCAACAAAAATACCCTGTTCTACAACAGCATTTTATGGGGTGGTTTGTAAAAACAAAAACAGACTGCTTTGATGATTCCGTTGCTATTTTTATGGATTTCAATATCCCACAGAATGGCAACACCCGTTTTATGTACGTATTGCCAATCGATAAAAGTACGGCGCTATTTGAATACACATTATTTTCAAAAGACTTATTAAAACATTCCGACTACGAAGACGCAATTAAGGATTATTTAAACCAAAAAAAGATTACCGATTTTGAGATTTTAGAAAAAGAGAATGGTGCTATACCTATGACGTCTTTTAAATTTGAAGAGTTGAACTCAAAAAGTATTTTAAATATTGGCACTGCCGGCGGTTGGACTAAAGCAAGTACGGGCTATACGTTTAATAATACTTCGAAGAAAACGAAAGATTTAGTTGCATTTTTAAAAACTGAAAAGGATTTGACGCGCTTTTCAAAAAGAACAAAATTCTGGTTTTATGACTTGCTTTTTTTAGATGTATTAGCTAATAACAATGGAAAAGGTTCAACCATATTTGGTTCCATGTTTAAAAAAGTGAGTGCTAAAACTATATTGAAGTTTCTGGATGAAGAATCTACTTTTTCGCAAGATTTGAAAATTATGTCGTCTGTCTCTACAAAACTGTTTATATCTGCAATATTTAAGCGAATCTTTAAAACTTGAGGGCATTACTGTTTTATTGTCTTATTACTCCTGTATTTTATGAATAAGAGCATCCCAAATGATTCCCCTCCCTGCTTCATTATACTTTTATGGTGAATTTTGTGAGCGCGTCTTAAAAGGAGTAAATATGGATTACTTGTATTACGCAAAACCTTAATGCGTTGATGAATAAATAAGTCATGAACAAAAAAGTAAGTAGCTCCATATAAAGTTATTCCTAATCCAATCCAAAAATACGGAGCAGATAAGTCACTCGCCCCATATAAGATATTTAAGATTCCTGGGATTGCAAAAATCACAAAGAAATAATCGTTTCTTTCAAATTTGGAGGTATTCGAATGATCATGATGATCTTTATGTAAACTCCATAAAAACCCATGCATAATATATTTATGCGTTAAATAAGCAACAAGTTCCATAGAAACAAACGCCACAATAACAATTACTATGCTGATTAAATAAAACATATATTATTTACTTAGGATGTCAAGTTCTGCTTGCGTTAATTGAATCTTCTCTACTATCATGTAATTGGAAATTCGTAACTTTAAGTCATTGTCTGAGATACCTGAAAATGCTTTAAATATATACCCCTTATCCTTTTCTAAATTCTTGTTGTAACGCAAAAAGCTAGGTGTATTATTCTGTATACAAAACCTCATAAACTTTAGCTCTATATTATTCGGGTCTTTTGATATCGCTGACTCCAAAAATTTCTTCCCTTTGTTAAAGTACTCCCATTTGTTATTAGGCAGCCAAGCATATTTTGCTTTAAGCATAAAAGACATTCCGATGTAACCAAGAATAGTATTATCAGGGTTCTTAAAATTAATCAATAAGTTCTCAAAAGCTTTAAGACTTTGTTCATTATCAACTGCAAGATAATAAGCTTTACGAACCTCCAGCATATCATCACCTTTAGCAAATGAAGCAAGGTTTGGTAACGCAAAAATGAGTATTAATAAAAATATTTTCACAACAAGTTGGCTTGGTGTTTGGCAAAAGACTGTAACATTAAAATAAATTTTTGGGTGTTTGGAATACGGATTCTTTCAGATATAATTTTTTCAGATGAGACGTTCTTAATTTTCTGGAAAAGCCTTAGGTAGTAATAATAAGCTAAGTAAACTCCACCTCTAGATATAGGAGGAAGTTGTTTAATCCCAATTAGAGCTTCTTGAAAATCATTTTCAATGTCCAATTCAATTTTAGTCTTGTCAGCGTCACAAAAATTATTGAAATCAACACCAGGGAAGTAGGTTCTTCCTAGGTCAATAAAATCGGCTTGTGCATCTCGTAAAAAATTTACCTTTTGGAATGCCGAGCCTAACTTTTTAGCGGAGGGTGTAAGTTTTTCATACTCTTCAATATTTCCTTGAGTGAAAACATGCAGGCACATCAAACCAACTACCTCTGCCGAACCTAGGATATATTTTTCATAATATTTTTGACTTGAGGTAATTGGATCCAAGTCCATTTTCATACTCTCTAAAAATGTTTCAATTAGGTTCCATTCTATATTATACTTATTCACCGTTTCTTGAAAGGAATTTAAGATAGGGTTTAGGCTTATTTTCTGCTCTATTGCTTCAATTGTATCTTGTCTAAATTTCTTCAATAGGTATTCTTTATCATATCCTTGGAAGGTATCTACAATTTCGTCTGCGAAACGAACAAAACCGTAAATATTATAAATTGGTGTTCGAATCGATTTGTCTAGAAACTTGATACCTAAGGAAAAGCTGGTACTATATGTTTTTGTAACTAGCTTACTAGATTTTATTGATATTTCATCAAATAACTGTTTCATAGTCTTTAATTAGTTGGTTAGCGACTAACTGCCCAGAAATAATAGAAGGAGGAACACCAGGACCGGGCACTGTTAATTGCCCTGTATAATACAAATTTTCCACTTTTTTGTGCTTTATTTTTGGTTTTAGGAAAGCGGTTTGTTTTAATGTATTAGCCAGTCCATAGGCATTTCCTTTAAAGGCATTATAATCTGATTTGAAATCTGCGACGCAATAACTTCTTTTATAGATTATATTAGGCGAAATATCCTCACCAATATACTTTTGTAATCGCTGAAGAATTATTTTAAAATATTTCTCTCTAAGCTCTTCTGTATCGGATAAGTCTGTTGCAATTGGCATTAGAATGAATACATTTTCCATTCCATCAGGTGCGATTGTCTTATCGGTTTTAGTTGGGCAACAGACGTAAAACAATGGTTTGGTCGGCCATTTTGGATTTTCATAAATCTCCATTGCATGTTTCTGAATATCTTCATCAAAAAACAAATTATGATGCTCTAGGTTTTCAATTCTTTTATTTATTCCTAAGTAAAAAATTAAACTTGAGGGAGCAAAAACTCTAGAGTCCCAATACTTTTCGCTATAGGTTCTATGAATTATAGGAAGTAACGCTTGTTCCGTATGATTATAATCCGCAGATGAAAGCACTTTATCTACAAAAAACCTTCCTTTATTCGTTTCAATATAGTCTATTTGTTTTCCGGTTAAATGAAACTTTGTTACTGCCGTATCTGAATGAAAAGTGACTCCTTTTTCGATTGCTAAGTCATAAAAGGCCTCTATTATTTTGGAAAAGCCACCGATCGGATAAAATGTTCCTTGCTTCAACCCTGAATAATTCATTAAACTATAAAGCGCAGGTGTGTTTTTTGGCAGTGCTCCTAAGAACAAAATGGGGAACTCCATTATAGACAGTAATTTAGGATGCTTAAAAAACTTGTTTACATGGGTTTTAAAGGAGGAAAACAAATTTAACTTAAATGTTGCTTTTATAACGTCTAATCGGATGAACTCTTTAATTGAAAGGCTTGGGTTGAAAACCAAATCTTTCATGCTGGTCATATATTTGATTTCAGCCTCTTCGATAAATTTAATCAGTTGACCACCGGCTCCTTTTTCGATTTTTTCGAAGAGTAAAACAAGCTCTTCAAATTTTTCAGGTATTTGAATCGTTTCGTTATTGTAAATAATTTGAAACCCAGGATCTAATTTTACCAAGTTTACATAGTCGTGTAAATTCTTATCATATCTTTTAAAAAAATTTTCAAAAACGTCTGGCATCCAATACCAACTTGGGCCCATGTCAAAAGTAAAACCCTCAGCACTAAATTTTCGTGCTCTTCCTCCAATTTCCTTGTTTTTTTCAAAAACATGAACTTCCATTCCTTTGTCTGCTAATTCAATAGCCGAACATAGCCCAGAAACTCCGGATCCTATAACACAAACTTTTTTATTGTTTAACATATACATAACAAAGTTAAACAAAAAACCATAGAATAACTATTTTTATTACAATTTTTTAACCAGGGACTCAACAGAGATGATTTTTTCGAAATCAATATTCTTTTCAAATTGCTCTAATCTTTTTAGATTTGTACTGATATGGATTGTTGAATTGGGATAGTTAGCATTTATGTTTTTAACAAAGGAGCTAATGCTCTTCCCGTCAAATTCTTTCACAAGAAAGAATAATAATTTAGCTTTCGGAAACAATTCTAAAACCGAGTAAAGACTGTCTGCTGGAACGCGAGCGCCTAAATAAATAACTGTCCTTCCGTGTTCTCTGATGATGTAAGAAGAAAGCAAAAGACCCATCTCATGGACCTCTTCTTCAGGCAAAAACAATACCCATGGCTGGTCAGATGGGGACGATAGGGGAACATTGTCGATAGCACTTTGAATTTTTTGTTTAATAAGGTTGCTAAGAAAATGTTCTTGCGCTGGCATTAAATCCGATTTCTTCCATAATATGCCGGCCTTTTCTAGGAGAGGGTAAATTACTTTAATGTAAGTATCAACAAAACCATGCTTTAAAATGGCTGTAGAAAATGCTTTTTCAAAAGCAAACTCATCATAATTTACCGCTGATGCAATCAATTGATTGGCTAACACTTCAGAAAGTGCGTCAGAAAACTTTATATCATCAATTAAATTATCCAATTGTTGATTTATTTCATCGTTAGACATTTGAGAAATTTTCGAAATCTTAAACCCAAGACTAATTAGCGATGTCACATTTAGAAGCTTTACTAACTCATTATCTCCGTAATACCTAATATTAGTGCCTGTTCTCAATGGAGTCAGCAAGGCATACCTTTTTTCCCATATTCGAATAGTATGCGCTTTGATACCTGATAGTTTTTCTAATTCCTTTATTGAATATATTGACATCCACTTATGTTTAACCAAAAGGTAAAAATACTTAACAAAAGGGAATATGCAAGAATTAAAATATCAAATTTAACTACTCATGCTGGCATTATTTAAAAATTAGCTCTTTTGAAGTTAGAATACCCGTTAGTATTATTGGTTGAACACTATCGAAAACTTAATAGTCCATTGGTTATAAAAAGCCAAACAATATTATGGCTATTTAAAATTTTGTAAAAAGAAAAACACGCATTATGAATAATAAAGCTTTTGCATAATCATATTATTTATTCGCTTATTCAACTGAGGCGAAAGGATTAAATATTCTCCATATTCTTCAAGTGTAAATAACCCGATTATTAAGCCCCTACAATCGTTTTTTAGTTGTGTATCAGATTTAAATAATTTGGTGATTAAGTGTGTTTTCTGCAAGAAATCTAATTCTACTATTTGAACTTTATATTTATTTAGATAATGTCGAAAGCATGCTATTATTAACTCATGTTGAAGCTTGATGATAGGTCGAAGTACTTCGTTTTGAAATTTTTCTAAAGCGCTGAAATCACCTGTTTGGACAATACTCAAAATTTCTGGACGAAGCTGCTTTTTGGGATCTGACATACTATTTTTTTAATTCACTCCAAACTTTTTCACTATTCAGTTTAAATGATCCAATATGTTTCCTTTTCCACGTACTTGGAGGCACCAATGATAAAAAATTTTCATCTCTATTATCCTTCTCATATAAATGGTAAACCTCCCCAATTATTGGCTCAAACTCATATTTTGCATTGTATAATAACTCATTAATCTTGTATGCTTCTACAAGTATTTCGTACGCATCTTTAATTCCTTCAACTTTACTTTTAAGAACATGGTTAAAACTTGTGACTCCTTGAGTTTTCCATCTTGAAAGGTTGCTTGTACCTATGCTTGGAGCTCCTATATTTGTTCCGTAGGGTAATAAGTTAGCGTTGTAAGATTGAGTTTCTTTATCAAAAACAATATTATCTGGTCGCTCTTTTTGATAAAAATTGGGTAATTTCCCTACCCGAGCATAGGGAATGTTTTCTAGCTTTTTTACAGAAGAATATTGATTTAAACCAGTTATGCAAACATCATTTGCTTTCTCCAAGTCCAATTGACCATCTTCCTCCAAGTACTCTTCTTTTGACTCAACAAATTGTACCTCACCAACAATTAGTCTGCATTGACCTTCTTTAATTTCAATATCCTCAACTAATTTCATTCCTATTTTCATTGTACTTTCAGCAACGAAGGGAGCAGAGAACTGATCCACATATTCTTCAGTGAGGTTGCAAACGTCAAATTCCGATTGATCTGATTCAAATTTCGCGGATGTATAATGGGCTTGCTTGAAAAATGATTTATGCACGTGGTTTATCGTGTAGAAACCCGTTTCTATAATATTGTTGTATGTGTGCCGCGGCACAGATAAAGATCTCATTACAAATGCAATACGAGCTGGATTTGAACTTATGTGTATTATGGAATTAAAAACAGCTAAGTTTGGGTTACCATTATCATTTTTTGTTCCAATCAGATGCACGCTTTTGTAGCCCGACAATGAGTTGACGAACTTCAACCTATATGCTGATTCCCATGAATGAATCTGTTCCTTTTTAAATATCATAAAAACAATTAGGGTTGATTTATCTGCTATTTTATTATTGAATGTCCGCCATCTACATGAATAATTTGTCCTGTTACCCACGAAGATTTTTGGGTTAGCAAGAAAACCGCGGCTTCCGCTATGTCTTTTGCAGCTCCAATTTTCTTCAAAGGATTTTTCTCGGATTGGAATTGAACTTTTTCAGGAGTATTGAGTAAATTGAGTGCTAGTGGAGTATCCGTTAGGGAAGGCGCAATTGCATTAACCCTTATTTTTGGTGCTAATTCCGCAGCTAGAGATCTCGTTAATCCCTCAATAGCTCCCTTGGACATAGATACCTGGGAGTGAAAACTAAAACCAGATTGGACCGCGATGGTGGAAAACAAAAGTATAGAAGCGTTTCCACTTTTCTTCATCTTCGGCAGTAAAAACTTGATGACCTTACTAGCTCCTAAAACTTGTAGTTTAAAGTCTTCTAAAAACTCTTCTTCTTTAAAACGATGAAATGGTTTTAAATTAATGCTTCCGGGGCAATAAGCTAAACCGTGAATTTCCTCTGGAAAATCATCTATATTGAAAACATCTGTTTTAACCTCGAATTGTAAATATTTTACATTTGGTCGATCTTCAATTAAATTATTATTATAGGTCGCTATCACATTTGCTCCTTGCTTTTCAAGAAGACGAACTAGTTGTTGGCCTATGCCTGATGACCCCCCAATTATTATATAATTTCTCATTTTCAATTAGCTTAATTATAAGTGTCGCTTAGCAGATACTGAATAAATCGATTACTTAAAATTAGACGTGGCCCAATTTTAATTTTTTAGTCTAAACAGTCCACTAAAAAGGTTGTAAATCAGGAATGTATTTTCGATCTGTACCAAAAAATTAACTTAGATAGAGGACGGTTGCTCACCATTATTTTTCATTTCAGTATTTGACCCTGAAGATTGCGTTTTCTTTTGGATATTATGCTGTCTAGATATCATTCTGAGAAGGAAGAACAAGTAAGAGGCAAAAATGAAGAATCCTATAATAAATATTGTAATTTCTGTCTTTTCCATAATTAATCGTTTTGAACAAGCCTTATGAATATAGCTAGTGATAATATGGAAGGCACCCATATTCCGACGAACATACCAGCTTCTTTATCAATAAAAAACCAGAGGTAAACGGAAATTAGAAAACTAATAAACGCTAATACAACTGGATAGTATTTCTCTAAAAATTTCATAATGATTGATTGTTTTTGGTTATAATTTTTTAAGTTTTTACTTAATCTCATCCACTTTCATCTTTGGTATAATATCAATGAAAAAAGTGAGTAATTTGGTTTTTTGTTTATTTAGTTTATCAAACTGTGACTCAAATATACATAATCTGTTTAACAAAATCCAAACAATATTAAACAAAATTTAAAAATAAACACACTAGAAGGTCATAAAGCACTGATAAAAAGGTGTTTATGAGTTGTGTAAAAAATATTGTTAATTGAAAACAGCCGCGATACTAATAGAAAATAAAGATTTCAGTCAAAAAAATGGAATAGACAATTCTATAATTATTCAGACTACTGCAATAGAATTAATTTACTCTATAGGGATTGATGAATGTCTTCATATTACCTAGCAAACCTGGCTTATTTTTTTGATCATTCCTTTAAATATTATACCATGAAGCGGGAGAACAACTAACCAATAAAGTCTGCCCAATAATCCCAAGGGCCTAAAAGTCGCCGTTTGAAAAAGCTTTCCATCAATTATTTTAAATTCTAACCAAGCTTCTCCCGGCAGTTTCATTTCCGCGAAAAGCAACAACCTTCCTTCCTCTTTATTCGCATACAGTACTCGCCAAAAATCTAATGCATCTCCTACGGAAATAGTTTTCTGATTTGTGCGACCTCTTCTCAATCCAACCCCACCAGCTAATTTATCTAAAACTCCTCGTATTCTCCATAGCCAATTACCATGGTACCAGCCATTTTCACCTCCAATACTCCAGATTTTATCAATGGTTTGTTTACGGTTCTCAATAACTGATACTCGAGCATCTTTAAAGCAGCCAAACACAGGTACAGAAATGTATTCCGAGATACTCATATTTATCTCACTGCTAGAATAAGAATCTTTCCAGCTAGAAGCAATATCGTTATTTTCAATACTATCAAAAGCCTTGACTAAAGCTTCTTTGTATGAAATAGGCTGAATTCCTAGTATAGCATTAATTTCATGGTCCCTACAAACAACTTCGATCTTCATGCTTTCTACCAATGATCTAGCTAGTTTATAAGAGGTGGAGGTTACGAAATAGAGCCAATAAGAGGATAGCTTTGGAGTCATCAAGGGTACAGTCCAAATTTTCCTTTTTAATTTCCTAACTTCAGCAAAATCAAGCAACATCTCTCTGTAGGAGAGTACATCACCACATCCGATGTCAAAGTTTTTATTAAACGTCTCTTCATTAAGGATACATTTCGTTAAAAAAATTTGCACGTCAGAGACGCCGATAGGAGAACATTTTGTTAAAAGCCACTTAGGAGTGATCATAACAGGTAGTTTTTCTACTAAATCCCGCATTATTTCAAATGAAGCGCTTCCAGAACCAACAATTATTCCCGCCCGGAGACAGGTTAAGTTGTAGTTCCCTTTTTCAAGCTCTTCTTCAACCGTTTTTCGAGATAAAAGGTGCTTAGATAGATTAGATTCGTTTACAATTCCACTTAAATATATAACTTGTTTAACGTCAGTATTAGAAAGTCTATCCCGAAAATTGATGGCAGATTCTTGTTCTAATAACTTATAATTGTCTGCTGTTGCCATCGAATGAACTAAGTAATAGGCAACGTCAATATCATTTGGGATTTTTGAAAGAGATGCTTGGTCTAGTAGGTCAATTTCTATAATTGAAGTTTTTTCCTTCAAAGACTGCGGAGGATTGAATCTTGATTTATCTCTAACACAACAAACAACATCATAGCCTTTGCTTACTAATATAGGAAGAATACGCTTCCCAATATATCCTGTGGCACCTGTTAAAAGAACTTTCATAAAGCTATGTGTATTGGTGTGGTATTAATTAGTTACTGTTCTATACTATTGGAGAGGCCTACTTTATATGTATCCAAAGCTCTTTTTCGCGCATAGGCATGTTCTACAATTGGGATGGTTGAAGATAGCTGCCAGCCAGGGTTCCATTTGGTTGTATATAAAGCATTTTTATCAAATTTAATCTGTTGCGAAGTTGGGTTGAAAATTCTAAAATAGGGAGCGGAATCACATCCCGTTCCTGCGGCCCACTGCCAATTTCCATTATTCGCAGCAAGATCATAATCAAGTAATTTTGAAGCGAAATAAGCTTCTCCCCACCTCCAGTCGATTAATAAGTGCTTACAAAGAAAACCAGCCGTAATCATTCGCACTCTATTGTGCATTAGTCCTGTTTCATTTAATTCTCGCATGCCAGCATCTACAATCGGATATCCTGTTTTACCTTCACACCATGCATTAAATTCAGTTAGGTCATTCCTCCATTGAATTTGGTTATATTTTGCCTTGAAATTAGAAGACACAACCCGCGGGAAATTATAGAGTATTTGCATGAAGAATTCTCGCCAGATAAGTTCACTTAGAAATACGGACTCTAAATTCAAATTCCGTATTATATTTCTTATGCTAACTGTGCCAAATCGTAGGTGCGTGCTTAGTTGACTAGTTCCTTTGATTGATGGAAAGTCTCGTAACTTTTTATAATCTTCAACCACGGCCAAGTTAAAAGGCGGTATCTTAATTAACGAGGGCTTAAAACCGATAGAACTTAAGCTAGGGAAACGGGTGTTGCTCTTGTAAAAGTGCTTGGGCTTAAAAGCTGAATTGGAGGAACAGTTGGATGGATTAAAATGATGAAGCCATTTCTTTTTATAAGGTGTGAAAACAGTATAAGGAGACTTATCATCTTTGGTAATCTCTAGTTCTTCAAAGATAACCTGATCCTTGAAAGTATGTAGGGAAATGCTCTTAGCATTAAGCATGGTTCGGATAGATTTATCTCTACTTAATGCATAAGGTTCATAGTCTTTATTCAAAAACACATCCGTGACGTTGTATTTTTCAATTAGATGTTTAAACACAGTCTCAGCTTTTCCTTTAAAACAACTGATTCCAGATCCAACCTTATTTAGCTCCTTATCGATGGATTCCAAGGTGCTATGAATAAACGAAACTCTTGGGTCATTTTCTTCCAGTTCCTCCAGAATATTGGTGTCAAAAATGAAAATTGGCAGCACTTTGTCATGGTGCAAAAGAGCTGCATTCAGAGCAGTGTTGTCTTCAAGTCGAAGGTCTCTTCTAAACCAAAATATCGCAATAGAATCTTTCATGGATTAATTATAAATTACAATATAAAGATTTAAAGATGTGGCAATGCACAGCCAGATAAAGTAGGGGGAAATTAACAAGCTAGTCCATCGCATAGTTTTTATATTGCTAAATAAAAAATAAGCTATAATAATTGTTAAAAACAGAATAGAGAACAATGCTATTAAGGCATTTTGAA
>Ga0209631_10003092_pt1 | contig 19457 bp, 17 predicted proteins | sample COG_08_FD_184752 | JGI IMG/M metagenome (GOLD analysis project Ga0209631, IMG submission 184752) | Pelagic Microbial community sample from North Sea - COGITO 998_met_08 (SPAdes) (version 2) | ecosystem: Environmental > Aquatic > Marine > Neritic zone/Coastal water | place: Helgoland, sampling...
CCCGTTTTTGGATAAGAAATTTTATTGAATTGAGCCTCTATACTTTTACCATCCCAAGCGTAACCCTCTGCCTTACCTTCAATTATTGCTTCTGGAAGCCATAACCTTGGGATAGCTTGCTCCACTGTATTGAGACTAGGTAGTTGAGGCATTCTCTGATAAAGCTCAACTGACATCGCTGTGTGATGAAGATCTCCAGACATACCACCTTCTGCATAGCCAGGAAAATAAAAATTAGTATCAACTGGCGTACCCCATTGCAGGTTTCCCATGTTTACGCCCGGTTTTCCTATTCCCTGCATTGCAATCAAACAGACTTGAGATCTGGCCCATTGAATTCCTGTAGCATTCCTGCAAGCTCCCCCATGACCATTACCCCAACCACCAGAAGCTAAATAAACTTTTTTGTTGCCCCATTTCCGAGCTAATGCACGAATATCTTTTGCTTTTAGATTTGTCTCTTTTGCCGCCCACTCAGGTGTTTTAGGAGTTCCATCATCTTCTCCCATCACGTACGCTTTCCATTTTTCAAAACCTGTTGTACGATTTTCAACAAAGTCCTTATCGTAGAGGTCTTCTTCTATCCAAACATTAGCAATAGCCATCGCTAATGCTGGGGACGATGCTGGTTTAGGGGCTAACCACTTTCCTCCAAGGAATTGCGCAGTATCATTATAATAAGGGTCAATATGAACCATATCAATATCTAGTTCTTTCAACCATTTTCGCCGAACGGTCCCTTCGAAGGATCCATAAGCACCACTTGTTCCTTCTGGATTACTGGACCAAAAAACAACCATTTCAGCTTCTTTTAGTAGGTCCTCAACAGTCCCGTATGTTTCTGACTGGCCCACTCTGAGGGATCCTCCCCAGTGATGTGCGGCGCCCCAATACCAACCTTCCCAGCTATCCGGATTGTGCAGCACCCGCGCCATCCCAACAGCATTTATGAATCTAAAATCTGCGCTAAGATAATATCCAACATTCCCCCAAGTGTGGTGAGATCCATGAGAATTAGCTATGGCACCCGGTCCATGCTCTTTTTTTATCCGTTTAATCTCGTTTGCTACTATATCTAACGCTTCATCCCAACTAATACGTTCGTATCCGGAAGAACCCCTATTTTGCTGGTTGCGGTCACCATTTGGGTCGAAGTCGACTCTCTTCATTGGATACAAAAGTCTATCGGGAGAATAAAGCATACTTTTCCAATTCATACCGTGAGGAGCAAGTGTTGTTTTCCTCGGAGGTTTGAAGGTCTTTCCTCTTGCTTCAATTGTGTAGGTGTCAGGATCTGAATCATCAAAATCGATTGGCGTTATACGGATTAGCTTATCATTTTTTACATATAGAAAAACTGGACCGCCATTCGTCATATTAGTATATCTTGTTACCCCTTTACCGACTTCTACACCGTACTTCCAGCCTATTGTTTGTGTTTGCATAATTGTTTGAGTAAACCACAAAGTTAAATGGTCAGGTCCATCTAAACCTATTAAGAAATCTTTCATCGCATTAATTTGATCGAGTTGATTAATTGGAGGCATCAGAAGTCGCGCTGCGATGTCAGAAGTCTTGAAAGTGAGTGTAATATCAGGACACTCTAAAATCCCACTTTTTGACTTAATTTTTCCATCCTTGAAAACAAACCATCTTCCAACAGATCCGTCGTTAGTTCTCATTTGCGCAGAGAAATTCTTTTCTTTTAAACGTTTTCTAAATGCGCTGTATCTCGTCGCCTGCAGCCATAATAAGATCCGTAATCCCAGCAATATCAGGCTAAATTTAAATGCACCCATAAACGTAACTCCATTGTATTATTTGATTCTTCTAACGTATTTAAAAAAAAATCGGTTAAACACTTTATATACTTCAATGATTGTATGTAAACCTTAATCTCATATGGTGGGATTTATAAACAACAATGGACATAGTAATCTTTTGAGTAACATTTTAATTCCAATAAAGTTTGCGAAATTTAGATTAGAGATTTTGCTAGTAATAGTACCCTAGTAAATTTTTTTATATACACTTGTTGACTAATATTTTTCCCAACCGATCATAATGTAAGGATCGTAGTTAGATGATATTATCTTTTAATTGGTTTTTTTACATTCCTTCTAGTTGAAAATTTCAAATATAAAACAAAAACAAAATTAATACGTTATATTGGGAGATTTTAGATCTATAATTATAAATTTGACAATATTGACTATAAAATTTTTTTGGATACTCTAGAAGATTAAATTACTCATATTAAAGGAATACTCTATGAAAGTTAATAGATTAAAAGATATTAAACCATATGAAGCGGGCGGTCACTTTGATATGAAAGGATTTAGGCTTCAGGGTCATGATGCCAGTGATTTAGAAAATTTCTGGGTTGGACTATCTTATTTCTTGCCTGGGGGGGGCACAACACATACATCCACGCCTTTGGAAAAGTGTTATGTATGTGTGGGTGGTGCAATAACCATTAAAACCGATAATGAGGAAGTAACTTTAGAGAATCTAGACTCAATTTATCTTGAGCCCAGCGAGAGCCGTTCGATCATTAATAAGAGTAACGAGATAGCTACGATACTCGTAATTATGCCTTATTCGGAAAAAGCCTAAGATAGTAAATTATGAATAAATGCCGGATATGTTGTGAGGAAATATCCCAAATCTATTACGTGAAAGAAATGTTGATGGGTTTAAGGGAGGTCTTTGATTATTATGAGTGCGGAAGTTGCGGGTGCCTTCAAATTTCATCAATTCCCATAGATTTAGGGCGTTTTTACCCGAAAGATTATTATAGTTTACAATCTCCTAAAATAAAAAAAACTCGATTTATTCGGGACTATGTTCGCAAGGCTCGCGCTTTAAGCCAAATTTTTGGGACTAACTTCTTGGGCCAGATATTTTCGATCGGGAAAGTCCCTTCCCCAATAAATATTATTTACCGGCGAATTGGGTTGCATCTAGATCATAGTATTCTGGATGTTGGTGGTGGTGCCGGAAATCATGTTTTATCAATGCGCAAACTTGGCTTTAATAAAGCAATGTCTGTTGATCCGTTCATCCATAGTGATGTTATGCACAATGGATTATTATTGGCAAAAAAAGCAGAAATTTTTGATCTTACTGACCGTTATGATTTAATAACCTTTCATCACTCATTAGAGCACATGGATGATCAACTCAAAATACTCAAAAAAGCAGCGGAGCTTATTGGGACTGAAGGGCGTATTTTAATTAGGATACCCACGGTAACGTCAGAGGCTTGGCTAAAATATCGAGAGAATTGGGTGGGACTTGATGCACCAAGGCACCTATATTTGCATTCCCATAAAAGTATTCGTTTTTTAGCCGCCGAAGCTAGGTTAAAAATACTTGATTTCTGGAACGACTCAGAGGCAATGCAATTTTGGGGCAGCGAGCAATATTTAAACGATATTCCATTGGATGACCCGCGCTCTTATGCCAAGAATAATAAAACTTCGATTTTTACAAATTATCAAATTAAAAAATTTAAATCTCAAGCTGTTGAATTGAACAAAAAAGGTTCTGGCGATTGGATTTGTCTTGTTCTAGGTAACTGAAATTTTTCTTCAATAATAATAAACGGGTAGCATAATCTTTTGTCTGCAATCTATAATTTTAAAGATATCACAATAGTTATAATATCATATAATTCCCAAGAGGTAATTGGAAATTGTATTAAAAATTTCTCCAATGAACAAAAAATGGTTGTTGTTGATAATGCAAGTTCTGATCAGTCAATAAACATAGTTAGAAAATTAAAACCTATTACTTTAATTATTCAGAATTCAGTCAATAAGGGCTATGGTTCAGCAGTAAATCAAGCCTTATCGGTCGTCAAAACAAAATATGCATTATTAATAAATCCTGATGCGGTAATGCAAGTTTCTGATATCTCCATTTTACACCAATATGCCGAAGCCAATGATAACGCTGGAATTGTAATTCCAGGATCAGGTTGGGAACTTCATTTAAAGGGGCCTAATGGGAATACCTTTAATTCTTCGATGCCTCCACTAGAAGGACCCTTTTGCTCTTGGTTTGCATCTGGAGCAATTTGGTTGCTTCGCCAAAATGATTGGTTTGTTCTCAATGGATTTGACGAAAATATATTCTTGTATAGCGAGGATATTGATTTTTGTTTGAGATTGAGAAAAAGTGGAAAGGAAATAATAGTTTGCCCTCAATCTAAAGCTCAACATCAAGAGAGCACTTCAGCCCCTCTTACAAAAGAAATACAATGGCGCAAGGAATGGAATATTATATGGAGTCACCTTTACGTAACCAAAAAACACGATGGGAAATTGAAAACACAGAGGGTTATTTTACAATTATTATGTCGTCATGTCCCAAAGATGATCTTTCATGGTTTGGTTTTTGAGAAAAAAAGATTTTGGCGAGATCTGGCTATTGTTAATGCGACTCTGTCTTATATTTTTGGGCGAGAGCCCAAAAGAGATTAATTTGTATCATGTAGACGTCTCTTGAATAGTTTTATTGAGAAGTTTTCCATAATCACTTGATGAATACCGTTCAGCTAGAATTTTGAATTTTTTTAATGAAATAAATCCTTTAGATAAGGCAATTTCTTCAGGGCAACATATACCCAATCCTTGTCTTTGTTGAAGGGTATGCACAAATGTTGCAGCCTCTAATAGCGACTCAGGTGTGCCCGTATCCAACCACGCATATCCTCGGCCAAGTTTCTGAATTTCTAATGTGTCCCCCGCTAAATACGATTTGATAACATCCAGAATTTCAAGCTCTCCACGTGCGGATGGCAAGATTGATTTTGCAATTGACGAAACGTTATGATCAAAAAAATAAAGGCCAGCGATAGCCCAATTAGATGGCGCGACCTTTGGTTTTTCTATTAATCCCTTGATGTTCCCATCTATATCAAGATCGACAACGCCATATCTTTCAGGATCAGAAACCCAGGTGGCAAAAATTTTAGCCCCAGACTCAAGCTCGGCGCATTTAGAAAGAAGCTTGCCTAAACCTTGCCCATGAAAAACGTTGTCTCCTAAAATCAAAGCACATGGACTATTGTCGATAAATTCTTCGCCTATAATAAAAGCCTCGGCTATTCCATTAGGTCTTTCTTGTTGGCGGTATGAAATGTTTATACCTAAATCATTTCCATCTCCGAGTAATTTCTCAAAATTAGGTTGGGCATCTTGGGAACTAATTATTAAAATATCTTGAATACCAGCGAGCATTAAAGTTGATAAAGGATAGTAAATCATTGGCTTATCATATATGTGCAATAGCTGTTTATTCGTAGCCAGTGTCATGGGATACAGGCGAGTACCATTCCCTCCAGCTAAAATAATACCTTTCATAAAACTATTCTTCCTTTTTTATAAACGAGTTAATCCTAAGCGCTCGCCCTTGTATGAGCGATTATGGATTTCTTTCCACCAGTTTTTATTTTCTAGGTACCATCTTATGGTAGATGCCAAACCTTCTTCAAAACTAATCTTTGGGACCCAGCCAATTTCTCTAGTTGTTTGGGATATATCAATAGCATATCGAAAGTCATGTCCTGGACGATCTGCTACGAACTCTATCAAATCCCCATATTTTGGCGCACCTGAATTAGGTAAAAGATTATCAAAAAATTGACATATAAGATTGGCAATGTCTAAATTGGTTTTTTCAGTGTTACCTCCAATCATATATGTTTCTCCAATAATTCCCTTCTCTCCTATCTCTTTTAGAGCTTCACAATGATCACCAACATACAACCAATCCCGAATGTTATTTCCGTTACCATAGATTGGTATTTTTGTTTTATTGAGACAACTTATAATAGTTAAAGGTATCAATTTTTCAGGGAATTGAAAGGGTCCATAATTATTTGAGCAATTAGAAATAATTGTTGGAAAGCCATAAGTGTGGAACCATGATTTTGCAAGGTGATCTGATGAAGCTTTTGATGCAGAGTACGGAGATCTCGGCTTATAAGATGAGTGCCGGGTGAAAGCCGAATCATCAGTTTGAAGAGATCCAAAAACTTCATCAGTTGATACATGAACAAAACGGAATTTTTTTTTCTGATCTAGTGTTAGGGTTTTATAAAAAGCTAGTGACGCTTCCAATAGATTATATGTACCTGTAATATTCGTTTCTATAAAAGCCGAGGGTTTGTCAATTGACCTATCCACGTGGGACTCAGCGGCTAAGTGGTATACAATTTCAGGTTTAAATTCTCTAAAAATATTACTTAGCGCACTTTTATCACATATATCGACTTGAATAAAAGAATATGACTTTTGTCCTTCAATATCTGCGAGATTATTCTGGTTAGCTGCATAGGTCAGCTTATCTATATTTAAAACTGAATTTTTATTTGAATTGGTAAAAAGCTTAACGAGTGAGGAGCCTATAAAGCCACATCCGCCGGTAATAAGAATTTTCATATAAATTATAATCCAATTATTTTTTTGTCGTTCAGTTTAATTAAGAAAAATAGATATTACTCTCATCGAAATTTGGAAGACTTTTATCTTTCTCAGAGAGAATAATACTTGATTCCTCTATCTGCCAATCAATATTTAATGCTGGATCATCCCATTTAATACCTGTGGCGTGTTGCGCCGAGTAATCACCAGAAACTTTATATGTGACTTGAACATTATCGTCTAATGAGACAAAACCATGAGCAATCCCTGCTGGTAAATATATCCATGTCCAGTCAGTATCTTCAAGGTCGACGGAGAAAAACTTCTTATACGTATTGGAGTTTTTTCTCAAATCTACTGAAATATCTCTAATTGCGCCTCGCTGGCATCTCACAAGTTTTTCCTGTTCAAAAGGCATTTTTTGAAAATGAAGACCTCTAACGGTATTCTTATGCAAACAATTGGTTATGATATCTTGATTGAAATCACTATTAATACCCAATTTAGAAAAGTCATTTTTTTGGTAAACTTCCACAAAGCTACCGCGTAGATCTATTATTGGGTCCAGTTTAATGATGAGAACCCCATTTATCGAAGTTTTAGTTACCTTCATTATGTGCCTCAAATATTTTTTTTATCCCCTCGGCTAAATTATATTTAAGGCTCCAGTCAGACATGGTTGACCCTAGCCAGATATTTTTAATCTCTCGGGTTGACGCCGGCCAAGCACCTATCTCCGTATATATTTTCTTGTCTGTAACTTGCTCAAAAGTCCGAATAATTTCGTGAATGGAAGTTTCTTCATCTCCCCGCACAGCAAAACATTTATTTATCATTTCATTGGGCTTACTTTCTAACTTTTGAGCAGCTAAAATATAACAATCAATCACGTCTGTAATATAAACCGGATACATCGGAATATTGCCTGCAGGAATTGGCATAACCTCGTTAGTTTTAATGGCTTTGGTTATTGCGTGGAATAATTTTTGTCGCCAATCGTTGGGTCCAAAAGTATCAAAAATAATTAGGGTCGTTGATAGGAATTTTTCTAGGCTTGAATAGTAATTCAATATTTCGTTGAAGGAATTCTTTGTTGCGCCGTAAAAGTTTACGGCAGACTCATTATGGCCGCTAAATTGGAAGTAAGACCCAGTATTGATAAAATTTTTGACTGAGGAATTGAGACTGGCTAGCAAAAGCTGGCTTCCAAAAGTAATATTGGAATCTATCAAGGAAGTAATATATTCAGGCTTGTCCTCTCTATAATATTTTCCCGCTAAATGGAAAATAGTATCGGGGTGGCTTTCCTCGAGAAGTTTTTCAAGTGAACTCTGTTTGCCATTATAATTATGAATATTTACGTTTGGAGCTCTCTGGATTAATCGAGAAATATCACTTTTTGGACGTGCGATAATATGAACAGATATGTTCATTTGCGAAAGTCTCTCGACTAATGCGATGCCTAGATAGCTATTTGCGCCTGTAACAACAACAGTTTTCATATCTATTATATTATATTTAATTTGGGGATAAAAGTAACTAATTCACCCTGCCATTTTTCATTCGATTTAAGTTTTTTGCTAATTTCACTGCTTAAGTTCCAAGGTAATATGACTATGATATCTGGCTTCTTATTTATAATTTCTGTCGCGGGTACAACAGGAATATGACTTCCAGGTAGAAATTTACCCTGTTTTGCTGGAGTATCATCAACCACAAAGTCAATAGAATCGGCGCCAATACCACAATAGTTTAGAAATACATTCCCTTTAGCCGCTGCGCCGAAGGCGGCTATTTTTTTGCCTATTTTCTTTTGAGCTTTGATATACGCCACTGCATCATCCCTAATTTGTTGAGATCTAGCTTTTAGCTCGTTGAAACCACTGACTTGATCAAGTTTCATAGATAGTTCTGTGTTCAAAACCTTTTCAACAGACTTTTCTATAGAATATTTAGTATTATCTAAATGATTAATAAAGATTCTTAAAGATCCGCCATGGGTATCCAATTCACGCAAATCAAAAATCTTTAAATCAAACTGAAGAAAAATCTTATTTAAAGATACAAGTGAATGATAAAAGAAATGTTCATCATAAATTGTGTCGAATTGGCTGTGCTCCACTAACTTGGCTAGGTGAGGAAATTCGAGAGAAATTACACCATTTTCTGATAAACAGTTTTTAAGGCTAGCTATAAAAGTTTTTATTGCAGGCACATGGGCGAATACATTGATACCATTAATAAAATCAAAAGTCCCTCTTTCTTGAATTAATTTGCTAGAGGACACTTCATCAAAAAAAGAAACCATTGTTTCTACGCCCTTTGCCTTTGCCGCTTCGGCGGCCTTACCAGCAGGATCTATACCAATACACGGTATCTTTTTCGCTACGAAATGTTGTAATAAGTACCCATCATTAGAGCCTATTTCTAATATATTAGAGCTTGAAGACAATCTAAAATTCTCGATTGCAAATTCTACAAGTTCGCGGGCATGCTGGACCCAATAATTTGAAAAAGAAGAGTAGTAAACATAATCCTCAGTAAAAAGTTCTTCGGCTTTAGTGGTATCTCCCAGTTGAACCAGCGAACACGTGCCACAAATATATGTTATTAAGGGGCTATTATGTTCTTTCTTACCACCCTTTATTAATTGGAGTTCGTTTTCTGTTAGAAGTCTATTTGCAGATGGTTGTTCGTCTAAATCAATGACGACGTTCTCAAGCAGCGAATTACAATATCTACATCTCATATGTTTTCCAAAAAGGTTTTAAAAAATATTAAATTGAGCAATCACAAGATTTTAAGATTGTTAATATCGAGCGAATTACATTCTTCTCTGCTTTTATAGACGAAGTAAGTTTATTCAGCAAAAAGAATTATTACACCAGTATAAATAGCTTCTAAAATAGCTTGAATACATTATAAGCTGAGAGTAAAACCATCCTTAAGATAATAGGACAGGTGGCTGAGAGGCCGAAAGCGCTCGGTTGCTAACTGAGTGAACCGCAAGGTTCCGTGGGTTCGAATCCCACCCTGTCCGCCATTTATCTTATTTTAGTTATTATTATCAGTATGTTATAAATTGTTGGTAAATTTACACACAATTTTACCTACAAAATAGTTCCCGCTTAGAGAGCTTTAACCGTAATCAGCAATTTTCATGCTAATTTTCGCATAAGCATTAATATGTACGTTATATAACTTATTATTCTGTCTATTTTACAGCCCGACCATGCGCCCACTCAATCATATCAGGGCCTCTGCCCGCATCTGTGCAAAGGTATTCAGCCTTCGGCGCCGTTCAAACCGCTGCTCTTGTTGGGTGGCAGCAACTCTGTGCTGCATAAAATCGGCTTATTATTGCCATACTGAGACGAGTTCGCATTCGTCGGACAGCATCGCTAATTCTTGGCTGTAACAACAAAATGAAGATGTTAAGTCTTTCTACACTGATCAAATGATTAGATTTATTTAACTTTACTCAACATTATTTCGATCATCTGGAAGTAACCAGTTTGCCTGTTCATTGTGAGCTTTTTATCAAGTTCCATTTTTTCAAAATCTTTTACGGTAACTGTTCTAGCTTCTTCGTCCGTCATAGAGTTAAAAATATCTACAAGAATAAACGCATAACCTGCAGCTATCGTCGCCTCACTCCATGCTTTAAAGCGTTCGTCCTCTTTGTCCACATACAAATCGTACATGCATTGTGTAACCTTATTTTCTTGGATACGACGGCTCTCACCAAGAGCATCGTTATTTAATTCCTGACCCTTCTGCATGAGGTAAGAATAAACCTCCAAGCTATCCATTGCCTCTAATGTTTCTATAGTTGATTTGTATTCTTCGATTTTTTCCTTAAACATCAGTTGGACTTCCTAAAAAGAGTCTCGGGGCATTTCATTGTCTTTATTTCGAGGCAGTTACCGTGGGGGTCTGCTATAAATAAAGTCTCTTGTTGCAAGTCTGTCCCTTCAAATCGGACATATGGCGGATCGATATATTCAATTTCATATTTTTCTAAACGTACTTTTAGGTTAGAGAAATCGTCCTCCTCCAAATGAATACCAAAATGAGGAACACTTACGTTTCCCATATCTACGTTGTGTCGCTCACCCTGAGATGGTTTTTCCGGGTCAGTTGCATGAAGGGTAAGTTCATTACCCCAAAAATTAATATCAACCCAAGCGTCGGGATACTTAAATTCAGAATTACCCTTGGCACACCCCAGAACGTTGCAATAAAACTTTACTGCCTCTGTTAAATCCCCAGCCGGAATGGCCAAGTGGAATCGATTCGTCATTTATTCTCCCCCGAGAGCGGTGTTTTACTTAATTTGGACTTAGTCATTTAAACAAGAACTCTTCTCATACGCATTTTTTTGTGATTTGGATTAGCTGAAACTTCCTAATGTTTTCCGTAGTGGTGTGGAATCTATGGCAAGCGATAACGGTATTCCGGTACTACTGGATATTTGGAAAAGTTAGCGAGTAGGGACAAGTTACTTTTGCTCTCTGAATTGATTCCTATGCGTCTTCTCTTTTTACTTCCATATACAGTATGATAGATAATAAAATCCACCTAGGATATGAGTGTTACGTTCTGACATCGTAATTTTTGGGCTTTGACACTTTGATATTATTACCTTGTAGTAGTTTTATAACAACAGATTGGACAAAAATGTAACCTCTTTCATTGATCCCGATCTGCAAAATAATTGAATATATTATATACTTCGGTCATATAGTTCTCAATATAACTATGAACCACCATTACTTTTTCAAGTTCAACGTTAATGCCAACTCGTTGTCCGCCATAGCCAACCCACCATGCATTGCCATTATCCATAATCCAAGTTTGGTAACCATAAGCACTAAATGCTCTGCCTGCTTCTCCAGGACGCCTCTCGTTCCTAATCTGTTCAGAAAGCATGTCTTGCACATACTTTTGCATACAGGATCCTCCTCGACCTTTTGCCATATCAATAGTGTACATGCCAAGTCTTCCCCAATCTCTGAGAGTTGCATTAAACCCTGCAAACGATATAGCATGGCCTCTCTTGTCAACCATCCAGGACCCTTCGTGCTCTGGTCCAATTTTAGACCAGATAAAAAAATTAAAATTCTTTACGAGTCCACCAAAAGCGCGGGTTACCTGAGATAATGCTAGTGTATCCCCTGAGTTATAAAGATGATTTGTTCCTTGCTTATGTGTCCTTGAATGGTTTTGTTTATTACTAAGCACCCAAGGAACTGCAATTCTTTGATTCCTTAATCTCGCATAAGCCTTTCGTATAGGCTGTCCATATTCGCCTTGTTTTTTCATTCCACTTGCCATCATTAGCAAGTTACGGATAGTAGTATCTCCGTAAGTGTTTGGATCTAACCAATGTGCATATTCAATTGCTTTATCATCAAGACTATTAATTTTTCCATCGCAATATAAGTTGCCAATTACTAGAGCAGTTAAACTCTTTGACATTGACATGCTATGCATCTTGCTAGTGGACCTTGCGGGTTCTTTATAACCTTCAAACACAATACGTCCTTTGTTGATCAGTAGTCCGGTAAGTGCAGAACTATTACGTTCCAACATCTCATGAGTTCGGTCTGCTGATTTTATATCATGCTTTGTCTGTAGCTCTTTGTTGAAAGATTTGAGCTTATTAACCCCGTAACCTCCTTGAATATGATTATTTGGAAACTCTACTGCATTACCACCGGTAGTACGGGTAACAGAAACTTGCGCTGGTTTTGCAACTGCCGCAGTTGAGATTGAGGCTGTTGCAATTAGAATTACCAAAAAATTTTTCATTAATTCTTCCCACCGTAAATAAATTTACAAATCTTCATGTGCATTTCAAGTGTACGAGTTTCGTCTCATCTGTAAAGCCAGAAAAAACGATAGATAAGATAAAGCCGGTTCCTGCAATTATTTATGTGAGTCGATTAGCTTGCTCAAACGACATTTTTTTCCTTGTTTAAAAAACTAAATCCATTTGTGGGAAAATATCATAATTTGGGAAAAACTAGAAGTATCTCAAGACCCCATGAGAAATATAAATGATTACTCTCTATATTTTTTATGGCATGCTTTACAATCAGTCCCGATTTTTATTATCGCCGGCCGTAAGTCCTCATAAGTAGAAATCGATAGTGATTTAGTACTATCACTTAGTTTATTTGATAATTTTATAAAATTATCAAATTCTTTCCAAATAATTGGCTTCGCTTCAGATTTTGGATCAATTGCATTTACCATAAAAACCGAGGGTGTGTTCTCAGATAATCTAAAAATTTTATTTAAGGTTTCCGAAGCCTTCTCTGCGTTGAACGAGATTTTTTTTGTCATCATCTGGCTTAGAACTTTTACGTGTTCTGCCATCGATGACATTAATTTCATTCGGTTCAATACGTTTATATCCTTTACACCGCTATGCGCAAATAATACTGAACCAATTAATAAAGACACAAGAACTAGAAAACTCATAAGTTTTATTTAATGTTTTTTTATCATTAAAAAATTTTTCCTTTACCCATATATTTCTAAAATAAGAGTTTAGTTTGATTATCCTTAATTTTGTAATTGAATACAGTAACTTGCTATTAGAGACGTTGCCATATCTATTCTTGCTTCCTGTTCATAATGGCACGTTTATTCATTCGGTCATGTTGACGCTGAATTTGGGGAGGCCAAGTACTTTTAATGTAAGATAATGCAGCAATAATTTCCTCATCACTCAGAATTGTCTCATACGCCGGCATTTTATTTTGATATTCTTTACCGATCATTTTTTCTATACCATATTTAGTCATTGAAAAAAGATATTCATCGGGGTGGTGCCATGTGTGGCCATCTTTATTATGCGGTGGGGCTGGCAAGTAACCTTCGGCATCACGCTGTCGCCAATTTGCCTGGCCCTCAAGGTTTTTGCCGTGGCATAAGGCACAGTTCTCTAGATAAATATTTTTGCCTAGTGAAACTATGTCTTTCTCATCAGGTTTGAGAGATACGTCAGTATTTGTTTCATCAACATATGATACGAAATAATATATCAAACCAAGAATACCGACGAAGCACAGCATTAAAATGGGCATGAACTTGTATGTAAAAATTTTACTCAATTAAATCTCTTCTTTTTATTCATATGTTTTTCCTAGTGCATTGAGGCGCCTACAATTTTAGGGTAAGGGTGTAATAAACTCTACGATTAACATAAACGAGATGACTCCCCATATTAAGGCGACGTTACTTATAATTTTTATATTGGTAACATTGATGTTCCTTAACCTTTATGCTTTTTAAACAACCTATGATAAGCTAATGCCTCCTCTAACAGGAGAGTAAAGAAGAAAATGAAAATTGGTGAAGCTGCAAAATTATCTGGGCTTACTGTTAAGACAGTGCGCTACTATGCTGACATTGACATAATTGTTCCCCAAAGAAATAGTATTACGGGCTATCGTGATTTTTCAGGAGAAGATATTGCAAAATTACAATTCGTTGGTAGAGCTCGAAAATTTAATTTTAGTATTCAAGAATGTCGTGAATTACTCTCTTTATACGAGGATAAAGCGAGGCCAAGCAAAAATGTAAAGAAAATAGCGATAGAAAAGATTTCTGAAATAAAAGCAAAATTAAAAGAATTGGAGAGTTTGAAAAATCAATTAAGTGGATTGGCTAATGCCTGTCAAGGTAACAACCGCCCCAACTGTCCTATTTTAGATGCGTTGTCAGATTAATAACTCAAAGACCAACCAATATTATTTTTAGTTAATTTGGAATTAGATCAAAAGAGACTATCATTCTATCTGTACTCGCAGTGAATGGAATAGTTCTATGATGGAGTGACGAAGGAAAAAAAATTATATCTCCCACATTTGGTTGATAAGTAATTCTTGATGCATCTTCATGGTCGTAGTGTTCTCCCCTTAAATTGAACTCTATTGAACCTTCGTCTTTTTCCATAGAGGGAACAACTTTCAAGTAAATTACTCCACTTAACCAGCCATCTGGATGGATATGCAATTTTTGATATCCAAGGCTTTTTAAAACAACATACCACCCTTGGAGGTTAATTTCGGCCGGCCAATTTTTAATATAAGAACACGTCTGGTCAGCAAACCTTGCATAGTACAAACTTAATTCACTGTTTATAATCGACTTAAGATGATTAACCTGTCCTGAAGGTTTTTCAAATAAATTCAAGTTTGATTTAGACTGAAATCCTTTAAAAGTGGCTTGGCCGAGAGGCTCCCAAGTATTTTCTATGTTAAGCAGTTCCTTAATCAGTTTTTCAGTGAATCTCTTGGTATTTATGAGGTGGTTAGAAATATTAGAATGATATATGAAGTCCAATGGATTGTTGCAGAAGGTATGCGCTGTATCTTTTTTCTCCGTCTGGGATAAGAAAGCAGAGAAAGCTGCCGTTCTAATATTATTAGTATCTATTTCTAACTGGGACTTTATTCGGTCGTATATTTCCCGTATTTTGTCTTGTGCATATAAGGTCCACAATGCTCGTGCTCTCGCATCTTCGCTATTACTAAGATCAAAATCATTCAACGCTAACGCAAAATTTTCCTGATCAAATAGTAATTGCCCTCTGCTAATCAAGGCAGCGGATAGATCGGGCTTGATTGCTATCGCTTCTCCATAACTATTTTGAGCCTCTACAATTCTGCCTAATTTTACCATCACATTGCCTAAATTATAGTGCGCTTCGGCATAATTAGCTCTTAATTTTATAGCCTGTCGATAGTTTTTTTCAGCTTCTTCGAGCCTCCCCAATTCTTGTAAAGTGTTACCTAAATTATTATAGCCTTCAGTAAAGTCGGGCGTGTTTGTTATGACTTGTTTATAGCTTAATTCAGATTCCTCTAATCTACCCAAACATTGCAAGAGGTTGCCTAAATTATAATGGGCGTCAGTATAGTTAGGTTTTAATTCTATCGCTTTATTATAAGCTTTCTCCGCGTCTCGGAGTTTGTTCAATTCCCTATAAATTAATCCTAAAATAAAATGGGCTTCTGCGAAATCGGTTTTTAGTCTGATAGTTTTCTTTAGAACGAGCTCAGCTTCTTGAAAAATCCCTAATTCTTTTAGCGTAATTCCCAAATTATAATTAATTTCCGCATCTTTGGGAGCCAATTGTGAAGCTTTTTTTTGTACACTTAATGCCTCAGATAATCGATCTGTTTGTGCAAGTATGGCGCCAAGAATAGTCCAACTTAACACATGACTTTCAAACCCTTCAATAATAGAACGCGCTAACTTTTCGGCCTCTGTATAATTACCGTTCTGAAAGCAGTCTAAAAGATGCGTAATTTCGGAATGCGTGGGGGTTGGATTTTCTATCTCTAGCTTGAGTTGTTTACTTAATTTTTTTTTTAAATCTCGTGATATTCCACTACTCCTTGCTTGAGCTAATATTCCTTTGGCAGTTTCAAATTGCTTTAATTTTATTAAGATATCAATATAACTAATCCAAAACTGCTCTATTTTTGAGTTAGCCTCGAAAGCCCTTTTAAATAGGGGCAAAGCTGCATCAATGTTATTAGTGGCGATTGCGATTAAACCCAAATTATGGTTTGCCTCAGGATGTTCCGGTTGCGAGCTTAGGATGGCACGATAAAATTCCTCAGCTTTTTGAAAATTCTCTTGGTTTTGCGCTTGAATAGCCTCTTGTAGCGCTTGCTGGATAGTTAACTCCATGTCTTATTTCCAGTTATAGGATAAGGAAAAAAATATTTTCTGATCTTAATTTGTTTTTTTATAAGTTTCAATTTCTACCTATCTGAGATGTTTCGTTCGAGTCTTGAGGAGTTCTTAGGATGAGGGGATTGATGTAGTTTCAATCAAATACAAATTCCCCCTGTAATAAAACGTCAGAGGAAAGCTAACTTAAGGTTTCCATGATCGAGAATGCCTCCTTGAGGTTCGGCGATTTCTTCCCACCAAAGATTTCGATGAGGGCTGTGCGCCAATTTACTTCGTCATGCCATGCGATGACGGCGTCTTTATAACTCAATCGGTCTTGTAACTGTTGCCAATAGCCACTCACTAATGGAACCGAATCATGATCGAGTAAATCCGTCATTCGCACATCTTCAAGACGGTGAAAGCAGGCCATTATGGTAATGTCAGGTAAGGTGAATTCGCCGAGAAGATATGGACCCCCAAACTGATCAAGATGGTGATTGATTTCTTGAAGCCCACGACAAATACTTTTTAGGGCTGTTGTCATCACTTCAGTTGGAAATGCTGTACCCTCGCGACGTAATGCGGTGAAGCGTTTACCCCGGGATTCAAGAGGATGGTGCCGGTATTTTTCCACTACTTGTTCCAAGGGTTGGCGGTTGAGTGTATGGGCTAAAATAGGGTGGCTAAGAATAGGAATGGCCGCGTCACCCGCAATAAACAAGCGGCCTTGGCGCCATTGCTTGGCGATCATCGAATGAAACGTATATACCGTCGCACGTTCCAATTCGGCTTCCTCTGGACTTATCCATTGCTTTAATAATGACCAAATAAACTCTGGTCGACAAATGTCTTCAACCTCATCACTCTGATTTATACGAAATTCCCATCGCTTTCTTTTGCTCCCGAGAAAAACATATGTACCAGAGCAATTAGGTTGGCAAAAATGGAGACTTTCCCGACTTTCAATTTTTTCCGGATTATTCATTAACAAATCGATGACCAGCCAAGGTTCGTGAAAACCTAGGTCAAGAATATCGGGGTTTATGCTATCTCGGGTAAATGAGCGAGCGCCATCGCAACCGACGACATAATTTGCACGCAGCGACTTATTGGAATTATTCGAACCTTTATGATAGATCACAGTTACGTCATCATCAGTTTGGTGGAGATCAATGACGTCACAGTTCCACATTTCGGTAATATGAGGGTAACGCGCTAGTTCGAACTTGGGGTTGAACGCTCTGAATAAAAATTAATGAAACAATGGGTGAAGATTATTAAAACTAATGAATGTTTGGAAACCTGTGAGATAAAACATTTAAAATACTGTTTTTTTTACTTAATATGTCGTATAGATTGGTGACTTACATTTGATTATAAAATTATTTTTAAATAAAGAAATGCTTATGAAAAAGAAAAACCTGTTTTTTACCAAATATGGCAATATGCCGCTATTAACAACACGAAACTTCCTTCTACTTTTTTCAGTATTATGTTTGATGAGCTGCGAAGGTGGCACAGTACCAAACTTACAAACCATCGGCGATGAAACAGTCGACATGGATAAAAGAGAAACCGTGTTTGGTGGAAAAGGTATAACATTTGGGAATGATGGCGTTAGCATAGGGGGCAAAGAACAAAGCACGGGAATTGGTGTAAATGCTTACTTATGGCGCGCAACTCTTGATACGATGTCGGTCTGGCCAATTACATCTGCTGACCCATTTGGTGGTGTCGTTATTACAGACTGGTATGCACCACCTAACGCCTCAAATGAGCGGTTTAAAATGAATATCTATATATTAGATAGATCATTGCGTGCAGACGGTGTAAGAGTGTCGGTTTTTAAGCAAATAATGAAGAAAAAGAAGGGATGGGTAGACGTGGTTGTATCAAAAAGTGTAGCAACACAGCTTGAGAATGCTATCCTTCAAAGAGCTCGTCAGTTTCGAAATAGCTCTATCATCAAATGACTACAGGTCGGGTATTATTGTTCAACAAAACTTTATAGAAAATAAGGTTTACTAAGTCGTGAACTTGTTTCTAATAGTTTTTTACTGAAGATTAAGAGGCATAAAACAAATGTCGCGTTACAACTTTAAAATTACAGAAGGTCAGTGGCAAAAGAATTGGGAAGAAACGCGTTGTTTTAATGTCAAAGAGGACGACACATTACCTAAATATTATGTTTTAGAGATGTTTCCGTATCCATCTGGGCGCATACACATGGGTCATGTCAGAAATTACACACTGGGTGATGTGGTTGCTCGGTATAAAAAGGCAAAAGGCTTCAACGTTCTGCATCCTATGGGTTGGGACGCGTTTGGGCTGCCGGCAGAGAACGCCGCTATCGCGAATAAAGTTCTGCCTGCCGTATGGACGAAAGAAAATATAAATACAATGCGCCAACAGCTCAAATCTATGGGGTTTTCCTATGATTGGGACAGAGAAATAGCGACATGTGATCCAGATTACTTCGTGCACGAACAAAGAATGTTTATTGATTTTATAAAAGCTGGAATAGCTTATCGCAAAAAGTCGTGGGTGAACTGGGACCCTCAGGAAAACACGGTGCTAGCCAATGAACAAGTGATAGATGGACGTGGTTGGCGATCCAACGCATTGGTTGAGAAAAAAGAACTTACTCAATGGTTCCTTAAAATAAGTGATTTCGGTGACGAGCTTTTAGAGTCTATAAAATCACTTGGTCGTTGGCCTGATCGAGTGAAAACCATGCAAGAAAACTGGATTGGCCGCTCTGAGGGAATGCGCATAGAGTTTAATATTGTTAACAGCAAAGATAAAATAGAGGTCTTTTCTACTCGAGCAGACACATTATTTGGTGCATCGTTTTGTGCCATCGCTGCTAATCATCCCATAGCGATTAAACTCGGGCAGAATAATGATCGGTTGGCGGGTTTCATATCAAAGTGCAACTCGCTTGGAACAAGTGAAGCGCAAATAGAAACAGCTGAAAAAGAGGGATTTGATACTGGTTTAAGGGTAAATCACCCCATAATTGACGACAAAACAATCCCCGTTTTCATTGCAAATTTTGTACTTATAGAATACGGAACAGGGGCCATCTTTGGATGTCCTGCCCATGATCAGAGAGACTTGGACTTTGCAAGAAAATATGACTTAGAGGTTGTCCCAGTTGTGGCCCCCGAAGATGCTGATCTAAATGACTTTAATATTGACAAAATCGCCTATACTGGAAATGGCGTTCACATCAACTCTGGTTTTTTAAATGGGACATCAATCGACGAAGCCAAAGAAATTATGGCGCAAACACTTGAAAAAAATGGGTCTGGAAAACGTGAA
>Ga0209631_10003095_pt1 | contig 19439 bp, 17 predicted proteins | sample COG_08_FD_184752 | JGI IMG/M metagenome (GOLD analysis project Ga0209631, IMG submission 184752) | Pelagic Microbial community sample from North Sea - COGITO 998_met_08 (SPAdes) (version 2) | ecosystem: Environmental > Aquatic > Marine > Neritic zone/Coastal water | place: Helgoland, sampling...
GTTGACTGACTCCTGGTTCAATCGTTTTCGAAAGTTGGTCCCCAGGTATGAAAAAAAGGATTGCTCTTACCAGTTCCTGACCAGCCTTAGTTGCGGCTATGATCACTTTGAACAAGATCATGTCTATTTATGGATAAGTTCTTAACAAAATAGCTTGAAAAGTTGGATTCATAAAAAAATATTCTGCATATGACAAGAATGTATGTAAAAAATTTGGCAACTTCAGAAGTTTCTCCAAAAATTCAACTTGATTTGACTGTCAATGGATTCCAAATTCCAAAAAAATGACCAAAACGTTTATACTATGCCTCTATGTTAGCTTCGTTTATCCTTTGTTAGTTTTTGGAAACAACCCATTTTCAACGAAATTAATCTCCAACAAAAAGAAAATTGAATTTACTGAAAAGAAATTGGGCTTAGATAAGGCTATATTGAATGGCAGTGAGCAACCAACTTCGGATGTGTATCCTGGAAATCTAAATTTTAAGCTAGTTGGAATTGTTTCAATTAATGGAGATTGTTCGGTTTTAATTGAAAATTAGGATTCGTATAAATGGGTTGAATTAGCGAGCACTTGGAAGGATTGGCTTTTTGATTTATGTGAAGAATCACTTGCCTTGTTTTCGACCCTAGATCAACCAAAGAGGTTAAGTTTGGGCCAGACTTCGATAGATGTCAAAAGTAGCAAAACATTGGCAAAATGAACTCTGAGGCAGATGCCACACCAATTCTTTCGCCGAATCATTAGATAAAGTAGTATTAATGAAATCCAAATTCCAACAACTAATGAAAGGGTAAGGATTCTATAAAACAGCACTGGTTCCTTTAAAAGAAATACGCTCAGACAAAAAATTGAGAGAAAATAGATACTTCCAATAATTGGTAAAAGAGAATTTTTCTGCAGATTCAGCGAAATGCTCATAGAACTTTGTAACCCTATCAAGCTTCCCCCCCAAACAAGCCACACTAAACTTTCTAATTCAATTTCTGGCATTTCAAAGGCAATAGATATAGACTAATAAAAGAATAGATAATGACAGATCAGATTAATCTATCTGTTTAGATGTATCTGTCAAAATTTGATTTGCCGCCAAGAGGTTTTGGATTCCCTTATGATAAATATGAATGTAGATGTAGCCATCATAGGTACAGGTACAGCAGGAATGACTGCATATCGAGCAGTCCGAAAACATACTAATAAGATAGCATTGATTGAAGGGAATAAATATGGAACTACCTGTGCCAGAGTAGGTTGTATGCCCAGCAAGCTTTTAATTGCTGCTGCAGAAGCATCCCACTCAATTCAGAAAAGCTCCAAGTTTGGTGTATATGCCAGTGAACCGCCCATCATAAATGGTAAAGAGGTAATGCAGCGTGTTCGTGACGAACGTGATCGATTTGTCGGTTTTGTTTTGGGATCAGTCGGCGAGTTTGAAGCTGAGCACAAAATTTGGGGCATGGCGAAATTTGTTGACGATAATACTTTGGCTGTTGGTGAAAAGTTAATTCATGCTGAAACATTTGTAATTGCGACGGGTTCTTCTCCGAAAATTATGCCGCAATTCTTTGGCTTGGGAGACAGGTTGATTGTAAATGATGATGTTTTTGAATGGATTGAGCTTCCCAAATCAGTCGCTGTTTTTGGTTCTGGTGTAATCGGACTGGAATTGGGCCAAGCTCTTCACCGCTTAGGAGTGAAGGTTAAAGTTTTTGGACGTCCCGGTAGAATAAGACCCATTACAGATCCTGAAATTGTTTTTTACGCAAAGAAAACATTTCAAAGTGAATTTTATCTGGATTCAGACTCAACTATTGAAAAGATCTGGCGAGACAATAATGAAGTAGTTGTTCAGTATCTTACCGATGGAGAGCAAAATGTTGAAAGATTTGAATATTTATTGGCTGCTACAGGACGAAAACCAAATATCGAAAATCTAGATTTATCTAGAACTTCATTGCAATTGGATTCCAATGGTGTTCCTGTTTTTGACCCTTTGACAATGCAGTGTGGGAAAAGCCATATTTTCATTGCAGGAGACATTAATAACGATCTCACCTTGCTGCATGAGGCAGCAGATGAAGGAAAAATTGCAGGTGAAAATGCTGCAACCTTCCCTCACGTGACTCGTGGAGTTCGTCGGTCTATGTTGAGTGTGGTTTTTACTGAACCCCAAATAGCAGTATTAGGGGAAACTTGGGAAGATCTACACAATTCCAAACCATTTATTACAGGCAGAGTATCCTTTGAAGGTCAGGGCCGCAGTAGAGTTATGTTAAAGAACAAAGGACTACTGCATGTCTACGCTGATCCTCTTACAAAAAGACTTCTTGGTGCTGAAATTTTTGGGCCTGATGCCGAGCACCTAGGCCATTTGTTGGCGTGGTCACACCAGCAAGCCATGACGATTCCACAAATTCTTGAAATGCCGTTTTACCATCCTGTAGTGGAAGAGGGACTCAGAACGGCTATTCGTGACGCTGATTCTCAACTAAAGAATAATTAGCTTTTGATAAATCATATAAATCCCAAAGCAATATTTGTTCGAGAGATTCTTGAGCAAAATGATTTATTCATCACTGAGGATCAGTGGCAGTGCTTAGAAACTTGGGTCGATCGTTTGATTGAGATCAATAGTAGAATTAATTTGATTTCACGTAAGCAAACCGAAGTAGTTTGGTTACATCATATTCTTCACTCAATTAGCCCACTCATTTTAATTGATTTTCCAACAGATATTGATCTCTGTGATTTTGGTACAGGCGGAGGATTACCGGGGATTCCACTAGCTATTTTGAGGCCTGATTGGCAAGTTTTTTTGTTGGATTCTCGTCAAAAAAAGATTTCAGCCATCAAGGAAACCACAGATGGATTAGGTTGTGTTAATTTGCATTTTATTGTGGGACGTGGGGAGGAAGTTGGTCTTGATCCAATGTACAATAATAGATTTCAATGGCTAACGGCGAGAGCAGTGTCAGCTATTGGGAACCTTGAAAGATGGACGAGAGATTTGCGCGATAAAGAAGCTACTTTAATCGCATTTAAAGGTGGAGATTTGGAAAATGAAGAAGTTGCCCCCGCTCAACTTCCAAATGTTGATAGATTAGTTGAACACCCAATTAAATTAAATGGATATTTTGATTTTTACTTTGACAAAAAGAAATTAGTTGAAATTAAATTCAGTTAATAAACTATTCTGGCAAAAAAGTATTAAGTTTTTCTTTATGGTACATATCACGATTTTGATAAATTTCTTTAACCTTTGCTCTAACTTGGGTCAAAATTTTTGAAGTTTGACTTCCTTCTTCTGGTTTGTTGGATGTGTCAAAATTATCAATAAATTTCATGTATTTTCCAAGTGTGTCGATATCACCAAAATAAACTGAAATTGCTACCAATAGCTGTGCCCCCATCAATCCCTGAATTTCGCTAAGTGTTTCGAAGTTATCATCTAAAATCAGCTTGGCTTCCTTCAACAAATCTTCAGATTTGTCCCTAGTAAATTCAGCTTTTTTTCCAAGATTTGTCATACATAATTGGGCATGCCTTGCTTTGATCATTGCATCAAGTCTTACGAAAACTCCATTCTCTGAGTTGATCTCACGCAAAATCTTGAATCCAAGAGCAGCAAGTTCATAGCTTAGATTAGCCTGTTCAATATTTCTTGAGTCTCCATCAATACCCTCTTTATTTTGATTGTATTTGACAGATAATTTAGATTTTTCCGAATTCCACTTCTCAAAGAACTTAGAAACATCAAATGATGGTTCGTCTTCTTGACTAAATTTGAAGAATTCATCCCCAGGAGCCGTGAAATTGCAATTTGGGCAAATAGTCAAATAAAGAAAATTATAGTCAATTGGGTCTTTTCCATCAACAGGTTCACCAAAGGTAGGAATGCCAAAAATATTGTTCTTTATATGCAATGCCTTACTTCTAAGCGAATATTGCTGAACTTTCTCTTGTCCACAAACAAAACATTCAACGTAATGTCCTAGAAGTGAGGAGTTTTGGCAGACCAATTTTTCAACAGTACTGCTCTGATCGTTCTCAAGAAGGTGGTTAATTCCATGGTTTTCGCCTGGCCTTGAACTGAATTGTAGACCAAGAATAAAGTATCCGTGCTGTTTGCTGGGCTTTGCCCAGCGAACAACAACACTGCCAATTGGATCACAAACGGTGTATTCTCCTTTTTTCGAAGAGGATGGAATATAAATTTCGAGCAATACTTTTGAAAAAATATTGACAGGTCGCTTGCACCTTATCCGACAACCTCCTTCCGAAAGATCCAGACCAACTACATTCTCCATGTGATTGTGAACATGTAGACGAGCAGGAAACACAATTCTGCGACGTTCGTGGACTCGGATTTCTGACATATCGGACATGATCCCCTTTGTTTTGAGAGTTTTCTGGTAGTTTTTTTGTTGATGATAATAGTTTGCATATAATTGTATTTCCAGTCGAAATCTTGTGGGTTCTCAATTAATCAAAATTTGCGTAATAAGAGTTTTTAATGAGGGGAGATCACAAACTGGAGCATGGCATAATTGCCCTTGACACACATGAATCAATAACCGCTCATCCGAAGATGCTCTACCCGCAGCAATAGGAATTTGTTGGCTAACAGGATCTGAATCATCAGAAGGAATAAATGCCACGACAACCTCGGGAAGAAAAGCCTGTCTCAACCATTGGAGAACCTCCTTTGTTTCTGATTTTGATTCATCACCAGATACAACTACCTCAATACCACCTTTTCGAGCCCATATCAGGGCGCTCAACATAGCTGAAAAATTTACGCCTGCTTGGTGCAGATGTGGTGAAAAACTATGAAGGATTCTCTCTGCATCGCTTAGAAGCCTTGAGCCCATTCCGAAACTAGCTAATTTTAGAAAAAGCAATGCTGTTGAAGTATTGCCTGAAGGTTCGACTCCATCGTGTCCATCAGCTTTCCTGACTAGAACTTCTTCTGCATCAAATCCCGTTTCATAGTAAGCCCCATCATGATTTAAGAAGAGTCGATTGATTTCATGAGCCCAGTGATGAGCCTTTAGTATATATTGAGGCTCATAATTCCAAGCGTAAATATCCAGACACGCTAAGCCTAGTTGCGCGTAATCACTTAGATAAGCTGGAAATTTTGCGTCCCCATCTCTGTAGCGGCGTAACAGGCGCCCTTCATGATTAATGAGATTTTCTTCAATGAAAGCCAAGGCTTTGGTTGCTGTTATGCCATATCCATCATGGTCCAAAATTCTTGCAGATTGAGCAAATGAACTAATCATTAAAGCATTCCAAGAGACTAAGACTTTGTCATCTTTTAAAGGGCGAATTCTTCTAGATCGGACATCCAGTAATTTGCTGCGTGCAGCTTTGATGATCGATTGCCATTCATTTACATCCAGCCCCAGTTGTTCACTATACCTGTTTGAAGGTTGGGAAACATTGAGAATATTTTTTCCTTCGAAGTTTCCCTCAATTGTTACATTCCAATAATTTGCAAGGAAATCATAATTGTCTTTTTGGACAGTATCTTTGAATTCTTCTGCGGACCACAAATAGAAAAGTCCTTCATGGCCCTCGCTGTCGGCATCTTCTGCAGAACAGAAGCCTCCACCTTCAGCTAACATGTCTCGATTAATGTAATGAAAAATATCTTCAGCTATTTCTCTGTAAAATGGATTTCTGGTCACTTGGTAGCATTCTAAAGCGATTTGAGCGAATAGTGCGTTGTCGTAAAGCATTTTTTCGAAGTGAGGTATAAGCCAGCGATAATCTGTGCTGTAACGACAGAGACCACCACCCACCTGGTCGTAAATTCCGCCATTTCGCATCCTTTCCAATGTCAGTTCAACCATGTACAGATCAGAAGGATTTCCAGTTCTCAGGTGATACCTCAACAGCAGTTGCAGACCCATGCTTGGTGGAAATTTATTAGGCCTTTGGAGAGCAAATCCCCCATCCTCATGATCAAAAACCTGCCTATACGCTTGTACGGTTTTTTCAACACAATCCCATTGTGGTAATGGTTCATCCAAAGGTTGAGGTGCTGGCGCCCTTCTTAAGTGGGAGGTTAGTTGTTCTGCTGTGTCATTAATTTTACCTTTTTCCTCCTGCCAATAGAATTGGAGACTTTCCAAAACTTGACGAAAGCTTTGGCGCCCATACATGGGCTTGGGAGGAAAATATGTTCCACCAGTAAATGGCCTGCCATCAGGGGTGGCAAAAATATTCAAAGGCCAACCCCCTTGTTCACCAAGTGCATGTAGAGCATCCATGAAAACCTGATCAATATCTGGTCGCTCTTCTCTGTCAACCTTTATCGCAACAAAATTTCTATTCAAATAATCAGCTGTTTCTATGTCTTCAAAGGATTCCCTTTCCATCACATGGCACCAATGGCAGGTTGCGTAACCAATACTGACTAGAATGAGTTTTTGTTCTCTCTGCGCTTTGTCAAAGGCTTCTTGTGACCAAGGAAACCAATCTACAGGATTATGAGCGTGCTGAAGCAGGTATGGGCTCTTCTGATCAATTAGTCGATTAGTATTAGGTGACAATATGGACCTTTAATATGAAAGTTAGCTCAATTTATTCAAAGTTTATAATTGGTTCAAAATATAAATTAGTACTAATTATTAATAATCTGAATTTAATCAAAATTTTAGAAAGAATAAAATCAGTTAAAATTTTAATTTACTAAAAATTAAATTGGTTCAAGCCAAGAAAGCAAATCTCTGAGAAGATTTGATTGATCTTTTGGAGAGAGTTCTTCCCAATTAAAAATTGGTTTATCCCAATAATCTGCTCTCTGGACATTAGAAGTTTCAGGTCTTTTTTTCTTCCAATCATTAATTATCCTTTTCCAATGTCTCTTGCGGCGTGCCCAGCGTGAATTTTCTTCTGGTGGTTCTAGCAAACCAATTGAATAAAAAGCTTTTTCAAGATCGAGAGACTGGTAAATGGTATTACCCCACCATGAGGAAGACTCGGGAAAATACTGGTTTTCTCCAATTATCCAACCAGAAATTAATTTCTTGGAAACAGGGTGCAGACAAGGAGCCAGCAATATGATATCTGATTGGTCTGATACTTTTAATTTACTGATATCAATAATCCAAACATAATTCTCTGTATCATTCATTTGTTTTAAAAGAGAATGGCAACTTTGAATCCAAGATTGCCTACTAGGGTAATAGGTCCATGTGTCCAACACAATCTTACCCTCCACGAAACATCTTTGACACCAGTTTGTACTACCTATGTTGGCCGAAATACTTCTGAAATGTAGATTCTCAAATAAAGAGATTTCTCGAAAGCCGTGATTCCATACGATTTCAAATGCTTGTTTTGTAAAATCAATTTCATTTTCCTTTTTATCATTAGGAAGCTTTTTAGATTTGGTTGAATTTTCAATTATCGCCGTTTTTATTTTGTTAGCAAGATTTTGCTGGACTGAATCTTTAAAGATAACTTTTTGCAATGAATTAATTAACCAATCAGAGAAATGAATTGAATTCATAATTAGAAATTTCTATATAATGAGCTATTTGACCTGACATAACTTGTGGTGACAAATTTACCAAAAAAATTATTTCATAATAAATGATTAAAATTAGTTCAGGAAATCTTAAAGGGACAAAACTTTTTGTACCAGAAGGCCAAATGGTACGTCCGAGTTCTAGTCGGACTCGGGCAGCTGTTTTTAATACACTTCAGCACAGGTTTGATCTGTATGAGTTTTTGATTTGGGATGCCTATGCTGGAAGTGGCTCACTTGGTTTGGAGGCATTTAGTCGAGGCGCAAGGCCAATAGTTTTTACTGAAAACAACCATTCTAATTTCAAAATATTGATAAAAAATTTGGAAAAATGTGTTCTTTCTGAAAAATGTGCTCATCGAATGAGTGCTTTGCAGTGGCTTGATTCTTCAATCAAACCAGCAAAGATAATGGTGTTTTTAGACCCACCATATCAATCAGATGAGTTAAGCAAAATCATTCCAAAGCTTGCCCTATCCAAAATTATTTTGACCGGGAGTTTGGCCATTGCTGAAGCAGATTCCAAGATTATGCTAAACTGGCCAAGCCAATTTGAGGTGTTCTTTTCAAGAAACTACGGTCGCAGCAAAATTGAGATTGCAGAAAAGCTGGAGATGGCTTGATGAATAATTCAGTTTGGGAAGAGAGGCGCTCTGGAAGGTCTTTGAATCGTAAAGACGATCCACGCACCCCGTTTGAGCGAGACCGAGCCAGAGTAATTCACTCTGCCGCCTTTCGTAGATTGCAGTCTAAAACCCAGATTCTTGGAACTAGTGAAGGTGATTTTCACAGAACAAGGCTAACACATTCCATGGAGGTTGCTCAAATCAGTAGAGGGTTGCTTTTGGTTATCGAAAGGAATCAACCTGACGTCCAAGAATGGTTACCATCTTCTGCTTTGCTTGAAACGATTTGCCTCTCACATGATATGGGACATCCTCCATTTGGTCATGGCGGTGAGGTTGCTCTCAATTCAATCCTACACAAGTACGGTGGTTTTGAGGCAAATGGGCAAACATTTCGTCAGTTGACAAAACTCGAAGCACATACCCCAGAGTATGGTCTTGATCTTACGAGGAGATCATTACTGGGTGTGATTAAGTATCCGGTTTTTTATGAGGAAGTCTGTAAGTCCACTTGGCCCAAAGAGAATTCCACAACACCAAGATATGCTTGGCTACCACCAAAATGTATTTTTGAGACCGAAGAAGAAATTTTAGATTGGTTGCTAAGCCCGTTCAATTCATCAGATAGAAATATTTTCCGAGAATATCTTCCGCCCAATGAAAGTGAACACGGTTCTTCTAAATACCTTTCTTTGGATACGTCGTTGATGGAATTGGCAGACGATATTGCCTATGGAGTACATGATCTTGAAGACGCAATTGCTCTAAAATTAATAACCAGAGAGCACTGGCAGGAAGTTCAAGAAAATTGTGATTCAAATTGGTGGGAAGCTCAAAATATTGGGCACCTAGAGAATCAACTTTTCTCAAGCGTCGATGAAAGCAGTTCATTGAGGAAACAAGCAATAGGAGGAATCGTACATTTACTGGTCAGTTCTGTGGAAATTGTGAAGCACAATAAATTTGATAATCCTCTGCTAAATCTTAATGCGAAGCTTACGATAGAATCGTCGAGATTTATTTCCCTTTTGAAAGATGTCGTATATAGACACGTAATTCAATCAAACAGTGTCCAGATATCGAATTACCGCGGACATTATATTGTCAGAAAACTATTTGAAATTTTTCTGCAAGAGGGGTCATCAATCCTTCCAGAGCTGTTCAAGAGAAAGTTTATTATTTCCTCATCGGAAAAAGAGTCTGCAAGGATTGTCGGTGACTATATTGCTGGAATGACAGATTCCTTTGCTAGCAGAACATATGAAAAGCTTTTCGAACCTGGCAAAGGTTCTGTGTTTGACAGAAATTGAATTTGTCAAAGGAGGAGCAACGATGCTCTGTTGTCCCTCCATGTTGCTTCTTCAGATCGTCCGAACATTCACAGCACAGGGCCCCTTACGGCCCTCGCCAATTTCAAATTCGACAATCTCCCCTTCTTTAAGGTACTTGCCTTGAACTTGAGAAAAATGAACAAACAGATCTTCACCTGACTCTTGAGCAATGAACCCATAACCTTTACGTTCATTGAACCACTTGACACGCCCTTGTTGTTGCATGGTTGGCCTCTACTCGGTGATGAAGAATTCACCCCAACTTTTGAGGTAGGCCAAGGGTATCTTTTTTAAACCAGTAAGCAAGCCTTGAGTTTTGATGGAAAATATAAAATTTAACTAAAACAGTTATTTGAGTGATCAAATTATGCATGACAAATATTCGATGCAAATAATTTCATAAATTTTTATCATGATCAGTACTAATTTAATGATCTAGAAGATATAATTTCATTATTGCATGGAATATGCGTTTCAAAACAAACCTTTGATGGTAGAGAATAGAAAACTTTACATAAAATTATGTACTGAACCCGGATTAAAGTAGAATGTCACAACAACAATTTAAATTTAAAGAACGTCTTCGTTATCGGCTGGATAACTTCTTTTCCAAAGGTGGTACTGCAGTATTCCTAGCATTGCTCTTCTTATTTTTCATCGCCTTTGTCGTCATGGGATCTCTGCGACTACTAGCTTACGTGCTATTTCCAGATGAAAATATTGAAGAGATGGGATTTTTGCTTTGGCATGCTTTCTTCCAAATCATTGACTCGGGCTCTCTTGCTGAGCTGGATGCGCAATCTAATCTTGCTGGGAAATTGGTTGCGATAGCTACCATTTTCATGGGACTGGTGTTGTTTTCTAGCATGGTTGCTTTCATTACTCAGCAATTTGAAATGCGACTATCCATTCTTAGAAAGGGTAAGAGCAAAGTTCTTGAAAAAAACCATACAATCATTTTAGGGTTTGATATTCGCTGTCTGGAAATCATCAAAGAATTAATTGAAGCAAATGCATCTGAAAAAGATGCAGTAGTAGTTGTGATGGCTGACCGTGAAAAGGAAGAGATGGATGATTATTTTCACGAACACCTACCAGACACACAAACCACTCGCATAATTTGCAGAACTGGTTTGGCCTCATCACCCCAGGCTTTGAGAAAAATAGGAGTGGATAAAGGTAGATCCGTAATCTTGACAAATCCCTCCCCCCAGGTCGCAACCAACACCGTGAAAATGCAGGGGGATTACCAGATTTTGAAAGCCATCATGGCAATTTCTTCGGTGACTGGTGAGGAGAAGATGCCCCCAGTCATTGCAAAATTATTTTTTGAGCGAAATCGAGACCTGGCTCGGGGAATAGCACCAGGAAAGGTGGTTGTACTTGATGAGGATCTCATCCTTGCAAAAATCCTCGTACAGACTTCACGAATTCCAGGCTTGTCACTAGTCTATTCACAGTTGGTTGGCTTCGTTGGTGACGAAATTTATTTCTCCACGATTCCTGAATTTATTTGTGGGAAAACTTTTGGTGAATTGCAGTTTCACTTTCAGAAAAGTGTCCCTATCGGACTCAGGCGATCTGATCTGATCATGCTTAACCCAAAGCCTGAAACTGTCTTGGAAGAAGGGGATGATGCTATTGTAATTGCTGAGGATGATTCAACAATTCACTTTTTTGAACAACCAGTTGTGGAGCCAACAGAACTCTCTTATTCTGAAAATAAAGTTCTCCCAAAGATTGAAAAGTATCTGATTTTCGGATGGAACAGGAAGCTACCAATATTGGTTGACGAATACAGCGGTTACATACACGATGGCTCAGTGATCGATATAATTGTGCCGCGGAAATCGGATGCTATGGAGAAAATTTTTCAGCAACTTTCCAGTAAGCACCCAAAGGTTAGAATGACTTTGCAGCAAGTCAATCCTTCAATGTCCAACTTCCCAGGTCGACTCTATCCCCACCGTTACGACAACGTAATCATCATGGCTGGAGAGAATGGCACTACGGAGGAAATTGATTCTGAAACAATTTCCATGCTACTGAAGTTCCGTCACTTTTTCAGAGAAGTTAGAAACAAAGGTGAGGAAGTTCATACTCAACTAATCACCGAAGTAATGGATTCAGCTAATGCCCAGATTATTCAACAATCCGGGGTTAAAGATTTTCTGGTGAGCAATCAATTTGTTTCCAAAATGATGGCTCAGATCTCTGAAGACCCAGATGTTAATTTGGTTTATGAAGACCTTTTTAGTGAAGACGGCAGCGAGACTTATCTAAAACCCGCATGGCTATATTTTGATAATTTACCAGCAGAATTATCCTTTGCAGATATAATGCTTGCTGCACAGAAAAGAAATGAGGTATGTTTCGGTTTGAAAATCAAATCCGAAGAATATGAACCAAAATTCGGTATTAACATAATTCCTAAGAAGGATGAAGTTTTCAATCTTGAAGAGGGAGATATGCTAATTGTCCTTGCAGAGGATGAATACTAATCCTCGATTGACTCATTCCCCACATCCTCATGTCGGAAGTCTTCCAGATTCAGGCTGATTACCACCCCACAGGTGATCAGCCGAAAGCCATTGAATTCCTCTGCAATAATCTTGATTCAAAAATTAGAAATCAGATTTTACTAGGAATCACCGGGTCTGGAAAGACTTTTACGATGGCCAGCATTATATCAAGGTTACAGAGGCCCGCCTTAGTTCTAGCTCACAATAAAACTCTTGCAGCGCAGCTTTACAACGAATTTCAACAATTTTTTCCAGAAAATGCTGTCGAATACTTCGTGAGCTTCTACGATTACTATCAGCCTGAAGCCTATGTCCCCCAAAGAGATTTGTTTATTGAAAAGGACACTGCGCTGAACGATGAATTAGACCGACTACGTCTTTCTGCTACCCGCTCCATACTTGAAAGAAAAGATGTTGTCATTGTCAGCAGTGTCTCATGCATCTATGGATTGGGAGATCCTGAAGAGTATGGACAAATGTTGCTCTATTTGCGTCAAGGTGATCGTTACAGGAGAGGGCAACTCTTAGAAAGATTGGTGGAAATTCGCTATGAACGTAATGATTATGATTTTCATCGCGGAACATTCCGTGTTCGCGGTGATGTAATCGAGATTTATATGGCAGAAGCGGAATATGCCGTGCGCGTTGAACTTTGGGGGGATGAAATTGAAAATATTAGTAAATTTGAACCACTTACAGGAAAGAGAATTGCGGGTCTTCGTCATTTTGTAATCTACCCGGCTTCGCACTACGTTACAGGTTCAGATACGATCCCAACCACAATCGATATGATCCGAGAAGAGCTTCAAGAACGATTGGAAGAGCTACATTCCAAGGGAAAGTTGGTCGAATATCATCGCCTGAAGCAAAGAACGGAACATGATATTGAAATGATTGAGGAAACAGGATTTTGTCAAGGAATAGAAAACTATAGCCGCATCATACAGCGCAGGCCTCCCGGATCTGCCCCCACTACATTGCTCGATTATCTTCCAGAGAACGCAATTATCTTTGTAGATGAGAGCCATGTGAGCCTTCCTCAAGTTAGAGGGATGTACATGGGTGATAGAAGTCGCAAAACCACATTGGTTGAGCATGGATTTCGACTGCCATCCGCAATTGACAATCGTCCACTTACTTTCGAGGAATTCGAAAAAATAGACCTACCCTTCATCTACGTTTCGGCTACTCCAGGTGATTACGAATTGCAGAAAGCTGGACCGCAAGTGGCTGAACTAGTTATTCGTCCAACTGGACTGGTAGACCCACCGATTGAAATCAGGCCTGTCATTGGCCAAGTCGATGACATGTTGGAAGAAATTCGTATTCGTGTTGAGAAAGAAGAAAGAGTTTTGATTACAACCCTGACAAAGCGAATGGCGGAAGATCTAACAGATTATTATAAAGATCTTGGTGTGAGGGTAGTCTATATGCACTCAGGTGTTGATGCCGTGGAACGGACCCAAATTCTGCATGATCTTAGAATGGGGAAATACGATGTTTTAGTAGGAATCAACTTACTTCGCGAAGGACTTGATTTGCCGGAGGTTTCTCTTGTTGGAATTTTCGATGCTGACAAGGAGGGGTTTCTTCGGTCTACACGTTCACTGATTCAGACTTGTGGTCGAGCAGCGAGAAATGTACATGGGCAAGTGCTGATGTACGCAGACCGAATTACAAGATCGATGCAAGAGACAATTGACATCACGGAAGCGCGGAGAACTAGACAAATAGCTTTTAATGAGAAAAATGGTATTATTCCGAGAACAGTGAAACGTTTTGTAGCGCCCTCTTTACGAGCCGAAATGGCGGAAGAAGAAGTCGTTGAAGAGGCCGCACCGGTTTATCAAAATCATAGTAAAATTGAGGATAAGATTAATGAACTGGAAGCGGATATGCGAACAGCTGCGAGTAATCTTGAATTTGAGTTTGCTGCAAAATTGCGAGACCAGATTCAAAAGTTAAAATTATCTATTGGTACAACCGATTGAGCATACTCAATCAATTTAAATGTCAAAAATAAAATTTCCAAAGTATCCTTCCCCACTTTGGACCTTCTTTACTGCTTTATTCTGCCTTCCATCATTAATTCGCACCTCAATTCTTTTCGAACAAACTGAGTTCCATCCCAGAATACTAAAGACTTTTTCGTTAGGTCTCGGCTATGACCTGATGAATGCGGCATTGATAGCTCTTGTAGTCGGGCTATTACCTTTAACGAATCGTTTGTTCAAAATTATCAGTATTTTGCTCTTTTTTGGGTTAGCAGTCTTTTCCTTCGTTAATTATCAATACTTACTTCAATTCGGCTCACATCTTCCTTTTCATACTCTTGAATATCTTCAGTCACCCCAACATTTCTCATCAACTGTTATTGCTGCGCTGCTTCACCCCAGTTTCATGCTGATTGTCCTTTTTCCTATTACAGGTTTTGTCTTTATAGCCTATCATTTCCAGACATACGCACAGTCATGGAAGCGAAAGTTACTCATTCGGATTTTAAGTCTGATTACTTTGTTTGTGATTGGTGGGAGCGCAGGCAGTTACAGTAATTCTTATGTTGGAAAAAATATTGATGATCCACTTACCACAGCGGCATTAAATTATTTTTTTTGGACTCAAGACCGTGAGAAAAAAGTTGCTATTAGGAAACCCACTGAAGCATTGGAGTTGATTCAAACCGATTTACTAGGAAAGATCACAACAGATCCAATTTATAGTGAATATCCTCTTGTTCGAAAGCATGATGCTAAGGGTTGTTCAGTTAATGCAACTGAACTAGCCAAATTGCTTTGCTCGGATCCGTTCAAAAAACTCAACGTCATCTTGCTGTTGATGGAATCCTTCCGAGCAGCAGAAATTGGGGTCTATGGCAGTAAAATAGATTTAACTCCAAGATTTGATGAGTGGTCAAAGAAGGGAATTCTTTTCAAGAATTTTTACGCAAATGGCTTTCAAACTCGCCACGGTGAAATCTCAACATACTGCTCAGTGATGCCAAACTATGGTGCTGCAGTTTTGAAGCGCTATGCGAAAAACCAATTTCGCTGCTTGCCAGCGGTACTTCAGGAAAATGGTTATTCAACAATTTGGATTCACGCTGGTGATGCGAGTTTTGATGGACAAGCAACTTTTTTTCAAGAAAATGGCTTTGAAAAAATCATCGATAAATTTGATTTTCCGAGCGACACAGAAGAGTTAGGTTGGGGGTATTCTGATGGAGCTCTCTTCCAAAAACTTCTGACTACACTGCCATCACTGAAAAACCCTTTTTTTGCTTCAGCCTTAACGATTACAAATCATCATCCATTTGAAGTTCCAACTGAATACGAATTAGGACTGGGGAATCAAGATCTCCATAATTATTATAATTCTATCCATTACATGGACTCAAAATTGGGAGAGTTTCTGTCACTGGCTGAAAAAGAGCCTTGGTTTGAAAATACGCTGATCATTATCACTGCAGACACTTCTAGCTTTCAGCCACCCCAATCAGAACCCAAAGACTTTGGTGAATTTGTTTCGCTTCGATCCAGAATTCCTTTGTTAATTCTGGGAGGGTCAATTAAGCAGAATGCTGAAATTAATGAGTTTGCAAGTCAGATAGACTTAGCTCCTACAATAATGGATTTACTGGGTTTATCCTGGACCAGTCCATGGGTTGGAAAATCTTTGATTGGTAAACAAGATCTTTCGATTGCCTACACGAATAGACCTGGAAGTTATTGGGCGGTAATGAGTAAAGAAGGAAATGTCTTTTCGGAGAATGATAATAAATTCCACGTGGATGATCTAATTGATCTTAAACTGGAGAATAAATTGAAATCTTTGGGAAGTTCTTGGTTAAGAGTGACAAGTTGGCTACTTCAAGAAGATCTCTATTGGCCAAAATTGGACAATAATAATTAGATGGCTAGTCCAATAAATATAACAAAGTCAAATAGAGGAAATTATGTTTCAGAAATTATGTCTTTTCTTCATCAGTCTACTGCTAAGTTTTGATTTAGCCTTAGCACGTCCAAAAATTTCTCTGGATGAACGAGAAAACATTCGGATCTATGAGGATACCAGCCCTGCTGTTGTCAATATCAGTTCTATTGCAGTAAATTATGATTTTTTCTATCGCCCGATGCCGTCAGAAGCAGGTTCTGGGACGGGCTTCTTTATCGACCGAGAAGGTCATATTGTCACCAATTATCATGTAATTGAAGGAGCCCAAGAATTAATTGTCACCATGCTCGATGAGAGTCGATGGGAAGCCGATATAGTTGGAGTGGATCCCAATAACGACTTAGCTGTGATTAAAGTCGAAATCCCCGATGAAAGGATTAAGACTTTATCAATGACCAATTCCAACGAAGTCTTCGTTGGCCAGAAAGTCTTGGCTTTAGGCAATCCTTTTGGCCTACAACACACTCTCACAACAGGAATTATTAGCGCTTTGGGCAGAACGATTGAGGCTCAGAATGGAAGAAAGATTGAGGGTGTTTTACAGACTGATGCAGCAATCAACCCAGGAAATTCGGGTGGGCCTTTGCTGAATAGTGAGGGGCTTGTTGTAGGAATCAACTCAGCAATCATTGGCTCAGCAGGAAGCGTGGGGATTGGTTTTGCTATACCTAGTAACACTGCCCGCAGAATCATCCCCGATTTGATTGAGCATGGGTACGTTCAACGACCGTGGTTAGGTGTTGAGCCAATACCTACTCGTTATTTGCGAAGAGCCGGGTTAAACGTCCCAGAAGGTTTATTGGTAGTTCGAGTTGTTGCGGGAACAGCTGCTGGAAATGCTGGTTTGCAGGGGGCTGATAGAGAAATCATTGTTGGTCGTTATCGAATTCCCTGGGGAGGAGATATCCTGACCAAACTGGATGGAGAATCCCTTAGTAATGTTGAAGATCTAGCGCGAATCATTGATGTTCGCCAACCAGGGGAAATCCTGAACATTACATTCGTGCGAGATAGTAAGACCTACCGAACCAAAGTTAAGTTAACCAAACGTCCGCGACCCTCTTTAACAAATCGATAGTTTTAATTAAATAAATAAAAATAGTAGTTTGTAAGAATGTGCATGCATTTTGAAGATAAGTTAGAGATTCAAATGGAATTGATAACTCTTTCACTTCAATTGCTTTATGACACGCTTGCTTGTCATTGGCGACGTTCACGGTTGCCTTATCGAATTAGAAAACCTTCTATGGAAATTGCGATACCAAGTTCAACAGGACAGGTTAGTTTTTGTTGGTGATCTCCTGAATAAAGGCCCTTCAGGTGCCGAAACACTTTCATTCGTCAATGATCTCAAAGATGACGGCGGCGAAGTGATTTATGTGAGGGGGAATCATGATGAAAAATATCTGCAATTTTACCATCAATTTTCCAAAAGAATCCGAAACGGGGAAAAACCACCCCGCAGATTGTGTCAGGGATGGTTGGGGCCCGATGGTCAAAGCACCATTAGTAAATTGAAAAGTCGTGATTGGAGGCTTCTTTTAGAGACACCGCTTTCTTTTCAAACAGGGAATCTAACTGTTTTACATGGAGGACTGTCATCAAAAATTCACTGTAAGCCCAAGCATCTTTTGGATTCAAAGAGCTTTACATCTAAACGCAGAGCTGAAATCAAATCTTTGATGTATATTCGGAAATTGCATAAGGATGGTTCAGTCCCCAATCAGAATGAGACAAGAGGCTTGGTTCCTTGGCAAGATCTCTATGATGGCAGATTTGGCTGGGTTGTTTATGGCCATCAACCCACATCGCATGTCCTGCACAGAGGACAAACTATCGGTATTGATACAGCTTGCTGCTATGGTAATCGGCTTACAGCGCTAGTTCAGGAGCCAGGTTCACAAATTCATTGGGAATCTGTATCAGCACGATCCTATTACGCGAATTGTCCTTCGTCCAAGCGTCTCAAGTATGCAGCCACCGCAGTTTGATCCTCATGACGACAAAACCTTCCAGAATTTAGAACATCCACTCTCAATTATAAAGCGCGACAAAAATTGGAAAAAATTACAGGATTGCTGGGAGCTTCAAATTGAAAAATGGATATCTCATAAAATCAAGGAAGAATCCCCTCTTAATAATTGGGAAAAGCTTGTTCTACTTGGAACTTGCATTGGGTTTCACCAAAGAAATCTGTATTGTAATGATCCATCACATCAATACATTTACCCAAAAATTCTGATGGATGTGCAGAATCTTTTTCCAAAATTCACTCAGGAAGGAGCCGATCCAAACCATCCAGATATCCTTAACCAGGTAATTGATTTTGGGATACAATGGGTCTATTACATGGACTGGGATTTGTATATGTCACAGGAGTTGTATTAAATAGCTAATGAATAGTCCTCAGTGACCAAAAATCTGTGAAACACCCCTTTCCATTCCTCTTTTTCCCCTGTTTTTTACTAATCATAATCAGCAAAATTGCTCTTGCTGAAGAATCTTACAGCCAGCATTATCCCGTTCAAATTACTACTACTTCGATTGGTGATGGCTTTTGGGCAGGATCATTCGTCAAGGAAGATCTTTTGTTGGGTTTACAATTCACCAACCACTCAACAAATCTTACCAGAGAAGAAATCTATGATCATAGTATCGGCCAGCAGAGTCAGGTTGTTCTCGTTTTTAATCGTTGGAACCCTACAAGGGAAAAGTCATTCTTTCTTCAGAGTGGCATTGCTCATCGAAAGCAGCATGAAGATACTGTCTTCAGGCGGGATCGCTATCAAGGAGACACCCTAGTTGCTTATGGCCGATTTGGAGGTGTCAAGGTTGTATGGCCGGAGTGGGCTGTTAATCTGGGCTTAGGTTGGCATTGGCACTCAGATCTTGGATTTAGCGGGGGTGTGGGTTACGGGCTGCTTTGGAGTGAGCGTCCAAAAATGATGATTGATTCCAATTATGATTGGTTTGTCACCGAAGCTGAGAATAAATACTTTCAAGCACAACAAGAACAAACTCGGGATAAACTAAATCGGCTTGCAATTTGGCCATTGTACTCAGCCAGTATTGGTTGGACATTTTAGACTGTAATGATGATGGAATGTGATTCACCTCAGTAATCTATGGATCCAAAGGTCAGCTTGGCTAATCGCAATAAGACCAAAAACTCTTGGAGCAGCGGTTGCCCCGGTCCTGATCGGTACTTCGATGGCCATTTCAGATGGATTGTTTCATCTGCTATCGTGCCTCTTATGTTTGTTTGCCGCAGTCCTTATTCAAATTGGGACCAATTTTTCGAATGACTACTATGACTTTTTCAAAGGTGCGGATACTTCTGAACGTCTTGGACCCAAGCGAGTAACACAATCAGGACTGCTGGAACCTGATGCAGTGAAGCAGTTGTTTGTGATTGTTTTTGCAATGGCTGTGCTGTGTGGCTTTTTTCTGGTTCTCAGAGGTGGCTGG
>Ga0209631_10003096_pt1 | contig 19439 bp, 16 predicted proteins | sample COG_08_FD_184752 | JGI IMG/M metagenome (GOLD analysis project Ga0209631, IMG submission 184752) | Pelagic Microbial community sample from North Sea - COGITO 998_met_08 (SPAdes) (version 2) | ecosystem: Environmental > Aquatic > Marine > Neritic zone/Coastal water | place: Helgoland, sampling...
AGAAGACGAAGAAGACGACGAAGCGGAAGAAGAAGAAGCGGAAGACGACGAAGAAGACGAAGAAGACGACGAAGCGGAAGAAGAAGAAGACGAAGCGGAAGACGACGAAGAAGACGAAGAAGACGACGAAGCGGAAGAAGAAGAAGACGAAGCGGAAGACGACGACGAAGAAGACGAAGCGGAAGAAGACGAAGTGGTGATCCCGTGGCCAGAACATTTGCCGGACGTTGGTGTTGTGTCGCCCGAAAGTTTTGATGGAGACGTGCAGTCGGACGAAGAGAGCCCGGAGGACGGACGGTGCTGCTGCATGGCAGGCAAAGGCAAGACTCTTCGGCGATGCAGTCGAGCGCCGCGTACAGGAAGTCGTTTTTGTACTCAACATGCGACGGGAATAGAGAGAGATGGGAGGTGCTCGAAAAACGGCCCCAGCCCATGGTGTTGATAGTACATAATGCTTGACGCATTCCTCTCGAAAAAAAAACGTGCAATTTGATTTTTTTTTCCAACAGACAGAGTAAATGCCGACAATCGATCGGTGGGGCCCCGCCGCGTGGGACTTCCTCCACACAGTTTCCTTTCATTTTCCCGAGCAACCCACTCCCAGGGACAGACGAGAGTACAAAGCGTTCTTTCAATCGCTCGGGGCCGTGCTGCCCTGCGAGAAGTGTCGTGCGCACTACGTCGAATATACCAACAATCACCCGATCGACCTCACGGGGCGCGGGGCGTTGGCGCGATGGCTGGTGGGTGTCCACAACGCCGTCAACCGAAGGCATGGCAAGCGGGAGTACTCGTTCGTCGAGGCACAGGCGCTGTACTCCGACGACGCCATGATGGTATGCGACCCGACGGGTCGTCATCGGGTGCTGCTGCTCATTGCGGCGGTCGTGATAGTCTTTCTCGTGGCGAAAAACAAGTAGCGTACACACACCATCAGATCATGGACCAACAAACTCTCCCAACGACGCAACGTCCTGTCAATTTCCAAGGCCGCCGGGCGCGGGTTTTATTGCCAATCGTGTTACGTGCGTGTACTCACACAGCACAAACACCGGCTGCCATTTGTGGGCATAATTCGAGCATTTTCTTTGGTGCTGCTGGATGGACGACAGGATGAATTGGCCATGTGAAATCGAGTGTGCGGGGGGGAAGGAACACTCAAACGTCTTGGTTTTGGGTGGCAGCCGCCGCCGCACTCGCGCGAGTGATGGTTGAAATGTCACGGCGTGGTGTCGCTGAAAGTCCAGGAGGTACTCGTGCACAATGATGCGCCAGACCAACGATGGGAAGTACATTTTTTTCTGAGTCGGAGAAAAAAAAAAACGAAACTGGAGATTAAACGCGCGGCCTTGAGATCATCATTCTTGCCGCCTCGATGCGACTGTCTGCCGCGATGTTTGCTGCGTCAATACGACTTTGTGCCGCCACTTGGTTGGCGCGGTATTCTTTCCAACAGGCCCGCCTGGCATCCCCCAGTTCGCTCCCACACTGACCGACAAGTTGTCCGAGCGTGCTCTGGTACGAGTACATTGCTAACGCGGGGATCGAAATACCAATAAACGTCAAGCCCGCCAGAGCAGCCATGATCATCGGCCAGGTAAGAAAATCCCCGACCGTGCGATCCTCTTCGTCGGTAGAAAAGTACATCCAGAGTCCGAGGAGCAATCCCAGGGCTAAATAACACACGATGTCGATCCGTCCCGCGAACTGGGTCCGTTCCAGTACTTTGTTGTACTGACTCCTTGGGTTTTTCTCAATTTGACGAAACGCGGCGTCGTACTCATTGACTTTTCCGAGTCCTTGCAGATCGTCGAAGACTTGTGTCTGCGTGTCTGGGATTTTCTCGAATACGGCGACGTAGATTTGTCCGAATACCATGTTTGCGCGGGTTTGTGTTGTTTTTTATGAACCAAAATAAAATAAAAAAAAGGCTTCGATCTTTTTTTATGCTCAAGACAACAAGTTCACCAACGTGCTCCGGGTCAGCACGGCATCGTCGTCCAGTTCCAGGATGCGCTCCTCGATCGTGTCCGCAAAGTACACGCGGTGCACGGTGGGGGGAGTCTCCACCCGGCCGATACGGTTGATGCGCCCGAAGGCCTGCTGCTCCAGGCCTTTGTTCAGCAAGGGCTCCACCATGATGGCGTCGCTCGCCATCTGCAGGTTGAGGCCGCACGCGGCGGAGCGCACCGACAAGAAGATGACGGCGCCGGATTCCGCCCGCGCGAACTTTTCCAATTCTTGGGCGCGCTTCCTCTGCTGCGTGCTGCCGTGGATGTACGAGCACTCCACGTGCTGCGGCAACAGCAGAGAACTTCGCTGCACCAACTTCTCCAGGCAAGGTATGAACTGAGAAAACACGACAATCTTCGCGGCGGGATTCGCGTCAAATATCTGGTACATCGTCTCGAAGGCGGCGTTGATTTTCACGTCGGTCTCTGCCTTCTTGGCGGTGTCGTCCGACGGCGCGGCCGACGACCCGACGACGTACTTCACGGACGAATGGGCAAACGCGGCCCGGCACAGGGGGCACGGGCACGACGCGCAGGAGGAGTTGCGGCGGGTCGCGAACAACTGCGCCACGCACTCTTCGCAAAAGACGTGCTGGCACGGTGTGAGGACAGGGTCGGTGGGAAAGCACAGACAGATGGCGCAATTGTTTTCCCCCAAAAAGTCGCCGACGGAGGGCACGACGTGGCGACGGAGGGACGGCTGCCCCCCGCCGAAGAATTCCCCCCCACTGCACCACGAACGCACCTTTTCCACAAACGACAGCACTTGACCCATGCCCAACCCGACAGGAAGTGTGGACAGGCGCCGGTACTGGGACCGTTGCGCGGCGGGAAGCGCGACGCGGACGGCGGTAAACCGACAGTCGGAGAGCGCGACGATGGGCACGTCCGTGCCTCGGTACCGCTGGGTGCGGTCGTGCCCGCGGAAGGCATCGCCGGCAAAGTACGCGAGCCGGTTGCCCTGCTGAAACGTGGGGAGCCGGGCACGCAGGAGTTGCGTGAACATGGACGTCGTCCACGGCCCAAAGAACTGGAGTTGGCCGTACAAATGGCTAAGTTGCGCCGCCGGCGTGGCCGTGACGCACCACCGGCACGGCGCCGTCAGCGTCGCCAGCGTCTGGCACGTGCGCGTGTTCGAGTTCTTGATAGTGTGCGACTCGTCCAGGACGATCCGATCGAACGCGCACCCCACGAAGAGTTCGTCGTTCCGTCGGACTTTTCCGTACGTTGTCAGGACGACTTCGCCGGCCGTGTCGGCCCGGGGCCCGTGGACCACCGAACAGCGCAAGTCCGTCTTCGTGGCAATCTCCGTCTCCCACTGGGCCAGGAGGCTCGTGCTGGTGACCACGAGCGTTCTCGGGACGCGGCGGGCGAGGAGCAGGGAGAGCACCATGACGGTCTTGCCCAGACCGAACTGGGAGCACAGGAACCCACCGCGCATGGGCGGGAACGCTTCGCGGCGAAACAGATTGAGCAGGGGGGAGTAGTAACAATTCTCGACGAGCGGGAGGAACAGATCGATCGGGGTCGTCTCCCGCGCCAGCATCCACGCCACGGTTTCCGATTGGAACGGTAGGAGGCGCGGACGAAGCCCGTCCGGCATGGTCGGGGCGGCGGCACCGGACCCCCGCAGCAGATGCGCCGGCGCCAACAAACACATCAGCGCGGACCCCGTCGCTACGCCCGGGGACTGGTCCACGGCGGCGCTGATGGATTGTACCCGAGCGAAGTCAAATGTGTCCAGAATCAACGCCGCATCGACGCGGCAGGTTTGGTCGTCGAACGAGTTGAACGCGAGCAAGCGGTACGCGTGAGCGCGCACGAACAGGGTGACCTCGAGCGAGAAGAGCACGTCCGTCGTCTCGGACGGGGCCCCCCCGACGAGGTCCGCTTTTGACAGGCTGGTACCGTCCCACGTCACCGCCTCCCCGGCGTCGAGCCGCTCGCCCGTCTCGAGTAGCCACGCCAGGTCCGCCGGCTGCAAATGATGCTTCTCGAACCGCGACGCCCCCGCCACCGTGCACAAGTAGAGCCAGAGCGCGTACGCCGTCGACGCGCTGTCCACGGCATGTTTCACCTCAAACCGTGTCGCGAAGCAACCGCGGTTTCGGATGTCCTCCCGGCGATTAGGGTGGTACGACCAGCCGATCGCCAGCATCCGGTCGCGGTACAGTTCCATAAATACTGCCGGATCTTGGAGGGTCAGAACACGTCTCCGACACCGTGGTTCGGGGTTCCCCCCGGCGAGCGGCACGCAGTCTCTCTGCAGATTCGTCAGCGTGTCGATGTCCCACAGGAGGGACTCCACGAGGCGTTTCAGGGCCGGGGCGTCGCCCGGCAAGTCGAGCACGGCACCGGTTTGAAAGCGGTACAAATTGGACGACTGACTCTTTGTGAAAAACGCGGTGAACTGTTTCTTTGCAATTTCGGCGATGTGCCCCGACACGTTGGACACGTCCATGTTTGGGGTTTTCCTTTTCTGTTAAAAAAATGAATTTCGGTTTCCAACGCGCGCGCGAAAAGTATGAAGAGGGATTTTATCCACGTAGAATATTATTATAACCCTTAACGTTGTAAGGTAGGTAGTTCCCGCCTTTTTTAAATTTCTCCCGACTTTTCTATATCGACACAGCACAGGAATGGGCCACCCAAAATACATCAACACAGCATGCAAACAAACATGACCACCCAAACTACATACATCGACACAGCACAGGAATGTGCCAAACTACATCAACACAGCATGAATGACCCAACATCACACAGGCCACCCCAAACTACATACATCGACACAGCAAAGGAATACTCCTACGACCCCCCAAACTACATCAACACAGCATGAATGGGACCAGCCAACGACACGCACGACATACATATCGACACATACATATCGACACAGCATGAATGGGACCAGCCACAAACCAGCCAACAACACGCACGACACCGACACGCACGCACGACACCGACACCGACACGCATATGCGCGCACGCAACGCGCACGCAACGCCAACGCCAACGCGCACGCATCGCACGCATCACACGCCACACAAAACGATCGTGGTATTCCGCATTCATCCTGTCATTTGTTCTTGTTGTTTTGCGAATTCACGTTTACCAAACATCTTCGTTCACCCTTCTTCACGAGTAGCAAAAACATGCCGGAACCTGCTGCTGGAAATGTCCGCACCTTGAACGGTCCGACGATACGTCACATCTTCAGGTTTCTCTTCGGTGACGACAAGGTGAATGATTGGACGACGGGGTTGATCGTCAGTGCAAATGCTACGACGACCGTTTGCACGCATGCACACGCACCCTCGAGGGTGGTGTCGTTCCTTCCGCAGTGGGCGCACCCACACACTGTCAACCTTGGTGGACATGGAGACATTGCGACCCGAGAAATATGGCCGGACCATGTCCACCCGACAATGACGACTGTAGACCGTCAACTACGGGAATGGTGGTTTCATACGCTGGGTGACTTGCCGACGTCCGCTACTCCAAGACACGAACGGCGAACCGTGAACCGTGTGGTGCCCCTCGACCGGATGTTATTGGGGATGCGCAAGAGCCAGACGACCGAAGAACCGTGCAAGAGCCGCCAGCAGACCGAAGAAACGTTGTTGACGACGAGAAAGGGGCGTGTGACCAAGAGAATGAACTATGCAGAACCCTCCGAAGACGCGTCGTCGTCTTCATCCAAAACAACCTACACAGAGACGTTGAAAAGGCTAGGCTATACCATTTCATTACGACGGATTGAACAATTGCTGGGGTGGCTAGGAGCATATCCCTCGGATGGGTCGATATTGCGCCTCGAACCCGACGATTTCATTCGGTCTGTGCACGTGTTGTCCTTTGGTGATCGTATATTTGATGATCGTATTCCATACGTATTCCAAGCGCAAGTTGCTGAGGGACCAATCACAGATATCCCAACAGACTTTCTGTCACGCCTTCATTTCCTGACGGCACTTTCGGGGTACATTATTAAGTCGTCAGAGGTGTGCACTTGCGATTCGGCGAAGAACCAATACACATGGCTTGGTAATGGTCGGAAGGTTCAATCGTCGCTCTGCTGCGCGTGCCGCCCAACCGTGGGGGGGAGCCTCAGGATGAAGAAAGGGTTCGCCCAGTTGCGCGTCCTGCTAAATGATGGACAACGACAATTTGTGTGTCACACGAACTTAGGCGGCGACGATCCAGTCTCTACCGTTCACGCATTATTACTTGCGCAGACACAGAATAATAAAGAATGGAATGTTCCGGAGGATATCAATTCATGGTGTTTGGCGGTGGCGACCCAGGACGGTCGTTCAATAGTAGACTTGCCGAAACGTGACTTTATGGGCGAACGCGAGGTCCGTGAGTTGCTCGACCGTATCAAAAAGTCACTAACATCGGACTTATCATGGTCATTTGTCTTGGTTTTCAAACGCCCACACGAGTGTTGCGTGACCGTAGAACCGAGGGTTCGCTGCATAAATGGAACAATACGAACATTTCCGACCCGATTCGGCGTGAATCGATGGGAGTCCGTCACCACCATCGCCCCTCGTGGGATTGTTTTGGCGCGTGACGACGCCACCATGGAAGAGTGTTTAGATGGTGACTTGTCGAGGTTGCAGAAGCCGTTGACCTGGGCAAACGTCGTCGAGGCATTACACAGCCCGCCATCTGTCTTCGATACTGACGAAGAGATGTGGCATCAGTTGTCAGCGCACGTGGTGAAGCAGTCCGATGTACCATTTAAATGGATAAATGGGGTGCAGGTATTTAGTGATCACAATGCATGCGAACGTTACAAGTATTTGGTATCGCATGGGATGCTGCCGCACACAAATTTGACGTATACCGGCCGCATCGATGTGTACATGATGACCGCCGCACGTGGGGCCCCTGATTTTTACAGCAAAGAAGCGCTTCACGCGCTTTGCCAGAAGGACCCAGTGTTCTTCGGGAAGTTGAATATGAACGGCTTGTGCCCCTATATGAAGAAAGGCGATCCTGTTCTGCGGACGTACAAGGATGTGTTTGAGGATGGTCGGCGACGAGTCGAAGAATTGAAAAAGTCTGGCGACCGACCAGCACGTTCAGCCCTGGTCGATTTGGATGCATTCATAACCCAGCGACACCGCGAGGACGGCAATAATCCAGAACAGTTAGAGCGCGACCGTGATGTATTTCGTCGACAATTACGCCACGCTCACGACGCGAGCCGTCTGACGTCCACTCGGGTGATTGTTTCACGGTGGCCCGAAATGGACGGCGCCACATGGCATCGTTCAGATGATGACGATGCCACCCTTGTTCTGTATGTACCGTCGTCTGACGTGCGCGTCTCCCCTCTGGAAATCCCGCTGCCAGGTTTGCTCGGCACGGTCGACTGGCCACAAGTGCATCATCTCATGCGCACGTTTCCAACGCTGCAAGCGTACCGTGATTTTCAGACCCATGTATGCAATGTGATTGACTCGAAGGGCACAGCGGCTTGGTTTCCGTATCGTCGGTTCGTTGGCCGAGCCGACTTTTATTTTAAGCCCTGCCTGTTCCTTGCGCAGAGGCATACGAAGGGTATGTCCTACGGTACTATGCACGTACATCGCTGCATACCATGGACGTTGAGATCCGATCTCGGCCTTCGAGGAGAGTGGAATTATTGGCAGTCTCCCGCGCCCTCGTGGAATTATTGGCAGAAGTCGACCATCGCTCCGCTTACTTACTATACAACACCCAAGGCAACCGTCGCAGAAGCAGAAGCGTACTGGCGTGTGAAAGAAGACTTGCAGTACAGTCCAGCACATCAAATTAAGGACGAAATTTACCTCAACATAACCGCAGAGGATGTGAATGATGAATTGGAAATAGTGAATGTGACGAAGGTAAATAGATTGCGGCACCAATTCCTGAATCACATAATAAAAAAGGAGGCCGAAAAGAGGGCGGTCGACCTCAAGAGGGCGGCCGCCATGAAAGCGATCGACGAACAACCAGACGATCCGGATGTGGATGGGATGTGCTGTACCATCACAGGTCTTCCCATGGTCGATCCGGTCCAGACGAGTGTAGGACAGACGTACGAGCGATGCGCCATCGAAAGATGGCTTGAAGGAGGTCATATGACGGATCCAAACACGAAGCAAAGGATCACTAAAACATTGACGCCAAACTTTAACTTAAAGAAAATGATCGCTGCTACATGGAAGAACATGAAAGGAGCCCAACCCAAACGGAAGTCGGACACGTTCGAAGCGGGCAGCAAGAAGAAGTCCAAGACGACGACTCTGGCAGCCTCGACAGCGCCCGGAGCCTCGTTGACGACTGCCATTGAGATTCTGGACGATGATGAGCCTCCCTACTACACCATGTAAAACTTCGCAGTGATGTTAATGTCTTTTTATTACTATCGTATATTTATATTTAATCCGCGAATTCTGAGTAAGAAAGAAAGAACCCCCTTCGTTTAACGTGCGTTGAAACCGTCCTCTTTTCTTTCGGGCGGACAAGGAGAAAAGCCCGACATGTGGCAGCATGTATTCAAGAATAAGATGAAGGCATTTGTGCAGTCGCAGTCGTCGTCGGTCCGGCTCATGGTGAGCCCCGACTGGGACGGGGCAGTCTCCTCGGTCTTGTTCAAGGAGTTCATGCGGCGAACCTACCCCCATGTTCCGTGCACCGTCCTCGGAACCTACGACTGTGAACAGATGACCGTCACGGCCGGGTCGAGCGTGGAAGGGTGCTTATTCATCGATCTGGATCTACCTCTGGACGGCTGTGTGCACATCGGACAGCACTTGATCGGCGTTCCGCTCTCTAATTCGATGAGTTTCAATCCGAACGCATTCTTTAATAATATGGAAACGTGGACCAAGTACCCGTTTGGGACCGCCCAGTTGATTTACTACGGCCTCCTCGACGAGGAGCCTCCGCACGGGCCGTTGGCCGAGGTATCGCTGGCGCACGCCGACTCGACGCACTTGAACTGTAAAAAGTACAAGCCGAACTGCAAAAAGTGGGCCGCGCGTATGTTCCCCGAGGCAGAATACATGGAGCGAATGCTCGACGGACGGTACCAGAAGGATTCGCTGGAGTCCCACACGGCGCTCATGGAACTCGTGGAACCCTTCGTCACGCACAAGAAGAAGAAGCGGAAACGACACGAGGAAACCGGCGGGTGGGGGCGGTGCACGAAACGCCAGACCGCGAAGGACTTTAACGATTTTGTCCACTTACTCTCCATCGCCGCCCACGCCTTCGGCCTCGAGCCGCCCACGTTCGAGGGGAAGACGGAGGACGCCGCGGTGATCTGGTCGGGGCGGAAAAAAGTGATTCCCCTGGGGGAGGCCGCCGCAGAGGCCGGGCTGGAGGCGTATTTACGGAAAAAGAACGCCAAAAGCCACGCCATCGTCTCGTCGCATATGTTAAGCCTCACGCTCGAAGACCTCGAGGCGGCCAATTATTAAGTATTACAAGTATATATATATACTACATCGACACAGCATTGTAGTGTATTCGACTGTATTTATGTATTTTTGGCGGGAAATGCAAGTGCAATTTAAGAATGATAATATAATTTATGGCTCGTGGATGCACGTTTGCCGGTGTCGACCTCGTGTGCGCACATGTCCGTGCTGTTCGCCGTCTTCTTCTTGATGCGGGCACGCGCGCGCGACATAATACAAACACCCCACTCTTTCAATAATTTTGTAATCAAATGTCTTCGCTGTTCGACGATGAGGTCGACGTCCTCGGTCGCGCCTCGTCCGACGAGTCCTCCGACAGTGGGGATGACCCCTTCGAGGAGGAGGCCGATGCTGTCGCGCACGAGGACGAGCAGCAACCGAGCCTTTTGGCGACCCGCCGTCGCCAGGACGCCGACGCCGAACGCCAGAACGCGACGCGTGAGGTACAGGAGTTGAAATTGAGACGAGAGCAGATAATCCGTCACACCGCGGACGCACGACGCCGAAAACAAGAACACAACAACCGTACATTTATTAATTTGTTCAAACGGAACAAAACCGAGCAGCCACTCCTCGAACCCGAAGTCCAGAAGAAGAGAAAAAGAACCCAGGCGCAACGCGACGCAGACAACGAAACATTTGTTCGAATGATGAAACGCATCTCACAACGCCGCGTCTCACCTCAGTGAGTTCTTCGTGCGCTGAAACGCGACGTCGCTGCCAAACTTGGCCACGATTTCCGTCGGACGGAGCGTCACGAGGCCCAGGCGGGCGCGGCCGTACAATGTGTACGTCGCGGGGTCCACGCCTGCGAAGTCCATGTACGCGCGCACCGCTTGCGGCCGCGGAAGGTCCTCGTTCACCGGTTTCCTCCGCGTGCTCCGTTCGAAGCAGACCGTGGTCGAGGACGCGGAGAAGGTGTACCCGTGCGCGTGCAATGCGGCCGAGAGCAGGAACGAGTCCCCGACCGAGGCGTCTCCGCCGACGACGTTGAGCACGGGCACGGGCGCCCGCAGCATCGTGCAGACGGACGACGCGGCGATGCTCTGGACGGCGACCGTGACCTTCTTCGTCAACGGGCCCGCGGCGGGGACGACGACGGGCAGTTTCCCGTCGTTCGTCGGGGGCTGGAGAGTGGGGAACCAGAGGGTGTCGTCCGGGCTCGGGGGCTCCGCGGGGAACGCGGCCGCGTAGTAGTGTCGCATACTTTTCGAGTGCTGCGTCGTCTTCGATAGGAGAAATTTGGGGCCGTGGTTGACGAGGGCCACCTTCTTCGTCGTCGGACTCATCATTTGGGCCGTCAGGGCCGTGTCAAAGTGTTGCGCGAAGACCGTGCCCGGCGTGGTGAACAGCACGAACGTTTCGCCCTGGTACAATGCCTCGACCGCCATGTCGTAGGCGGCGAGCGTGCTGGGAAAGTCCTCGGTGACGGTCAGAACACGGACGGCGCCGTCCGGCAGGCCGCCCCCGGCCTCCTCGTACAAATCGTACACGTCGGTGCTCGCCTGCGCGACGCCTTGGACGACGGCGACGTGGATCCGCAGCGGGCACAGCGCGGCCTGGGCGAGTTCCCGAATCGTCGCGGCCGCGGCGTAATTATCCAGTCGGCTGTACATGACGATTAAGAGGGTGGGCGCGCCCGGGCACGCGGCGTGCTGCCGCCGTCGCCGCCGTTGGGTTTGGACGGAGTGGTCCACCCCGCTCAGCAAGGCGTAGACGAGCGCCGCCCCTAAAGCGTAGTAAACGACGTGCTCGCCGTCCATCGTTAGTGGTTTGTATACTTTTTGGAGGCAAAAAAAAGTAGGTAAATAACCGTACTCTATACAAATACATTCGAATACATTACAATGCTGTGTCGTGTAGTTTCGATCTGTTGTAATAATAATACATTATTATTCCGATTCTTCGTCGTCCATAGATTCTTCTTCTTCTGACTCAGGAGGAACGTACTCTTGTCCCGAAGAAGACGCCGCCTCCTCCTCCGACGTCTCCTCTGGCAGTTGGTCCATATCGTCTTCGTGCCGAGGGTCTGCCCACCCATAATCCACCGGGTGACGGCGTGTCCGTATCCTCGGTCTTTGTATCAATGGATTCGCCACCAATGCCATATGCAATGCCTGTTCCCCCGGTGTCATAGCATTCCATAACTGGGTCGATATCGGTTTCATATCTTCGTCCGCGAAGGAGGCGTCGGGGGAGGACTCCTCTCGTAAAAAACCATCCCCGAAGTCGTACTCGTCGTCGTCTGATGTTGTTTGCCCACCAGAAGAGGTGGAAGAAAATTCTGACATAGGGTGGTTATTTTTATTTTATATGCCAAAATAAAAAAAAAATAAAAAACGACCATGCTGAAATATCTCGATTTCTACTTCCAATTATCGGCGCAGCCCAACATGACGTACAACGCGTACTTGGCCATTTTGCTCTACGTCATCTGGAGCGGCCGCGTCACGGACAACCGCCTCGTCCAGGCGGGCTTGACCCTCGCCGCGCCCTACGCCTACGCCTTTGTCGCGATGGTGATCGGGGAGGGCGCATACAAGAAAGACAACTGACGGTTGGTGCCGAGAGAAGTATGGAAATTGTGTCTTAGCGACGCATGCAAACGGCTGTGTTACACCTCCAGAGTATTACGTCGATCGATTCGGCAATAAGATTAAATAAATTTTGTATGTGGCCACTCGTGGTGGTAAATTAATCAGCCGAATCATCCGACGACTCCGACGACTCTTCGTCGAGGGAGTATTCCCCGTCGTGGATGGGGGAGAAGTCGCCGTCCTCCGCGTCGTCGTCCATGTCGTCGTCGCCGCCGCCGCCCAGGGGGGTGTCCTTGCCGCCGTCGGTCATCAGTTGTTGGTAGTAGGGGTCTTGGTAACGAGTTCTTGGTTTTTTTATCCGACCCCCGCGTCGCAACCCCCCCGCCGACACCGTGGCCGCCGCCGCCGCGGCGCGAACACGATCGACGTGGTCCCGGTAGAAGGGGTCCTCCTGCAACGTCGTCACGTCGTCGTCGTTCTCGGATTCGACGACGTCCGTCTCTTCGGTGGAGGAGGCGCATAGAAATGCGTCGTCCTCCGAATTGGGGTCTTCGTCGGAACTGCGCGGTTCGATAGCGCTGGTATCACTGTCTGTCATGGCGCGTTCGGTTCGATTACGCTTCGTAAGGTAGGTTTTTATGTAGCGTGCAAATTTGTTTTTCCCGGCATGAACGCGCCTATTTTCCCCGTTCGACCGCCGATTTTTTTTTTTATTGCGCAACTATTAAAACCCACTCCTGACTTACCAGAAAAAAAACATTATGCCCGGCCAACACGCGAGTTCCCTCCAACTGATTGCTCTCTCAGAGCACAACCAGCACCTTACCGGCAACCCCACCGAATCCAATTTCACGGTGTACAGCGGCGAGCCCGATGCGACCGTGCTCCGCATGAAGCACGCCGTCCGCACGAACTACGCCCTGGACAACGAGCGCATCGATTTAGACGGCAATGCCTACCTCGGCCAGCGCACGGTCACGGAAGTCAAGAAGCAGGCCGACCTCCTCCGGTCGCTGTACGTTTGCGTGGACCTGCCGGGCCTGCGGGCCAAGGATCCCGACGGCGACGACCCCTTCTACATTGACCGCCTCGGCTTCAAGATGATCGACCGGATCGAACTGAGAATAGGCAACCAGGTCATTGAATCGTTGGACGGCGATTACCTCGACATCGTCGCCGCGCTGGAGGGCGAGACGCGACGCGCCACCCTGTCGCAACTCATCTTCAACTACAAGAACGACGCGGATCGGATCGCCGCGAGCAGCATCGCCCAACGGCTGTACGTGCCCATTCCGTTCTTCTTCACCTCGTCGATGTTGAACGCGCTCCCGCTGGCCGGGATCCCGTACCACAAAGTGCAGATCGAGATGGTCTTGAAGCCGTTGTCGGACCTCGTCGAACACTACGCCAACGCCGAAATCCGCCAGAGCATCGACTTGATCGGCCAATCACGCAAGGGCAAGTCGGAAGATGACGAACTCAGCACCCAGCCCACGAACCGCGACACGAGCGTATTCTTGGAATGCGGGTTCGTCTACCTCGACGAGGCCGAGCACCAGCACGTGCAAGAGGCCGACAACTCCTTCCTCATCACGCAGGTCCAACGGCTGTCCAAGCCGGTCACGAACGGGTACAAGCAAGAGATCCGTCTGCCGTTCAATCACCCCGTCCGCGAATTGGTCTGGACCGTCAAAGACGCCCAACCCGAAATAGCCGACGGCTTGATGATCCCCGACCCCGTGGCGTCCGTCATGATGCGCCTCAACAACCACCCACGGTACAACATGAACGGGGGCAGCCCGGTCGAGGGAAGGTACTTCCGGACCGTCCAACCGTACGAAATGCACGGGGAGGTGCCCGCGGACTCGGACGACCAGTTCTACTACTGCTACTCGTTCGATCTGGACCCGCAGTCACCCAGTCCTGGGGGCTCCTTGAACTGCAGCCGCGTGGACCACGCGGTCATGGAGTTCGAATTCGAGCAACAGTACACCGCCGGCGAATTCGTGTTGTTCGCCCGGAACTGGAACGTGGTGCACATTAAAGATCAGAAAGTGAGTCTGGCCTACGCCAGTTAGTTGAATGGGGTTTAACACGCGTTCGTCTTTTTTTTTTTACTCGTCCGACCAGCGGGTTCGTTCGTTGGCGCGCGGGAAAAATTTCTCGCGCTAGAAAGAAAACCCCACACCACCACAACACCCACCCAATTTTCAAAACACAACATCCAACATGCCAGGAGGTCTCGCACCCGTTCACCAAATTTCCGCCACCGGCGGAGCCGACTCCATGATCACGGAAGACCCGGAGACCACCAGTTGGCGCCACGTGTCGCTGCGCCACACGCGCTTCGCGTTGGACGCGTCGTCCGTCTCCTTGACCGGCACCACCAAAACTGGGGGCAACACCAAGACGCAGATCCCCCGTGAAGGGGACTTGTTGACCTCGCTCTACGTCGTCATCGACTTGCCCGGGATTGACGGTACGTACAGTGACCGCGTCGGTCAACTGCTCGTGGACAAATGCTCGATCAACATCGGGAACCAATGCATTGACGAAGTCACCAGCGATTATTTATTCATGTGGGACTGCTTGTCCGGCCAGGCCGGGAAAGCCCTCGATGAAATGATCGGCTGCGACGCCGATTGCAAGAACCCCAAGGGTGCCGACGCAGACAAGTACGCCAAACGTTTGTACGTCCCCATCCCGATGTGGTTCAACAGCGCGGTCCCCGGCGGCGTCAGCGGCAACGCCTTGCCTTTGATCTCCTTGCAATTCCACGCGATTTCGGTCAACTTGAACATGAAGAGCATCACGGATTGCGTCTCGGCCGGTGCCACAGTGTACAAAAACCAAACGATCAGCACGATCGGCCAAAAGAAAAATCTCCCGATCGATGACGGTGCCCTTCCCCTCACCAACGACGACACCAACGTCGGCCTCGAGGTCGGCTTCGTCTACTTGGACTCCGCCGAGCGCCAGCGCTTCGCGGACGCGAGTATGGAAATCTTGGTCAAACAACTGCAAGTCATGACCAAGAAGTCAAGCAAGAACTCCTCGGAATCCCACCGCCTGTACTTCAACCACCCCGTCAGCGAATTGCTCTTTGCCGCGCGCAAGGTCGGGGAGGTCGGGGACAACATACACCCCTTCGACTACTCCGGCAGGACGCTTATCACTGGCGAAGACACCACAGATGAAGTCCACGCCAAGATGGACCCGATCGCGAGCGTGCAACTCAAGTTCAACAACCACAGCCGCTTCAACAACGTCGGGAACAGTTCCGCCGTCCCCGCGGAATACTTCCGCACGGTGCAGCCCTTCCAGCATCACTCGCGCATCCCCGACGCGTCCAATAATGAGTTCGTTTACTCCTACAGTTTTGCCCTCTCCCCGGAAGAGGTCCAACCGTCCGGGTCCTGCAATTTCTCGCGCATCGACAATTGCGTCATGGACTTGAACTACGACAACGATGGTGCCGAATACGAAACCATCGTCCTTGCCACCAACTGGAACATCTTGCGATTGGCCAACGGCATGGCCGGCATCGCGTACAGCAATTAATCGAATTGATTGTTGATGCATTACGATTGTTGTTTTTTTTTTTTGGATCGTATACGGAGAACTTATTTTCTGCCGGAGTAAATAAAACACAATGTCAACTCACAAACCCACGTATCGTGACCTGATTAGCGCGGCCATCCGCACGAAAAAAGGAGGCATGTCTCTCCCTGGGATCAAGACGTATTTGAATCTCACACCGTCGCAGCACCGGTATGTAAACGCCGCTCTTAGAAAAGGTGTAGAGACGGGTGCTTTTGTCATGAACAAGACCAAGCCGGGTCATTATCGACTGAATCCACAAAACAACAAAGCATGCACAGATCCGACGAAACGGAGGGACCCGACAGGAACGCGTTGCCGTCCCGGGTACCGCACACCGTGCAAATCACCCGAGCAGCACCGTCGCCGAAAAAGCAGCCGGACAACGACGAAGGGGGGCCGGATTTACGAGTGCGTCAAACGAAGAACGTCCAGAACGAAATCGAGGAAGAAGCGAGCAAAGTATACTCTAACCAATGAAAACGTTTTCTTCCATGCGGCGTACGGAGAGCGGTACGAATTACACGATGGCAGAATCATCCAAATAGGCGATAACGAGACGTACTTTTTTGAGACAAGACCGTCGAACAAGTACTGGTTTTGGTCGGATGCTGCTCCTCTTCCAGGATTTCGATTTAGACAACTCGAATCGAGGTTAATAGGTGGATGGTGGGGGAAAAAGAAAAAGAAAGCGGCAAAGGAGCAGCCGGTTGTCCTGTGTGATGACTGCATACGAACATGCATGCGAGCCGCGTTGAATAAAACCCCAAAACAAGCAGGCCCGGGAATTCCGAGGATTGACACGTCAACAATAGTCCTCGGTTGTAAAAAAGAGTGCCACCGTTGTCAAAAGAAATAATTGTGGTGTTGAAAAAACCATCAAAAATCGCAATCTTTTTTTTCCTGCACAGGACTAAACCAAAACAGAAAATTATGGCCAGTGCCCTTTTAATGATGATTTTGCCCGCCGTGACGGCAGTGTGGAGTTTGACGAGCAACCACACCCCGGTGGTGCGGCTCGAAGAGGTAGCGGACGAGGTAGAGCGGAGGCACAACTCTCTTGTGCAAAAATACGTTAAGTATTTTACGAAACTTGCTGAAAAGAACCTCGGCCTGGCGCCAGGGGGGTTACAAGAGGCTGAAAAAGATAGGGCTATAGAACAAGCGCTGAAAGCGACTAGAAAAGAATTGTTGGGTCTCACTAAGGGACTAGGGGAACAGGGTCAAGCGGAGGCTATGATAAAAATAGATGCAGCGGCTCTAGAATTGGCCAAGGGCAAACGAGGGGAGGGTGCTATGAGAAAAAAGGCTGATGAACTGGCCACGGACATGGTCACGGAGATACTAAGGAAGAGAGAATATGCACAAGCGAACGCGCGAATTCTCGGGCGTAATTTTGCTAATTATTTTTCAGCCCCGGAGATGCAAGCCGAATCTTCTTCAGCCGCTTTAATTATACCAGAGAAGGGTCCAGAGAATGAGGCGTACGACCCTGCTCTGTACGACAAGTGGGCCGCAGAAAACAACCGCCCCACGAATGATGAACTCCTCACACAGGAGGACGTGAATACGCACGTGGGTGCTTTCTTAGACGCTTTAATTAAAAAACCCACCCCGACAATACCAGAGAAGGGTCCAGAGAATGCGTACGACCCTGCTCTGTACGACAAGTGGGCCGCAGAAAACAACCGCCCCACGAATGATAAACTCCTCACACAGGAGGACGTGAATACGCACGTGGGTGCTTTCTTAGACGCTACTGGCGGCTGGCCCAAAGGACCGGTGACACATTATGCCGAAGGGGGTGCGCGTTACGCGTCAACAGAAGACAAGAGCGGTATGAATACGGACTACAAGCACACCAGAAAATATGGCGTCTTTCAAGAGTTTCGACATAATAGAAATATAAACCCGGATCTGTACAACTACGAACTCTCGGATCTAAAGATTGACCCAACGGGGGACTATCGCCGCAACCACACTACTCACAATTTTCTGTGCCCCGCACCGCTGGTAAAACAGGCGCGAAAGGCCCGGGTGGCGCTGGAGAACAAGGACGTTCGGGCCGACTTGGCGAACCGGCTGCGCGACGACCGGCCGCAGGCCAACGAGACGGTGGACCGCGACCTGCGCCACAATCTGAACGGGCTGCGCCCGGCGTGCACCGGACAGGTGACGCGCGCCCCGTGGGGCATGGCGATGACCGGCGGGCACTTCATGCCGCGGGAAGTGGTCCGTATGACACCGAGCATGCGGCACGAGGCCAACCTGAAAGGCCCGCGCGAGGCGTACGGTACGTCGGAGGAAGCGGGCGGCAGCGCCGTGCGGAGCAAGGTGCGGGTGACCACCGACAAGACCGAGGCGGGCCGCGTGGGGAACGCCGACTCGGCGGTGCGGCAGCAGGGGCCGCGGGAGCGCATGTCCGTCGCCAGCGTGCGGTGCCCGACAATCGTCCGGCGCAACCCACTCCTGGACCTCGACGGCAGCCGTGGCGGAGAGCGCGCCAAAGCGCTGCGGGACAACGAGAAGCGGAGCATGGAGAACGCCCGCGAGGTCACCGTCGAGGACACGGCCGGGCTGGGCAGTTTGCAGCGGGGCGAGGCCCTGTGCACCCAGGACCGCACGCACCGCGTCGACCGCAGCGGGCACGTCGACTTGGACGACGACGTGGCGACGACCGCGCGGGGGGCGGAACTGAAGCGCACCACGGACCGCGGACGCGCGCGGCAGAGTCGCGTGGAGATCGAAGACGCCCTCACGAACGGCATCGTCCTGCGCCGCCCGAACCCGTGCCTGAAGAGCCGCGTCACGCGCGTCCAGCGCGGGCCGACGATCAACGATCCGACCCTTACCATGGCGTCCAGCGAACCCGGCAAAGTCTCGTTGCAGCGCACCAACTTTGGGCAACACCTGCGGCAAGCGGCGGGGAACGGGGACGTGAACAACGCGACCGTCGGCGCGGCGGAGCACACCGTGGACCGGACGGCCGAAGCGCAGTGCGCGTACGGAACGTTCGAGACCAAGGTGGACGTGGCGTTCCAAACCCCGGAAGCACAATCGTCGTGCATCCTGGACGTGTCGCCCCCGCCCAACATGGCGGTCGTGCCGACGATCCACGCGCTCTACCCGGCGTCCTCCACGAAGGGCGACGCGGAGTACGTGGTCGGGTGAAGGTTTGTTTCCCTTGATTCTTCATGTTGAGCACAAAAACGACTTCCTAAGTCTGTACGCGGCGCTCGACTGCATCGCCGAGCCGTCTCGCCTCCTTCGGTTTTGCACAATCGACTGGGTCGCTGAATATGTCGTCAACATCGGCGCATCCAAAATTCGCCCGCTCCGCGTCTTCCAGACCGCGCACTTTCGCATCGATCGCCGCGCGGACGGCCTCTTGGGCCTCTTGGGCCTCTTCGTGTTCAATACCTTCGGTATATTGTTCGGTCATGGCGTCGATAAAAGCGCCCCGGCGATCTTTCAGTTCCAGGTCCTGATTTGCTGCGTCATACGACCATTGCGCACTGTACGCGTTGAACGTCCTATCGTTGGCCACCGCGTCCAAGAGGGGTTTGATGAGATCGACTGGGCAGAGTGTATCGATCGTTCCTTGATCGATGTTCTCGTTCACACATAGACCTTGTTGACAACAAAACGATTTGAACGCCGTATCGAAGACGAGGATGAGCCGTTCCCGAATCCCGCGGACGCAAGTCATCCCGGTCCGTCCATAAGCATTCACACACTCGTCGACGAACCGTGCTATGTACTCTTCGGTCAGCAAGGGGTTGTTGATTTTCAGAATGAATTTTATGGCAAGCAGGGAGAACACGTAG
>Ga0209631_10003101_pt1 | contig 19429 bp, 12 predicted proteins | sample COG_08_FD_184752 | JGI IMG/M metagenome (GOLD analysis project Ga0209631, IMG submission 184752) | Pelagic Microbial community sample from North Sea - COGITO 998_met_08 (SPAdes) (version 2) | ecosystem: Environmental > Aquatic > Marine > Neritic zone/Coastal water | place: Helgoland, sampling...
TCATGGAAAAAAATTGATGAGAAGCAGACCGAGCGAATCACTCAGACGGAACAGTCTTTGACAAATTTTGTTGGAAAACTTGATGGAATGGGTGAGAAGCTTGCTGCAAAAGTTGAAGAAGGATGGAGTAATGCTCATGATCGGCTTTATGAAAAGAATGCCGGCCAGGTTGAGCAATTAGGAAAAATGGTTGAGTCAACACGTGATGAGATTGCAGCAATGGCATCTGCTGCACATGACGCGAAGGGGCGGTCAGCAGATCTTATGTCAGAGGCTGCAAGTAGCGTACAAGAGTACGCTCAATCATTACAGAAAAGTCTGTCCGAACTTGCTGAGACGATGGAACGACTCAATGGGCAGACAATTAATGTGGAAATAAAAAAGCGCGGCTGGTTTGGTTTTAGTAGTGAGAAGAAAAAGCAGCCTGAAGAAAATAGTAGAATAAAGTATCGAAACTGAAGTGTTGATTGATTGTGTCTGTTCATGTGTTCGTACAAGGTGGCAGGCTGTGTAATCACATGGAATCAATGTCATGGCCCGTAGGCAAAAAAAGAAGCAGGAAATTTCGCTTTTTCCGTTTCTCGATATTCTGGCATGCGTTATTGGGAACCTGATTCTAATAATCACGGCTGTTGTGCTTGAATCTGTTGATAGCGAAAAAATAGCCGAACAATTTCAAACCGAGGCTATCCAGCAACAGACCGAAGAAAATCTCGAGACCATTCGAAAACTTGAGGAGAGTCTTGAGAAGCTTAGGCAAGACAGCATCTCAAGTGATAGTCGGGTGCAAAAAGCGCAGCAGCAATTAGTAGATGCCGAACGCGCACAGCGTGAAGCCAAAGGGCGGTTGTTAAATGTCCCGCCGCCTCCTCCACCGCCGGATGATGAGGACAAAGCTGAACTCAAGAAGCGAGAACTTGAGATTCAGGAAATCATTGCCGAAATGAAAAGGATTGAAGCAAAGATAGCAGACAAGAAAAAGAGGCCCGATCAAACTATTTCAGTACTTTACGAGAATAAAGGTCGAGGTGGTGTTCGTCGTCCATTTTTTGTTGAAGCTACAAAAGATGCACTGGTGTTACTTCCAAATGAACTTGATTATAAGAATCTCTTTGATACAGAAAAACCGGTCAAAATACCCGTCGCAAAAATTGGCAGCGATAAATCATTTAAGAAGCTTTTGGACTACGTGCTGACTCATTTGGGTAAGACGGGGCTGCTTCGAAGGAAGCGTGATACGATTATCACTTTTCTCGTTCGACCAGAGGGTGTGAATTCATACCGAGCCGCCAAGAAAGTAGTTGATCAATACGAAAAGACAAATGAAAAGCGTCTTGTTGTTAGTATTTTACCAAACGGAGCCCCTGTTCTCGATGGATTGAGTGGAAAGGCGCCGCTGCCAGGTGAGGGTAAGATTCTCCTTGACTGACCGCGTATACTTTCAATGTATCCATGGCACTGTAATGAAGGGAAGAAATAATGGCCCGGCGTAGAAGCAAAACGTCAGCAACGGGCGCCAATATGGACTCGTTGCTTGATGCCCTCACAAATGTTGTTGGTATTCTTGTCATTGTTCTTGTCGCGGTTCAGCTTTCAAGCCAGGAAGCAGCGCGACGGATGGAAGAGATGATCGCCCAGATCGATCCGGCTGAACAGGAACGAATAAAGCAGGCTGCGAAAGATTCAGAGGCAAAGCTAGAAGAAATGAAGCTTGCGATTCAGTCTGAGTCTGAAAAAGAAAAAATTGATCCAGAAAAATTACTGGCATCCCTTCAGGAGGATATTGCTGCAGCCGAACTAAAAGCAAAAAAAGACTTGCTTGCCGCCGAAGCAGCAGAAAAGGCAGCGGAAGAAAAAAAACTTGCAGCAGAGGAGTTGCGAAAAAGATTACTGGCCCAACTTACTTTGCTTGAAGAAAAAGAAAAAGAATTTACGGTAGCGAAGACCGACTTGTTGGCAAAACTGGACAAAATGCCAACTCTGAATGCACCACCGCCGAAAGAGGTTCGTCCACCAACACCGAAAGATATTCCACGGGATCGAAAGGATGGAAAACAACTGCTTCAAGAGCGCAAAGTCCTCGTTAGCAATGGAAAAGTAATTCCGTTTGTTGACCCAGGAAAGCAAATGGAGACAGCAATCAAGAATCGACTGAAGATGATTATTGAAAAAAATGGGATCACAGTTGGTGAAGGTAACTACATTCCCGATTCAAAGCAGGCTGATAAACTCGTTGCAGAGTTCAATAGTGATCCTGCAAAAAATAAATACTTCGACCTCAAGATGGTTCGGAATGGAAATACAATAAACCTTGAGATAATTCCAACTGAGGATTGTGGTGAAGAGCCTGAGAAAGCTGTTCGGGGTATTTTTGGAACCGTCCTGCGGAACATGCAGGGGAAATGGTATCTCAGGTATCTTGTTGAGCCAGATTCTTTTGAAACATACATGGCAATGCGGAAGGTGACAGACAGTAGCGGTTTTTATGCGGGCTGGACCATAATTGACCCAGGTAGCTATTTGCATCGACAATTTAGTGGCTACCGTATTGGCGTAAAACCTCCTCCTCGTCCGCCGCGTGATCCAGGAAAGCCTGGGCCTGTTAAAGGTGTACTGGACTGAGGTCGTACGAATGTCTCCAGTGACCAAGGGGGTCTGAGAATAACTTGGATGACGGCCTCGTTGTGAATGTTCGATACCCCATCATGATCTGGTTCTGCGTGTCTCTCGCCGGTTGTGACAAACCAGGCGTCAGTACTTTGTCAGGTTATGTAGAAGGTATGTCAATGGCTCCGGGGGTACGAGACGGTGAGGTCATCTCGTGGCTGCCTGCTCAGACGGATGTGTATCAACGATACGGACGAGTCGTATGTAAATATAAAAATGAATTGATCACCAAACGAATCATGGGGCTTCCGGGAGAATCCATTCAGATTACGGATGGAGAAGTTTTTATAGACGGTCAAATACTTCGAAAGAGTCCTTGTCTTCTGCAGCAGTTTGGTCTCATTGTTGATTGCCAGCCTGATTCGTGGAGTGATTCAACACGCTCGTGGAGAAAACTAAACAATATCTGGACGTGTGAAAATGTAAGCCCACAGCATTTTTCATGGTTAGAATTTCAACCACAAGTATCACGAGGTGTAGTGCCCGATATCAATGGCGTGCATATTTATGATGATGTGTCTTGGCTGCCGACGGAGACCCGGCGATTGGAAGTTGTTCGAGATGTTGGAATTTCAGCTGTGCTTGATATTGACCTTCAGGAAGGGTGTGGTCTTGAAATACGTGTTACGAAGGATCAGCACATCGGACGACTTATTGTCAAAAAATGTGGGCTACTCGCAGTGATTGCCGGAAGGCTTGATGAACAATTTGTTGTGACCGCATGGCCGATCACTCGAGATTATCAAGAGATTGATGATGGCTACAGTGGTGAAAAATTGGTTCTGTCCTACGACTTACCCGAAGAGTGGTCTGCTCAGTGGGAGGTTCCAGATACCCAAGATCCAGATACCCAAGAGAAGCCACGGAATGTGTCTTCTCTGTCTCTTGGGATCAAGTTGCTTTCGGAGGTTGAGAACACATCATCGAGAGTCAGTACGAAAGAGTTATTTGTGTGGCGGGACGTATACTGGTTATCAATGCCAAATAAAAGGACGTGGTCTGTTCCAGCAGAACATGTTTTTGTCTTAGGTGATTGTCCTGCTGCGAGCAGAGATAGCAGGCACTGGGGACCTATTGCTGTCGACACCATTCAAGGGACGGTTGTCCAGTCGTCATTGAGTGAACCATTCCCTTTCTGGTTGCATCAAAACTGAAAGAGCTTTGAGAGGTGAAAGTTCTGCCTTTGGAAGGAATACAATCACCTTTTCTGAGGGCATAGTCTGTTCGCTTCATGAAGCACGCAGACTGATTCAGCCTGCTGAATCAGACGATTGACTGCATCGGGAGTTTCAGCATGCCCGATATCAAGGTCTTCGACTAATTCCTGGTTGAGTTGAGACAAGAGCACGAGGCGTCGATCCCCGAGAGCCCGAGCAAAAAGGGACGTTTGGAGGGCATCCATGTGTAAGTGAATGTCATCGGAATCAGAGGCCTCACGCAGGAGCATCCGTAAATCGATTCCTTGTCGCCACCGAGTAAAAATAAGCCCTGGATCTTGATCCGTATTGCACGCCACGCAGACTGTTCCATCGTGGGTGGTTACACGAGCGGCTGCGGCAAGTGCCCGAGTAAGATCAGCAAAGCCACACGGTCGATCTGATATACCTGCAATTGTAAGTGTTGAATGAGAACAAGGGGACGGCCGCCACTGTTTTGCAAGTAATCTGGATTGAGAGACTGAAGCAGCAGGAAAACCAAACGCTGCACCCGCTAATGTTTGATTATTTCCAGCCACAAGATGCAATGATGCAAGGACACCAAGTTGTGCTGTGACTTGTTCTGTTTCATCCCGCCACTGACGAAGAGCCTTTTGTCGATTCTTTAGAAGTGAGGTGACAAACGAATCACGACGATTCTGTCGTGCAAAATCAGGCCAGAGTTCACCTTCAGGAGAACGGCCACTCAAGCTGGCATCATAGCCAAAGCATCCAACGGTAAGTACAACATCAGCGTCAACAAGACTACGGGCGAGGTGAAGTGGTTCACCGCTCTCATCCGCAAGGAGATAGGCTGTTTCACTATCGTTGCGAGGGTCGAAGATGGTTACAGGAAAGGGCTGGTTTGGTATGCAGGAGGAATCAACAGTGAGAGATGAATCATTTGATTGAATAGTCGGTGGTGCAATGACAAGTTGAATATCATCAGCGCTTACCCCACCAACTTGCAGGCTTTCAAGAATGGCAAGATAAATGGCATCTGAAAGGAGTTGGCCACCGGGTAGATTTCCGGCTTGAGCAATAACAACTTTATCACCCGGAACGACATGGTCAGAAAAGGGTGGACCAGCAACGGGCTGCAGCAATGCAGTTCGTACAAGATCAGCCGATGCCTCAACATCGACACCTTCCGGCCCTCGCATTTCTACGAGTTGAGTAGAGGGTTGGCAATCAATGACAAGTGGGTTGTCTTTACCGTAGTTCAGTTGAACTTTCAAAGTATTCTCGAATTTGAGAGTCGATTCAGTGGATATGTATGAAAAACGTAAGCCGATTCGTTAATAAATTCTAGGTCATTGGGCTTTTGTGGGAACAAAAGCGGTTGCCAAGGGAACGCTCGTGGTCAATTCAGGACCAAAGAAAAACGAACAGGTGCATCAGTCTGCAAAAAATAGTGAATCATGTGATGATGAGTTTTTTTGAGTACGACCCATTCGACCGGCATGGTTTTGTTTGTCGTTGCATTCGTTGTAAGTGGTACCGAGTGACTTACTTGCGGCATCGCTTATCTTTCCCTGTTCTACCGTCGATACTCACAGTTGGAGATGAGACAGTTCTCTTGTGGCAGCATTGCTGTTTTATGTGAGAGAAATACTTGTGACTCATGGAATTTCACTGAGATTATTTTTGTACGCTTTTTTGATAGATTTGGAGTTGGACCGATGAGCAGTTTGCACCATGTACCATCTAAGAAGGCACAACTCTATCTGGTACCAGCAGGGTTTTTCTTCATGTTCGTGACAGTTTTCAGCATGTCTGTTGACGCAGGCGAAATCGTCATGAGTACTGACTCAATCACCTTCAATGAAACTAGCATGCCGGGTGCATCATGTGATTGCGAAGGAAATCGTCAGCCTCCGTGGCATGGGAATGTTGGAGGACGTTGCTGCAATCGTCCCTGCTGTCCACCGCCAACACATTTCCATGCCGATGCATATGGACAACTGAGAGCGAAAGATGAGGCAAAAAGCCACTGCGTCGCACTGCCTCCTGCCTTTCCGAGATTCAATGGATGGCGGCATACCGGCAGGCTGCCGTCCCCGACGCCGATCGCCATGCCTCGTTGTCATCATTGTGGGATGCCAATTCCTGTTGGAATGTAGGCCACGGGTGTCAAGAAGCCATCTCCTAGTCATCACCGAAGTATAAGTAGCGCAGGAATCGCCAGTACAAGAGTCTTGGAGCCAACTTCTACGATATTGAGTGCCATCCCAGCCGGCACAAAAGCCAAGTCTAGGAGTACGTGTGATGGCTGTTAATGGATCTCTTTCGGCAGCAGTTGCGATGAAAACTCATCCGGTTCTGTCATCCAGAAGCCATGCAGCGAGGCTTGTCTGCAACGCCAGGGATTCGTGTCGTAGAGGAAAATGAAGCCTGCTCGATTCCTGCAGCCTGCCGCCATGGAAAAATCCAAGAGCCGATTCTTTCGTGACTCGACATCTGGTGAACCAGCGGCCTCACGCACAGTAACCGATGACCACGTTGGGCGATCGAGCTCAGCAGGCATGAATCCCTCTGTGAAAAACAGACATTGGATTCAAGCCTCAGCGGGATCCAGTAGAATGGAATGTGTAATTCTTGTGACGTCCTCGTACTTGATTGCATTGACATACCAGATTCATAATTTCTCACCCCAAGCTTCAATACCATGTATTCGAACCCTCGAACGTTCTTTTTGATGCTCCTGTTCTTCAGCACTCAGCTTTGCCCGGCTGAAACTCATGCCGTAGAAACATCAACAACGGAATCACCAAACATTGTATTTTTCTTCGCGGATGACCAAACCACGAGCACGCTTGGCTGTTATGGGAATTCCGTTATTCAGACACCCAACATCGATGCGTTGGCACGAGAAGGCACGAGGTTCGATAATGCCTGTGTGAGCCATTCGATTTGCTGGGTCAGTCGCACGAGTATCCTCAGTGGATTGACTGGCCGCAGCTTTGGAACGTCAAGTAATCCCGACACTGCAACTCCTGCAGCTGTTGCAATTTTGTATAGCGATCTATTACGTCAGAGTGGTTATCGCACCGGATACTTCGGCAAGTGGCACGCCAAGATGCCGCGTGAATACAAACGAGAAGATCACTTTGATGAATTTGAGGCAATTGGACGCAACCCTTTTTACAAAAAGCAGCCCGACGGAAGTTTGCGTCACGAGACGGAAGTGATTGTTGATCGCGGAATTGAGTTCATTCAGTCTCAACCCAAAAATAAGCCATTTGCCTTGAACATGTGGTTCAATGCGTGCCATGCAGAAGACAGTGATCGCAGACCTGGAATCGGTCATTTTCCGTGGCCACGGGCCGTTGACGGAATGTACGACGACATCATGATTGCTGCACCACGGTTACAAGCACCAGAAATTTTCAATGCTCTTCCAGACTTTTTGCAGACCACGATCAATCGCGAACGTTTCTTTTGGCGATGGAACACTGAAAAAAAATATCAGACGAACGTTCGTGCCTACTACCGCATGGTAAGCGGAATTGATGGTGCGATTGGTCGTTTCATGGAAGCTCTGGAAGCAGCGGGATTGGCCGACAATACGATCATTGTGTATTCAGCAGACAATGGTTATTACATGGGAAACCGCGGCTTGGCCGGAAAATGGTCTCATTTTGAGGAATCACTTCGCGTTCCCCTGATCATTTACGATCCGCGAGTGAAACCGTCCCAGCGTGGGCAAGTGGCAAATGTGACGGCTCTTAATATTGATCTACCAGCCACGTTTCTGGACTGGGCAGGTGTGGAAATCCCGGAACGCTATCAAGGCCATAGTTTGCAGCCAATTGTGAATGGTGAAGACCGTGAAAACTGGCGAGAGGAAACATTTCATGAACACTTTGCTGTTCGCAATCGCATTCCAGCCTTTGAAGGCCTACGAAATGAGAACTACAAGTACGTTCGCTATTTTGATCATGAGAATCATGAATTCCTTCACGATCTGAAGAATGACCCGGACGAATTAATCAACTTGGCTGGTGACGCTGATTACGAGGGCGTACTTCTGGCCATGCGGCAGCGCACAACAGAAAAAGTGGACGAGTACGGTGGTCCGCTAGATCCCATCACAAGCTTCAGACAATCAACGGATCCCATACCGATGGCCTCTGCCAACAACGTGGGCGGTGTCGACGGGGAGGGCTTTATGAAAGTTTTTGACGGCAGAACTCTTCGCCAATGGTCGGGTGACACAAAGTACTGGTCAGTCAAGGACGGTGCCATCACGGGAACCACCGATGGAAGCCTGAAAATGAATCGCTTCCTCACGTGGAAAGGGTCAACCATTCGTAACTTTGACCTTCGAGTACAAGTAAAAGTCACAGATGGTGGAAACAGTGGCATTCAGTATCGTGGCACTTCTCGCCCTGATCTTGGACTGGATGTTGTGACGGGGTATCAATGTGACGTTGTGGCAAATAATCCACTGTACAACGGGATGCTTTATGAAGAAAAGGAACGACGCATTCTTGCTCGCACAGGCAATCAAGTGATCATCGATTCGAAAGGACAGGGTTGGATCATCGACTCATGGCACGTACCGATGGCTACTCCCAACGAGTGGCACGAGTACCGCGTGCTGGTCGAGGGCAACCATCACCGTCATTGGATCGATGAATCCAAAACAGTGGATGTTATCGATTTGGATGAAGGTGGGAGAAAATTAGAAGGAGTGCTTGCGGTTCAGGTGCATGTGGGCCCCGCAATGACGATTCAGTACAAAGATTTTGAAATCAAGCACCTGCCCGATGAGCTTCCATTGCAGATTGCAGCGGACCATCCCATTCCAGATGATGCGGTCGGAGTACGTCCACAAGGCAAACTGCCTAAAGGATGGACTCCTCCAATCTATGGAGAACAAAAGAAGTAGACGCAGGTTTTTAGGCCAGCCTTGTGGTAGTGTGGCTCCTCACTAAATTGCTGAAATTCAATGAGTAGGGAGCAGGCTACCCACCCCCACGCCGAACGCCCTCCCTAGGTGTCATCACGATGGGTCGCTAATTTCTGATGGTAAGGAAGTCGAGGTCCCCAAGAGACCATCACGCAATCATCAGTGAAATATCAGAGGCACAAGAATCGTCACTACAAGAGTTACCGTGACAGCACCCGCGATATCGAGTCCTATACCAGCCCTCATCATCGATCGAAGTGGGACACGTCCTGTGCCGTAGACAATTGCATTGCATGGGGTACTGACCGGCATCATGAAGCCAAGACTCGCAGCAAGTGTGGCAGCTATTGCGGTTGATAATGGGTCGCCCCCGGAAGCAGATGCCAAGGCAATCGCAACTGGAACGACCATATTCGCACTCGCGGTGTTGCTCGTAAACTCACTGGTAAAAACAGCTACAACTGCTGCAGCTCCGATAAGAACCCATCCGCTTGTGTCACTCGGAAGCCATGCAGTGAGGCCTTTCCCAATGGCCTCCGCGAGCCCAGTCTGAAACGCCAGAGACCCAAGCGCCATGCCGCCGCCGTAGAGAAGAATAATCCCCCAGTCGATTCCTGCAGCCTGTTGCCACTGCAGAACACGTGATGATTGCTTCGTTTGACCATCACCAGGAAGAATAAAAAGAAGCATTGCTCCAAGAATTGCAGCAACACCTTCTGGAATGTGTTCGCGGAACCATAGGCACAACGGATGCTCACTGCCGAGCGTGAGTGTGAGGAACCCAGGTGTTACCCAAAGACCGACCGTCACACCAAAGGCTAAGGCCGTAGATCGCTGAGCAGTTGTCCATGAACCAAGCTGCTGCCTCTCATTTGTAACCAGTTGACTCATGCCTTCAATGTGACGCACCCCAGCTGGAAAACTCACAGCGAGTAAGAGTGTCGACATAATGATGAGAAAGATAGAGACAGGTGCTCCAACAAGACACCACTCAAAAAAACTAATATGAACGCCAAGCTGTTCACGTATGAAAGCGAGCCCAATAACATTTGGAGGAGTACCAATCGGTGTTGCCAGGCCACCGATTGATGCAGCAAATGCAACACAAAGAAATAAGCCAGTTGCAAATTCTGGTTTTGGGCAGCAATTGGCTTTTCGTCCGGCTTCTTCAACGGCACGGAGCATGCCCGCAACGATTGCTACCATCATTGCTGTCGTTGCTGTGTTGGAAATGAAACCACTTACGACACCAGAAACAACAGCTACCGCGAGCATAATTCGAATTGGGCGTTCACCAACCATTGGCAGTGCAAGCACCGCGAACGCAAGCCGACGATCGAGTCGGTGAATGCGAATAGCTTCTGCCAAAATGAAGGAGCCGATAAATAGAAAAACAAGTGGCTGTGAGAATGGCCGAAATACTTCACTCGCAGGTGCAACGCCTGCTACGACACAGGCAGCCGCGGCGAGAAGTGCAGATACAGGGAGCGGAAGTGCCTCGGTGACCCACAAAGTCACCACGCCTACCAGAATAAAGGCAAGCGCGGTGGCTTCGTAGGAAAGATCCATACCAATACGTTACTTATTGAAGTGATACTGTCCAAATCACTCGAGGTTATTGAACAGCAGCTTGAGCTGCAGCTAATCGGGCAACTGGTACTCGGTATGGTGAACAGCTCACATAATCAAGACCAAGCTCATGACAAAAGTGGACTGAGTGTGGATCACCACCATGCTCACCACAGATACCAAGTTTGATCTTCGGACGACTTTCACGACCCTTTTTAACAGCAATTTTCATCAACTGGCCAACACCAGCGACATCAATCGATGCAAATGGATTTGCCTTGAAGATTCCTTCTTCGGTGTACTTGTTAAGAAATGAACCCATGTCATCCCGGCTCATACCAAGAGTGGTTTGGGTGAGGTCATTCGTGCCGAATGAAAAGAACTCGGCGGTCTCAGCTATTGCGTCAGCCGTGAGAGCCCCACGTGGAATTTCAATCATGGTGCCAACGAGATACTTGATCTTTTGGCCAGTTTCTTTCTGAACCTGTTCCGCAGCGTCGTGAATAACAGCGACCTGATTATCCAGTTCTTTCTTAAAACCAACCAGCGGCACCATGATTTCAGGCCGTACCTGAACGCCAGATTTTTGGACTTTGGCAGCAGCCTCAAAAATTGCACGGGCCTGCATAGCTGATATTTCTGGGTAACTGATACCAAGACGACAGCCACGATGCCCAAGCATTGGGTTGAACTCATGGAGCGATGCAACGCGCTTAGCAACCACGTCAGGACTTATTTTCAACTTCTTAGCAAGATCTGCCTGAGATTTTTCATCATGCGGAACAAACTCGTGGAGTGGTGGATCAAGCAGCCGAATAGTTGCCGGACGCCCTTCGAGCGCTTTGAAGATTCCTTCAAAGTCATCCCGCTGGTATGGCAGCAGTTTCTTGAGAGCGGCACGGCGAACATCTTCGTTTTCAGCAAGAATCATTTCACGCATCGCGTCAATACGATCACCCTCAAAGAACATATGTTCGGTTCGGGTAAGACCTATTCCTTCCGCACCAAAGGCAATAGCCTGACGCACCTGTTCTGGCGTATCTGCGTTTGTTCGCAAGCCAAGTGTTCGGTGCTTGTCGGCCAGCTTCATGATGAAGTCGTAGTACTGGAAGACTTTTGATTGCTTCGGCTTCATAGTCTTGCTGACCAGCACCTGCTTCAGTTCGCTGTCAGCTGTTTCAATGTTGCCAGCAAAGACTTCACCGTTGCTGCCATTAATCGAAACTGCATCACCTTCTTTGAGTGTGTGCCCGGCACAGGTCAGTGTGCCCTTGCCGTAATCGATGGAGATTTCACCAGCGCCTGCAACACATACTTTACCCATCTGACGTGCTACCAAAGCGGCGTGACTCGAGACACCACCTCGGCTCGTCAGAATGCCCTCTGCGGCAATCATTCCGCGAAGGTCCTCAGGGCTTGTTTCAATACGGGCAAGGACCACTCGTTCGCCAGCCTCGGCAAGTTCTTCTGCCTTGGCTGCAGTAAAGACAAGTTGGCCAGCCGCAGCACCAGGGCCTGCTGGAAGTCCGGTAGTCAGGAGACGCCCTTCTTTCTTCGCAGCAGCGTAAGCCTTAAGGTCAAAGATTGGTGCAAGCAGTTGTGATAATGCATCCGGGTCAGCGGACTTCAGGGCATGAGCCGGCTTCATCAGCTTTTGCTTCACCATGTCATGGGCAATCTTCACATAGGCAATCGCTGTCCGCTTTCCATTACGAGTCTGAAGCATGTACAGCTTTTTCTTTTCAATGGTGAACTCGAAGTCCTGTACATCACCAAATTTCTTCTCGAGCCGTTCACGAACTTTAACGAGCTGCTTATAGGTGTCTTTGAAGACAGGATCTTTCGCCATGGCTGTCATGGGAAGAGGTGTTCGAACACCAGCAACAACATCTTCACCTTGGGCATTCACAAGGTATTCGCCATAGAAAGTGTTTTCACCAGTTGCGGGATCTCGGGTAAAGGCAACGCCCGTTGCGCAGTCATCACCCATGTTGCCAAACACCATGGTCTGGACATTGACCGCGGTTCCCCACTCATCAGGAATTTTGTACTTCCGACGATACAGAATGGCTCGTTCGTTCATCCAGCTTCCGAATACGGATCCGACCGCACCGATCAGTTGTTTGAATGGATCCTGCGGGAAATTTTTCCCGGTACGATCCTTAATGAGACGGAAGTATCGCTTGATGAGTTCACGGAGCGCTTCCTCTGTAAGCTCTGTATCGTTTTCGATGCCGAGTTGATGCTTCAGTCCGTCCATGACTTCATCAAATGGCTCGTCTTCATTTTCGTGCCGCTTCTGGACACCCATCACGACATCACCGTACATCTGGATAAACCGGCGATATGAGTCATAGGCGAAACGGGGATTACCAGTAGCTTTGGCGAGCCCAACAACGGTTTCATCATTCAGGCCAAGGTTTAAAATGGTGTCCATCATGCCAGGCATACTGTCACGAGCACCGGAACGAACACTTAAAAGCAATGCATTGGTCGGGTCACCAAACTTCTTTTTTGTTTCTTTTTCAATTGTTTTTAGATTTCGAAGAATCTGATCCTCGAGACCGGCAGGAAACTTCTTGTGATTTGCGTAGTAGTCGATGCATGTCTGCGTTGTGATAGTGAACCCTGAAGGTACTGGCAGGCCGATCTTCACCATCTGGGCCAGGTTTGCACCTTTGCCACCAAGGAGATCCCGCATGGTTCCATCACCGTCACACTTTGTTTGGCCGAAGTAGTAAATCATCCGACCAGCCTTCTTTGCTTTCACAGCTTTACGGACGATTTTTTTCTTAGCAGTTTTTTTCTTAGCAAGCTTCTTGGCCATCAGGGTATGGAACCTTTCATGGTGAGGGATCGAGTGAGCTGAACGCCGCATCTCAGAACGCATGATTTCAATCAACCGAAAGAAAACCTACGGTCAGAAGTGAGGAGCGTCAACGAGCTACTCTCTAGCGACAGGTATGAGCATCAGCCCATGTTTTTAGCAGTTTTCACGCGCCGGAACCAGATGCTGAAGAGACTGAAGGGGCCCGGGGCAAAATAGGCCAGATTGACTTTGATAAGAGCCCTAATTGGCCCAGCTGAGAAAATTTTCTTGGTTTGTTCCTGGCTGACGTATGCTGAGAATTCCTTGCCTTTTTCCAAAAAGTGTTACAAGATTAGGTTGTTAGACCCCGCTGATCGATCCCCTCTAGGATCCGCGTTTGAAGGCTTTCCCTGGCAAGCGGCGACGTGGGTGTTCCCAAAGAACTCTTTGAAGTTACATCAATGGAACCCTCGCCCACATGGCTCATTGCACGACGCTCTTTCATCTCTGTTTACAGTGCAGGCGATTTTCGAGTTCTGCATCAAAAACGAGGGAGAGAGAACCCAATAAAGGTTTGCTGCTTAGGACTTCTGCTTTTCCTTGGTTGTGTTTCTCACGGGACATGCCTTGCAGCACAGCCTGAAACGCTGTCATTTAACCACGATATTCGACCAATTCTTAGTCGTCACTGTTTCGCTTGTCATGGGCCTGACAGTGAGGATCGACAGGCTGGCCTACGACTTGATGATCGTGAGAGTGCACTTCAAGAACTCGATAGCGGCATGCGGGCGATTGTTCCTGGCAAACCAGAAGAGAGTGAACTGGTCGCACGTATTTTGGATTCAGACCCAGATGTCATGATGCCTCCACCGGAGAGCAACCACGTCCTGACAAAAAAACAAAAAGAGATCCTCAGTGCATGGATAGCGAGTGGTGCGGAATACCAGCCGCACTGGGCGTATGTTTCTCCAGAGAAGCACAAGATTCCAAACACCGTTGACGATGAGTGGTCTTTGAATTGGATCGATCATTTCATTCTCGAGCGGTTAGAAGAGAAAGGTATTCCTCCAACAACTGATGCCGACCCAATTACGTTGGTACGTCGAGTCACATTCGATCTCACTGGTCTTCCTCCAACGCCATCAGACGTTGATGACTACCTTGCGAATGAATCACCTGATCGATATGAACAACTTGTTGATCGACTGCTAGCCTCTCCTCGGCATGCCGAACGACTTGCGAGCTGGTGGCTCGACTTGGTTCGGTACGCTGATACCGTTGGGTATCACGGCGACCAGACGCATAGTGCATCACCTTATCGCGATTGGGTGATTGCAGCGTTTCAAAAGAATCTGCATTTTGATCGATTTACTGAAATGCAAATTGCCGGTGATTTTTCTGCAAAAAACTCTGACGAGCATTTTGAAGACCGCCTTCTCGCTGGTGCCTATAACCGTCTATTACAGACATCCCATGAAGGTGGGCTGCAGGTCAAGGAATATCGAACGATCTATCAGGCTGATAGGATTCGCAACTTGTCTGGAGTCTGGCTTGGAGCCACTGTTGGCTGTGCACAGTGCCATGACCATAAATACGATCCATACACCAGTCGAGATTTCTATGCACTCGGTGCGTTCTTTGCTGATATCGATGACGAGACGCATATGGGTGTTGCGGGTCGTGGGGGTGGCACGAACACACTCCCTACCGCCCGTGACCCAGAACAGGCTGTTGTTGGTCCCTTCGATCGTGCGCAAGCTGCTGCGCTTGATACAAAGATTCAGCGGTTGCGAAAAAGCCTTCCACCACTGCCAAAGCCAAAACAGCAAGAGGAAGGAAAAGGAGGAGAGAAGTCGGAAGTAAAAGTCGGAAAGAAAAAGAACAAAGAAGTAGCTTCGGTTTCAAAAGAGAACACGGCTACGAAGATAACTGAGCCACCAGAAATTCTTCAGGCCCGAAAGCATCTGAAAGCACTTGAATTGAAACGGAAAAATCTTGAGCGAAAGCTCATGATCACAAGACAACTCGAGACACCACGGGTTGTTCGAGTACAGCACCGTGGAAACTGGATGGATGAATCCGGTGAGGTTGTCGAGCCTGCTATACCAGCCTTTCTTGGTTCACTTGAAACTGATGGTCGTGCAACACGAGCGGATCTTGCGCGTTGGCTGGTAGCACCAGGCGATGACGGTGGAATTGGAGAATTCACAGCTCGAGTGATCGCCAACAGAATATGGACAATTTTTTTTGGTGCCGGACTGTGTCGTTCGGTAAATGATTTTGGCGGGCAGGGTGAACCACCTGACTACCCAAAGCTTCTAGACAGACTCGCCCTCGAGTTCTTTGAGAGCGACTGGGATGTGCGGCATCTCATTCGGTGCATTGTGACCAGTCGGGCCTATCGGATATCATCAGATGCCACTGAAGATGTACTTAAGCATGATCCTGAAAATAGATTCCTCGCACGACAGGGTCGCTGGCGATATCACGCTGAAGGTGTACGAGATGCCGTTTTGCTTGCGAGTGGATTACTTGTTGAAAGGCTTGGTGGACCGAGTGTGCATCCGTATCAGCCAGCAGGGTATTACCGCCATCTGAATTTTCCACAACGGACATACAGCCAAGACACCGATGACCGGCAATGGCGGCGAGGCCTCTATGTCCATTGGCAGCGGATGTTTCTCCATCCGCAACTGCTGGCATTTGATGCCCCCACCCGAGAAGAATGCACGGCTCAACGCGCGCGATCCAACACACCGAAGGCAGCACTTGTTCTCCTGAATGATCCAACATTCATTGAGGCAGCGAGGAATCTTGCAGAACGAGTTTTGAAGGGGAGCGAAAGCGACGACGACCGACTGACCACTCTATGGCGGTATGCCGTTTCGCGAAAACCAGATGCTTCCGAGAGAAAGCTGCTGAAAAATCTTTTGCAGAACAGTAGACAGGAATATCGGGAAAGCCCGGAATCAGCAGCAGAACTTCTAGCTGTGGGAATTTCATCGAGTGACGACACGCTTGATGCCATTGAACATGCAGCATGGACAGCAACTGCACGAGCAGTACTTAATCTTCGCGAAACAATTGGCCGGTACTAAACAGAGAAGACAACCGATAGAGAAGGCAACTGAAAACGGATGCCGTGAGTTCCCAAACAAAGAGTTTTGAAAGCAGGATGCATTTCATGCAGTTCGAATCACATATTCACCGTCGTACGTTTCTTGCCCGAAGCGGACTCAATCTCGGTGCAGCAGCATTGTCAGGCCTTCTTGCACGTGATGCTCTCGCGGCACCAAGTGTGTTGCACCAGCAGGCAAGCCTTGGGGCAATTCAAACACTTCATCATCCACCTCGTGCGAAAGCAGTCATTTTCCTTTGCCTGGCAGGAGGCCCAAGTCATCTTGAAACGTTTGACCACAAACCAGTTCTGTCTGAACAAGATGGTCAACCAATGCCAGCAAGCATTACGGCAGGACAGCCAATTGCACAGCTACAGGGCAAGGAACTTGTCTGTCTTGGTCCACGAAAGCCTTTTCGACGATTTGGTGAGTGCGGTGCAGAGATCAGCGAGCACTTTGCCCAGTTGGGGAGTCTTGCCGATCGGTTTACGATTATTCGGAGCATGGTCACGGAGCAGATCAACCACGATCCAGCTCACACCTTTATGAATTGTGGCACGGCGTTATCAGGTCGACCAAGTATGGGTGCGTGGGTGACATACGGGTTGGGGAGTGAAGCAGATGACCTTCCTGGTTTTGTTGTGATGACGAGTAAAATGGGACGAAACCCTCAGCCAATCGCTGCTCGTCAGTGGCATTCAGGATTTCTTCCAGGGCAGTTTCAGGGTGTGGAATTTTCAACGAGTGGTTCACCTGTTCACTACGTAGAAAATCCTCCTGGTGTTTCAGTACAACAACAACGAGATGTGATCAAAACAGTATCTGCTCTTGAAGAACATCGCTTACAGAAAATAAATGATCCAGATGTTGCGACTCGAATTCGACAATATGAGCTTGCGTTTCGAATGCAGACGAGTGTGCCACAACTCGCAGATCTTTCAGGAGAAACCGCGGAAACACTGGAGTTGTATGGTGCAGAACCTGGTCAGGCGACAGTGGGTACCAATTGCCTGATGGCCCGTAGACTCATCGAGCGAGGCGTGCGGTTTGTGCACCTCTACCACAGTGATTGGGATCATCATGGTGGTATTGATCGCTTTATGAATGAGATCTGTCCGCCAACCGATCGAGCAGCTGCTGCGTTACTCACTGACCTGGATCGTCGAGGCCTGTTGGATGAAACGTTGGTTGTAATTGGTGGTGAATTTGGTCGCACACCAATGGGCCAAGGGAAGGATACAAGTATCGGACGAGACCATCACATCAAAGGTTTTAGTACCGTTCTGGCAGGAGGTGGTATCCGTGGTGGGGTGACGTATGGAGCCACTGATGACTTTGGCTACAACGCTGTTGAAAACGTTGTGCATGTGCGTGACCTCCACGCGACGATGCTCCATGCTTTGGGAATTGACCACAACCGTTTCTCAGTTGAGTATCAGGGGCTTGATACAAAGCTGACCGGTGTTGAACCAGCGACACCGATTCAGGCCCTTTTTACTTAGGTATGAACACTTATATGTAGCAAAAAGCAACTAAGACTTGTTGCATTTTGCTTCGCGCGATTTTCACACAGTCTGCGCAAGAGTAAGAAAACATCTGTAAATAATGGTGTTTTTTCTAAATTCATTCTTTGGCACGCCGTCTGCGTTTGGGAAGGAGTATTGCCCAAGACTTCTACCCACAAGGTGTTCTCATGACTTCCGCTACCAGACAATACAGACGCCGTCTGTCAACTCAACCAACCACACTTCACAACGAACAACTTGAACCGCGCCAGCTCATGGCAGCGGTTGCAGATGGTTGTACTGAGCGTCAGAGCGAGCACACCAGTGATATGTCAGCCCAATCCTTTACGGAGATGGCCTCCAAAGTGTTCGGTGACTCAGGAGCCAGTGGACTCGGCGGAAAGGAGCAGTCAGCGAAGCCTGGAGTGAATATTGGAAAAATACCACTTGATGAGATGATAGATCATCTTCATGACCGCGGAATGAACCTTGATGAATTAATCGAGAATCTTCCCCGTGGTGTTGCTGAACATCTCGGGAATCCGGGTGATCACGCAGCCTTCCCTCATCCCGGTGGGAGCGACGCACCGCAAGGTGTTGGATTATTTGGTGACTGGATGAATCCAGGAACTGATATGAATCCAAATGATCCATTTGGTCGCGGTAATAATCGGGACACCATGAATGATCTGCTCACTACGCCCACGCGCGACCGTCTGCTCTTTCCAGGTGAATCTGGTTACGAAGGCGACTCTGGAAAAGGCTGGTCAGCTTTAGGTTCAAAGCAACCTGAGACTTCGTCCTCATCTTTGAGAAAGCAATTACTCTCCCACATGAAACAGTCAGCTAATACGGGAAGCCCATTTACGGATGGGTCAGATGTTGAGTTAGCTATTGGTGTTACAGCGACCCTTACAGATGTGATCACTGTAGTTCGTAGATCGCGGCTGCCCGAAAAGATACGGTTTGCAGCAAGAGTACCTCAGGCTTCTTTGCTCGCCGCCGTAGGGCTCGCAACGTATCAGGTAACAACTCGAGTAATGGAAGCAGTTGGGTGGTCGCCTTTGGGTGGGGTGACTATGGATCAATCACAAAGAGGACTCCAAAGAAATAATGAGGGTTGTGGTGGTGATCCTAGTGATCCAGATGATCCAGCGAACGGCAATCAACCTGCTGAGAGAAGCAAACCAATCGACTTCTCTCAGGGAGTAGTTGGCCAAGGAAACCCTGAGGAAATAAGTGGTGGCCCTCGTAGTCGTGTTTATGCTACGCCACGCGGTCTCGAACTGGCACCATCAAATCGACCAACACTTATGGATATGCTTGGACAGCCGGGCCGCGGCGATGCGGGTAGAACAGTTGGCACTCATCGTGGGTTCAGTATCGATGCTGTTATAAACCCAGTTCCGGATGAGGGGTGGTCTGCATTCGGCTCAAAAGACAGCTAAAGAGCTTTCCCGAGACATCATGCCCTATTCACTCGATCAAGCCCGCCCTATCTGTTGGGGCGGGTTTTTTCTTACCTTCGTTTACCTTACGAAGCGAAGCAAAAAGAGACTCAGGCAGACGTGCCAGGTATTGATTCTCGATGTCTATGAAAAAGATCTCCCCTGTCTCTCGGCCCATGAAGCATGAGTCCAATCCATGTA
>Ga0209631_10003103_pt1 | contig 19426 bp, 19 predicted proteins | sample COG_08_FD_184752 | JGI IMG/M metagenome (GOLD analysis project Ga0209631, IMG submission 184752) | Pelagic Microbial community sample from North Sea - COGITO 998_met_08 (SPAdes) (version 2) | ecosystem: Environmental > Aquatic > Marine > Neritic zone/Coastal water | place: Helgoland, sampling...
AAGAAAAGCCCTGCCGGAGCTAATCAATGGGAACCAATTAATATGAAGGAAGAAGATAAACCAGTTGATTTAGCTGATCCAAAAATAAAAAGAAACCCAATCATGACTGATGCCGATATGGCGATGAAAATGGATCCTAGTTATAGAGAAATTTCTGAAAAATTTAGAAAAGATCATAAATATATGTCAGATACTTTTGCCAGAGCTTGGTTCAAGTTAACTCACAGAGATTTAGGATCTAAAAAGTATTATGTTGGTCCTGATGCTCCTAAGGAAGAGCTAATTTGGCAAGATCCGGTTAAAGATGGTAATAAAGATTTTGATGTAAACAAAGCAAAAAAACTAATTGAAGCAACAGGTCTAAGTAGTTCAGAGCTGATAAGCACCGCTTGGGATAGCGCAAGAACTTATAGAAGAACTGATTGTAGAGGTGGCGCTAATGGAGCAAGAATTCGATTAGCTCCTCAAAAAGACTGGGAAGGAAACGAGCCAGCTAAACTTAGTAAAGTTATAGGAAAGCTAGAACAAATAGCTAAAGATGCCAATGCAAGTTTGGCAGACATTATAGTGTTAGCAGGAAATGTTGGTTTAGAACAATCAATAAAAAAAGGTGGATTTGATGTTAAAGTTCCATTTGTTCCGGGCAGAGGAGATGCAACGCAAGATCAAACAGACATTGACTCTTTTAAAGTTTTAGAGCCAATTCACGATGCATTCAGAAACTGGGTGAAAGAAGAATACATAGTAAGCCCCGAAGAATTAATGCTTGATAGAGCATCTTTAATGGACCTATCAGCAAAAGAAATGACAGTTTTAATCGGAGGTATGAGAGTTCTAGACACAAATCATAGAGGAACTAAGCATGGCGTATTTACTGATAAGGCAGGAGCTTTAACTAATGATTTCTTTGTAAATTTAACAGATATGAAATTTACCTGGAAACCACTCGATAAAGATTTATATGAAATTGTAGAGCGTAAAACTAAAAAGACTAAGTTTACAGCTACAAGAGTTGATTTAGTGTTTGGTTCTAACTCAGTTTTAAGATCATATGCAGAAGTATATGCACAAGACGACAATAAGGAAAAGTTTGTTAAAGACTTTATTGCCGTATGGACAAAAGTGATGAATGCAGACAGACAAGAAGTAAAAAAACTTCATTAAATTTTGAAAACTGATGAATAGTATTGAATATAGCGATTTTTATAAAGTCCCAAACATAAAGTTTAGTATAGTTAAATTAAGATCTGATTTAGAAAAAATTTTAAATAAAAAGAAATTTAATTCACTAGGTATTAAAAATTTTGGAGCGATACCATTAAATCAAATTCCAGGGGATAAAGAATCAATAGAAGGTCATAATGTTAGAGGTACATACTGGACTCTACCAGATGAGACAGGTAAGGAAGCTATGAGGGATATACCAATTGATGAGAGCAAATATACAGAATTAGTGTCTGATTTTAACAATACTTATTTTGAAGAGGTTTATAATACTTTAAGAAAAAAATTTAAACTAGGAAGAGTAAGAATTTTGTTGAAAGAACCAAGATCCACACTTAGTTGGCATAGAGATCCAGAACCTAGATTACATATTCCAATTGTAACTAACCCAGGCTGTAGAATGGTAATAGATAATATGGCTAAGCATATGCCAGCAGACGGAACAGTGACAATTACAAATAATACAAAATATCACAACTTTTTTAATGGAGGTGAGCAAGAAAGAATTCATCTAGTTGCTTGCGTTTTGGATGACCCTTTTAAAAATCATGGAAATTAATAAAGGAATATTTAACGCAGCAGCGGATATCTATAATAATAATAGAGGTTCGATATTAAGAACAGTAGTTTACACTATTGGCCACTTTGTTATAGCAATCACTGTATTGATGTTAGTTGCTGATGTTTCGTTTGCCACAGCTCTAACAGATGCTATTGTTGAACCACTTGCAAACTCTGTTTGGTATTTTTTATTAGATAAATTTTGGGCCTCCAAAATACAAAAGTAAATCTTAATTAAAGTTTCCCCATAACGCATTTTGATGAATCCAACCCTTATATTCATTAATTTTAATTTTACACCATTTATTTTGACACTTAAGGATTAAACATAACCTACCTTTGTTTAAAATAATCAAAGGCTTAGAATATAATGTGGGATTTTTAAAAACAATAATTTTTTTAACATTTACTATTGCTGCCTTTTTTTTTGACAATTGAGATATATGTATCCAACCAGAATTATTCTCATGATCTTTAATTTTTTTATAGTTATAATATTGATCTTGAATCAAAACAGGAAGAAATTTTTTTCTGTAAATTATTTTTATTGGATATTCTTTTGAAGGTCCTTGTCTAAGATAAACTTTATCATTTCTTAAAGTTTGAAAATATTTATCTTTTGAAAAACTATAAGAATTAAAAACAAATATGCTTAAAAGTAAAATAAAGAATCTTAACATTTATTGAGACATTTTTTATTAATTGAAATCTTTAAAGTTTTGAATTTAGTTTTTAAAGCATCAAATAAAATTACTTGATTCGTTAGATCTTTAATATTTAATATAGATTTTAAAACTTCATTTGCTTGTAATGCACCCATAACACCTGCTACAGGTGAAAATATTCCTTCAGACTCACAATTATTTTCTCTATTTGGAGCTTCAGGCATAAAACATCTGTAGCAAGGACCTTTCTTTTTAAAATCAAATTTATAAAGATGTCCATCAAATTTACTTATTGCCGCTGAAATTAGTATTTTCTTATTTTTTTTACAGTAATCATTGATTAAATATCTGGTTTTAAAATTATCGCTACCATCACAAATGACATCGAATTTACTTAAAATTTGATTAATATTGATAGAATTTAATTTTTTATCAAATATTTTAACTTTAATTTTATTGTTCATTTTAATTATTTTTTTTTTTGCTTGATGTACTTTTTTTTTCCCTAAGTCATTTGAATTAAATAAAGTCTGTCTATTTAAATTTGATTTTTCAATTATATCAAAATCTATAATGCCAATTGTACCTAAACCTGAAGCTGCTAAATAAATTGACAAAGGACAACCCAAACCACCCATACCAACAATTAAAACATTACTTTTTAGTATCTTTTTTTGTCCCACTATACCAATTTTTTTTAAAATAATTTGCTTTTCAAATCTAATAAATTGATCCAAATTAATTTTCATTTTATGAATTATTTAATTCCTGTAGATCCAAATCCATCTTTTCCTCTTGCAGTTTTGTTTAATTCTTTTACCTCTTCAAACTTTGCCTGAATTATTGGACAAATTACCATTTGAGCAATTCGAAGGCCTTTTTCAACTACAAATTCTTCATCATTTAAATTTATCAATATTACTTTTATTTCTCCCCTGTAGTCGGCGTCAACTGTACCTGGAGTATTTAAGACAGTTATCCTTTTTTTGGCTGCCAAACCTGATCTAGGTCTAATTTGTATCTCGTAGCCTTTTGGTAAGGCAACAGCTAAGCCAGTTGGAATTATAGCAGTTCTTCTTGGTTCTATAATAATATTACTCTCTATGTTTGCCGCCAAGTCCATACCCGATGATCCACTTGTTTCATATTTAGGCAATGAAACTTCATTAGATAGTCGTTTAATTAATATTTTTATCATTCATTAAGAGTTTATCTAAAATAATTTTTGCAATGGAAGCGGCAATAAAACTTTTTTTGTTTTTCGGTATAGATTTAACTTTACCAGCCTTATCTATTATTGAGACTTTATTATAGTCTGAGTTGAAGCCTACATCTTTTTTTGAAACATCATTAGCAATAATTAAATCACAGTATTTTTCTTTAATCTTAATTCTTGAGTTTGAAATAACGTTTTCTGTTTCTGCAGAAAAGCCTACTACTATTTTAGGTCGAGTTTTATTATTTTTACTTAAAAATTCTAAAATATCATCATTTTTTTCTAAATCTATTTTACTTAAATTTTTATTATTTTTTTTAATTTTATTTTTACTTTTATTTTTGGGTCTAAAATCTGAAACAGCAGCTGCACAAACAGCAATGTCAACAGGAAGAGATTTTTTTACTTCATTCATCATTTCTATAGCAGACGTAATATTTTTTATTGTTAAATCTTTAAAGCCAACAAGATTAGAAGGACCTAATATTAATTTAGTTTTAATTCCAAGTTTATTTAACGCCAACGCCACTTCATATCCTTGCTTGCCACTCGATTCGTTTGAAATATATCTTACTGGATCTAAGTACTCTCTAGTTGGCCCGGTAGTTACTATTGCCGTAAAATTTTTATCTTTTACTAAATTTTTTTTATAAAAGTAATTCTTTAAATATAAATAAATTTGTCTTGGACTTGACATTTTACCATCACCAAATTCACCACAAGCCATTTCACCTTTTTCAGGACCAATAAAGTTATAGCCATAATCTTGTAAAATTTTTATATTTTTTTGAGTAGCTTTGTGAAGCCACATTCTAACATTCATAGCCGGAACTAGAATAACATCTTTGTTAGACGCCAACAGAACAGTTGTTGCTAAATCTTCAGCTTTACCAATACTTAATTTTGTCATAAAGTTAGCTGTAGTTGGCAAAACAACAATTAAATCTGCCCATCTAGACAAAGCAATATGGTCTATTTCAGCCTCACTATTGTTATCAAAAATATCTTCAAATGTTTTACTTTTTGTAAGTGCTGTGACTGATAAAGGAGTAACAAACTCTCTACCACTTTTTGTCAAGATAGTTTTTACGTTAGTGTTATTTTTTTTTAATAATCTAATAAGATCAAGAGCTTTGTAAGCAGATATTCCACCACCAATAATTAATAAAATTTTTTTATTTTTTAAAGACATTATACAATTAAAATACTAATAGAATAACAATTACAACACCAAAAAAACCTATAATTATATTATTTCTAAAATTTTTTAACTTCATTTGCTCTATTTCTAAATTTTTATTACTACCGAGCCCTAAGTTTAGTTTCCCCTCAGCCATTAATTGCAGCGCATAATTAGCTCTATCCATTAAATCTGGAAATTCAGGTATTCTTTTTATGATCTCAGCAGATGTATTTATAGCAGTATCCAATGTTGATTTAGGACTTTTTATATTCTTTAACCAGTCTTCTAAAACAGGTCTAGATACTTCCCAGATATTAGTTTCAGGGTAGATTTTTCTCGCAACACCTTCGACTACGACCATAGTTTTTTGAAGTAATAATAAAGCAGGTTGTGTTGGCATATTAAATTTTTCAGTAATTTCAAAAAGTTGCGCTAATAAATTACCACCAGATATGTCTTTAATTGATTGGCCAAAGATAGGTTCACCAACAGATCTCAAAGCTTGAGCAAACTCTTCTTTAGAGGCATCTTGCGGAACTAAGCCAGCTTGGAAGTGAACTTCAGCGACTTTTACATAATCTCTTTGAATAAAACCGTATAAAATTTCAGCTAAAAATTTTCTATTATTTTTATCTAATCTTCCCATAATACCAAAATCAACTGGAATTATATTACCTTGGCTATCTACAAATAAATTTCCTTGATGCATATCACCATGAAAAAAACCATCTCTTACCGCTTGCTTTAAAAAGTGTTGAATTAAATTTTCCGCTAATATTTTCAAATCAACACCAAGTTCATTAAGTTTTTGTTGTTCTCTAATTGATATTCCATTTACTTTATCCAAGGTTAAAACTTTTTTAGTAGTGTAATTCCAGTATATTTTTGGAACATTAAAGCCGACATCATTTCTTGTATTTTCATATAACTCATTGGCTGCTGCTGCTTCAAACCTCAAGTCCATTTCTATATTTGTAATTTCACGCAACAAGTGCACAACCTCCACAAGTTTGAGTCTTTTAGCTTTTGAAAATGAATTTTCTATTATGTATGCAAAAAGCATTAAAGCATCTAATTCTTCATTAAATAATTTTTCTATATCTGGCCTTAAAATCTTTATAGCCACTTCCTTATTTTCATTCTCATTTTTTATTCTAGCTATATGAACCTGAGCTATAGATGCTGCTGCAATAGGTTCACTAATTTCTAAAATATTTTTATATTGAGCATCTCCTATTTCATTTTTGATTATTTTTTTTGCTTCATAAACATCAAAAGCAGGAACTTTATCTTGAAGCTTTTCTAAATTTAGAGCCATCTCTTCACCAATAATGTCTGGTCTTGTAGCAAGAAATTGACCAAGTTTAATAAAAGTAGTACCCATTCCCTCTAATGCTGTGCAAAGTTTTTCCCCAGGACTTTTTTGATTATCCAAAGGATTAGGCATAGACCCAGCCGCAAAAAGAGAGAAGAATAAGCTTATTGGCAACGGTAAAGGGTGTATTTGATTAAGAGTCTCCACCGCACCCGAAGTAGAAAGTTTTCTTGCAATTTTAAATAATTGAAAAATTCTTTTAAACATTTAAATTTTCCATCCAGAGTGTATAGCAGAAATGCCATTAGATAGATTTCTATACTCTATATTGGCAAATCCATAATTTCTCATTAAAGCGACAAGTTCATCTTGAGAATAAAAGTCATTAATACTTTTAATTAAGTAATCATAAGGTTTGGATGAACCAACGACATATTTTCCAACAAACGGTATAGCTTTTGAATATTGTTTATACAATAAATTAATTAATTCGTTATCTATTTTAGAAAATTCAAGACACATAAATCGCCCACCAGGCTTTAGAACTCTAATTGCTTCTTTTAAAGATAAGTTTATGTCTGTAACATTTCTTATTCCATAACTAATCGTATAAAAATCATAAGTGTTGTCCTTAAATGGTAGCTTTTCTGCTTTGCATAAGTACCATTTAATATTCTTTCTATTTTTCAGATTTAATTGACCAATACTATTCATTTCTTTATTAGGTTCAACGCAAGAAATTAAAGGCAAATGATTATTTGCTGCTGAAAAAAGTTTTGCCACATCTCCCGTACCAGAAGCAACATCAATTAGAGTCTGGTTTTTTTGAGGATTCATCCAATCTATAAGTTTTTTTTTCCAAATACGGTGAATTCCTAAAGATATGATATCATTCATCAGGTCATATTTTTTGTAAACTTTAGAAAAAACAGAATTGACTAGACTAGTTTTATTTTGAATAGTAGTTTTCATAAATAAATTATATGCCAGAATTGCCTGAAGTTGAAGTTGTTAAAAGGTCCCTAGAGACTTTGATCGTCAATAGAACTATTAAGGATATAGAAATTAAAGAGACTAAATTGAGATATAAAGTAAGCAAAAGACAAATTAGGCGATTAATTGGATTAAAAATACTGAAAATAAAAAGAAGGTCAAAGTACTTAATATTTATATTTAATAAAGGAATTATAATGATAGTTCATCTCGGGATGACAGGTAAATTTTTTATAGTAAATGAAAATAAGGTTAAGCAAAAAACAAGTTTTTACTATAATCTTGAAGATATAAAAAATCATAAGCATAACCATATTATATTTATTTTTTCAAAAAAGCTAAAGTTAATCTATAACGATGTTAGAAAATTTGGTTTTATAAAATGTGACTTATTAAAAAGATTAGGAAAAAATCCTCATCTAACACTTCTTGGCCCAGAACCATTAGAAAATATATTTAATTTTAGTTATTTTAAAAAATACATTAAAGGAAAGAGTAAAACAGTAAAAGATCTTTTAATGGATCAAAAGTTCGTATCTGGATTAGGTAATATTTATGTAAATGAGATACTTTTTAATAGTAAAATAAAGCCGACTAGACAAATTAAAAAAATAACTGACAAAGAAATTAAAAAGATACTACATATTACTAAAAAAATTTTAAATAGAGCTATAAAACTCGGTGGATCTTCAATTAAAGATTTTCTTAACGGAAATGGTAAAACTGGCTCTTTCCAACAATATTTCAACGTTTATGGCAAGAAAGGTGATAATTGTTCTAACACTGATTGTAATGCAAAAATTGAAAAAATTGTTTTATCTAGTCGATCAAGTTTTCTTTGCCCTAGATGTCAAAAATAATAAAGTTGACCCTAATAATGCCTACATATATACAATTTTAAAATATGCCTAATACAAAATCAGCAATTAGAAGAGTGAGAAGGGTAAAAAAACAGACCCAAATTAACAGAATAAGAAGAAGTAAATATAAAAATGCCATTAAACAAATGGATCTGTTAGTTAAGTCAAAAGAAAAAGAAAAAGCTAAAAAATATTTCTCAAAATTTCAATCTATTCTAATGCAGGTTGCTAAATCCGGTGTAATAAGCAAAAGAACTGCAGCTAGAAAAATTTCAAGAATTTCAAAAAAAATTTAATCTCACATTTAACAATTAGAAGTTGATTATTTTAATTGTATGAATCTACATTTGGTTTTAGTTTACTAAATGTAGTTTCATATTAAAGTTGTAAAATATTTATAAAAAATTTTCTATTTTAACGCTAACGTTACAACCTGGTTTAATTTTTTTATATTATTTTCTAAATTGTTCTTGCAAATTTTTTAGAAAGAGAGTTTATAGAAACTTCTTCAAGAATTAATTACATGGAAAAAAATAATATTAAAAAACAAAACGTTTATATTTCAGAGGAAGAAAAAACATTAAATTGGAATGAAGTTCAAAACTCATTCAAAAAAACTTTTGGAACTGAAATTTATGCAAGTTGGTTGGAAAAAATTACTTTGGTCAAGGAATATAATGATTATCTAATATTAGGTGTTCCTACAAGATTTTTTAGAGATTGGATTGTATCTAGGTATTTAGATAAAATTTTAGAGCAAGTTAAGAGTTTTAAACTAAGCTTAAATAGAATTGAATTTAAAATCATTGAAGAAAATAAAAATAATACAAATCTATTAAAAATTGAAGAGTTAAATAAAGTAACAGAAATAAAAGATTCAATTTTAAATTATAACAGGCTTAACCCAAATTTAAATTTTAGTAGTTTTATTGAAGGAAAAAGTAATGATATCGCACTGTCTTATTCAAAAAAAGTTTGTGAACATTTATCTAGGCACAACCCTCTCTATATATGTGGTGGTGTTGGTTTAGGAAAAACTCACTTATTAAATGCCATTGGTCTAGAACTTCAATCTGAAAATAATGTAATGTTTATCTCAGCTGAAAGGTTTATGTACCATTTTATTAAATCGATAAAAAAGAATGATATGGTGAATTTCAAAGATTTTTTTAGAAAATCATCAGTTTTTATCATAGATGACATTCAATTTATCAGAGGAAAAGAAAGTTTACAGGAAGAATTTTTTCATACATTCAATAGTTTAATGGATAAAGGTTCCCAAATAATTATATCTGCAGACAGAACTCCTATGAAATTAGATAGAGTACAAGAAAGAATAAAATCAAGATTAGCTGGCGGATTAGTAGTAGATATTGAAACTCCTGATTTAGAATTGAAGATAAAAATAATTAATAAAAAGATTTTAGAAATCCAAGACCAATTTAAAGAAAATATAAATTTGAACGATGATGTAATAAATTATATAGCAAACGAAAGCAAAACCAATATAAGAGAGTTAATTGGAATATTGAATCGTGTAATAGCATTCAGCAGAGTACATAATAGAATTTTAACAATAAGTGATTGTAAAAACATACTAAAGGATGTGTTTAGCCAAATTAGAGTTATAACCGTTGATAAAATACAAAATATTGTATCTAATTTTTTTAATATTCCATTAAGCGATATGTTATCGCAGAGAAGATCCAGACCATTAGCAAGACCTAGACAGGTAGCAATGTATTTAGCAAAAAAAATGACAACTAGGTCACTACCCGAGATAGGCAGAAGATTTGCTAACAGAGATCATACTACAGTTATTCATGCTGTAAAAACTATAACAAGACTATCTGAGCAAGATGATGAAATGAAAAAAAATCTAAATCAAATAAAAGATCTTTTGTTAGAACATTAGTTAAAATGCAGTTTATTGTTAAAAGAGATATATTATTAAAATCATTAAATTTTGTTCAAGGTGTAGTTGAAAAAAAAAATACTTTGCCAATACTTTCAAACGTTTTATTGCAACTTAAAGATAAAAGACTGTCTATAGTGGCAACAGATTTAGATATAGTGTTTCATGATGAAATAGCCGATGTAAAAATTTTGAAAGAAGGTAGTACAACAACTTCAGCGGCAATACTTTACGACATTCTTAGAAAAATATCCTCAAATTCAGAATTAAATTTTGAACTAAAAACAGAAAATAAAATTAGTCTAAAAAGTGACAACTCAGATTTTAACTTACTTTGCTTGCCCACAGATAATTTTCCAACGTTTGCAGATGAATTTGAAGATAGTGAAATTTCGCTTAATAATAAAAAATTCTTAAAGCTTTTAAATAAAACTAAAATTGCAATCTCAAATGATGATACTAGACATTATTTGAATGGAATTTTTTTACATCTAACAGAGGGTCATGGAAGAAATTTTTTGACTGGAGTGGCAACAGACAGTCACAGATTGTCTTCTAGTAGTGTAGAGGTCGAAAATCCTGTTAATTTTTCATCACTTATTTTACCAAGAAAAACAGTTTTTCAGCTCTGTGCTTTGTTAGCAGAAACATCTGATAAATTATCTATGCAAACAAGTGAAAATAAAATTAAATTTAATTTAGGAAAAATTAAATTAATTTCTAAAGTAATTGATGGAAAATTTCCTGATTATAAAAAAGTTGTTCCAGTAGATAACAAAAAGACATTAATAGTTCCATCAAAAGAATTTATTAATTCGATAGAAAGAGTAACAAGCGTTTCATTAGACAGAAAAGAAGGAGTTAAATTAGTTATAAACAAAGATGATATTCAGCTTTCAGTTAATAGTGCTAATTCGGGGGATGGAAATGAGACTATTAAAGCAAATTTTAATTCTGAAAATCTTAATATTAGTTTCAATTCAAAGTACTTAGTTGATATTGCTTCAGAAGTTGAAGATAAAAATTTAACGATGAATTTAAAAGATTCTGTTTCACCAGTTTTGATTGAGGATGTGTCTGATAAAAATAGTTATTATGTTATAATGCCTATGAAAATCTAATTTTAATAAAAAATACAATTTTTATTTTATTTTAGCTCAAAAGCATTGATATTAAATAATTCTAAGCTCTTAGACGCTATGATCATTTTATATTAGGCTTAAAAAATGTTATAAATAACTTCAAAAAAAAAATAATGTCAAAAAATTCTGATTTAAATAAAAAGCCGTCTTATCGAGCTGACTCAATAAAAGTCCTTAAGGGATTAGACGCAGTTAGAAAAAGACCAGGGATGTATATTGGTGATACGGATGACGGGTCAGGATTGCATCATATGGTTTTTGAGGTGGTGGATAATGCAATCGACGAAGCACTAGCCGGTCATTGTAAAAAAATCACCGTTACTATTAATTTGGATAATACTATTACAGTTGAAGATGATGGAAGAGGTATACCAGTTGACATGCATAAAGAAGAAAAAATGTCAGCGGCAGAAGTTATAATGACTCAGCTACACGCTGGCGGAAAATTTGACCATGATTCTTATAAAGTTTCAGGGGGATTACATGGAGTTGGAGTATCAGTGGTTAATGCATTGTCTGAAAAGTTAGAATTAAATATTTACAGAGATGACAAAGAATATTCAATAACTTTCAAAGATGGGAATTCTTTAAAGCCATTAAAGAAAGTGGGAACTACAAAAAAAAGAGGAACTAAAATAAATTTTTTACCATCGAAAAAAATTTTTTCATCAATAAATTTCAATGCAAATATTTTAGAAAAACGTATAAGGGAGTTAGCTTTTTTAAACAAGGGAATTAGCATAACACTTATTGATAAAACTTCAAAAAAAGACAAAGAGTTTGTCCATAAGTATGATGGTGGAATTACAGAATTTGTTAGATATATCAATAATAAGAAGCCTATTTTAGTTAATAAAAATGAAAAAGAAGTATTCAAAAAACCTGTTTATGTAACATCAACTAAAAGCAATGTAGTAGTTGAGTGTTCTTTCGAATGGAATGCCGGCTATTCAGAAGACGTACTTCCATTCACAAATAATATTCCACAAAAAGATGGTGGTACACACTTGCTAGGTTTTAGGAGTGCATTAACTAGAGTAATTAATAAGTATTTCCATGAAAGAAATAGTAAAAAAAATAAATTCACATTATCAGGCGAGGATATTAAAGAAGGATTGGTAGCAGTATTATCAGTAAAAATGCCTGATCCAAAATTTTCTTCACAAACCAAAGATAAACTAGTTTCATCTGAGATACGATTGATCGTTGAAAGTATTATAAATGATAAAATCTCTACATGGTTTGATCAAAATCCTTCAATAGCTAAAACTATTTTAGAAAAAATTTCTCAAGCAGCAATGGCAAGAGATGTCGCAAGAAAAGCTAGAGATAGTGTTAGAAGAAAAGGAACTTTTGAATTATCAGGTTTACCTGGCAAGCTCGCGGATTGTCAAATACAAAAAAGAGAAGGAACAGAATTATTTATAGTAGAAGGAGACTCAGCCGGAGGCTCTGCTAAACAAGGTAGAGTTAGAGAATACCAAGCTGTCCTACCTTTAAGAGGTAAGATTTTAAACACTTTTGTAAATGGAAAATCTAATGGAGTGGACCACGATACAAAAGCTCTATCTAAAATGATGTCTTCTAATGAAATAGTTACATTAATCAATGCATTGGGAACTGGATCAAAAGATTTTAATATTGAAAATTTACGTTATGACAAAATTGTGATTATGACTGATGCGGACGTTGATGGTTCACACATTAGAACTTTACTATTAACTTTTTTCAACAACTATCCATTCAATCAATTAATAGAAAAAGGGCATATTTTTTTAGCTCAACCACCATTATTTAAAGTTACTAAGGCAAATAAAAGTGTTTACATCAAAGATGAAAAGTCTTTGGAAGAATATATTTTAAAACTATCTGGTAAAGTGGATAAAAAGTTAAAAAAAGGATCAACCGATTATAATAACTTTATGCAAGATCAAAGAGAAAAACTCTCAATTCAGAGATTTAAGGGATTAGGTGAAATGAACCCAGAAGAACTTTGGCAAACTACTCTAAATCCTGAAAATAGGACTATGTTGAGAGTTCAATATAGCAAAGGTACTAAAGAAAAATCAAAAGAAGATCAAAAAATGATCAAGATATTAATGGGTGATGATGTTGCTCCCAGAAAAGAATTTATCACAAGTAATGCACTTGATGTTGCTAATCTTGATATTTAAATTTTAAAATGAATTTTTCTACTATCTTTAGGTTAGAGGAAAACTTACAGTTAGATAAAAAAACACTAGTCACCTTAAGATATATAGCAATATTTGGACAATTATTTGCAGTAAACATAGTATATAATTATCTTAATTTAAGATTTCCGATTATTGCAACTTATTCTGTAATATTTATAGGGTTAGTTACCAATTTATATCTTCAATTTGGAATTAAAAGCAATCAATTAAAAGATATTTATGCATCTTTATTCCTTTTATATGATTTAATGCAACTTGGAGCACTTTTATATCTAACAGGAGGAATTTTTAATCCTTTTTCATTTCTTCTTATTATTCCTGCTATTGTATCATCCACTTTTCTTAGTATGGGGACTACAATAATACTTGTTTTTTTTACGTCAATTTTATTATTTTTAATTTCTTATTTTTATTTGCCACTTCCAGGCACACAAGAGAATATACTAATTTTTCCAATTTTTTATAAAACAGGAATACTTATAGCTATCCTTATTGGTTTGATTTTTTTAAGTTATTTTGGAATTAGATTTGCAGGTGAAAATAAAAAAAGATCCGAAGCTTTTAACAAGTTGCAAGAAGTTATTTCAAAAGAGTATGAGTTAGAGTCTTTAGGAGGGCAAGCCGCAGCTGCAGCCCATTCACTTGGTACACCATTAGCAACAATTAGTGTTGTTGCGAAAGAACTTAAAAAGGATATTGGAGACAATGTAGAATATTCAAAAGATATTGATTTATTAATTAGTCAAACAAAAAGATGTAGTGAAATTTTAAAAAAAATTTCCAGAAAACAAATTGAAGATGATCAATTTATAAGCAGTGTTAAAACTGAAGATTTAATTGAAGAAATAATTAATTCATTTAGAGAAACGTCATCTAAAGAAATAAATATAATTTGCGAAGATGATAAAAATAAAATTGATATACAACGAACACCAGAAATTATTTATGGTTTAAGGAATTTTATAGGAAATGCAGTAAAATTTTCAAAAAGTAAAGTTGAAGTCTACTTAAAAAGTGACATTAAAAATATTTTAATAATTGTTACTGATGATGGACCCGGTTTTCCTGATGATATAAAAGATGTGCTTGGCGAACCTTATATTAAATCTAACTCAAAAGAAGTTAGTTTAAACTCAGGTTTAGGTCTTGGTACCTTTTTAGGCAAAACTTTACTGGAAAAACGAGGAGCTAAATTATCTTTTTCAAGAGATAATAAACTAGGTGGAGCCTCAGTAATGATTTCTTGGGATATAGAAAGTTTTAAAGCTATTTTTTAAATTCAAATGAATACGAAAGAATTTTATAAGCAAGTTTTGCCACCAAAAAATTATAAGAATCAAAGTTTTTAATAGGAGCTAGTTCATTAATGTCAGCACCCACAATATTAGATATTTGGCAAACTTTTTTAATTATAGGCAGCACATCTTCCCACAAAAGACCGCCTGGCTCTGGTGTGCCTGTTGCAGGCATTATGCTTGCATCAAAGCCATCTACGTCAAAAGTAATGTAGATATTTTTTCTGCTAAATAGTTTTTTTAATTTACCTAAGTCCCAATCTTTCTTATCTTTAGCCCAAAATATTTCCACTCTATCTCTATTATTTTCATAATAAGTCATCTCTGGTTGAGATAAATTTCTTATTCCAAAGGAGACAACTTTAACGCTATCAAAATCTAGGCATCGTTTAATTGCAGATGCATGAGAAAATTTTTCTCCATTATAGCTTTCTCTTAAATCTGCATGGGCGTCAAAATGTAATAATATAATTTCGCCATATTTTTTTACAAGGGGTTTTATTGCGCCAGGAGTAATTGAATGTTCTCCACCAAATACCATTGGAAATTTTTTGTTTGAAATTATTTTTTCATTTATTTTTGATAGTTGTTCTATTGCTTTTTCAATTTTATTATTTATTGGAAATGGTTTTAAGGTCTTAATTCCTATTTCTTTATAAGGTTCTTTATTTAATTCTTCATCGAATAATTCAACTTGATGTGAGGCTTTAATAATTTCTTTAGGCCCATTTTTTGTACCGCCACCGTAACTAACAGTTTTTTCAAGACCAAAAGGAACAATAATAACTTTTTCTTTGATGTTAACTTTATTTTCGATACCAAGAAAACCATTTTTATTTGAAAGAAATTTCATAAATGTTTATTTAAAAATTTTAGAAAATTTTTTTCTATCTCTCTTTTCCCAATTTTTTCGATGGTACGCGTCACTAGCAATTAGAGGTAGTACACTTGTTGCTTCAGCAAAAACCATCTGCTCTTTTGTAATGTCAACTTTACCCCATGAGCTTGCTTCTTTTAAAGTAGAACTACTACAAGCCCCATCACGAGTGTCCGCAACAGTGATTTGTATAGCATATTTGTGCATTGCCACTTTTTTCCCTAGTAATTCCGCACATACAACAGTGTCTTGAATAAAGTTCTTAGGCACACCTCCTCCAATCATTAATAGACCCGATTGTTTGGATTGTAATTTTATTTCAGTAAGTTCTCTAAATTCTCTAATAGAGTCTATTGTTATATGTTTATCTGGATTCTGTTCTTGATGCATTACTAAACCAAATCCAGCTGAACTATCTGTGAAGGCTGGACAAAATATTGGAACATCATTATCATAAGCTGTTTCGATTAGAGAACCCTTTTTTTTTCCATTAGTTTTTAAATATTTTCCAAGCTCTTGAATAAATTCTCTAGATGTGTATGACCTAGGTTCTAAGGTATTAGCTATGTCACATATTGCAGCGTCACATGCCTGTAGTTCTTCTTCGTCGATGTACGTGTCGTAAATTCTATCTATATAATTTTTTCTTAATTCAGCATCATCTTGAAATTGAGAACCTTGGTAATGTTTAAATCCTAAAGCTTCAAAAAAATCCATATCAATAATAGATGCACCAGTTGCAACTATAGCATCAATCATATTATTTTTGACTAAATCAGCGTATAAATTCATACACCCACCAGCAGATGTTGAACCAGCCAAAGTTAAGAAAATCGAACAATCTTTATCTGCTAGCATTTCATTATAAATACCAGCAGCTCTAGCTGTATCTCTTGATGTGAATGACATTTTATTCATTCCATCAATAATATTACGTGCATCAAATGACTTAATGTCAATATGTTCAACTGGATTATTTAAAAGTGGTTTTTTATTATGTCCAATATTAGGATCATTCTTTTTAATCATTAAGCAACCAAGTAATCAACTTTTTTACTTGAGTCCTCATATAAAGATTGTATTGGCCTATCAGCAACTTCAAATATTTCATTAGAATAAAAACCATTGAACTTTGTTCTAAATGTTAATCCGTAAGCACCTAGTTGTCCTAGTTCAATATAATCACCCTCTTTAATATTGTTAGGAAGTAAAAAAGGTCCTTTCATATAATCTAAACTATCGCAAGTCGGTCCAAAAAAACTAAATGACGTCAGTTTTTTTGATTGAATTCTTCCGCTAGAAATCATTTTACTTGGCAGTACAAAATTAGGAAAACCAGCATCAAATAATGTTCCATAGGTACCATCATTAATATAAAGATTTTGTTTTTTTCTTAAAATAACTTTAACAATAGTTGAACCACTCTCTGCAACTATAGCTCTTCCAGGCTCACATATAATTTCAGGTAGACTAGATAATTTTAACCCATCTAAAGCTTTTTTTATTTCTTCAATATAATTATTTAGCGGCTCAGGATTTAAATCTGGATAAATCGATGGAAATCCTCCACCAACGTTTATTATATCTGGTACAATTTTTGTTTTTTTTATTATATTACCAATTTCTAAAATTCCTTTAGAGTAAGAAATTTTATGCATACATTGAGACCCAACGTGAAAACTAATTCCAAGTTTTTTTGAATGCTCTCTACATAATCGAACAAGACCAAGCGCTTCGGAGGGTAATGCTCCAAATTTTCTTGATAGATCTATTTCCGCATGTTCATTTGAAACCGCTATACGAACAAATAAATTTAAATCTTTAGCTTGGTTTGTCGCAACAAGAATTTTTCTTAACTCATCTTTATGATCTAAAGCAAAGTTTCTTACTCCAAAATCAAAATAAGCAGTTGATATTGAATTTTTACTTTTCACAGTATGCATAAAATATAAATTAGATTCTGGTTTTAATTTTTTTATTAGCTTAATTTCATTTATAGAAGCCACATCAAAATCTATAATACCGTTCGATATAATTTGTTTTAAAACTTTTTCGTTAGGATTAGTTTTTACCGCATAGAGTGTTTTACCAGGGAACTTATCCTTAAAAAACTTTGTAGATTTTTTTATCGACTCAGGCCGTATACAATATACGGGGCTGTCTGGTTTTAGTTCGTTAACTAATTCGTTAACGTCTTTAAATTTTCCCATTTCATGTGTCCCTCTTTAGTTTACACAAAAGGTTTTTAAAAAATTTTAATAAAAAAAACCTTATTTATTCGCGTTTAAAGTTTTTTTGAGTTTATGTAAAGAAAAAAATGTCATTTTCAGACATTGTAATTATGCACACAATCACTATATATTTAAGTATGAGGATGCAAAAAAACTACCCAGATCAATTAAACCTCTCTGAATTTGAAGACAAGAGTTTACTAATCCTTGATGATGATGATCCTCTGAGAGGCAGGCTTTCCAGAGCGATGGAAAAGAAGGGTTTTGCTGTAAAAGAAGCTAAAACAGTTGCTGAAGGACTTCAGATAGTTAAAAACAATCCTCCTAGCTTTGCTTTAGTTGACTTAAGGCTTGAGGACGGAAATGGCTTGGATGTTGTTAAAGAATTATCGAAAAACAAAAAAGAAAGCAGAATCGTAATGTTAACGGGATACGGTAATCTACCTACAGCTGTAGCTGCAGTTAAAGCAGGAGCAATAGATTATATAGCTAAACCAGCTGATGCCGACGATGTAGAAGCCGCACTGCTAGCATCGCCAGAGTCGAAAGCTAAACCTCCTGAAAACCCAATGTCAGCTGACAGGGTAAAGTGGGAACACATTCATAGAGTATTTGAGCTATGTAACAGAAATGTTTCAGAAACAGCAAGAAGACTTAAAATGCATAGAAGAACTTTGCAAAGAATATTATCTAAGCGATCTCCTAGATAATTTAATTTAATTTTTTATTTGATTAATGAAAAGAGTTGCTAAAAGAATTTTAAATAATTCGGCTAGTAGGAAAGGTTGGGCGCCTAGTTGAAATATAGGTTTATTCCAACCTATTAATTCTCCAAGCCAAATCATTCCTAGAATATAAATAAAACTTGTTGCAAATAATAATTTAAGAAAATTTATAAATAAATTATTACTGTATTTAAATTTTCCTGCAAAAAAAACAGCAAATAAAAAACCAATTAGATAACCCATTGTCGGTCCTGTAAAATATATTAAACCAATGCCTTTTTCAGGTGTTCCTGAAAAAACCGGCAAACCAATTATACCTTCAAATAAGTATAATGCTACAGTTGCCACCCCAAGTTTCCACCCAAATCCAATACCAATTAGTAGAATAACTAAAGTTTGCATTGTCATTGGCACCGGGTAAAAAGGTATTTTAATTTTTGAGGATATTGCAAGAATTATTGTTCCAATTAAAGCTATAAACAAATTTTTTAAAATTTCTGGTTGTTTAAAGTTTTTTACAAATTCCATAATAGTATATTTATCTTTTTTTTTACTAAAATCTAGTTATTTGTTAGTTGAACAAATACATCTTCTAAATCACTATCTTCTGTAACAATATCTAGTATTTTTATACCATTTTGGCTTAAATAATTAATAATTTCTCCAAAATTGAATGAATTTTTTTCATAGGTAACAGTAATAGACTGTTTTGAATTAATTTTAAATTGGATTCCTTCCATTTTTAAATTTTTATCTATATCTATGTTTTTAACTTTGAAATTAATCTTTTTAGTTTGAATCCTGTCTACAAGTTTTTGAGTTGTATCAAGAGCAACTAGATTACCATTGTTAACAATTGCTATCCGATCACACATTTCTTGTGCTTCGAATAAATAATGAGTAGTTAAAATAATTGTGACGCCTTCTTTATTTAACTCTTTTACATTAGTCCAAAGATTTTTTCTCAATTCCACATCTACACCAGCCGTTGGTTCATCTAAAATTAAAATAGGTGGTTGATGAACCATT
>Ga0209631_10003107_pt1 | contig 19411 bp, 16 predicted proteins | sample COG_08_FD_184752 | JGI IMG/M metagenome (GOLD analysis project Ga0209631, IMG submission 184752) | Pelagic Microbial community sample from North Sea - COGITO 998_met_08 (SPAdes) (version 2) | ecosystem: Environmental > Aquatic > Marine > Neritic zone/Coastal water | place: Helgoland, sampling...
GCACTCCTTCTTTGATTGCCTCTACAAGAGCTGCTCCACCAATATCACAAACGTTAGCACCCTGAATAATGTGAGCTATTTCTTCATCTGATTTAACTGATCGCATTTTCATGCAGTCAACAGAAATATCAATAAATTGTGATTGGTCAAATGCAGCCTGGAGTTTATCTAGACGCTCCTTGGTGATATGATCAAACTCAATCCCGATTTTTCCACCATTATTTACAATCTGCTGAAGCGCATAAAAAAAGCTATCCTTTTGCCAGTCTGTATAAACTAGGTTGTCTCCAAACGTTCTTCTGAATGGCTGACCACCATCAATATTTGCTGTCACCGAAGTTACTTTATCTTGAGTAACAACCAGTGCGTATGGCCTCCCAAAAGAACAGTAAAGGAAGTCACTGTAGTAATTGATGCCATGTATAGAGGTAAAGATTACTGTATCTATATTGCTTTGAGCCATATGAGCTCTTAGTTTTCTTTGTCTATTTTGGTATTCTTCATCACTAAATGTGTGAACTATATTCTCACCATTAGGAATGTGAATTGTTCTTGGCATGTTCATAGTAACTCCTGTATATGTGTTAATTTGTGCGGATGTTAGACAATTTCGCTAAGTATAGCAAGCTTTTTATAAACAAAATATTTTAAGTTTTTATATATGAAGTGATGGTTTATATTTTTTAAAAGATTTAAATTTATTGTGATTTTTTTAAAACAGTTTCACGAACGAATGTATAAAGTCCTGAGGCTACTACAATCGAAGCTCCAATTAGAGTTAAGCCATCTGGATTCTCATCAAGTATGATAATTGCAAGCAACATAGCAAAAACTATCCTTGAATATCTAAAAGGAGATATAACTGACATTTCACCAATTCTTGAAGAAATAACAAGAGAGTAATAAGCAATTACACCAAAGGCAGATGCGCCAATAAAATAAATAATTTGATTAGATGTAGGAAGTACCATTGGCGAGTTAAATGGAATGATTAGAATGCCTGAGATTCCAAAAGCTATGAAGGCATATAGTGCAATTGTTACCGAAGGAAGTTTAACTTGCATAGCGCGAGTTGCTAAATCTCGAGCTGCAAGAAAGACGGATCCAAGTATTGCAAATATTGATGCTGGCATAAATCCCTCAAAGCCAGGACGAACAATCAATAATACACCTATAAAGCCAATAAATACAGCTGTCCAACGCCTCCAACCTACTTTTTCTTTAAAAAATATTACAGCACCAATTGTTACTAATAATGGCGCTATTTGTAGAATTGCTGTTGCAGATGAAAGAGGTGTTAAAGCGATTGCTGTAACAAAAAAAACTGCTCCTAAGAGTTCACAAGTTGTTCGAATTATTACGTGTTTATTTAATAAATCTTTATGAATAATTGGTGCATTCTGTAGAAGTGCAATAATGAAGAATATAAATGTACCAGTAAACCCAAGAATTATTATTACTTCTGATATTGGAAAATAAGTTGAGAGCAATTTAATAAAAAGATCCTCAAATGCAAAACCTGCCATAGCGAGAATCATAAATAAAATGCCCTTTAAGTTCTCCATCTTAATTCATTCTAATTCAAAGTTGAATTTTAACTGGAGCCGTGATTTCTTGAGTACTTATTTATTGCTTGGGGTGACCATTGTTTTAATGCCCCTTCAAGTGGTTTAAAAATCTCAACTTGCAGGGGATAGCATGCAGCCGCATCACTCGAGTGACTGGAGCTGCAATCACCACCTGGACATGCTGACAACCCGCAAACAAGATCAATTTCGGCAAAGAATTCTATATAGTCATCGGGGCGCACTGGACTAGCTTTCATAAAATACTGATGCGTATCTTTGGTAAATCCAGTGCACATAAAGACGTTAAGTACATCATGAACAAGATGCTCAATTTCATTAATTGGTTTTTGTTGATGAGATGAAAGCGCCCTGCATAAGTTAGAGTGACAACAGTAATGGTACTCCTCACTATTAAGAGCAACATGGGTATAAGGGTCACAACGAGTTCCAATGACATCATGGACGCTGCCACCATCATCATCGTAACCATACCAATCCAAAGTGTCATGAGTAATAGTGGCCATCGGTCTTAGAAATGGCAGGTTTGAATAAAGTCTATCACCAGTGCTTACATGAGTCCCGTAAAGCGCTCGTGTTTTGCCACTGAAGAATCGTTCATTCATATTATTCTTATGCCATAGATTTAAATCACCGACCTGTGGGCCTTCTCGACTAATAATTCGAAAAAAGTATCCAGCCGGAACTTCAAAAGTTTTAGCATCTCTAGGGGGAATAATGATGGACTCCACGAGATCCATATTTGAACTGGCATTTATATAAAAATCTTGATCAAAGGCTGGCAGATTATCAATAGGATAAGAAATGACTGGCTTCATTGCTCGTCTAATTTCAGCGTCATTGGGTTCTGGGCTTAGGTTAATTGTTTTCATAGTTGTCTCCTATTAATAGAGCTAAATTTGTTGTCTCTAGTTTATATGGTTTTTCCAAAACCACCACCTCCAGGCGTTTTAAGTATAAAGAGATCATTTTTACCTACTTCAATTTGTCCTTTAGTTTCAAGATGTGTCACGCTCTCATCAGAATGAATGACATAGTTTTCACCAAGAGCACCTGACCCTCCTCCAGATAAGCCATAGGGCGGTATTTTTCTATGACCCGCGATGACATTAACTGTCATTGGCTCAAGAAAGCGCAGCCTTCGATCTACTCCATTTCCCCCAGGGTGCAAACCTTTGCCACCTGAACTTTGCCTGATACTAAAGGATTCCAGTTTCACTGGGAAGCGCCATTCCAAAACCTCAGGGTCAGTGAGTCTTGAGTTAGTCATATGGGTATGAACTGCACTACAACCTGGCTGATTGATACTAGCCCCTGAGCCACCACAGATAGTTTCGTAATTTTGAACTTTGTCGTTACCCCAAATAAAGTTATTCATTGTTCCTTGTGAAGCTGCATAATTTCCAAGAGCACCAAGCAAGGTATCAACAATGTATTGAGATGTTTCCACATTGCCTGAAAAAACTGCAGCAGGGTATTCAGGGTTAATCATTGATTTTTTGGGAATGACTAAATTTAAAGGTTTTAAGCATCCCGAATTTAGGGGGATATCATCATCGACTAGGCAGCGAAAAACATAGAGTACTGCTGCATAACAAATTGCGCTGGGCGCATTATAGTTTCCTGGGTGTTGGTCGCTAGTACCTGTAAAGTCAATAGTTGCAGATCGATTCAATTTATCTACTCTGATAGATACTGAGACTTGATGACCATCATCCATCTGGTAGGTAAAACTTGAGTCACTGAGAACATCTAGCACACGTCGAACCGATTCCTCTGCATTGTCTTGTACGTGACCCATATAGGCATGAACGACCTTTATTCCATATTGCTCAATGACTTTTTGAAGCTCTTGAGAGCCTTTTTCTGCCGCTGCAACTTGAGCCTTTAAATCCGCAATATTTTGAACTATGTTTCTTGCAGGGTAGTCCGCTTGAGTCAATAAGTCAGTTATTTCATCTTCAAGAAATATACCTTTAGAGACGATCGTAAAGTTGTCGATTAAAACCCCCTCCTCTTTAATATGAGTTGAATTTGCTGGAGCTGAGCCCGGAACTGTCCCTCCTATATCGGCATGATGCCCTCTTGTTGCAACATAGAAAATCACCTCCTCATTCGAGTCATCAAATACAGGCTTTATTAGGGTGATATCTGGCAAATGAGTGCCACCATTGTAAGGCGCATTAATTAGAAAGGCGTCTCCAGAACTCATAGTCAGTGAATTTTCACGAATAATAGTTTTGATGGATTCACTCATCGAACCTAAATGAACTGGCACATGAGGTGCATTTGCAACGAGCTCACCTGTCGGAGAGAATATTGCACAGGAAAAGTCTAGACGCTCTTTGATGTTCACAGATGAGGCCGTATTCTCAAGAACCATACCCATTTGTTCTGCAACATTCATAAATAAGTTATTAAAAATTTCTAACATGATAGGGTCTACACTTGTTCCAATTGCATTCTGCCTCAGAGCTTTTTGTGTACGAGTTAAAATTAAATCCTTACTGTCTTTGAGGATTGCCTCCCAGCCTGGTTCAATTATGAATGTTGAGGTTGGCTCAATAATGACAGCAGGTCCAGAGATTTTTTCATTTGGTTTGATGTTGTCTCGATTATAAAAAATAGTTTTTTCGAGTTTCCCATTCATAAATACATCTTGAGTTGTTAGAGACTCAGTGATTAATGTATTGTGAGAATTTACCTGAGAATTCAATTGCCCACTTTGACATGCCACCTCTGTCTGAATTGATTCAATGATGATGACCTTTTCTGGCGATATGAATCCAAACCTTGAATTATGAGTCCTCTCAAAGTTTGATTTCATGACTGAAAAGTTAGCAAATGTAACTGGTAAGGATGTGTCCGAATCTTTATATCTTAGATAGACTCGATCAGTGTATTGGAATAGTTTTTCGTTTAAGTTTTGAGAAACTAGCTCTTGTCGACCATTGGCATGAAGCTTTTTAAAGTCCTTATTCAATTGATCTATTAAGCTTGCCTCTAAAGGTAATTCAACTGCTAAATCATTGATTGTACGGCTATCAGCAAGTCCAATACCGTATGCAGATAAAACCCCTGCATAGGGATGGAGGTGTATTTTTTTGATGCCTAGTTTGTCTGCTACCATGCACGCATGTTGTCCTCCAGCCCCGCCAAAACAAGAGAGTGTGTAGTCGCTGACATCATAACCACGCTGAACTGATATTTTTTTGATTGCATTTGACATGCTATCAATAGCAATGGATAAAAAGCCCTCGGCAACTTCGAGCGGAGTAACAGTTGTCTTAGTGCTTGATGAAATTTCTGTAGCTAGAGAGGTAAATTTTCTTTTAACAATATCAATATCAAGTTTTTGATTGCCATTAGGGCCAAATACGTTTGGAAAGTAATCTGGGTTTAACTTGCCAAGCATCACGTTACAATCTGTGACTGTCAAAGGACCACCGTTGCGATAACAGGCTGGACCAGGAAAAGCTCCAGCTGATTCTGGACCGACGCGATACCTCGTTCCATCGAAATGAAGAATAGAGCCCCCACCAGCTGCAACCGTATTGATGAGCATCATTGGCGATTTGAGCCGGACACCGGTAACCTCAGTTTCAAGAGTTCTCTCATATTCTCCGCTGTAGTGACAGACATCAGTTGAGGTACCTCCCATGTCAAAACCTATCAGTTTTCTTAGTCCAATTGTTTCTCCAGTTTTGACCATTCCAACCACGCCGCCTGCTGGACCTGAAAGAATAGCATCCTTCCCTTGAAAATAATTGGCATCGGTTAAACCGCCATTGGATTGCATAAACATTAATCGACCATAGTTCGATTGGCTGGGTCCAAGTTCAGCTCTCACTTGATCAACATAGCGACGCAGAATAGGAGACAAGTAGGCATCGACTACTGTGGTATCTCCTCGAGGTATGATTTTCATTAGTGGACTTATTTGATGACTTACAGAAATTTGGGTAAACCCAATTTCTTCAGCAATTAAGCTAATTTGCCTTTCATGCTCTTGATATCGGTATCCATGCAACAACACAATTGCAATAGATCTAAAGCCCTTAATAAAGGCCTCGGTTAATACTTTTTTTGTATCTAAAGTGTTAAGCTGTTTTAATACCTTCCCTGCCTTATCAACTCGTTCATCAATCTCAACCACTTCAGAATATAGCATTTCAGGGAGCTGAATATCTAAAGAAAATAATTTAGGTCTTTGTTGGTATCCAATTCTTAAAATATCTGCAAACCCTTTCGTGGTTGCCAATAGTGTTTTTTCTCCTTTTCTTTCAAGGAGTGCATTGGTAGCCACTGTAGTGCCCATTTTGATAGACTCAATTTGATGAATTGGAATAGCTTCTTTATCTTTTAACGATAACAAGTCTCTAATGCCCTGAATTGCAGCATCCTTATAGTGCAGAGGGTTTTCAGATAACAGCTTGTGGCTTGAAAGCTCACCATCTGGATTTTTACTGATGATATCAGTAAATGTTCCACCTCTATCAATCCAGAATTGCCACTTTGGTTTTTCACTAATATTCATCAAAAACTTAAATCAATTGACTCGATACATGAATTATATAGGCAAAAAATTATTGTGATTTTCTTAACTTGAGTATTAAAAAATGATTGACATGAAATTATTTTAGGAACAAAATGCGGGAATTAGTTTTAGTCAAATATTAAAAGGGGTTAATCAGTTGAAGAATAGCTATTTACTGGGTTTTTTTCTTGTTGTTGTAAGCGGTGTTATCTGGAGCTTTGGAGCGCCACTCGTAAGATATCTCGAAGATGCCGAAAGTTTTAGGCTGCAGTATTTGCTATACAGAGGTTTGATCATAACTTCAGTCATACTCATATTTGTTCTTTTTAGGGAAGGAAGGAACTTTTTCCAGACCTTCAAGAGAATAGATTCATGGAGCCTTATTGGTAGTCTTGTTATGTCTGTTACATTCTTTGGTTGGATTTATGCATTAACTACAACCACAGTCGCAATCACTCTGCTCATGCTTGCCGTGTCCCCAGTTTTGTCAGCATTTTTGGGATACCTTATTCTTGGCGAGAGACTGAGTAAAAGCACACTACTTAATATGCTCATTGTAGCAATAGGCATTACCATAATGGTTTGGGATACTGATAAGTCAGCAACCATCATCGGCGTTATCTACGGATTTTTTGTAGCTCTAGGTTTTGCTATATATACCATTACGATCAGAAAGAACCCTGAGGTTCCTAAGTTATTAACCCCTGCTCTTGCTGGATTCTTTTGTATGATCTGGGCAACAATTCTTATTCTTTTAACTGGTAGTGGCTTTGAGATGCCATCAGCTAATATTGGCATCAGTATGACACACGGTCTTGTTGTTGGTATTGGTCTAATATTGTATGGGCTGGGTGCAAAATACTTGCCTAGTGGAGAGCTCGTCATGCTCTCTCTGCTTGAAGTTGTATTGGGTATTTTTTGGGCATGGCTTCCAGTTCTTGGAATTCATGAAGTCCCAACAAGAAATACGTTGATTGGAGGGTTAGCAATTTTATTTGCGATCATTATGCAGGGAGTCTATGCTCGAAAAAAACACCACATTCCAATGCCATAAACTACTGTATTAACTGTGTTTTTTTGTTTTGAATGAAAGATTGCTTTAGCAAGCTTTAATTGTTAAAATCCCACATTTTTATCTAATAACAATTCAATAATTAATTAGATATATTTACATTTTTTGTAATTAATAATTACCTACATGAATCAGCGTTTATAGAGTTATTAATAGACTCTGATGCTACAATTGAGTGTTTTAGAATGGGCGTAAGTTGAATGAACGAATTAGTCTTTCCAAACATTAATATAGAGGGCCTTGCTCGATGGACGGGAGATGTGTCTCCGCTGGAATGCATTCGTATAAAAGATGAAACACATAATGTAAAAAGTTTTACCTTTAAATCGAAGAAGGATGCTTGGTTTCAATTTTTACCAGGGCAGCACACAACCCTTTTTCTGAAAATTGATGGAAATGATGTGATGCGAACTTACACTATTGCATCAACTCCAACAAGACCTAACACCATTACTATTACAAACAAACGAATGGCTGAGGGTGTTGTGACAAACTGGATGCACGATAATTTGAAAGTTGGTGACTGTGTTGATGCTCTTGATATCGGTGGTTCTTTCAGCGTAGCACTAGATAAGCCAAAGCCTAAAATTTTGTTTTTATCAGGGGGAAGTGGCATTACTCCAATGCTCTCGATGATAAGATATTTTTATGATCTTTCAATCGATGTGGATATTGCATTTGTTCATAATGCACAATCTGAAAAGGATTTGATTTCAAAAGACGAGCTTGAATTTTATGAATCAAACCAAAGTGATTTGAAAAGCCATTATGTTTGTGATGTTCCTAGTGAGGGTTGGCAAGGACCCACTGGTTTTTTGAGCCACGAGATGCTCCTCAAGCTTGTTCCAGATTTTGTGCAAAGAGAAATCTATTGTTGTGGACCAGAGCTTTATATGCAGAATGTGAAAAAAATACTTGAATCAGCTGCTTTTGATATGAATTTCTACCACCAAGAGAGCTTTGATATAGAGAGTTCAACTGCTCAAAAAAATATGGCAATCAATGCTGAATTGCCGGAACATAAAGTTACAAAAAGTGAAATAAATGAATATAATGTCACGCTTAAAAAGAGCGGCGAGGTTTTGCCTTGTGGAAGCAATACAAGTATCTTAGTTTCTATTCAAAAACAAGGTATTACTGTTCCATTTGCATGCTCACAAGGTTTGTGTGGAACTTGTCGAACAAAAATGCTAGATGGAACTGTTGAAATGGATGCTCAAGGCGGACTTTTAAAGTCGCATGAACAAGAGGGATATATTTTGACTTGTTGCTCTTATCCAACAAGTGATATTGTGCTTGATTTATAGATTATTAGTTGAGTTAACGTTATGCAAAAAAAATATTCATGGTATTCGCTATTAAAAGCAGGATTAGCTAACCAGGACTGGGATAAGGCCATACCATCATCAAAGCCTAAATCAAAATATGATGTCATTATTATTGGCGGTGGCGGACATGGTCTTGCTACAGCTTACTATTTGGCTAAAGAGTGCGGTATTACTAATGTAGCTGTAGTTGAGAAGGGCTATATAGGTGGAGGTAATACTGGAAGAAATACGACAATTATTAGATCCAATTACTTGAGAGATGAAGCATCCAGTCTTTATGAGCACTCAATGAGACTTTGGGAGGGATTAAGTGAGGATTTAAATTTCAATGTTATGTTTAGTCAAAGAGGTGTATACAATCTTGGACATACACTCCAGGACATGAGGGATATTGAAAGAAGAGTCAATGCAAATGTTTTAAATGGTGTCGATGCTGTAGTTGTTGACCACAAAGAAATCAAAGAACAAATTCCAATAATTAATACATCAAAAAATGTCAGGTATCCAATTATGGGTGCTTCTTTTCAGGCTCGCGCAGGGGTTGCTCGACATGATGGTGTAGCCTGGGGGTTTGCTCGCGCTGCATCAAACCTTGGTGTCGATATTATTCAAAACTGTGAAGTAATTGATATTGAAGTTGAAGAGGGTCGCGTCAAAGGAGTTAAAACTACTCAGGGTGATATATTGGCAGACCGTGTAGGATGCGTTAGTGCTGGCCACTCATCTGTCATAGCAAGAATGGCTGGATTGAGATTACCTGTAGAAAGTCATCCATTACAAGCTTTCGTTTCGGAGGCAATGAAGCCAATTCTCCATACTGTTGTCATGTCCAATGCTGTTCATGGGTATGTTAGTCAGAGCGACAAGGGTGACCTAGTTATTGGTGCTGGCATTGATGGCTATAATTCTTATGCTCAACGAGGCAGTGCGAAAATAGTCGAACATTGTGCTGCAGCAATTCTTGAATTATTTCCAATTTTTTCTAGAGTTCGTATGAATCGTCAGTGGGGAGGAATTGTGGATGTCTGTCCTGATGCCTGTCCTGTGATTAGCCCAACAAAGGTTCAGGGGCTTTATTTCAACTGCGGTTGGGGTACAGGGGGCTTTAAGGCCACTCCTGGGTCAGGCAATGTTTTTGCTCATACAATTGCTCAAGACAAGCAGCATGATTTAGCTGTGCCATTTCATATTGATCGCTTTACAACGGGTGCTCTGATTGATGAGCATGGCGCTGCTGGCGTAGCTCACTAGTTTATTTGAAGGTAATATTATGTTTTCAATTCACTGTCCATATTGCAAAGAACCTAGAGACCAAAATGAATTTTCACCTGCAGGAGAAGCGTTTATAGCAAGACCTGAAAATCCTGAAGCCTTAAGTGATGAAGAATGGGCTGATTATGTATTTTATAGGACTAATTTAAAAGGTGACCACTGGGAGCAATGGGTACATACTTCTGGGTGTCGAAAATATTTTTTAGTTAAAAGATCTACCATTAGTCACGAAGTTATCGAGGTTGCGACTTTTGAGGAAATAGATAGCGAGAACGCGTCATGAGAATAGAGAAACATTCAAACAGCCTTATCGATTACAACCAGCCCTTAAGCTTCGTTTTTAACAATAAAGCCTACAAGGGTTTCAAAGGCGATACTTTAGCGTCAGCCCTAATTGCCAACAATGTTTTATATTATGCAAGAAGTTTCAAATACGGACGAAAGAGAGGCATTATTGGTGCTGGAGTTGAGGAGCCAAACGCCCTAGTTTCGCTTGAAATTGGTGGCAGATATACGCCTAATATGAAGGCAACTGAAATCATGCTTTATGATGGCTTAAGTGCGGTCAGTTCAAGCAACCCGCATTCGATTGACTTTCGTGCAATGATTAAGCCACTGCATCGCTTTATGCCAGCTGGTTTCTACTATAAAACCTTTATCAAGCAGAAGGTTTGGTCAATTGTTGAGGATCGTCTCAGGTCATTATCAGGCTTCTCAAAAGCGCCTTCAGAGATTGACGAAGATGTTTATGATCATATTTTTCAACATACCGAGGTGCTCGTAATCGGCGGTGGTGCTGCAGGAATGAGCGCCGCACTTGAGGTTCTTTCTAGTTCAAAGAAAGCCAGAGTTATCTTGGTGGATGAGCGAGAGAATTTAGGTGGTGAATTAACCAATGAATTTACAACTGATCAAACTGCAACTCTTTGGTATCAAGAAACTAAAGACAGACTTTTAAAGTATAGAGATGAAGCAGGCTCTAGGCTAAAAATTCTAACATCTGCAACTGCTTATGCATGGTATGACCATAACTATATTGAAGTATTGCAGACTATTGGAACTGGCCAGTCCATGATTCAAGAGGGCGTTCAGTCTGCAAGAAAAGTACTCCATAAGATTAGGACTAAAGAAGTCATCTTGGCGACAGGAGCACATGAGCGCCCTATGTTGTTTGAGACAAATGATTTGGCGAATATTATGTTAAGTCAGTCTGTAAGACGATACGTAAACGAATTCAATGTAGTTGCAGGAAAAGAAATTGTTTTATATGGTAATAATGACAGTATTTACAATACCGCAATTGATTTAAGAAAACATAATATTGAGTCTAAGGTCATTGACGTTAGAGCATCTGGCGTCGAAAGTGAAATTGTTTTAGAGGCAAAAAATTTAGGAATAGAAGTTTTTCAAGGTTTTGCTATTCTTAAAGCAAAAGGTAAAAGTAGAGTTACTGGTATTGAAATCTCTAAGGTGGAAATGCAAGCTAAACCTCCACATTGGAAGTCAAAATGGAGGGTGACTGGAGATACTCAAACTTTAAATTGCGATTTATTAGCAACGTCTGGAGGGTTTAATCCGGTAGTGCATTTAGATTGTCATTGCGGTGGAAAAACATATTTTGATGAAAATTCACAATCATTCTTGGCACAAAAAGATCGCAAGAATAGACAGTTATGTGGAGCTGTAAACTCTATAGGGTTCTGGAAAGATGCAATAGCTGATGCAAAGAATAAAGCACAATTAACTCTGCTCTCTCTGGGTGAAGATAATAAAGTCAATCCACAAGAACTCACTAACCAAAGCCGCAATTATTTCAATGTTGATCAGTTTTTTACTCCACTTGAAATTCTCAATAAGCCAAAAGTTTTTATTGATCTTCAAAACGACGTCACTACTTTGGACGTTTCACTTTCTATTAGAGAGGGATACCAATCAATAGAGCATATTAAGAGATATACTGCAATGGGCTTTGGAACTGACCAAGGAAAAACTGGAAATATTAATGGTATTGCTGTAGCCGCAGAATTTCTTGATGCGCCTATGTCTGAAGTTGGCACGACCACATTTAGACCAGCTTATACGGGTGTAGATTTTGGAGCAATGGCTGGAAGAGAATTAGGGGATTTTTTCGATCCACAAAGGTTCACAACAATTCACGACTCACATGTCAATAGCGGTGCTGAATTTGAAGTGGTTGGGCAGTGGTATAGGCCATGGTATTATCCAAAAGATGGTGAGGACATGCATCAAGCCGTTAATAGAGAGTGTCGTGCTGTTAGAACTTCACTCGGAATGATGGATGCTTCAACTCTTGGAAAAATCGATATTCAAGGTAAGGATGCTAGAGAATTTTTATCAAGAGTCTACACCAATGCATGGATGAAGTTAGCACCAGGTAGCTGTCGCTATGGGCTCATGTGCAATGAGAAAGGAATGATTATTGATGATGGTGTTTCAACTTGCATTAATGACAACCATTTTATTATGACAACTACAACAGGTGGTGCTGCAAGTGTATATTCGACACTAGAAATGTGGCTTCAAACTGAGTGGAGTCATTTAGATGTGCATCTAAGTAGTGTAACAGATCAGTTTTCAACAGTTGCTGTGGTTGGGCCGAATGCGCGCAAATTGATGAAAAAGTTATGTTCAGATGTTGATTTTGACAGCAAAAATTTTAAGTTTATGCAGTGGCGCCCGGGAACTGTCTGTGGTGTTAAAGCAAGAATTATGAGAATCAGCTTTTCTGGTGAGCTTGCTTATGAAATAAATATTGAAGCAAACTTTGGGCGTTTTATATGGGATGAGGTTGCTCGTGAAGGTAAGGAATGGAACATCACCCCATATGGAACTGAATCAATGCATGTTTTGCGGGCTGAAAAAGGCTTCATTATAGTGGGGCAGGATACAGACGGTTCAATGACGCCGATGGATGTTAATATGAACTGGATTCTAGCAAAGAATAAGCCTTTTTCTTATATTGGGCGTCGTTCATTTAGTATATCCGCACTAAAATCGGAAGATAGATTGCAATTAGTTGGCCTTCTAACCAAAGATGATCAGGTTGTGCTTCCTGAGGGAGCACATATTATTAATAATAAGGGCGTCTCTGTTGGTTATGTAACTTCAAGCTACTACAGCCCAGCTCTTGGAAGATCAATTGCATTAGCTCAACTTAAAGGTGGACTTTCAAAAATGTCTGAGACTGTCCTTGTGAAGATTGTTCAGGAAAAGCAGGGCCTTAAGGAGATACCTTGTGAAGTTTCAAGTAGTGTCTTTTATGATACTAATGGAGAAAAGGTAGATGGCAATGAGTAAAAATAGTAGTCATGAGAATATGGAACCAGAATTCAGATCAACTTTCAATACACTAATTGACGAAGAAGGCTTTTTAGTCAACCAGGAAGGTGTCAGTTGTCAAGAAGTGATAGATCAATCTCTACTCATTTTAAGAACATCTAAAGACTCTAAAATGAATATCAAAGTAGCAAAAGATATTTTTAATATAGAGCTTCCTGAGCCACTACTAGCGACCTTTGGTGATTCAGATTTAAAATGCTTTTGGGTCAGTCCAGATGAATTTTGGATCTCCCTAAGCGCTCAGCAAATGTTGGAAATTGAAGAGAAGACTAATAAACTTCCTCTTGGTATTTCTATCACAAACAATTCAGCTGCATATGGAACTCTTGAGTTTAGAGGCGATAAAACCATTGACCTATTGAGTCGATGGATGAGTTATGATCTCGAAGGGTCCCTTCAAGATGGAAAAGCTGTTTCAACTACTTTTGGACAAGCACCAGTTTTTGTCTATCGTGAAAAAAAGAATATATTTATGATGATCAGACATTCATTTTCACACTATGTCGCCGGATTATTAAAGGACAGCGCTAAAAGAATTTAGGGCCAATATTACTGTAAGATGTTAGCCATGGATAAAGTCAATTTTATTTGCATGGAGGATGGCACAGCGGAAGAGTATGCCTTCCTTGATACACTAGAATCTCAATATGTTCAAGACTTACCTTCTAGGCTTATTGATGCTCTAAAGGCTTTGGATTCAAGTCTATCAGGCTATCAAATTAGTCGATTAGAGCACTCTCTCCAAGGTGCAACTAGAGCACTATTAGCTAAAGAGGATTTAGAAATGGTGATGGCAGTTTTATTTCATGATATTGGTGACTCTCTTGCACCATACTCGCATTCTGAAATGGCCGCTGCTATTCTAAGGCCATTTGTTTCAGAGAAAATATATTGGATTATTAAGCATCATGGAGTATTTCAGATGTACTATTACGCTCATCACTCAGGCGGTGATAGAAATGCCAGAGAGGCATTTATTGACCACCCTTGGTATGCTGAGGCAGTAAGGTTTTGTCATGATTATGATCAAAACTGTTTTGATCCCAATTACGATTCAAAGACATTGGAGTTTTTTATACCTATGGTAAATGAGTTTTTTTCAAGTCCTAAGCTCGATGACCCAGAGAGAGTTGCCAGGTTTGGTCAGGAATAAAGCAGAGAAATATTGATGAATTTATTAATAAGTAACTTTTCAGCACGTCAAATCCATTTAATCATTTTCTTGATTGTTGGATCTCTACTTGGCTATGCTGCTTACAGTATGAAAATTTTAGGGCTTGAGCCATGTACCCTATGTATTACTCAGCAGTTTTTTTATAGCCTAATCGGATTAAGCTCTTTTGTTTCTTTTTTGCACAACCCAGGCTTCAAAGTAAGCAGAGTTTATTCGTTTTTTTTATCTCTTTTCGCACTAGCAGGTATTTGGATTTCTGGTCGTCAAGTATGGCTTCAAGGCCTACCTGAAGACGAGGTGCCATTGTGCGGACCCCCTTTAGAATATATTATTGACGTGTTTCCTTTTGCTGATGTAATAAATGCCTTATTTATGGGCGATGGAAATTGTGCAGAGATACCTTGGGAGTTTTTTGGTCTAAGTATGGCTGGATGGTCTCTCGTTTGGTTTGTAATCATATTCTTTTTGAGCCTTTCATCTTTTATTAAATCAAAAGCTTCAACTTAGATTTCTGTAAGTATTACGCATTTCCAAATTGATTTATTCTATGGTAAGATTTGTAGGAAGTGGGGTAAGTTATTTTTAAGATTTGGCTGATTTTAAAGAAACAGTAAGCACGCTATTAGAGTCAGTTGATATTCAGGTCAACGGCACTCGTCCATTTGATATCCAAGTACACAATAAACTTTTCTATTCCCGAGTCTTATCTGGCAAGTCGTTGGGGCTCGGGGAAAGTTATATGGATGGTTGGTGGGACTGTGAGGCATTAGACCAATTTTGTTATCAGATGCTATGGGGCCGGATTGATAAACAAATAAAAATTAAAAATCCAGCCTTTCTTTTACATGTTTTAAGAGCTTATTTTTTAAATGCTCAGTCAAAAAAGCGTGCCTATATTGTTGGCAAAGAGCATTATGATACTGGCAATGATTTATTTGCTTTAATGCTTGACCAAAGAATGATTTACTCTTGTGGTTATTGGGATGGTGCAAATAATTTGGATCAAGCACAGGTCAATAAATTAGACCTCGTCTGCAGAAAACTGCATCTAAAGGCAGGAATGAAAGTACTCGAAATTGGCTCTGGATGGGGAGGCTTTGCGAAGTATGCAGCTGAAAACTATGGCGTGAGTGTCCATGGAGTAACAGTGTCCAAGGAGCAAATGGAATATGCACAAGAATCTTGCAAGGGTTTAGACACCTCATTTGAATTAAAAGACTATAGGGATTTATATGGCACCTATGATGCAATAGTTTCAATAGGAATGTTTGAGCATGTGGGATATAAAAACTACAGAGATTATATGCAGGTTGCTCGAAGATGTTTAGACGATAACGGGCTTTTTTTGCTACATACAATTGGCAGGAACACACCTTCAAGATCGACAGACCCATGGACCAATAAATACATATTCCCAAATGGTATGATTCCATCACCAGCACAGATAAGTAAATCTGCTCAAGGGTTGTTCGTTATAGAAGATTGGCATAATTTTGGGCAAGACTATGATCCAACCCTTATGGCTTGGAATGAAAATTTTCAAAAAAACTATGATGGTTTGAAGGATAAATACGATGAAAGATTCAAGCGGATGTGGGAGTATTACCTCTTGATGTGTGCAGGTACATTTCGCTCTAGAAGAAATCAGTTATGGCAATTAGTCCTGTCAAAAAAAGGTTTAAAAGGTGGCTACTCATATCAAAACGCCCACAGACTTAATCCATAAATAGACCTTCAATCATTGCAACCGAGCTGCATCCAGATTGGTATACGACATGTTGATTTGTTAGGTTGATGCCACCAATACCTACGATCGGAATACTAACAATTTTTTTGATTTCTTCAACTTTAGTGAGAGGGCAATGAGTAGCATTGGGCTTAGTGCTTGATTTAAAGATAGCGCCTAGTGCAACGTAGTCAGCACCATTTTGTTCTGCTTTAATTGCAAGCTCCAAACTATTATGGCATGTCACACCAATAATAAAATGATTGCCCAGTCTCTCTCTGGCAGATTTTGCATCCATATCATTTTGGCCAAGATGAATGCCATGAGCACCTATATTCTCACAAAGGTTCACATCATCATTGACTATAAATAAAGTATTATGTTCTTTGCATAGATTAAGTAGTTTTTTTGCTTCTTCGACCTTGTGTTCTATGTTGACTGCTTTTCTGCGATACTGGAGAATATTGATATGATGTTTTTTTATGGCATTCTCAATAATGTCTATGTTAAGGTTTTTGTCTGGTGTAATTCCGTACAATCCTTGTATTCTTTGATTTAGCATAGTATGGGACTTTTTCGATCTAAGAAAATTCAATCACTTCTGATTTTCATTATAGCCGTGGTGGCGATTCTTTGGATATTTCAAAAAAATTTGATGAATATCTTTGTTTTTAGTCAACCGTCCCCCAATGAAGAAGTTGTTGAATCTCAGAATACAGACATACCCTATCTTGAAAAAATAGATAATTTTATTATCAAGGAGTATTCAAATAACCAGGTTTTATTGCATACTATTGAAGCAGACGTTTATAAAAGTTTTAAGAATGCCCCTGTTCAGCTTGAAACTGTAAAAGTAACTACTTTTGATGAATTGCAAAATAAAAATCTAACTTTGAAGTCTGATCGTGCAGTTATTTTTAAATCAGGTGCGATTCATTTTATAGACCAGGTAGAAATTAAAACTATGAGCGGCATTTCTCATGAGATTGATACCGAGCTTTTAATTGTTAAAGATGGGCAAATTAATAGCAACCGCAGAATTGTATATTTAGGTGAGACTGCAAAAATTATTGCAGAGGGTATGGATATGGATCTTGATAGAGATATAATGAATTTAAATGGTGAAGTTCAAATTCTCCAGGATACAGGTGCAACAATTGATACTAAGGATTTATTAATCAATCAGGAAGGTGGCGTCAAAAAATATGTTAGCAAGGAGCCTACTGTCTACCGATCAAATCAAAATATTGTAAATGCAGACAAGGGCATAGATGTAGATATGAATTCAAAATTAACAAAACTTCTTGGGAATGTTGATATTTTGGACGGTTCAGGAGGTTCACTTAAGAGCTATGATTTGATAATTGATCAGTCAAATGGAGGTGAAATTTTTATGTCTGATTCGCCAAGCCGTTTTAAATCTAGCACTGTTGACATAAAGTCAAAAAAAATGCATTATGATGCTATTTCAAAGAAACTTAAATTAATGGATGAGGTTGTTGCTGTTTATGAATAAATTGATTTTACTAATGGCTATATTTTGCTCAACTTTTGTATTTGCTTTGTCTGAGGATGCTGAACAGCCAATTGAGATTGAGGCTGAATCAGTTATGGTTGATGAGACAACTGGATTTAATGAGTTCATTGGCGATGCTGAAGTAAAGCAAGGCTCTTTGGTAATGACAGCTGACATCATTCAAGTTCAGACCAATGCTGATGGAGTGGAGACCATGATTGCTAAAGGTACTCTTGACAAACCTGCAAAGTATATTCAAAGTCAAGAAAATCAGGCGCGATTCATTGAGGCTACTGCAACTTTAATTACTTATGATGTCAATGAGGGCATGATCTTTCTAGTTGGTGATGCATATCTAGTCCAAGGCTTTGATTCATTCAGTGGGGATTCTTTAACATATGACATCAATAATGATAAAGTCTTAGTGAAGGGCTCTGAAGATGGAACTAAAAGAGTCAAGTTTAAGATTGACTTATAGAGTCGTTTGTTAACTTACTAATGCGGTTGAAATTCTATCTTTAACCTCTTCCAGAGTGCCAACGCCATTAATAGCAATGAATTTAGTGCCAGTTTCGGGGTTATCTGCGTCAGTCCGATAGTACTTGACTAATGGTTCAGTTTGTTTATGGTAAATTTTAAGTCGACCTCTGACGATCTCTTCATTATCATCAACACGCTGAATTAGTTCACCTCCAGTAATGTCATCTTTGTTGGGTTCTTGAGGTGGATTAAATTTAATGTGGTATGTCCTTCCGGAAGATAAATGAACACGACGACCAGACATTCGCTCGACGATATCATCATCAGGAACTTTCACTTCAACACAATAGTTGATTTTTATGCCTTCAAGTTTAAGAGCATTGGCTTGATTAATGGTTCTAGGAAATCCATCAAGTAAATAACCATTGTGACAATCAGGTAAATGAATTCTTTCTTTAACCAAAGAAATAATCAATTCATCAGATACAAGATTCCCAGCATCAATTGTTTTTTTTGCTTCCAGGCCTATGGGTGAGCCAGCATTGACTGCTGCACGCAGCATATCACCAGTAGAAATCTGAGGTATATTAAACTTTTCACAAATATGTGCCGCCTGAGTGCCTTTTCCAGCACCAGGGGGTCCTAACAAAATAATATTCATATGAACGCCTTTTATTTACACTTCAAAGGGGGGCAACTTTTTGCTTACCTTTGTTTTTTTCATTACGACATATTCTGGCAAACCATTATTATACGGTGGATAATTCTCACCTTCAATAAGTGGAAGTAAATATTCGCGACATGAATCAGTTATAGAAAATCCATCTTTTGAAATAAAATTTTCAGGCATCATTTTTTCCACATTTGCGATGTCCTTTAATTCGCCATAGCCAATTTCCCATTGGTATGGGTTACTTGATTTTCTAACAATAGAAGGCATGATTGAATTCTTCCCATCTAGGGCCATTTCTACCGCAGCTTTTCCAAGAGCGTAGGCTTGTTCTACATCAGAGTTAGAAGCTAAATGTCTTGCTGAACGCTGCAGATAGTCAGCAACAGCCCAGTGAAACTTATAGCCCAGAGATTTTTTAATGATATTCGCAACAACAGGCGCTGCTCCGCCAAGTTGAGCATGTCCAAAGTCGTCTCGAGTACCCTGTTCTGCTAGGAAAGAGCCATCAGGCCACTTTGTTCCTTCAGATACAACTATGGTGCAATATCCAAATTCTTTTACATTTTTGTCAACCTTGGCTAAAAATTTCTCTTCGTTAAAGTCAACCTCAGGAAACAAAATTACTACTGGTATTGAGGAGTCTACTAACCCTCCTGCTGCTGCAATCCAGCCAGCATGGCGGCCCAT
>Ga0209631_10003108_pt1 | contig 19410 bp, 18 predicted proteins | sample COG_08_FD_184752 | JGI IMG/M metagenome (GOLD analysis project Ga0209631, IMG submission 184752) | Pelagic Microbial community sample from North Sea - COGITO 998_met_08 (SPAdes) (version 2) | ecosystem: Environmental > Aquatic > Marine > Neritic zone/Coastal water | place: Helgoland, sampling...
GCACTATCTCTGGATGCCCTGGATCGCCACGGCGATGCAACTAACCATTTTTACGCTGCTCGGAAACACGCAAATGGAAACGCAGCTATTCTTAAATCGGGAATTTTAAACGCTCACGCGCCGATGAAAAGAGAAGGCTCTTAATTTTTTTCCGCTATATATAATCAGAAAAACCCGGATCACCTTTTACGGCGATCCGGGTTTTTATTTCTTTTTTCAGATATAACTAGTAATACCCATTGTTCTCGTCAACTCCCATGTTCTTCAACTGATCTTTGCTCAACACGACTTTTCTATCGCTTTGTGTTATTCTAAACACTATTCCAATGAACCTTTCGGTCCTGATCTATGAAAAACTCTTTTATGCTTTCTTTGGTTGGCCTCGATCAACCTAGCATTGTTGCAAAATTGAGCGCAGGGCTTTGCAAAAGCGGCTGCAATCTAGGTGATTCCACTATGGGTCGCTTGGGAAACTATTTCACTATTATGATGATGGTCGAGTACGAGGGTAGCAAAGATTCCCTCGACAACATTATCTCATCCGTTTGTGGCCCTCTAAACCTTGATTCGCATCTTGTCCAGATTCAGGATGGCAGTTCTCAGCACTTTGAGCCCGATGTCCGAATAAGTCTATTCGCTGAAGATCGCATAGGTGTTGTAGAGGATGTTACGGTATCTCTTGCTGATGCGGGATTAAATATTCTGCACTTGGAATCCAATCTTGGCGAAAACAATGAAGCAGGGACCTACTACATTCATTTGGAAGGAACTCTATCAGGGGGTGGGTTGTCACCAATTTATCAGGTTCTGGAAAAACTCGAAGAAAAAGGGATAAAATCCCAACTCATCCCGGTTAATGCGCAGGTTTCCTAGAGTACTTCGAATAATATTTCTAATAAGTATTATTCTTAAACCATTTCTTCCCCGCCACCGCCGATAACGATCTTACCCTCGTCTTCTAGTTTCTTACAAACAGCAATAATTTTCTGTTGGCCTTTTTCGACATCACTCATCTTTGTCGGGCCTAAAGAATCTAGATCTTCTTTGAGCATAAGCCCAGCACGATCAGACATGTTGTTATACAATTTTTCCTTAAGTTCATCAGAAGCGGTTTTCAGAGAAACCAAAAGATCTTCCTGTTGGATCTCCTTCATCATTATTTGAATTCCATTATCATCAATTTTGAGTATGTCTTCAAAGACAAAGCGTAGATTGCGAATTTCGTCTGCCAATTCCTGGTCAACCTCATCCATGGCAGTAAGAATAGATGTCTCAGTCGTACGATCCAGTTTTCCCATTACAGACGCAGCAACTGCAACGCCTCCCAGTTTATTACCAGAAACAGCGCCGGAAGTTCTAAACTCGGCCTGCAGGGCTTCATCAAGATCACGTATAACATTAGGAGCCACCCTTTCAAGAGTCGCGAGTCTATGAACAATCTCCATCCGATTTTTTTCCGGAAGTTCACTAAGAGCGTGACTCGCCACAGCGGGATCAAGGTGTGCCAGGATAATTGCCGCTGTTTGCGGATGTTCGCTAACAAGAAATGAAGAAATAACTTTCGGCTCTAGCATACGAACGGTCTCCAATCCACCGCCCAATTCTTCTCCAGGAGTAGTAATATTATTTAAAATATCGGTCGCTCTAGCAGGGTCCATAGCTTGCATCAATGCATTTTTAAGAAAATCCATGCCACCCACACCTAAGCCACCACCACCCGATTGGACCAAATTATAAAATTCCTTGGTAACCATTTCCATCACACTCAAATCCACGTCACCAAGGGCAGACATATAATTTCCTATATTCTGGATTTCACGTTCATCCATATTGGCTAATACCTGTGCCGCCGTTTCTTCACCCAGAGTCATCAATAGAATTGCTGCTTTTTCAGGTCCTGTATATTTTCTTTCGATCTCTTCAGCCTTTTCATTTTCCATGGTCTTTTAATTCCTATCCGTGATTTATTATTACAATATTACTCTCGACCTTCCAAGTGTCAATATCAAACCGGGACCGCGCTCATCCTGAAGCAGCCATTAAAACCTTTAAACAAAACAATTTATCCGGATTTTATCGCCCATGCGAATGCTAAAATTGTAGATATATGTTGGCCTTGAACGTCTTATCGTCCACTTGTTTTGGAAAATTAAGTCTTTAAATTTAAAAACTGCAGTTCTTTATTGGGATTATTTCTGCCGCGCCGAGGTGAGTTAAAGTTGGCGCTGGAGCGACCATTAGTCATCGCTCTTCTAAAACCTGGAAGGAAAAACACGTTACGGGGGGAAGGGAGGGACCGATCTATTGCGATTTACTCTTTTACAGGCTCATCCTTATAAAATTCAAATTCACAACTGGCAAAAATAAAGTTCATTGTCTTTTGCCCCAGCAACTTGGTTGTCGTCTGGCTTAATGATTCCGGATTCGACATAAGGCGCTTCTGAATATCTTCCACTTTTTGTTTGGTTTGCTGCGCCAACAATTCGTACTCAGCTTCCATATCCTGTTGCGTGATGTGAATATTCTCTGCCTGAGCAATCGACTCCAATGCCATATACCCCTTGGTATTGAAGATCGCCTTCTCGCGCCATTCTTTTTGCGCTTTATCGGGTTCAAATCCCGAATCCTCAATCTTCATTCCCGACTGCGCAATCTGAAATTTCATTCCTTCGATCATAAATTTCAATTCCCGCTCAATAATGGATTCTGGAGGCGTGGCTTCCGCCTGTTTAACCAACATATTAAAAATATCTTCTTTAATTTTAAGTTCCTCTTGCTGGTCTTTATGACTCTGAAGGTCTACCTTGATAGCACGCTTAAGTTCATCGACTGTTTCAAATCCCTCCCGGCTGGCAATTTCATCTGACAATTCAGGCAGGGTCAATTGTTTAATTTCTTTGATATTTATTTTAAACGTTGCCCGGTCATCTTCTTGCCCTTCTTCAGCGCCAGGTACCGGGAAACTAATACGCTGAACTTTTTGATTCCAATTGGGAGGAAGAATGACCTTGATCTCAAAATCCTCACCTGCTTTATGGCCTATAAGCTGATTTTCAAAACCATCCAGCATCTTCTTTTCACCGATTCTAAGCTCAAAGTCTTCAGCCTTTTCATTTTCCATCGGCTGGCCATCAACAAAGCCTTGAAAATCCATTTTCACAATATCCCACAGTGCCACAACATGATCGGCAGGCATAACATCCAGAGAACCGTGACGAGCCAAAACTTTCTCCTGAGTTTCTTCCATTTCTTTATCTGTAATTACCGCTTCCTTTTTCTTGAACTTCAAGCCTTTGTAATTTTTGATTTGGAGTTCCGGCTTGATATCGAGGACCACTGAAAATTTTAAAGGTTCGTCTTTTTTAATATCCTGTAATCCCGCATGGTCGATCTCGGGTTGCCCTGTTGGACGCAGACCCGATTTATTCAATGCTTCTTCGTAATATTCCTGCATCAACTCCTGAAACATATCGCCAAACGACTGCATGGGAACCTGTTTTTCAAGAACCTTTTGTGGAATTTTCCCCGGTCGAAATCCCGGAATCTTCATTTCTCGATTCAGTTGTTTATAAGCCGCATTGATTCGTTGCGACACCACCTCTTCTGGAATAGTGATCGTCAATTTTCGTTTCAGTTCTTCTAATTCTTCAACATCGTATTCCATCGTTCCGCCTTTAAAAGTTTTCTTCTTTATTTAGGTTCAAGCTCGCCAAATTTCTCGAGAATCATTTGATCGATTTCTTTTTTTAATTGATGCAAAATCTCATCATAGGAAAAGGAGCCCAAAGTTTCAGTCCCTTTTTTCAAATTAACATGAGACGGACCACACCACATTCCTAAATCAGCATCATCCGTTTCACCTGGTCCGTTCACTCTGCAACCCATTACAGCAATCGTCAGCTTATATTTTTCCGCATACTCTGTCATTTTGCGAACATCCTGAGCCAGATCGACAAACTTATCGTTCTCGACGCGGGAACAACTGGGGCAAGCTATGATATTTAATCCTTCCAGAAAGTTTTCTGGAACGGAACGAAATCGACCTTCAGCAATATCCGTAAGTATCTCCCGGCCCACATCAATTTCCTGACCTTTGTCATCATTCGGCAACGTCAATGAAACGCGGATAGTATCGCCAATTCCAGCTGAGATCAATTGTTCAAATGCAATGCGAGTTTTGATAACACCCTCAGGAGGAAGCCCTGCCTCGGTAACGCCTAAATGCAAAGGCACCTCGGGCCGTTCCGCAGCAAACCTGCGGTTGGCATCGATCACTTTTGTGGAATCAGAGTCCTTGAGCGATACGCAATAATTCTCGAACTTCATTTCATCGAGCATTTCACAATGATCCACCGCACAACGCACCATGGATTCGGTGGAATCGTCTTTATATCTCTCTTTATAATCTGGATCAACAGAACCGCAATTGACTCCAATTCGAATAGCGCAATTGTTTTTCCTTGCTGCCTCAACGATGAACTCAACTTTTTCGCGAATGGATTTTTCTTTTTCCAAGTGAAAAAGATGACCGGGGTTATAACGAATCTTATCTACCCAGGGGGCAACGATGGGAGCCAACTTATAGTTTTCCTGCAAATCCACAGACCAGGTGCTGTCAGGAAATTTCTTACGCAATTCCTTCAGAGCTTCCACATCTTTTTCGCTGTCCACCGCAATTCGGATGACATCGGCTTTGGCTTTTTCAAGCACTTCTATCTGTCTGGCAGTTGCGGTCAAATCTTGAGTTTGCGTTGCTGCCATACTTTGAACGGCGATAGGAGAATCTCCCCCAATCACCAATTTTCCAATACGAATTTTGCGTGTCTTTCTTGGCTGCATTATTTAGTGTTCCTGTTTCGGATAGTTATCTGGACCTTCCGCTGTCAGGCGATCCTGAACAAAAGGATATCAAGATTAACAAATAAGAGGTGCCATAACAAGACAGAGAGCGCCCTATTCTCAGACATTTGATAGATTTCGAGAGCGATCCAGTGGGAACGGGTTGTCGGGACTACTGAAATCCGGCAAATTATGCACCTTAGATTCGAGAGGTTGCAGGAATAAGGACTCAAACCCAAGTTCTTTTGCCCATGCAATAGCCTGCTCGTATTCATCAGTGGTTATTCTTCTATCTAATGTTGCTTTATGAACAGGACGGTACTGGCTCATTAAACTTAATGGAACAGAAGGCGATAATTCTAATGCCACAAAACACAAAGTTTCCCAAGTCGCTGTCATCTGTTCCGGTAATACAAGATGCCGAACCAAAACACCCCTTTCGGCTATTCCCTGCTCATTAATTGAAAGTGGACCTACCTGCCGGAACATTTCAAGCACAGCCTGGCGAGAAAATTCAGGATATTCTTTAATATGCGACAATTCCCGTGCAGTCTCATTATTTGCATATTTCAAATCAGGCAAGTATATATCAACAACGCCATCCAACAACTTCAGCGTTTCAATAGCATCGTAACTATTGCTGTTATAAACAATGGGTAACCGAAGTCCTTTTTCTCGAGCCAATGCAAGACTTTTTAATAACCCCGGAACAACATGTGAGGGAGAAACCCAACCGATAAAATGCACTCCCTGATCCTGCAAACGAAGCATTGCAGTGGCTGCTTTTTCATAAGATTCCTGTGTAGTAAATTCAGACTTACCTGTTGACCATTCCTGAGAGATTTGATAATTCTGGCAATAGTCACAACGCATATTGCAAGCCGTCACAAAAAGGTTCCCGACTCCGTTACTACCGACCAGAGGGGGTTCCTCACCAAAGTGTTGAACACTTGATGAAATATGCAGAGTGTCTAGCTGACCACAAAATCCAGTCCCACCCTCCGTGCGATTGACATCGCACGCATGCGGACACACCCGGCAGCTTCGGTAAATTTCATAGGCCTGGTCGGCAAGCTGTTGCAGTTCTTTCTGCGATAAACCTAAATACGCTGCGGTCATTTAATAATCTTTCATTATCAATCCGATAATAAACCTATTGCCCCACAAGCAAAAAGGGATGTTAATATATTAAAAACGAATCGACCCCTACTCACCTGATCGAGTTTAAGCGAATATGAAAAAAATATTTATCGTCATTTACGGGTTGCTATTATTTGCCCATCCTGTAACCGCAGCACCCAAACACGGACTCTCATTATATGGCCCGCAGGACCTGAAATACAATCCCGGTCAGCCTTATGATTACGCTAACCCGAATGCGCCAAAAGGAGGAAACCTTATACTGGCAGACTTCGGTGCGTTTACAAAATTGAATCCGGCTTCTTTAAAAGGAGTCACCGCCCCAGGTATCGGACAACTGGTTTTCCAAACCGCCATGGATAGTTCCACAGATGACGATGAACCGTTCTCGCAATATGGCAATCTCGTCGAAAAAGCCGAAGTAGCAGAGGATCACCTCTCTCTTACCTATTATCTATATAAGCAGGCAAAGTTTTCAGATGGGTATCCGTTAACCGCAGACGATTTCGTTTTTTCTTTCAACTTGATAAAAGACCCTCAATATCATCCGATTTATAAAGAATATTTTAAAGATATAAAATCCATCGAAAAAATTGATGCACATACAGTCCGCTACCATTTTGCAATCCACAATCAGGAATTGCCATTAATCACCGGACAAATGATAATCCTACCCAAACATATTTACGGCGCAAAGGGGAAAACTTTTGGCTCCGACTTTGATGATATCGCTGTGGCTAGTGGCCCCTATACCATCGAAAAGTATGACTACGGTAAATACATCACCTACAAGCGCAACCCTAATTGGTGGGGAAAAAGTATCGCCATCAATAAAGGTAGGTATAATTTTGATCGCGTCACCTATAAAATCTATCTCGACCCGGTAGCGCAACGCGAAGCCTTTAAAGGCGGCGAGTTCGATATGCAACTGGTAAACAGTTCCCGTGACTGGGCATTGGACTATAAAGGAGACTTCGTTAAAAAAGGCTACTATCTACGCACCGAATTTCCTCATACACGAATTGCCGGGATGCAGGGTTTTGCCATGAACATGCGCAAAGAAATATTTAAATCTCGTAAAGATCGTGCCGCTCTGGCAATGGTCTTTGATTTCGAATGGAGCAATAAAAATCTTTTTTACGGACAATACACCCGTAACGATTGCTATTTCGATAACAACCCCGAAATGAAATCGAAAAGAATTGCAACGGGAGAGGTGAAAATCCTACTCGAATCTTTACGCGCAAAATATAAAAGCTCTGTTCCAAAAACCGCGCTCACTAAACCTGTTGGCGCGCCAGGACAAGGTTCGTCTGCTGAAAGAAATATAAAAGTGGCAAACGCCCTTCTCGATTCAGCAGGTTGGAAAATGGGTAGTGATGGCATTCGCAGTAAGGGAAAAGATAAAATGGAATTTGAGCTTTTATTAGCCGGACCGGGATTCCAACGCATCGCTGAACCTTATAAAAATAACCTTAAAAAAATAGGCGTGCATATGACCATCAAGGTCATTCAGATTGCAGAATATGAAGAGCGTTTGAGAAATTTTAAATTTGGCATGATCGTTGCTGGATATCCGCAAAGTCGTTCACCCGGCAATGAACAAAGTTATATGTGGGGTAGCAAATCTGCAGATATTCCAGGAAGCCGAAATTATATGGGCATTAAAAACCCAGCACTCGATGAACTAATCGAGAAAATCATAGCCGCAAAAAATCGCAAAGATCTGGTACTAAATATTCAGGCATTAGACCGAATACTCACGCATCAGTATTATGTCGTACCCCACTGGTACATTTCTTACGACAGGGCTGTTTACTGGAACAAATTCGGCAGGCCTAGAGTGAATGCCTCGCAAAGTGCAGTTAATAACAACCTTCTCGAATGGTGGTGGTGGGATAATGACAAAGCAGAAAAACTCAAAAAAGCCCGTGCTGCCGGGGCTTCTATCAATTAAACGTTCGGTTAAAAGCTCATGACTGCTTATATCATCCGTCGTTTTTTATTGATGTTCCCGACTTTGATCGGGATTGTTACCATCACTTTTATTGCGACGCAATTTGTTCCCGGCGGCCCCATCGACCAGATGAAGTCTCTTTTAAAAGGCCATGGAAATACCCTCACTGAAGCGGGTGGAGGGGCGATAACAGGGCCAGGCAGTAAACAGGGTGAATTGGACCCAAAACATTTCGAGCAACTGAAAAAAATATATCATCTCGACAAACCGTTATGGGAAAGATATGTGCGAACCTTCCTTTGGTATTCTCCAACAAAGGATAAACCCAATTCTATTTTTAATTACGATAACTGGCAAGGTTTTCTTGTCTTCAAGTTTGGCGACTCCTTTTATAGAAATAAATCTGTCCTGTCTTTGATAAAGGAGAAGCTTCCCGTTTCAGCGTCGCTGGGAGTCACCAGTTTCTTTTTAACCTATACGATTTGCATATTTCTAGGTATCGCCAAGGCTGTAAAAAACGGCAGTCGATTCGACACTTGGAGCAGTTTAATCGTGTTGATCGGCTATAGCGTGCCCGGATTTGTTCTGGCCATTTTTCTCATTGTCCTTTTAGGACCTGGCGATGGCGCGGTGGCGCATCTCATACCCATAGCCGGACTGACTTCAGAAGGCACACCTGGTTATGAGGCCTGGTCTTTATGGGAAAAATTCACCGATTATCTACATCACTTGGCTGCGCCTTTATTCTGTTATGTTCTCGGTGGGTTCGCCACTCTGACCTTACTCACCAAGAATGCCTTTTTGGAAGAAATGCACAAACAATATGTCCTAACCGCACGCGCCAAGGGATTATCAGAAAAGACCGTGCTATTTAAGCATGTACTAAAAAATTCACTCATTCCTCTGGTCACCGGATTTCCCATGGCATTTCTGGCCATGTTTTTTACTGGATCGTTATTGCTAGAGCAGATTTTCACCTTGGACGGACTCGGCCTGCTTTCTTATCAGGCGGTGATTCAACGCGACTATCCGATTGTTCTAGGCACCCTTTTCATTTTCTCTCTTATGGCGTTGGTCGGTCAGTTGTTAACCGATCTTTCTTATGTCTTGATAGACCCTCGAATTTCTTTTGATGAGTCTCAGGGATAAAATGAACAAAGAACTGAAAGTTAAACTGGGAGTTTTTCGTAATGACCGCAGGGCTTTTTACAGCTTTATAGTCCTTGCCACTCTTTTTGTTTTAACTTTACCCGCTGAGATTCTTTGCAATATCCGGCCTTTAATAATTGTTGTAGACGGAAAGCCCTATTTCCCGATCACCTTTACTTATAGCGAAAAAGACTTTGGTGGCAGCTTGCCAAGCGAACCCGATTATAAATCCCAAAGTTTTGCAAATCTCTTAAGCGGAACATCAACTGCAACAATTACCAACACAGACAGTAGCGGGCTCGGCTTAGACCTAGGAGATTTTGAAGATGATGAGGATGTTCCGGATACCATGCCTGAACCCGTAAGCGAAAATATTGAAAATTCTCCAAGAGATTTCTGGATGCTCTGGCCTCCGGTTCGTTATGACTACAAATATATTCCCACAGAGTCGGTCACAGGAAATGTTGTGCTTGCCGCACCTTACAAAACCAAGTCTCCGATCGGTGAAGGTTTCATAGAATCCTCCTGGATGGACGGACATTATTTAGGAACCGATGACCGTGGCCGTGATGTATTGGCTCGATTGATTTATGGCTTCAGAATATCGATGCTGTTCGGAGTTTCCCTAGCAATTACGGGAACGCTCATAGGCTGTCTGATTGGCGGCACTCAGGGGTTTTTCGGCGGCTGGGTAGACCTATCAGGACAAAGACTGACGGAGATATGGGGTTCTATTCCACGTCTGTATATATTAATCATTCTCAGTTCTTTTCTTGTTCCGTCAGCTTTAATACTTTTCCTGATTTTAAATCTCACAGCATGGATGGGGATTGCGGCATACATACGCGCGGAATTTTTAAAAATACGCAATTATGAATTTGTGAAAGCGGCTAAGAGTCTCGGAGTTTCTAATTTCAAAATCATGCGTAGGCATATTCTTCCCAATGCACTGACTCCCGTCTTAACTTTTTTCCCTTTTGAAGTGACTGCGGGAATATTGGCACTGGTCAGCCTGGACTTTCTAAACTTGGGAGTCCCCAGTCCCGCGCCAAGTCTGGGCGAACTGCTTGCGCAGGGAAAAAACAATCTACATGCGCTATGGATATTGCTGCCAACCTTTGTAACTCTGAGTCTGGCGATCACCCTTCTCACATTCATTGGTGAAGGTATTAGAAACGCATTCGACCCTAGAAAGACTATTTAAATAAAAAAATGCTTTTATCCGTTAAAAATCTAGCGACTCATTTTCATGCTGGCCCGGGACGAATTGCCCGCGCTGTCGATGGCGTTTCTTTTGACCTTCAACAAGGCAAAACCCTGGCACTAGTCGGTGAGTCGGGTTGCGGAAAAACACAGACGGCGTTTTCCATCATCCAACTGATTGCAGAAAACGGCTACCATCCTTCAGGTGAAATATTTTTCGAAGGCAAAGATCTTTCAAAAATGGATCAGGAAGGAATGCGTCATCTGCGCGGCAATGATATTGCTATGATATTTCAGGAACCCATGACGTCTCTTAACCCCCTCTTCCGCATCGGCGACCAACTGCAGGAACCTATAAAGCAACATCTAAAAGTTTTGCAGGGAGCTTCCCGCAAACGCGCCATTGATCTATTGGATCGAGTTGGCATCCCTGATCCTCACAAACGGGTCGATGATTTTCCTCATCAATTATCAGGAGGCATGAAACAAAGGGTGATGATCGCTATGGCTTTAGCCTGTGAACCCAAGCTCCTGATAGCCGATGAGCCAACTACGGCACTGGATGTCACAATTCAGGCGCAGGTCTTGCGATTGATGAGTGATCTGCAAAAGCAAACGGGTATGGCCATATTGCTGATCACCCACGACATGGGCATCGTAAACCAGATGGCCGATGATCTTTGTATTATGTATGGGGGACGCATCGCCGAATATGGTAGCCGCGAACAGATTTTCAAGAACATGTCGCATCCTTACACAAAGCTTCTTTTCAGTTCTATCCCAAAACTGGAAAAGCCTGCTTTCCTTTTGGATACCGTACCGGGATTAGTCCCTTCAGCAACCGAATATGCGGAAGGATGCCGTTTTGCAAATCGTTGCCCAGCAGTAATGGATGTCTGTAAAAAAGAAAGTGCCGCGCATTCACTCTCTTCAGGACATCAGGTTACTTGCCATCTATTAGACAAAAGAATAAATTCGAAATGGGATTTAAGTGACCAGAAAACACCTATCAACAAACACACTCCAAGTGCTCAAACTCTGATTTCCATTAAGAATCTGAAAACTTATTTCCCGATACGAAAAGGGATTTTTTTGCGCACCGTCAACCACATCCGCGCTGTAGATGATATCAATCTGGAACTGGCAAAAGGTTCGACCACTGCCCTTGTGGGAGAATCTGGATGCGGTAAAACGACATTGGGAGAATCAATTTTAAAATTAAATTTCCATACCCAGGGAGAAGTAGAATTTTCTGGGCAGAACGTAATGCAATTAACCGGGAAGGACTTGAAACAATTTCGAAAACATATGCAAATGGTATTCCAAGATCCGTTTGGCTCCCTTCAACCCCGAATGACCATTGAAGCCGTCATTGAAGAAGGATTGGAAATTCATTATCCTGACTTGTCACAAGCAGAAAAGGCAGAAAAAATCGCACGCGTCATGCAAGAAGTAGGATTGAGCCCTTCTGTATTGGAACGCTATCCGCACGAATTCTCAGGAGGGCAACGCCAACGCATTGCCATTGCACGAGCATTGATTCTTGAACCCGAATTCATGGTATTAGACGAACCCACCAGTGCTCTTGATGTGTCTGTACAAGCGCAAGTATTGAATTTACTCAAAGACCTGCAGGCAAAGCGAAACCTGACCTATTTATTTATCAGTCATAATTTGAGCGTGGTGAGATATCTCGCGGATACAGTTGCTATTATGTATTTGGGAAAGATCGTCGAGCAGGCTCCGGTGGAAACCTTATTTAACAATCCCAAGCATCCTTATACAATATCCCTTCTGAATTCGATTCCTGATTTAGGAGAACAGAAACCTTTCGAGCCATTGATCGGTGATGTCCCCTCGCCTTTACACCCACCCGCAGCCTGTAATTTTCATCCTCGCTGTCCCATTTACCTAAATGAAGAGCCGGGTTCTTCATTAGCAAAAAAGTGCACTTCGCAATACCCTGAAATTTCGGGAGATGAGAATTGCTACGTGCGATGCCACGCCTGCGAGTAAAACTTTTTAAAAATAAAAATCTAATCAGACTCTAACCGTTTGAAATATCAGATGAACCGGTTCTTGTAAAATTCGAAGAATTTATGTTTGCAAAACCTCTTCTTCTATAATCCTGAATACATGAGTTTAATGCATTCATACTTTACAGCCACATCAGAAAAGGGATATATTTTTCTTCCATTCTTCGAGGAAATGTCTTCTACATATTTTGGGGTAACCACGATGAAAAAGACTATTGCTCTGCTCATAACCCTAGCATTTCTTAGCGTAATTTCTTCTGCATTGTCTCAGGAAGCAAAAGAAGAAAAGGCTATTACCGCTTTACAATCGGCACTCGATAAAGACCCGGGCAATCTCAATCTTCTTTCAAAACTAGGCTTGGCCTTTTTAAAGAAAGAAAAATATCAGCAAGCGATTGAGCCCCTTGAAAAATCTATACAGCTTCAAAAAATTGACTCAAAGACTCATCTCCATTTGTCTCTTGCATATGGAGCGGTTGGCCGACACCTTGATAAGCTTAGAGAACTTCAAGTAGCCGTTCAATTGGCTCCGGATATGGCTGAAGCTAATTTCAAACTCGCTCTGGCATATGCTGCCAACAAACGCCATCAGGAAGCCAGCCAGTATTATAAAAAAGCCATCAAGCTGACTCCCGACTATCAGGAAGCACACTATTTCCTTTCGTTATCTTATTTTCTGACCACTCGCTATAAAGAGGCTCTGACTTCTATAAAGGAATCCATTCGACTCGACCCCAGCAATGCAGAAGCTCATTACACACTGGGGCAGATTTATATGAAGCTAGGCCGATTTAACAAGGCCATAACACCTTTGCAGACAGCAATGCTTATCCAACCTGAGCTACTGGAAATAAAATCTCAAAAATCAGACCACAGTTCCAAAAACAAATAATCGCCATTTCGTCATCCCAAAAAAATTATTTATAAGCTTTTTCTATTGAGCGCGACTTAGATGAAAGTAGATTGAATTTTTGTTATCATAAAATTACTTTCACTTATTTCCGATGCAATATGGAAGAGGACTCAAACGATGAATAAAATTTATGCGGCATTTATATTATTTATAAGCGTGTTTCTTCTTGGAAAATTTCTACCCGAAAACGCGAATAGCATTTCGCACAAAAATGCAGAGATCGTCAACACCAAATTATCTTCAGAAAATAAAGAGGTGGCCATCCTGGCAGGAGGTTGTTTTTGGTGCATGGAACACCCGTTTGAAGATCTTCCCGGTGTTTTTCAAGCCCTGTCTGGGTATACCGGAGGCAAAAAGAAAAACCCTACTTATAAAGAAGTGGCACGAGGAAAGACCCGACATGTTGAAGCGGTGGAGATTCATTTTGATCCCCAAAAAATTTCTTATGAGGACATTCTAGAAATTTTCTGGCGGAATATTAATCCTACCGATAATGGCGGCCAGTTTGTTGACCGTGGAGCGCAATACCGAACCGGAATTTTTTATAAGAGCGATGAACAAAAGAAAATAGCAGAAAAATCTAAAAACAAACTAATACAAAGTGGAAGATTTAAAAAACCAATCATCACACCAATAATCAAAGCTTCCACCTTCTATCAAGCGGAAGAATACCATCAGGATTTTTTCAAGAAGAGCTATATCCGCTACAAAGTTTACCGTGCAGGTTCAGGCCGCGATGAATATATCAACCGTCTATGGGGAGATGACAAAGAGTACAAAATATCCAAAACCGACGAATTTCCCAAGATAGTTAAAATTGGCGTTAAAAGCCAATCCCTCGACCAACTAAGTAAGTTGGAATATTATGTCACTCAAAAAAACGGCACAGAGCCTCCCTTCAGAAATAAATTTTGGGACAACAAGCGCGCAGGTATTTATGTAGATGTCGTTAGTGGAGAACCTTTGTTCAGCTCAAAAGACAAGTTTAAGTCCAATACCGGTTGGCCCTCTTTCACAAGGCCTCTGGTGCCAGAAAATGTCGTTAACCTGACCGACAGAACCTTAGGTATGTCACGTACAGAAGTAAGATCTGCAAATGCAGATTCGCATCTCGGCCATCTATTTAACGATGGGCCAAAACCAACAGGAAAAAGGTACTGCATCAATTCTGCATCATTGAGATTCATTCCTGTTAATAAATTGAAGGAGGAAGGTCTGGCCGATTTCCTTCCCATGTTCGACCCTGATGGTATTTAGATATGTGGCATTTATATTTGATAAGAACAAAGTTGGGACATCTTTACACAGGCATCACACAGGACGTGCAAAGAAGGTTCAAGGAACACCAAGAAGGTGGAGTTAAGGCAGCCAAATCTTTAAAAGGAAAAAATCCTCTGATACTGGTTTATTACGAGGAAATTGGAAACCATTCGCTGGCTTTAAAAACGGAGGCGGCAATAAAAAAGTGGCCTAAAGAAAAAAAAGAGTCGCTGGTGAGAAAAGAAATTCCATTGGCGATCTAAATCAAAAAACCAGTAAACAAATTATCTTTAATCAGCATTCCACTCAGTATGAAAATAATAAGTTACGGTAAAAACAACTACCCCGCCTAATCCAATAGATAAAATAGCACTCAAGCTCATTTGGTCTTCCTCCTTAAAATTAAACCTTCACATAAAATCCAGAGTATACCTTTTATCGCTTTAAATACCAATAGGGGCTAACCGATTCAAGACAACAATTTAGTTATTGATAAATAAGGAGATATGTGGATAATGATAATATCTTTACAATAACATTAATAGAGGGTTCTGGGGTTTTTCTCCCGTTTTCGGGAGAAAAAGGGGTTTGTCTCATGAACCGAAGCGAGGTCGATTATGTTTGATATCTCTGAGAATGGCAGGGAAGCGATTGTTATATATTTAAAAAAGACCTTTAAGAATAAGCGTAATATAGAATCTGTCCCTAAAACATATGAAAATGAGCTTGATAAAATGATTAAGAAAAGCAGGCTGCAAAATCTTATTCTAACCAAATCCTTAATTGTAAAACTATAATTAAGTTGAACAGGATTACAACATTACCCTCTACCATCGAATTAAAGCCCGTTTCCTAAAAACCTAGTATTTCAGGTTTATTCACTTCTTTGATTCAGATGAGTTCGACAACTCGTGGATTTGCAAATAAAGATTCTTAAGAATGTATGCCTTTTCTTCAAGGTTCCATATTGAGATAGCAGTTTAGAGAGACTTGAACACTTCCAAAGTTTAACAATGAAAGACCGAAACCGATTCGTTTTCGACTGGGAAGCTAAAATAATAGAAAAGCAGAAGAAGCGATGACCCTAAGCCCGTAGACTATTTACATAACGAATCGTTTCCGAGGAGTGTTTTCCTGTAACTTGAGGTAAAACTGCGGCAACCTGATCCCATTGACTCACACTTCCCACCTTTTCTATCGCCTTCGCAATATTGCCCATCCCTGCATTATAGGCTCCAGCCGCAAAGCTCCAGGCTTCGTCACCGGAAATACCTTCCTTCGTATATTTATCAAAAAGTTTTCTCAGATACCTTGCAGAAGCATCCAGATTCGATTCCGGGTGCAAGATTGAACCAATAGAGTGATCCTCTTTTAAGTTTAACCCAAGCTCTTGAGCCGTAGCAGGCATCAATTGCCCCAAACCCATCGCGCCTCTAGAACTTTTAGCATCGGGATCAAATGCGGATTCTATTTTAATCAATTTTTGAAAAAAGCTTTCAGGAACATTATTTTTTTGCGCAATTTGATTTATAAGCACAGGAAATGATTGTTTTTGCGGTAATGAAGAATGAGTTTTTGAAATACTTGCATCATTATAACTTTGAAGTACCGTATTAATATTGGGCCTGGAAACAGACGAGTTTTGATTATTTTTAAATTTCAGAAACGACTGATTAAAGGCGGGAATCCCTGATGACGAATCTGATTTGGATGGATTCCAAGCCTGGATCATACTTAACTGATGCTTGATGAGCTGAGAGTAAAAATTATTTTTTGAAAACTTATCTTTTGGAGATGCCACCGAAGAACTGATGGCCGACTGCATTCTCTCAATTATATTCAAATCCAACATTGCTTACCCAATGGCAAATTTTTGACGTACGTCTCTTTAATTTAGTAAATAGCAAACTACGTGCCAATGAAATCCAAAAAAGCTAAAACATCTCATAGAGCAGGTTATTTTATGCTCAAAACTCCACTTATTAAGCATGAAATTTTTGCTGGATCTACAATCCCACTCAGAGCGGATTAATTTTTTAGAAAAAGAGAAATTGGGGTTTGACCATGCTGACTTGGGTGCCAGCCTTCTAAAAAAGTGGAACCTTTCAGATTTTCATGTAGAAATCGTTGTATTCCACCATAAACCTAAATATTCTCCACATTTTGAATTTGAAATAGTCCACCCTTCAATTTTCTGATATTTTGGCAAACACAATACAGTTGAGAAGTAGGGTCGAAAAGCCTTTCTCTTCAAAGTTAGAAGAGGAAGCCTGGGAAAATATGGGGATCTCTAAGAAAATCAGTCTTTTTGATTTAAAACAGAAAATACATGAAACCTGCGATGAGACAGTGAGTCTTTTTCTTCAAGCCAATTAGTTAGCTTATATTACGACATTAGTTTTATATCACCCCAAACCTACTGCTTGAGCCTGCTTATCTGCCAGGTACGAACTGCGAACAAGAGGACCTGCTTCCACATGCTTCAAGCCTAAAGACTCGCCAATCTCTTTATACTCAGAAAATTTATCAGGATGGATGAATTCGACCACCTCAAGATGCCGGAGAGATGGACGAAGATATTGACCAAGTGAAAGAATTTGACAACCCGCTCCCACCAAATCTTTCATAGAACGAACAACCTCTTCTTCTCTTTCTCCAAGCCCAAGCATGAGACTGCTTTTTACGATCAGGTTGGTTTTAGTCGCTGCAGTTCTAAGTGTATCAAGAGACCAGGAATACCGGCATTGCGGGCGTAAACGACTTTGTAAGGACTCTACCGTTTCCAAGTTATGAGCAAGAACATCAGGATTCGCCGTGCAAATTTTTTCCACCAAGTCCATCTTTCCCTGAAAATCCGGAATCAACGTTTCAATTTTCATTTGCGGACATCGAGCGCGTATGAGTTGAATAGTTTTAACCCAATGCTCTGCACCACCATCAATCAAATCATCACGGTCCACTGAAGTAATTACCGCATAGCTGAGATCCAATTTAGAAAGTGTTTCAGCGATTCGACTGGGTTCATCAGTGTCCGGAGGGAGCATATTTCCAGTAGCAACATCACAAAACCTGCAAGCGCGACTGCAGGTATCCCCGAGAATCATAAATGTAAGGGTTCCAGCATCCCAACAAGTGCCAATATTTGGGCAAGAGGCAGACTCGCAAACCGTATTCAAATTATATTTTTGGACCAGTGACTTGAGTTTGAAAAACTTTCTATTTTTAGGAAGTTGTACCTTTAACCACTCAGGCAAACGCCTAGACTTATTTAATTTTGTAGACATAAAATATGGAGGAACATAAACCTTCTGAGATTATAGTATAATTAGTACATTGAGAAATTTAGACATCTCAACTTACCCAAATTCGTTTTATGAAGATTGTTCTGACCGCATGTTTTTCAATATTATAGACAAATATATTTTTAAAGAGCTATTCAAGCTTTTCGTCATCAGCACCGTTGCATTGACAACCGTTCTGTATTTGGACAAATTTTTATTCATGGCAGAGATGATCGTGAATCGTGGTGTCACATCTATGGAAATAGTAATGATGATGACTTATATTTCACCTGCTTTCCTTGCCTTGACCATTCCCATAGGTGTCTTGTTGGCATCCGTAGTTACTTTCAATCAGTTTTCAGCAAATAATGAATGGATCGCCATGAAATCCTGCAACTGGAGCTTTCTGCAACTGATGAAACCAGTAGCCTGCTTTGCAGTGATGGCTTATATTCTCGCAAATATTATAATGTTTTGGGCAATACCCTGGGGGAACCAATCCTACAAATTATTAATATACGATATAATTAAAAACCGGGCAAATGTAGATATTAAGCCGAACGTTTTTAACAAGGATTTTAAAGACCTAATTCTCCTGGTCAAAGAGCGTAATCAGAGTTCTTTGTTAAAAGGTGTATTCATAGCTAATACCAGTCATGTGGAGTCTCCCCAAATCATCACATCGAATGAAGGCATGATTTATTCCAATCCCGAAACACTAAAAATTCAACTAAAACTGACAGATGGAACCATTCATGAATTGAGCAAGGACCGTGGAAATTATCAGACCTTGAATTTTGATCGATATGACATCACATTAAATTTACCAGGAGCAGAAAAAGTTGAACACACAAAAATAGGGCAAAAAGCCTTAGTGGGTAATAAAGAGCTTTCTCTTGGAAAGATAAAAGAAAGAATACAGGATCTTAAAAAAAAGGGACTCTCTACATCAGGAGCGGAGGTTGAAATCAGCAAAAAATTCTCCTTGCCCATTACCTGTCTGTTGTTTGCTTTTTTTGGTGCACCGTTAGGTGTTAAATCAAGTCGATCAGGAAAGTCAGGAAGTTTTGGATTAACCGTACTGGTTATCTTGCTCTACTACATTGCATTGATAATGACACAGAATTTAGGTCGTATTGGTGAGATACATGCTTACACATCAGTATGGATTCCCAATTTTATTCTGCTGCTCTTAGTGTTCTATTCCAGTTACAAAATGCAGAAAGAGAAACCCTTTACGGCGTTAGATAAAATATCCGATTTATTTATAACCTTATACGAATTTTCAAGAGGTATCTTCAGAAATAGTATTAAGCCGAAAAGTAGTGACCGTAAATAAAAGTCTGTCCATTAAGGAATTGTCAAAACTTTTCATTGAAAATCGGTTCAACGGTATCGCTGTCAGGGATTATAATGACAACGTAATTGGAGTAGTCACTCAAGAGGATTTAATTGTGCAGAATATGAGTCTTCATATCCCCACCGTCATCGCTTTGTTCGATGCGGTACTGTTTCTGGATAACGAAAAGAAATTTGAATCCGATGTGGAAAAATTAACTGGAACCACTGTAGAAGATATCTATAACAAACATGCTACCTCTGTAACCTAAATACGGAGATCAATGAAATCAC
>Ga0209631_10003111_pt1 | contig 19406 bp, 16 predicted proteins | sample COG_08_FD_184752 | JGI IMG/M metagenome (GOLD analysis project Ga0209631, IMG submission 184752) | Pelagic Microbial community sample from North Sea - COGITO 998_met_08 (SPAdes) (version 2) | ecosystem: Environmental > Aquatic > Marine > Neritic zone/Coastal water | place: Helgoland, sampling...
GTCGTGTTGAAAAACGTCTGGTCGAGAACTGTTCAGGGGATGAAATTCCCGGGCGCACCCTATGGCTTAAAAATGGCCTGCGGCGAAAACCCAAAGAGAGTTTATGGTAGCAAATCGCAGTCTCCGGCGACCCGAATGGGCAATTTCGCGGGCTATCGTAAAGCTTGGATCGATGCCCAGGAGTATCAAAAAAAATGGCAGCGCTACGAACGTTCTCTGAATGAGTACGTCGCCTGGGAATCGACAAAGAGCGGCTCTGATTACAAGACCCGGCCTTCACCTCCGAAACGAAATCTCCAAATGGAGACGCTGGTGGGTGTTCTTGAGGGAGAGATCTTGGTTCACAACCATTGTTACCGTGCCGATGAAATGGCCCAGATCATCGATTTGAGTCAGGAGTTCAATTATCAAGTCACCGCATTTCACCATGCGGTCGAAGCCTACAAAATTGGCGATTTGCTGGCTGCAAACAACGTCTGCGCAGCGATGTGGGCTGATTGGTGGCAGTTCAAACTCGAGTCATTTGACGGGGTGAAGTCAAATGTGCCGATGGTTCATGCAGCCGGCGCCTGTGCCATTGTGCACTCGGACTCAGCGACCGGTATTCAGAGGTTGAATCAGGAAGCCGCTAAAGCGTTGGCGGCGGGTCAGCGCCTCGGGCTCAGTCTGTCGGATTCGGATGCTTTGACCTGGCTCACCCGGAATGCCGCTAAGGCTCTGGGCATTTTGGATCAGACGGGCACCCTTGCAACTGGAAAGATGGCAGATCTTGTGCTGTGGAGTCATCCCCCCATGAGCGTGTACGCCCGTGCGCAAATGGTTTTCATTGATGGTGTAAAGCAGTTCGACCGGGAGAAAGGCATTGGGCCGGTGACAGATTTTGAGCTTGGGCAGCGGGAGGAGATTTTTTAATGAAAAATTTTGTCTTAATGCTGGTGTTCGTTTGGGGATCGAGTCTTGCGCTTGGGGACGTATTAATTAAAGACGCGCGGTTGGTCAAGGATAACGGTGAAACCGGGGATGTTCGTGATCTGCACATCAAGGATGGGCGCATCGTTGAAATCGGAGTGAATCTAAAGGGAACCGAAGAGACCGTGATCTTTGACGCGATGGAGCGGGCGGTCACCGCTGGGTTGATTGATTCTGCAACGACCATCGGTTTAGCAGAAGTGAGCGGTTTGGGTGTGAGCTATGATGGCGAGGTCTCGGGTGATGATATGGCGGCTGGGTTTCAGGTTGCCCTCGCGCTCAACCCTGCTTCAACGTTAATCCCCCTGGCATCAAACGATGGTATTACCCGAGGTATTGTTGTGCCCGAACCAGGGGATAGTAATTTTGCTGGCCAAAGTGCGTCAGTGCGGTTTGTACAGGGCCGCAATTTTTTGCAACGAGAAGACAATGGTTTGCACCTCTATCTCAGAGAGCGAGACCGCCGCTATGCGGGAGGGTCGCGGGCCAGAGCTTTGAGCTTGGCCGTCGATGCGCTAGAGGAGGCGGGTCGTTTTGACCGCCAACGTGAGGCTTTTGACAGCAACGAACTGCGTCCTTTTGCGATCGGGCTCGATGATCTGGAAACGCTGCTACGGGTTCGATCCGGCGCCATGCCGTTGGTTGTCCATGTCGATCGCGCGGCGGATATTCGCAACGTCGTAGATGCTTTTACTGCGTTTCCTGATCTGAGATTAATCCTAGCGGGTGCGGCGGAGGCTTGGAAAGTGACCGAGCGCCTTTTAGCGCATGATATTCCAGTGTTGATTAACGGGCTCGATAATTTGCCGCAGAATTTCGATCGACTGGGTGCGCGCTTGGACCAAGCCTACTTGCTGAGTGCCGCGGGCGTCCGTTTCGCGTTGATGTCCGGTTCTCCCTATTCTGAGTTTCGCTCCTTGACTCAAGCCGCCGGTGTTGCGGTGGCGAACGGGCTAGCTTGGGAGCAAGCACTTTTGGCGATCACTGCAGTGCCCGCAGAGATCTGGGGGTTGGAAGGCTTGGGTAAAATTGACCGTGGTGCGAAGGCCGATTTGGTGATTTGGAGCGGAGATCCTCTTGAAGTCAGTTCCGCGCCGATCGCCGTCATGGTCGATGGTGAGTGGGTTAATTTAGAAACCCGCCAAGATCGTTTGGCCAAACGATATTTAGAGGTTCTAAACCTTGAAACAAAAGATTAGATTGACGCGGCTTTTTACCAGCAGAGCATTGGCATGGGGGTGACAGGGTGATGAAACAGATAATAGAAAGTGTGATTCGAGGCGGGGTCGGTCTGATAGTGATGCTAGCGCCTTTATTGGCTTCGGCCAATGATGTTCCGGACCTCCAGCTTGAGGTCCAGCAGCATTACGACAGTGAGCTCAAAGACCTGTTTGAGCATTTTCATGCAAACCCAGAACTTTCCTTTGTTGAGTTCGAAAGCGCAGCGAACATTGCCAAGCGGCTTGAAGCAGTGGGGTTTGAGGTTCACACGGGGATTGCACAAACGGGGATTGTTGCCCTACTGCGTAACGGAGAGGGTCCCCTTGTCATGATGCGAGCAGACATGGATGCACTGCCAGTTAAAGAGTTAACGCAGTTGCCTTATGCCTCGACTGTGATGCAACAAAACAGCGAAGGAGACCTGTTTCCTGTGATGCATGCCTGTGGTCACGATGTGCATATGACATCTCTGGTCGGGACGGCTCGCTACATGGCAGCGCATCAGGAAACCTGGGCAGGGACGTTGATGTTGATTGCTCAGCCGGCGGAGGAGTGGAAAGTGTCTGGCGCCGAGGCGATGCGTGCTGCCGGGATATGGGAACGGTTTGGCACCCCCGATTACGCGCTGGCTTTTCATGTTACCGCTGACCTTGAAGCGGGTCTGCTCTTTGCATCGACAGGCGCTGCTTACTCTGCAGTCGACTCGTTGGATATTATTGTGCCTGGCATCGGTGCGCATGGCGCGAGCCCGCACCGTGGGCGAGATCCCATTGTCATTGCGTCTCAAATTGTGCTGGCCCTGCAAACGATCGTGGCCAGAGAGTTGTCGCCCAGAGAGCCAGGGGTGGTAACGGTGGGGGTCTTTAACGCGGGTAACAAACGCAATGTCATCGGTGAGGAAGCGCGACTCGAGCTGACGGTCAGGTCAGACTCTCGGGCGACTCGGACCAAGCTGCTTGCGGCCATTGAGCGAATCGCGGTTAACATAGGTCGTGCAGGCGGATTGCCTGATGATCGGTTACCAAGAATCGAACTTAAAGGCGGAGTGCCTGTGACCGCCAATGATCCAGAATTAGCCGCGCGTGTTCTCATGGCCTGGGAGAAGCGGCTTGGGCCGGCGATGGTGACAACCTATGATCGAGAAGGTATGGGCGGGGAGGATTTTCCGTTTTTTACCCAGGCCCCCGATATTCCAAGCGTGTATTTTGCGGTGGGTGGAACAACCCTGGCCCGGTTTAAGGCATTTGCCGACCGGGGTGAAAGCTTACCTTCGCACCACTCCCCCTTGTTCGAAATCGAACCAAAATCATCGGTGATCTCGGGAGTGCTGGGTACCGTGACCGCGCTGCAGGCGTTAATGCCCCAGCGTTAGCTAAACTTAGAGTTGCGGCGAAGCAAGTGGTTGAGTTTTGGTGGCGCTTTGCCGGCCGGGTGTGCCTTGAACGGGCTCTTAATCTAAGGCCGGAATAGTCCTAGACGTTTATTTTCCAGTCGCTGTCGTCGGTTCTCATCGCCGAGGCTCAAAAGTTGCGCCTGATTGTCAGGGCGAACTTCCATGAAGTTGCGGCGCCAATCATCTTGCTCTGACCAACGATGAGGTAGGGTCTCTAGGGCGCCGCCCTCTTCAGCGGCGTGAAAAAACGCCAGGGCTGCATCGACCGAACGCTGTTGCATTGCTGTATCGAAAGGTTTGCCTGCAGGATTGCCCAAGGGCAGATCGTTAAAAACGATCCTTGGCGTACCTGCTTGGGTGAGAATATCGAGGGCTGAGCCAAGAACGACGGTTGATATTCCGGCGTCTTCGAGGGTCCGTGCGGTCAAACCAACGGTTTGATGGCAGACGGGTCAGATCGGGATGAGGATTGCGAGGTCTACCGCATCCTCTAGGCAATGTGTTGCAATGAGAGGTGCGTCTTGGGTCAGCGTATGGCGCTGACTGTATTCTGTCGGCACAAAGTGAAATCTTGGGGCAAGACTCCCGAGGCTCCCATCCTCAACTCTCGAAGTGAGCGCTTGGATCGGGAAATAACTTTCCCGGTCGTTCGTATGGGTTGTTGTTTTATCCCAGGATAATTCCGATGTATCAAAGTGTTCAGGTATCTCATCCAGGGGATAGCTTTTGGCGGACCGGGTGGGTTTCGGGATCTGTGGTTCGACCACAGCCGTGGTGATGATTGCCAGTCTCGCGTCACCCAAGGGTTTTTGGGGTCTGGAGAACGGGATCGCGTTGTTATTGGCCCAACGATAGTCCCGCTCGAATCCTTGGGCACGATAGTAGTCTCGCGTCCGTTGTATGTATTCAATGTTCATGGATGTAATCGAATCAATCCTTCTTGTGCACAAGAGGCTACCAAGGTTCCGTTTTGATCAAAAAAAGTACCTCTGCTGAAACCTCTCGCGCCACCCGAATGTGGACTGTCTTGATAGTACTGCAACCATTGATCTGTTTTAAAGGGCTGATGAAACCACATGGCATGGTCAAGGCTCGCGACTTGAAAATTGTCTTGCCGCCAATTCACCGCATGGGGTCGATAGCTGGTGTCAATGAGCGTCATGTCCGAGGCGTACGCCAACAGACACTGATTCAAACGTAAGTCGTCTGGCATGGTATCGACGGTTCTAATCCAAACGCTTTGTTCAGGGGGTAGCGGCTCTGGATCGATTTCATTGACCGGATTGACGTAACGCATTTCGATGGGGCGTGCGCGTTTTAATAGGTCATTTTTTTCATCGGGATAGGCCTTGCAGTACTCCTCGATGAGCGAATCCTCGCTTCTGCAATCGGCTGGCTCTGGGCTGACTGGGGCATCAATCTGATGCTCAAGACCCTTCTCATTAACATGAAAGGAAGCGGACATGCTAAAGATCGCTTCACCTTTTTGGATGGCTTTAACTCGGCGAGTCGTGAAGCTCCGTCCGTCTCTTATACGGTCGACCTGATAGAGAATAGGACACTGGGTATCTCCCGGGCGCAAAAAATAGCCATGAAGCGAGTGGGCAATGCGGTCTGGGTCTTCGACTGTTCGGTAGGCAGCGACCAAGGCTTGTCCGATGACTTGACCGCCATAGACGCGCTGCCAACCCTCATCAGGACTGACGCCGCGAAATAGATTCATTTCGATGGGTTCTAGATCGAGTAATTCAAGAAGATCAGCGAGAGGCTTTTTCATAGGGATGCTGCGTCGAAGTCGAGGGTATTGTCCTCGACTTCGCGCGCAAGTCCAACCTTATTTCTCAAGCAAGGGTTAGTACTTGTACTCCTCAAGTTTGAAGGGACCCTCAGTCGAGACATTAATGTAATCCGCTTGATTCTGAGTCAGACGAGTAATGGTGCCGCCGAACCCTTCCACCATGTACAGAGCCACTTCTTCATCCAGCGCTTTGGGCAGTACTTCGACCGTCACAGGTTGTCGTTGCTTGATGTCATGGCTCGCCCAAGCACGCTCATACAGGTACATCTGAGCGAGCACTTGATTGGCAAAAGAGCCATCCATAATCCGTGATGGGTGACCTGTGGCGTTGCCAAGATTGACCAAGCGTCCCTCTGAGAGCAACAAGATGTAATCCGTTGGATCATCGCTTCTGAAAACTTTATCTACTTGAGGCTTCACCTCTTCCCAGCGCCAATTGTCCCGCATGAACTGCGTGTCAATTTCGGTGTCAAAGTGTCCAATGTTACAAACAATCGCATTTTTAGCGACGGTCGAGAGCAGGTTGGCATCGCAAACATGGACGTTGCCGGTACAGGTGACAATCAGATCGGTGCCTGCCATGAGTCGATGGTCAATATCCTCAATGTTACCGGTGTTGATGCCGTTGACATAGGGAGAAACCACTTCGTAGCCGTCCATGCACGCTTGCATGGCGCAAATAGGATCAACCTCTGTTACTCGGACAATCATGCCTTCCTGCCGAAGGCTTTGCGCTGATCCTTTGCCGACATCGCCGTAGCCGATAACGAGCGCTTTCTTGCCGGCCATTAACATATCCGTCGCGCGTTTGACGGCGTCGTTGAGACTGTGCCGACAGCCATATTTGTTATCATTTTTTGATTTGGTGACTGAGTCATTGACGTTGATCGCGGGGACTTTCAGTTCGCCGTCTCTGAGCATTTCTTGTAAACGATGAACGCCAGTTGTGGTTTCCTCGGTGATGCCATGGATTGCGTCGAGCATTTCAGGATATTTGTTGTGTACCATCTCGGTCAGGTCGCCACCATCATCTAAAATCATGTTGGCAGCCCATGGTTTGCCCTCAGACAAAATGGTCTGTTCGATACACCAGAAGAATTCTTCCTCGGTCTCGCCCTTCCAAGCAAACACCGGAATACCGCTGGCAGCAATTGCAGCCGCGGCATGGTCTTGGGTAGAGAAAATATTACAAGATGACCAGCGCACATCTGCACCGAGTTCGACCAAAGTTTCGATGAGTACGGCGGTTTGTATCGTCATGTGGATACACCCCAAGATATTGGCGCCCGCGAGGGGTTGCTCAGCTTTGTATTTGGCGCGGAGCTTCATCAGCGCTGGCATTTCGGCTTCGGCGAGCGTGATCTCGGCGCGGCCATAATCCGCTAGATTGATATCGGCGACTTTATAATCGTTCATTAAGGTTCCTTAAGTTGGGTTGCGAAGGTGAGTGTTTGTTGAAGGTTGGTGTTTGTGGAAGGTTAGTGTTTATTAAAAATTCGAAGCTGTATTTGGAAGCCATTTTTGAGGCCCAAAAAGGCGCTCTGGCCACGCAGAAACCCGCTTGATTCGGCCCACTGATCGAGGTCCACAGGCTCAAAACCTAGCCATAAGTCGCCGCAAATATCTCTGGCCCAATCTTGCTGATGCGGGCACAAGTCAACAAGCAGCAACCGGCCAGAGGGCGCTAGAAGTTCTGCCGCTGTTTGAAAAAAAGCAGAAGGCGACGGCAGGTGGTGAAGCACCATGTTGCAGACCAATAGGTCAGCCGGAAAATCGAGCTTTAGGCGCTCATAGTCTTCAAGCAAGAAGCTGACATTGGTCAGTTGTTCGTGCTCTGCGAGAGCGCGGGTTTTATTCAGCATGGGCTCGGCATTGTCAACAACCATGACGGATTTAAAGTGTGTGCACAGAAGTTTGAGCAAAGGACTGTCGCCAGCGCCAATCTCTAGGACCCGGGTGCTTTGCGGCATTTTTTCGTTGCCGATGAGATCCCCCACGCAACCTGCGTAGTGCGCGTAGGAAGTAATGAGTTCTTGATTCTCTTGAAGATCAGCGGCGCAGCGCTTGAAGAATTCTGCGGATTGGTGACTACGCTCGTCGTACACTTCGCGCCGCTTGGCCTCAAGTGCATCCGACAGTTTAAGATCATCGAGGGTTTCGAGGAAGGCTCGGGTCAGCTCATTGAGGCTGTCCTCGGGTGCGAGCATCGCTCTGCGGTAGAATATAGAGGTTCCTTCACGCTTGGTTTCGAGTAGCCCCGCAGCCGTCAGAATCTTGAGATGATGGCTCATCCCCGACTGGGGTGTTGTGGTAATGTGACAGAGTTCAAAGACACCAAATGAGTTGTCTTTAAGTAACCGCAGGACGTCCAGCCTGAGCGGGTCTGCGACGGCTTTTCCGAAGGCAAGAAGCGCTGTGGGAGTCTGTGTAGGGGGTAATGACGTGGCTTTCATGTAAGCTATATCAAAATTTTTCGATATATTAATGCCATTCTTGGAAAAAGCAACTCAATATCAAAATATTTTGATCTATAAAAGGGAGGCCTCTTGTCATCGATCCGTCAAATACAAGCCAAGTACGATGCTGAAGAAGACCGCTTGCTTTTGCGTGTCGGTACCGAACTTGATGAGGCTCATGGCATTTGGCTGACTCGCCGCTACTTGCAATTGGTTTTAACGGCTTTGGCGCAGTACGCTGATGCAGACCCTGACGTGGGGGTCCATGAATCACCGTCCGATCGCCAGGATATTAAGGATTGGAAAGCCCGTCAGGCCCTAGGTAAGGCAAATTTTGATACGCCCTTTGAAGCCGACAATGACTCCCCATCTTCTGGCCTGTTGAATGCGCCATTGGCGTATAAGCTCAATTATCGAATCGCGAAGAATCAGCTTTACCTGACCTTGCTGCCCAAACAGGGCGAAGGGTTCAACATTGCACTGAATCATGAAGTTGCTGCTTCAATGACCGCGATTTTACATGCAGCGGCTGCCAAAGCAGACTGGCGAATCAACCCACCTCTTGATCCTGTCTCTCAGCAGAATCTCAAGATCATCAATTAAACTTAACTCGTTTTAGCACTCGGTGTGGGAATTGAGGGCAGTGTCACGGATACACGAACGCCTGACGGCTCGGTAAGGTTCTCGACCTGCACCGAACCCGAGTGATGGTCTGCAATCACCCGGACCACATAGAGCCCCATTCCGAAATGCAAACGATTATCAGGATTGTTAGCGCGAGCCGTCACCATGGAATCAAAAATGCTGCTGAGCAAATTCTCGGGTATCCCCGGTCCTTCGTTGCTGATCGAAAGTGTTAGATCTGGCCCGTTGGCTCGCAGTCGTATGTCGATCGCGCCATTGGGGGCTGAGAAATCGATGGCATTGTCGATCAGCTTATCGAGCATTTGTTCGATCCTATAATCACAGATTAAGGCGAAGTGAGGCTTGGTGCTGGCCTCAAAGAGGAAGGATCGATTGGGCTGTGTGAGCCGGCAATTGCCGACATATGCGCCGAGCAGAAGATTCAGATCGATGGGCTCCATATCCTCACTGATGAGGGCTTCCTCTAAATTGGCGGCATCGGCCAAATTCTGTACGATCAGCCCGATGCGGTTGAGCCCGCGCCGCGCGCTCTCGAGGTATCGTTCTCGTCCCTCGGGACTGGGTTCCGAGGCAAGGTTTTCGAGGGACGTTGAAAGGGTATTGAGTGGGTTGTTAATTTCGTGGCGCAGTGTGCGAGGCATGTTCTCTAAAAACTGATTGTGCTGGTGTAGGCGCGTCAGCATGTTTGAAATACCCCGGGCTAGGTCTCCCAGTTCATCTCCAGAACCAGTCTCGGCGGCCAGTCGACTCGAGGTCAGACGACCATAGCGATCGATGACGCTGCTGGCCTCATTGCCCAGACGCCGGATTCGCCGAGCAAGGCGCGCGGAAAACATCAGTATGATGCCGGCGAACAAGATGACAGAGATGACCGAAAAATTGACGATCCGCTTTAAGGCGTCTCGTCTTAAATTTAAAATGCGATCTGTATTTTGCTTTAAGACGACGGTTCCAAGGATTGTTTCGTTGTCGATGATTGGGTGGGCCGCGACAATAATCTCGCCATCGGTTGCGGATGAAAAGTACGCCACTGTCGGCGAGCCCGCGAGTGCTTTTTTGATGATCTGACTTTCATCGCCATCACTGGCGGTTGCCAAGGTTCGCTCAACCAATGCATAAAAGGGGTCCAGCAACCATTCAGAAAGTGTTGTCATGTTCAAAAAGTTGATGCCGGAAGTGTCCTCACTGAAACCATCGTCGCCAGATCGATAACTGCCAATCTCGGCCCGAATACGGCTTTGGGCGTCAATCACTTGGATATTAGCACCGGAGTAACCGAGGCCTTCAATGATTCTAAGAACCTCTGGCGTCTTTAGTAAAACAAGGCCGAAGGCCTCACGACCGCCTGAAGGTAGGGTTCCCGTAATCGATTCAATGGCCCGGGATGAGGCATTGTCCACATCAACAACCGCGAGGCCAAAATTTCGAGTGGAGCCGAGGAGCGCGAGTGGAATCCGAAATTCAAGCGCATAGCCCGTTGGCGTCCTGATTAACACCCCCGGTACTTGGTTTTCAGCCTCTCCCTTCACCGCGTATCGCCAGTTTTCATCGACAAGGTAGGCGGTCGTAATGCCCGCTTCCGTGGCGGTGATCACAAGTTGTTGGGTTTCGCCGCGGTAATCGGTATAGGTAATTCTGACGTGATCTGATAGGTCGAGGCGAAGGATCTCCTTGTCCCTAAAGATCACGCGATCATCGAGTACCTGAACCAAGGCATAGACTTGACCGTTGTGCTCGCCAAGTACGAGATAGAATTGATTGACGGCATCCGGATCGTTGCTGAGCAGAGAGGCCTGTCCAAAGCCCACGTTGTAGTCCAGCACATTTTCCCAATCGGTATTGTTGCCATCGATTCTGATGGGCTTTTCCAGCGGGTGGGCATAGAGCTTTTCGTAACCCTCTGGGCTAAGGGGTAGCTCATCAAACAGATCCGAGCGACCATTGAGCAATGTTGAGATTCCTTCAGCAGTGAGCAACTGCGCGTTTGCTTGGCTGTCGACGAGAATCTCCTCCATTTCACTCAAATAGAGGTAGCTAAACCACGGGATCACGACCAAGATAAAGCTGGTCAGAATAAAAAGTTTGGTTCCGAGTTTAGGGCCTTTATAGCTCAGGGCACCCATGGCTTATTGATTGGACCACCGGTAACCAAAACCGTACTCGCTCTTGATGCACTTAAAGTCAGGATCGATGGCTTCGAATTTTTTGCGTATGTTTCGCATGTGCGTATTGATGGTGTTGTTGGTAACCAAGGATTGCATGGTCGCGTTCATTAGGGTGTCATAAGAGACTGCGTGCCCAGGCACTCTGACCAATTTCGCGAGCATTCTAAACTCTGTGCCGGACAAATTAATGGGACTGTTCTGCCATGAAACGAGGAGTGCTTCTTGATCAATCGACATGTCGCCAACAATTTTCGCCTCCGTTGAACCCTTAGCGGCAAGGTTCCTCGCCTCGTGAATCCGCAGCAAAGAGCTGATTTTCTCTGACAGGTAATCGAGGGAAATGGGCTTAGGTAGGTAGTCCCAGGCACCGAGTCTGAGACCGCTGATTTTATCAATCTCGGCGATGCGCTCGGTCAAAAAGATAACGGGGAGATTGGGTGATCGGGCCAGTAGATCCCTGCAGAGCTCAAAGCCAGCATCAACCTCATCCCCCAAAATGATATCTAAGATCACCAGATCCGGGAGTTCGAGATCGAAGCCTGCAATGGCTTCCGTTCGACTAGAAAAACCGCGCACGCTGTAGCCTTTCTTTCCGATCGCATCGATATAGTTGGTACGTTGATCAATGTCATCTTCAACGATGACAATTTTCTTCGCCATGTCCGGGTCCTTCGTTTCATTCAAAGATAAAGTTAAAGCATTCTAGAGCCAGTCGATAGCCTCAGCGAGCGACTTTTGACGGGTTTAGCAGGCATTATGGCAGACTCCACCACTTCTGCAGAATTTTGCCTCGAAGTTTCATCATTCTTTCCAAGAACTTCACTTCAAGGCGGGTTTAATAAAAGTCGAAAAATCATTTTGAGAAGCAGCGTGAAAGTATTTTTACCGATGCCCAATGAAGACCAGGCAGGCCTTGAACTGACCAATGGGATACTTGTTCCCTTCGATCCAAGTTTCCTCGAAGCCCGCGCTGACCTTCAGGAGCGTCCTCCCCCCAAAGGTTGGCCGGTGAGCGGTGCAGTGATTTTTGATGTTTCCTCTGCACACTAAGCCCCTTATCGGTGACTGCTTGAGTTTGCGATAGGAGCCTCGATTCAATAGCTTGGGTTACAGAGTTTGGGTTACAGAGCTTGAGTTACAGAGCTTCGATTAAAGAGCTTGGGACACAGAGCTTGGGGTAAAGCGTTTCGATTAAAGCGCTTCGATCGCCGAGCCCCAGTGAATGCGCTTTGTAAAAGGTGCGCCAGACAGAGCGCTTTCTTATAAGAGGGTTTGATCAAGAGCGATTGACAAAAAGCGCTCCATAAAAAGCTCCTCACAAAAAGCTCCTCACAAAAAGCTCCTCACAAAAAGCTCCTGACAAAAAAGCGCCTCATAATAAGCGCTGTTAAAAAACCTCTGATAAAAACCATGTGTTAAAAAGCGCGCTCGAAAAACTGAGAGAGTCGGTCAAGACCAGCGCTTGAGATAACGCTCTGTACTGGGGTTGGCGCTCACAAACGTCTTGCATAAAGAACGGACGTTAAAAGCGGGTACTCAGTCTGAGCATCCAGAGGCTCAGACCAAAGGGTGTGATCGCTTGTGGTCCGAGTCGATTGCAATACTTTGCCATTGCAGCTGTTATTGGATGGGGTGGAGCGGTGAAAGAGACCAACAGCGAACGCTCCCGGATGTTCAATCAGACAGCGCTGTTCATTGGGAAGTTAAATGGGCCCCGATCTGTTGTTTTAAACGGGCTCCCAGCCAGCGCAGTTATCCCGTGATGCCAAAGCCTAGCAAGGCCAGAGCTTAGCAAGGCCAGAGCTTAGCCAAGCTAGAGCGCAGCTGGCTGACTGCCGGAAGACGGGTTTGTCTCGGTGACCGGGCTGAGGTTAGTGGGGTGGGTCGTCTAGCGCTCGGGGTCAAAATTCCTGCTGACAATCGCGCTGCAGGATTAGGGGAACGAGACTGCCGTGTGGGTATAAGGTGACGATTTTATTCAGTGACCGCGCTCAGCGATTAACTCAAAAAAGCAACAACCGCCTCGCGAGCAGGAATCGAGGTCGCAGCGCCAGCTTTTGTGACGCTGAGGGCAGCGGCTGCTGCTGCGGTTTTGAGAGCTTGCTGTACCTCGCCGGTTTCGATCAGCGTGGCGAGGAAGTAACCGGTGAAAGTATCGCCAGCGCCGGTAGTATCAACAACGTCAACTGGGAAAGCGGGTTGCCAAAATTCAGACCTGGCATCAGCGTATTTTACGCCGGCGCTGCCAAGCGTCAGGATAATGGCGCTCTCGGGATAGCGGGCCAAAAGTTTTTGAACAATCCCATCGGGGTTGCTGTCTTGGGTGAGTGCTTCTCCCTCGATTTCATTGACGATAAAGTAGTCAACCAGGTCCAGTGGCATGGATTTGGCGAAGTCGTTCATCGGCGCCATATTAAACGCAACGCGAACGCCCTTTGATTTCGCTAGCTCAATCGCAAGCGGATTGTTTTGCGTTTCATTTTGGATCAGCAGCAGGTCGTCGGAGGTTGCGGTATCAAATGCCTCGAGCAGGGGTGCCTCATGGGTTACATGGTTCGCACCGCCTAGAATGACGATGGCATTTTCACCCTCGGGGTTGATCTGGATGATCGCCTGGCCGGTAGGTTCTTCGACCACAAGGGTGAAGTCGGTCAAAATACCATAGCGTTCCATCAGGTCGATGAGCCATTGCCCATCGGCGCCCACCGCCCCAACATGGGTGACCTGAGCGCCGGCTGCGGCCAGCGCGATCGATTGATTAAGGCCTTTGCCCCCCGGAAAGATACTGTAACCCTGGCTGCTCAGAGTTTCCCCGGCAGAGACAAACTGCGGCACTTGAAATACATGATCGATGCAGCAGGATCCGTAGTTGATGACTTGACCCAAAATAATCCCCTGACGTGCGATAGAAGTTAAAGTAGCCCAAGATGGAGCTGAGCTCAATGCGCGGGAAAGTCGGCGTAGTTATCTTTACTTGAAAACGTCGTCGTAAGGGGTCAACGCGGTATAAAGCGTCTTCCTTTGCCGGCAATAAGTGATCTAGGCGGGTTATTGAAGAACGCCAAAAAATGTTCTGGAACCAGTTTAAGCAGGAGGATTCATCATGAACAGCGCACACAGAACCCCATTAGGATTGGATTGGGTCGCGCTTCAAAGGGTGTCGACATCGACCAGGCGCTGGTGGGTAAAAAGTCGATTTAAGGCTTCACCGCCAGTGCAGGCTGTGCTGTTTTTAATCGCTGGATTTCTCCTGTTGCCGTTGGTGGCTGAGGCGGAGCAGCAATCCGCGCTTCGGGAGGACTCATCCTCACGGGTGACCCTGCGCGTGTTGGGGATTGCTCAGGATGCGGGTCACCCGCAAATCGACTGCTATGCGCCAAGGTGCCTTTCGGCCTGGCGTGAGGAGACGCCGCCCTCAGGCGCTACCGCTTTGGCCTTAACAATCAGTGATGCATCTTTCTTTATGTTTGACGCGCCTCCTGAGCTACCGGCGGCTTTGTATCAAGTCTGGCGGGGGAGTCAACTCCGGCTGCGAGATCTAAAAGGGGTGTTCCTCACCCATGCGCACATGGGCCACTATGCTGGGTTGCTGCACCTCGGCAAAGAAGGTGCTGGAGCGAGTGGTATCCCGGTTTACGCAATGCCGAGAATGAAAACATTCTTAGAGACGAATGCGCCTTGGGCCCAATTAGTGAATGACAAAAATATTGTGATTCGAGCGCTCAAAGCGGAGCGACCCGAAGTTTTTGAACAGATCACTGTTACGCCTTGGCAAGTCCCCCATCGGGACGAATACAGCGAAACAGCGGGTTACTTCATTAAAGGTCCCCGGAAGAACGCCTTATACCTGCCGGATATTGATCAATGGCACCGGTGGGACCGGAGTTTGGCCGATGTGATACAACAAGTGGACTTCGCGTTTATTGACGCAACTTTTTTTGGTGCAGGCGAACTTCCCGGCCGAGACATGTCGTTGATTCCTCACCCAACGGTGGAATCAACCATGACGTTACTGAAGGATTTGGCGCCTAAGTTTCGACAACGGGTCATTTTTATTCACATGAACAACACCAACCCCATGCTTGACCCTGAATCCGCTCAAACCCAGCAGGTTATCCGCGAAGGCTTTAACATCGCCCGTGTCGGGGCGGCTTTTGATCTTTAATGCGCTTTCTTGATAGTTCGATGTTGTCAGTGGTCATGGCGGTGACTCGAGCGGTGCAGGAGGCCTGTTTAAAATTCTTCCAGAATTACATCGATGATGGATCTGATTCGGCTACTTTAAGCATGCTTCATGAGGCATCGAATGTTTAATCCTCCGTTGTTTCTTGGCGCAGGGTCGATCCTAAGCGTGCAACCATGAGCAGACCGATGATCGCTGTGGCACCATAAATCATCACGATCCAACTTAGGTCAAAAGAGGGCAGAATGGGCGCCATGATCCCCAAGATGTGAAAGCTGAGAAACAGAATCGCAATGTTAAAAAATGCGAGCTCCTTTGCAACGGGTGTTGCTAGATTAGGGTCGAGAATTCTTAGCAGTAAAATGCCGCTGCCCGTCGAACCACAGCAACAGCCGAAAATAGTAAGTCCTCGCTCCGCCCCAAGATGATTGATTCTGGCGCTTGCGCCAAAACACAATAGGGCCGTGACCAGCGTCACGGCCATGGCGACTAAAAGAATGGGCTGCCAGAATTCAATTAAGAGGCTGAGATTGATGCTGATGAGACTGGCTGTCACCATTAAGTCAACGGAGGCTCCGGTGATGCGCTTCTGAGTTGCATCGTCAACAAAGTGACCCAGCTGAAAATAATCGAGGCATCTACGAAAAACTACCGTAATCATCAAGCCATGAAAAAAGAACAGGTTGTAACTAAAGATAGATGCAAAGCCAGTCTCGGCTACCAGAGGCTGCATGAAGGTTAGATACCCGTTGGTCAGTAGATAGGCGCAGCCCAAAAGACCAACATGAAGCGCCAGGGAATCGAGGTTCGCGGGCTGGGTAATTTGCCGCCCCGAGGCCGGCCTTGCACCTTCAGCGAATAGGCCTCGCTCAAAGTTTCTATCGAGCACGAGGGTTGAATCGTTTTGGAGGTTGCGGCTCAGCATCCAGCGAGCAATCGGAACACCAACCGTAAAAGCGGCGATAAATCCAAGGCTCGCGTAGATCAAACCGAAATCGAGTGCGTTATCGATCTGAAATTGATCGGACCAAAGGTCCCCTAAAGCAATGGCCTGTCCGGGCCCTTGGGTAAATCCATGGGTCACGATGATGCCTAGGAATTCTGAGAGCGAAGTCGCGCTGACTTGGTTGTAGGCGAGGATAACCGACAAACCTACGAGCGCCTGTAGTGCTAGGCTCACCACCCAGATAAGAGATAGCCAGAGACCGCCTAGCGCTGTGTTTGATTCACCGCGGTTCGACTGATCTCGTCCGGTGAGTACCAGAGACATAAAGCTCAAAGTAAAAAAATGAAAGGCAAAGGCCGTGAAGTCTTCTGGGCGGAAACCCAGCGCCCAGTCTAGAGAGACCAGACAGAATCCTAGACCGCCACCCAAAAGACTTGCTGGCACCAAAGCTTTTTGTAGAAATAGAAATTTAGCCCTCAGGATAACCCCTGCAACCATCAATGCGGCTAAAAATGCGAAAGCGATAATGCCTGGGAATGTGGCGGCCATTCGGAAAACCCTCGAATCAAGATGAGTGAACGCTAATGCTGGAGTGCGCCGAAAGCAATAGGTTGGGTTGGGTCCTTATAAAAGAAAGCTGCAGGATCCAGCTGATGAACCCTGAATTCATGCTCATTTGATGGGCATTGAGGCTGTGACCCGAAATATACGCTGATAATAGGGTAAATAGTAAAAATTATTACATATTTATTATATATTTAGGTAATTATTGATAATATTTAACAGATATTATTAATAAATTGGGTTTATAATAAATATTTTAATTTATATATAAAAGTTTCCGGTGAAAACCGTAAAATAAATATTTTATATTATAAATAACAATATTTACGCAATATTAAATTAAGAAACCCTAAAAATATTAAAAATATTGTTTTAAATCAATTATATTACCAATATTAACGGAAATCTGTCTTCTTGGGCCGATGCGGATACGGGATCTGGCCCTCGCAGGAAAATCAACTTTCTTATACCCCGACTCCGTTAACTCTCCAGAGAATTAAATTCTTAAAGCGCAGAACCGCCGAGGGTAAACACGATGAACTTAGACCCGCTCAGGGGTAAGAGTAGTCTGCTTCAGTGGAATGACGCCAACAAAGGGCGCCAAAAAAAGCAGCACAATTAAACAGAAAACAGTAGACAAAAAGCAGTAAAAAGAAAAAAAGGGACAAAAGAAAAGAAGATGAAATAGAAAAAAGAAGGAAATAGAAAAAAGGACAAAGAAAAGCTAAAGAAAACAGAAAAACCAGAAAAAAGCGGTAGAAAAGCACAGTGGAACACGTGCAAAGACTAGGGCGAGACAGGCGCAGCTAGCCCTTGAGGTTGAGTGAGGTGATCAGGTTATGGCGATGGCGGTGAGGCATCAAGCCAGGCGTTCGCTAAAAACCGGTCTTAATGCTGGATTCTGGCCGCAACAGAGTATAAGATCTCGCGGTTTTCACGACCCGATCTCACCTAAGTAAGAGAAATAGCCATGACCGACCTCAGCCGATACAGAAACATTGGTATCTTTGCCCATGTTGACGCGGGCAAAACCACGACGACAGAGCGTATCCTCAATATCACCGGCAAGATTCACAAGATCGGTGAAGTACACGATGGCGCTGCAACCACAGATTTTATGGAGCAAGAGCAGGAGCGGGGGATCACCATTCAGTCCGCTGCAACAACCACCTTTTGGAAAGACCACCGGTTAAATATTATTGATACACCTGGACACGTTGATTTCACGATTGAAGTCTATCGTTCGCTGAAAGTACTTGATGGCGGCGTTGGCGTATTTTGTGGGTCAGGGGGCGTAGAGCCTCAGTCGGAAACCAACTGGCGTTATGCAAATGAATCAGAGGTCGCTCGAATTATTTTCGTGAACAAACTTGATCGTATGGGCGCGGACTTCTATCGCGTCGTGGATCAAGTAAGAAAAGTGCTCGCAGCGAATCCTCTCGTGATGACACTACCCATTGGAACAGAAGATGAGTTTAAGGGCGTTGTCGACGTGCTCACCCAAAAGGCCTATGTCTGGGACGATTCCGGGGACCCTCTTAACTATGAGGTGCTCGACGTGCCCGAGGACATGGTTGATTTGACCAACGAGTATCGTGAGAAGTTGATCGAGGCAGCCGTCGAGATGGATGAAGACTTGATGATGTCCTACCTTGAAGATGGTACTGAGCCCAGCATCGACGAACTCAAGCGTTGTATCCGGTTGGGGACCATCGGACTCAACTTTTTCCCAACGTTTTGTGGCTCAGCGTTTAAAAATAAAGGTGTGCAAAATGTCCTCGATGCGGTTGTAGATTACCTACCGAATCCTACCGAGGTCGATCCACAGGAAGAAATCGACTTAGAGGGGAACGCAACCGGCGGAGTCGCCGAGGTTGATCCTACTAAACCTCTGCGATCACTCGCTTTTAAAATTATGGATGACCGATTTGGCGCATTGACGTTTACACGGATCTATTCAGGCACGTTAAAGAAAGGCGATACAGTTCTGAACACCTACACGGGCAAGACAGAGCGGATCGGGCGCATCGTGGAGATGCACGCCGATGAAAGAATTGAGCGAGATTCAGCGCAAGCCGGGGATATTGTGGCTTTGATTGGCCTTAAGAATACCCAAACCGGTCACACCCTTGCGGATCAAAAAACGCCAGCGACATTGGAGCCCATGGTCTTCCCAGAGCCTGTCATTTACATCGCGATTGCGCCGAAAGACAAAGGCGGCGCGGAGAAAATGGGATTGGCGCTGTCCAAAATGATCCAGGAAGATCCTTCGTTTCACATGGAAACTGATCAGGAATCCGGCGAGACCATTATCAAAGGCATGGGCGAGCTTCATCTCGATATTAAAGTGGATATCTTACGACGAACCCATGGCGTGGACGTCGTTGTAGGAAAACCGCTGGTGGCTTACCGTGAGTCGATCACGCAGCGTGTTGAAGATACCTACACCCACAAGAAGCAAACCGGTGGATCGGGTCAATTCGCGAAGATTGATTACTCGGTTGAACCTGCAGAAACAGGGTCCGGTTACATTTTTGAATCAATTGTGACCGGCGGAAATGTTCCTCGCGAGTTCTGGCCAGCGGTAGAGAAAGGCTTTCGGGTTAGTCTCGAGGAAGGCCCTTTGGCTGGGTACCCGTGTTTAGATGTGAAGTTGACGTTGATTGATGGTGCGTTCCACGCGGTGGACTCGTCAGCGATTGCTTATGAACTCGCATCGAAGGCAGCGTATCGTCAAACCATGCCGAAAGCATCGCCGCAAATTATGGAACCGATCATGAAGATTGACGTGTTCACCCCAGAGGATCATGTCGGTGATGTGATCGGCGATCTCAATCGTCGCCGAGGCATGATTCAAGGACAAGAACCTGGCGCGACAGGGGTTCGAGTTAAAGCCTCTGCGCCACTATCAGAGATGTTTGGTTATATCGGCGATCTCCGGACGATGACATCAGGTCGAGGTCAGTTCTCGATGGAGTTCAGTCATTATGACCCAACCCCGAGAAACGTCGCTGACGAAGTCATCAAAGAAGCGAGAGAGCGAAAGGCCGCAAAGGGTTAATCCTC
>Ga0209631_10003112_pt1 | contig 19403 bp, 16 predicted proteins | sample COG_08_FD_184752 | JGI IMG/M metagenome (GOLD analysis project Ga0209631, IMG submission 184752) | Pelagic Microbial community sample from North Sea - COGITO 998_met_08 (SPAdes) (version 2) | ecosystem: Environmental > Aquatic > Marine > Neritic zone/Coastal water | place: Helgoland, sampling...
GGGTGAGGGGGCACACACGGGTGAGGGGGCGCGTCTCGGAGCGCCGGCGTTTGTCTCGTCGAGTGACGCCCTCGTCGCCGTCGTCCCGGCGGCGGGCGAGGAGGAGAGATTCGCCGCGCCCACGAGGGTGCTGCTGCTGCGTAACCTGACGGGGCCGGGGGAGGTGGACGGGGACCTGGAGGACGAGGTGGCGGAGGAGTGCGAGAGGTTCGGCGCGGTGGTGCGGGTGGTGATATTCGAGGTGACGGACGCCGGGTACCCGGCGCGGGAGGCTGTGCGGATATTCACCGAGTTTGTCGAGGACGCATCCGCGGAGAGGTGCAGGGCGGAGATGGACGGTCGCTTCTTCGGGGGCCGGACGGTGCGCGCGACGTTCTACGACGAGGACAAGTTCTTCGCCAACGATCTCGGTCCGCAGCCCGGGGAGAGGGCTGTGGGATTGTGACGGCCCGAGGAAATACTCTTAGTGTGTTGATGACGGATTTCATTTCCGTTCTCACTCCTCCTTGCTCTTCTTCTTCGCCGGTGAGGTGAGGAGCGCGAGCGCCATGGCGAACCCTACGCCGATGACGCCGCACGCGATCATGGTCCCGCCCCACATCTTCGGAGATCCTTCGAACGCCGCCAACGAACGATCCCACGCTCCCGACAAACCTCCTTTACGAAATCCAGCCAGCACCCCCGCGAAGTCCTTCCTCGCGACGCTCATGAAATGGTCCGCGGCGTCGTACGTGTCTATGATGAGCAGCGCCAGGGATTTGGTCGTCTCGGAGATTATTCTCTGCACGGGCGTCGCCTCAGGGGGCACGTCGTGAGCCCGGGCATCCGCGTACGTCGCAGTCGCAAACTCCGCCATGGCTTCGACGGTTCTCGCCCCGGTGTACTTGAAAACCTTCCTGTCCCTGAACAGCAGCATGGTGGGCAGGCCCCGGACGTGCTGCCTGAATCTGCCCGTAGTTACCGGGTTGTTCGGTCCGTCGATGTCGGCTACGATCACCGCATTGTCCATCTCCTCCGCGAGCCGCGTCCATTCGTCATTCATCCTAACGCAGTGGCCGCAGGTTTTGCTTTTCACTCGGACGAACCAAACGCCCGCGGTCTGACCCGTGGCCGCCTGCGTGTGATGCTCGAACGTCGCATCCGTGAGGGTGACCACCTCGGCGGCGTTGGCAACCCCTGCGAGGCACAAAAGCGCCAGAAGCGTGATGTGCGCGGTCAAACGCATGAGGAAAGTGTGAGACGGCATCAAACAGACGGGCAGGCAGCTGGGGAGACGAACTGACCGGAGAGCCGGTCGAGCCACTGACTGAGACTCCTTGTGCGACCTATTTGGACTAACGGGTCTGACGTCGGGTTCAGAACGAGGAGCGCGCGTGGCTCGTATTCCGTCGAGAATCTTCCTCCGAGGTCCTCTCCGAACGTGTTTCCAACCCGCTGAGGAACCCTCGCCCTCCAGACCCGCACCCCGCGCGGTTAGATCGGTCCGTTCTCAGAGAGAAATCCACGATGGCGAAGCAATTCTACGGAGAGGCTGCCAACTTCCCGGGGGCGCCCGAGAACTTCAACCCGTCCGACCCACTGGCTGATAAGGTCGCGGCCATCGCGCAGAGGGAGCACGTGGTCCGCGAGAAGATGGTGAAGATCGAGACCGCCAAGGTGAGCACCCGGCGCGACACACAACTCCCACGCCACGCTGGACACGCATCCAAAAATAAACCCTAGGCCACGCCGGCCCAACCGTGCGCCTTCCACTGACGCGATTTCCCCCCGTCCCTTCAACCGCAGCTGCTTCGCGAGCGTGTTCAGGAGTGCTACAAGATGGAGGGCGTGAACCACTACCAGAACTGCAAGGAGGTGAGCTGACCAGCCCGGTCGAACGATGGATTACCGATGCACGATATTTTAACACTTCCACCCGCGTTTCTCTCGCCGCGTCGACTGACCCGCATGTTGCCCACCTTTTCTTCACGCAGGAGGTGAAAGCGTATCTGGAGTCCATCAAGAACGTCGGTGTGCATCGTTCGAACATCGGGCCGAACGATAAGGCGATCGATCAGCAATAGGATCAGTCGGTCGCGTGTAACAAAAACTTTCTGTGTTTCCGTACTCTTCACGCTATCACCCCCTCAGTTCGCTACCACCCCGTCAGTTCGCTACCACCCCCTCACACCCCGCTCAGTTTACCCGCGACGCACGCCGCGAACACGATCGCCCCGTACTGCGTCCCGTTACTCCTAAACTTGGAAGCGCAGTCGTCTCCGTCGTCTAGGTTGACGTCCCGCACCTGCCACGCGAGGTGCGCCGCCGACGCCGCCGCGCCGACGTAAAACACCGGCCCGACGCCCGCCGCGTGTCCCGCCGCGCACAGACCCGCGGTGGATGCGGCGCCGAACATGGCCAGGTACTTCTTCGTCCCCTCCGCGCGTCCACCCGCCATCTCACGCAGACGCAGCGCCGTGGACTTGACGCCGATCTTTTCGTCATCCGCCGCGTCCTGGTGCGCGTACACGGTGTCGTACAGCAGCGTCCAGAACACCCCGCTGGCGTACAACGGCGCGCACACCATCGGGTCCAGTTGCCCGTGCACCGCGGCGTACCCGAGCAGCGCGCCCCAGTTGAACGTGAGGCCCAGGAACGCCTGGGGCCAGTTCGTGACGCGCTTCATGGCGGGGTACGCGGCGACCAGCGCCAGGGACGACGCGCCGAGCGCCACGCTGAAGTCGTTGAGCCTGAGCAGGATCCCGAGGCCGGCGAGCAGCTGGGCGCCCAAAAACACACACGCGGCGGTCGGTGACACAGCCCCGGACGCGATCGGCCTGTTCCTGGTTCGCGCCACCAGCGCGTCGATGTCGCGGTCCCAGAGGTCGTTCACGGTGCAACCGGCGCCCCGCAGCAGGAACGCGCCCGCGCAGAACAGCGACGACAGGTACGGATCCGGCGGACACCCCGGCGGCGCGGCGAGTGCGATGGACCAGAGGCACGGCCACGCGAGCAGGTACACCCCCGCCGGTCGGTCCAATCGCACCAGCTTGGCGTAAGGCACCGCGGACGGAGGCAGGGTCTCGTCCACCCACGTGCGCTCAGCCTCGGGGGCGCGCGTGAATCCGCCGTCGTGCGAGGCGGACGTCGCATCGCCGGAGCTCCGTCGGTCCGCGTCCTCGTCCGTCTCACACGCGGTGGCATCGACCCGATCGGACGCGTTCCCGCCCACCCACAGCGAGTGGGAGGCGGCGTACCCTCGAGAGAGAGATGCGGGAGATGCTCCGTCGGATCTGATGCCGACCCGCGGGGAGGCAGCGAACGCGTCGACGCCGAGACGCGCGAGTCCGCGACGGGGTTCGGACGCGTCCTGAAATGACCAATCGCGCGTGTGTATCGTCATCTCCCGTCCCCAACCCTCGCCGAACCACCGGAGCTGTCGCGACGTCGCCCACTCCCCCGCGCTCGCGCCGTCCCATCCCCGATGCTGCGCGGGCGACGCCTCGACGAGCGCGTGGCAACGCGTCAGCTGCCTCCCCGCGGCGGCAAGCGTCCGCCTCATGTATCACAGGTGCTATCGAGATCTTATAGGACACGCTCCGCACGTCGCTTTTCTACCCACCGTCGCCGACGGCGAGTGTGTCCCGCGCGACGTTTGGTTTGGTGGTTGTCAGAAACATCAGAGACAGAATCGATGAGCGCGGGGACGTTGATCACCGCGAGTATGGCCACGAGTGACGGCTCGACGATGCTCAAGAAGAAGGTGTGGGCCGTGGTGGGCAACCACGGCAAGAACCCCGTCGTCGGGCAGCTCACCGAGAGGCTCAGGAGCCACGGAAAGGAGGTGCATCGCGTGAACCCGTACGGGAAGCCCCCGGCCGAGTACAAGTCGCTCGAGGACGTCCCTGGGTCGGTGGAGTGTGTGGATCTGGTGGTGAATCCGAGGATGGGCATGGATGTGGTGGAGCAGATGGGCGAGCTGGGGATACCCAACCTGTTCGTGCAGCCGGGTGCCGGGTCCGAGGAGATAAGAAACCGATGTCAGGCTTTGGGCATCGCGCTCCACGAAGGTTGCGTGCTGGTCGAGCTACCGGCGGGAAGGCTGTGAACGACATTCTGCGTTTAGGGTTATGTTAATACGAACCGGCGACGTCACTTCTTGGCCATGTACCTGGCCATGCGGATGGAGGCGCGGATCGCGTTGCCGGCGTACGCCACGCGCCCCTCCGCCTGCTCCGCGGTGGCGCCCGGCCCGATGATGCCCATGCCCACCGGTTTGCCGTGCTCGAGCTCGAGCTGCTTGAAGATGAGGGAGCAGGTCGAGCCCATCTCCTGACCGTGCAGCGTCGATCCCTTCTCGATGTATCCCACCACGCACACCGCGTCCAGGGCATCGTCCTCGAGCATGCGCTCCACCACCAGCGGCGCCTCGTACGTGCCCGGGACCCACACCACCTGGTCCACCCTCCCGCCCATGGCCTCCGCGCTCACCCTCGCGTCCTCCAGCATCCTGTCCATGAGCACGTTGTGGAACTCGCCGATGACCACGCCCAGGCGAACGGGATCCGAGGACCCGTCGCCCACGTGGAACACGGACGCATCCTTCCACTTGCCCGCCTCACCCGGGGTCTGATGCGCAAACACCACCGCGTCGTCGGTCTCCTGGACGCTGCCCGGGGAGTGGAAGGTGTACTCCTGTTCGAGCTTGGCGCGTTCATCCGCGGCGGCGGCGACGGTGCGACCCTGGCGCGATTGCTTGGCGTGGCGTCTGGTCTGCTGGGATCGAGGACGGGGCACCGTTTCGGAACCGGTCAGTCGGGGACGATGCGATTCGACGACGACAATCGGACAATCGGGTGGTCGGATAGATGAGGGAAGACGGGACCGGGGGGGAGCTCACCGCGACGCGGGCGGGCGCGCCGAGGATGACGCGGCCGGTGTGAAGCATGGCGGAGGCTGACATGTCTCTCTTTGAGTTTCGCGAGCGTGGAGCGCCGCGACGTGTGTCGGAAGCCACCGAGGGGAATCCCTAACCATCGACTAGACTCCGAGATCTCTCCAATCTGCCAATCGGCCGGTGCCGATCTCGCTCTCCTGTCGACGAGGAAAAGACGACCCATAAGCCGCGACACCGGCGTATGTTTTGGGGTACATAAACGTCTTGGGCCCATAGCCAATCATCGACTGTACTTGAACAGGATTCATTTCTACAGTAGATACACCCTAATCAGTATTCTCCAAATACTGACAAGCTTCTCATGTCGGAAGAAGAGTTATGACTCCGTAGTCTGAGCCGGAAGTCTGCATCGCTCCCACGGTTGAAAGACCAGGGACTGTGCTTGATGATGGCCCCCTAACATCATTCCAGTTGGGGCGGACGGCTATGGAGCGTTCGGACGGCTGAAGTTTTTTGCCAATTCGCAATTGCGATTCGGCTGAGTGGCAATGAAAATGGTGACTCATCCTCACCAGGGGAAAGCAAAAGCAACAATAAAGTAAAGTAGGGTAAATTGCATCGCCAATCGTCGGAAGGAGTCAGGGTTTACAAACCGTGAAACCGTGTCCCCTCCCGAAACCGCGAAAAAGCTTTATCCGCAATTCTGCTTTTTTGGCGGCTTCACTGCGCGCGCGCGTCACGTGCGGGTGTAAAGATTGCTCGTGTACCGCGGCGGATTGTGCGGCACTCGAATAGGATCCATCTGCGCGCATCGCAACTCGCGTCACCTCAAGGGAACGCCACCGCGTCCGCGTAATCCCCCTGCGTAAAAACCGGGGAGATCACAGCGTAACATCATGTTGGCGCAATGTCAAACCGTTCGGCTCGTCGCCCCCGCGGCGCTCGCGCGGCCGCGCGCGACCATCGGAAGCCGGAAGGTCGCCCTCGGTCAGCACCGCGTCCAGGTGAGTCCCACCCCCACGCGCGTCGCGAACCCCGCGCGATCAAAACCTGGCGCCGATCCCCCCCGCGCCAACAAAAAATCCGCCTGTTCGAGGCCCCCCGCCAATTCTCACGAGTCCCTCCCCCCCCCGACCCCCGCGTTCGCAGGCTAAGAGCGTCAAGAGCAGGGTCGTCGTGTCCTCGCGTCGCTCGATCGTCACGCACGCCGTGCAGCCGCCCGACCAGGACATGTCCGAGGCTGAGGCGCTCTCGCAGCAGCAACCCCCCACGCCCATGCCCGAGGCTGCAGCCCCACCCGAGGCTGCCCCCGCGGCGCCCGCCGAGGCTGCTGCTCCCGCGGCGCCCGCCGAGCCCGCGGCGCCCGCCGAGCCCGCGGCACCCACCGCCCCGCCTCTCACGCAGAAGGCCTACCCCGGTCTGTTCGACATGCCCACCGCGGGCACGGCGCAGCCCATGGGCGCGACGCTCTCCGCGGATGGCGTCAATTTCGCGGTGTACGCGGCTCCCGAGTGCCTCGGCGTTCACCTGTGCATCTGGAAGCCCGAGGACCTCAAGGCTGGCAAGGATCCCACCGTGGAGATCCCGCTGGACCCGACCACCAACCGCACCGGTAACACCTGGCACATCCACCTGCCCAAGGCGAGTGACCAGATGCTGTACGGGTACCGCGTCAACGGCCAGAAGGACCAGCACAAGGGCCACCACTTCGACTGGGACAACGTCCTCCTCGATCCGTACGCCAAGGCGGTCCTCTCCGGCGACCGCAAGAAGTACGGCGAGCAGTCCACGGCGTGCGCGGTCGGAGAGGAGTGCTGGCCGCAGTACGCCGGCGCGGTTCCCTCCAGGACGGATAACTTTGACTGGGAGGGGGTGACCAGCCCAAACTACACCTTGTCGGAGCTCTGCATCTACGAGTCACACGTCCGCGGCCTCACCGCGCAGGAGGGTGGCGGGACCTACGACGATATCATCCCCAAGCTCCCCTACTTCAAGCGCATGGGTTTCAACGCCCTCGAGCTCCTCCCCATGCACGAGTTCAACGAGCTCGAGTACTCCACAGCAACGAACCCGGTGACGGGCGAGATGCGGTACAACTTCTGGGGGTACTCCACCGTCAACTTCTTCTCCCCTAAGCAGCTGTACGCCAAGTCCGCGGGGGACGACTGCGGCAGGGCGGCGAACAAGGAGTTCAAGACCCTGGTCAAGGAGTGCCACAGGAACGGCATCGAGGTCATCCTCGACGTGGTGTTCAACCACACCGCCGAGGGTAACGAGCGCGGCCTCTCGCTCTCGTTCCGCGGCCTCGACAACCGCACTTACTACATGGTCGCTCCTCAAGGCGAGTTTTACAACTACTCCGGCTGCGGCAACACGTTCAACTGCAACCACCCCGTGGTGAGGGAGTTCATCGTGGACTGCCTCAAGTACTGGGTCACCGAGTACCACATCGACGGGTTCAGGTTCGACCTCGCCTCGATCATGACCCGCGCGCCTTCCAACTGGCAGGCGCCCAACGACGAGGGTCATCCCGGTACCGGCATGGACAACAACGAGATCGGCGTCGGCGAGGCTCTCGACGATCCCCCCCTGGTCTCCGCCATCTCCAACGATCCCATCCTCGGCAAGGTTAAGCTCATCGCCGAGGCTTGGGACGCCGGCGGCCTGTACCAGGTTGGCAGCTTTCCCCACTACGGCAAGTGGGCGGAGTGGAACGGACGGTTCAGGGACGACACCCGCAACTTCATCCGCGGTTTCGACGGCTACGCGGGCATCTTCGCCGAGTGCATCTGCGGCTCACCCACCCTCTACTCGCAGGGTGGCCGCAAGCCGCACCACTCCATCAACTTCATCACCTGCCACGACGGTTTCACCCTCCGTGACCTGGTGTCGTACAACGACAAGCACAACGACGCGAACGGCGAGAACAACCAGGACGGCGACGAGAACAACCAGAGCTGGAACTGTGGCCTCGGCCCCAACGAGGACGGCATCAACGCCACCCCCGTCGCCAAGATGCTCCGAGACCGCCAGATGCGCAACTTTTTCACAGCGCTCTTCGTCTCTCAGGGCATCCCGATGATTCACATGGGCGACGAGTACGGTCACACCAAGGGGGGTAACAACAACACGTACTGTCACGATAACGACATGAACTGGATGGACTGGAACATCGCGAAGGACCCGGTCAAGAACGCCGGCCTGAGCCGCTTCATGCGCCTCATGCGCGCGTTCAAGGCTAGGCAGCCCGCGCTTCGCCTGAGCGAGTTCCCCAACGAAAACAACATCCAGTGGCACGGACACCACCCCAACGAGCCCATGTGGGACGAGGAGAGCCGCTTCGTGGCGTTCACCGTCAAGAGCCATGAGGCTGGCGCCGAGAACTCTGAGACTATTTACTGCGCCTTCAACGCGCACCACCTCCCGGCTAAGGTTGTGCTCCCCGATCCCCCCGATGGATGCGCGTGGAGGATGGTGGCCGACTCGGCCCTTCAGCCCCCGTACGATTTCCTCGACGCCGACGACATCCCCGCGCAGTCCAAGGCGGCGGCGGAGGCTATGATCAGGCCCTCCCTCGCCTCGAATGTCTACACCGTCATGGACCGCGGTTCCGTGGTGCTCCGAGCGGAGAGGGTGGCGCCGCTGCCCCCGCCCCCGGTGCCGGAGGTTCCCGCCGCTGCCGCCGCACCCGCGGCCGCGGCGCCGGCGGAGGCGCCCCCCGCCGAGGCTGCTCCTCCCCCGCCGGAGGCGCCGCCCCCCCCGCAGTGAGGGAATGTACATACTTTAGGAGTCATGATTCTTGAGAGGTGCATCTGAGTTTGCTTGACGATGTTTATACTTTTAATAACTAACGCCAGACGCCGGCGACGGTAAAGAAATCTACGTTTCGCGCGCACCCAGCTTCGCCACAACCTCGCTCGCCACCGCCCTGCCGATCGCGTCCGCGGGCCCCGCCGCCTTCCCCTGGCACCCCGTCACCGCCAGGACCGCCCCGCCCGCACCCAGCGCCTCGACTTGCAACTCGCCGTCGTCGCTGCACGTGGTCACGCACGGCTTGGACTGGACGCTGAGGAAGTTGGTGTCCGGCATGAGCGCGACGAGTACGTCGTGGAGCCTGTCCGCCACCGACTCGTCACCGTCCGACCTCATCCACTCGTGAAGGTCGGCCACGGCGTGTGTTTCCACTCTGTTTCGGTTGAAAAAGTCATTCGCGCCGCCGCCGATCTTCACGTACCACCCGGGGTCCAAACCCAGCACTCCGTCGGGGTACCAGATCGGCGGTAAGACGTACACGCTCATCGCCTCGTTCCTCGACTGCGACGAACTCCCGGCGGGGGCGTCGGCGTCACCCGGCGGGGGCGCGAACTGGTACTTGACCGTGGGCATCGCCCCCAGCGCCCCCTTCGCCGTCGCCTCCGTCACCTCCGCGAGAAGCACCGTCCGCCTCGACGCGCGCACCGACCCGAGCCCCGACGACGCGTCAGGGCTCGCGCCCGTCACCTCGCCGCGGTCCACGAGATCCCCGGGCGCGCCCACGGTGGCCAGACCGGACGTCGCCGCCAGCCAGGTGGTGTACGCTCCTCCAGCCAACACGGCGACGGATGAGACAAACTCACTTCCATCCTCCGCGGTGACGCGCACGTGGCGTGTTGATTCGTCCACGTCCACGTCCACGTCCACGCGCGTCGCCGTGGCGGTCACGACGTCGCACATGGACCCCGACGACGCCATCAGGGTGTTCTGCGCGCGGATCATGGCGCCCGGGTCGACGTACCCGCCGACGTCGTCGCACACCGCCACGTGGGTGTCCGGCACCGAGAGACACGGGAACCGCGCGGCGACCTCGTGGCCGGAGCTGAGGGACACGTGCGGTACGCCGTTCTGCGCGAGGAGCTGAGCGGGTCGCTCGACGAACGATTCGGTGCCGCACGCGAGGCTGCCGCAGCGCGTGAAGAACTCGACGCCCGATCGTGTCTCCATGTCGTGAAAGGCTTCGATGGACTCCACGTTCCACGCCGTCCATCGCTGCCGCCCCTCCGCGTCCAACGGCCTGACGATCCTACCCATGTCGTCCGATGCGGACGTCAGCCGTTTCCCGCCGTCGACCACGAGGACGCTGTGTCCACCCTCGGCGACGTGCCTGGCCACCGCGCTGCCGATCGGCCCGTTTCCGACCACGATGACGTCCTTCTGGACGGAGCTTCCCTGCGATTGCGACATGGCCGCGTCGGTCGTCACGGAGACACGGTCGCGCGGGTGAAGGCGAGTGCGCGTGGATAGCCGGGCGATTTGACCGACCGCGAGTGAACGATGGATCGGACCCGCCATGGCCAGTGCGTGCCGGAATGGAGAAACGAAGATCTGATGCCTCTAGTGGGGGTTCACATGGGGTGCGTCGGAAGAATGGGGAGGGTCTGTGGCGGTCGGCGTTCTTCTTCGCGACCGTCGTGATCGTCGTCGTTCGCTACGGGGGACAGGGCGAGAGGCGGGGAAACGCCGATCGCGGGGGCGGGCATCATAAAGTCACATCTCCGGTTGTATTACGGAAACGTCCAAGCTAGAACAAAGTATTCACCCCGACACCGCACCGCCGCGTAAAGACATTTACACGGTGGTCTCAGCCTTGGTCTTCTTCTTCGACATCTTCTTGGTGTAGAACTCGAGCTCCTTGCCCTCGAGGATGTACCCGTCGCACCTGCCGCACTGGCCAGGGCGGGAGGTGACGAGCGCGTACACGCGGCCGGTGGTGAACTGCGAGTCGATGTTCTCGGCGACTTCGTGATCCTTGTTGCGCTTGGCGAGCTTCTTGGTGAGGCCGTTGCTGCGCTTCTCGTCGATGTCCTCGCCCTCAACCTTGGCACCGTCCCTCACCTTGATGCCGATCTTCTTGCCGTAGTGCTGCTGGTACCAGGAGCGGAACTCGGCGGCGTCGATGGCAACCACGGCACCCTTCACCAGAGTCTTGGTGCGCACGAGCTCGTTGTTGGACGAGTTGTAGCACACGTCGAGGATGCGGGCCTTCCTGGTGACGTTCTCGGAGCCCCAGGAGAAGTTACCGTGGTCCAGGCGGAGCGCGCGGAACTTCTTGTTGCCGCCGCGGCAGCGCACCGTGCGCACATCCGCGTGGGAGGAGAGCTTGGTGTTGGCGGGCTGACGGCCGAGCTCGTACCTGGGAAGGGAAAGATTGGGCGGGACGATTCGGTCAGTTCCGATGGGATGAAGGGAATACGCGGTGCTCCAGTGGTCGTGTGGGGAGGAACGGTCGCGGTCTCGCGGGTCGGCGCGCGAGATCCCGCGCCTCGTCGCCCGTTCCTCATCGGCTTTTTCCCCGAACCCTAAAAACTAAAATAAACCTCCGCGGGAGGGTGGGGAGGTCCGGAAACCGGTCCCCATCGCCCCGTGCCGACGCGGATTCGTTCGGGGGATGTACTCACTTGCGCTTCTTGCGCCAGGGCTTCTGCTTGCCACCGGTGAGACGGCGCTTGTGGAGAGAGTCGCGAGAGATACCTGAGGGACGAGAGGGAGATGGGGATGGAATTTAGCGTCTCGCAAGGGAAGGGTTTGCGGCAGGCGTGATCCCGTCGGAGGGTCCGGGAAAAGACCGCGGCGCGACGCGCGCGATCGAAGCGGGGTGCGCGGGATGATGCGAAGAGGTCGTGCACGGTGGTGGACTCACCCATGGTGTCTCCCTTGTCCCCTTTGCGTACGTGACGCTCGTTGAAAAGGGTTGAAGGGCTCGTCCGCGCTCGTTGTCGTCGAGACCAAAAAGTCAGGACTCGCGACAAAGCCCTATTCTATCTCCTCCAAATAATGTTACTCTACCAATCCATACGAAACCGATAGTTTCCGTCAAACACGAGTATTCTTGCGGACATTTCAACAGGTAATCAGTTATAGGATGTGGCCATTATTACATGTTAGCTAGTAAAGCGGGTTGGTTTCATTTTTGTGTGGAATCACGAAGAATCGCCCCCGAAGAAGGCCCACGTGTTCCCCACTTCCGTGGGCGCGAGCGAGGGGCGGTGCCGCGGCTGTGTGGATCGGACGCGAACGATGAAGGCGGAAAAGATCTTCAAGCTCGCGAAGGGTTTCAGGGGGCGGGCCAAGAACACCATTCGGATCGCGAGGAACCGGGTGGAGAAGGCGCTGCAGTACTCGTACAGGGATCGCAAGGCGAAGAAGAGGGACTTTCGCGGGCTGTGGATCCAGCAGATCAACGCGGGCGTCAGGGAGCACGGCATCGGATACGGCGAGTTCATCAGCGGGCTGAAGGACGAGAACATCCAGCTCAACCGGAAGATGCTCGCCGAGATAGCGCAGACCGAGCCTTACTCGTTCAAGGCGTTGGTGGACACCGTGAAGCGGATGCGCGGGTACCCCGTGGACCCTCCAAAGGCGTGAGGCGGATCCGGTGCGTGCGTGCGTGTGAAGCCTCGGGGGGAGAATGTGCCGGCGTCGGGCGCGAGTGAGGGACGGGGCCGGGGCTACCCTCGCCGCGCGATGTCACCGTAGTAGACCCGTGACTTATAGCTTTGACCTAGAACAGAGACAGTTGTGTGGCGACCGAAGGGGTTGTAGTCGAGTCCGCGCCTCCGTCGTTCGTCGTGTTCTTTTTACGTAGTATTCACACGGTATGCACACACCGAGAGCTAATAAACAATCCGCCGCATCCTCGCCGCTCGTCCCTCACGCACGAGCCTTGTGTTTCTCCCTTCGACCGGACAGACCCAACCGCCGTTAGTTATCATCCGAGAAGCAGGAACCGAAGGCGTAGTACTTGTTGATGGCGAGGGTCAGGTCCTTGATCATCTGCTTGAGCGCCGGGTTAGCGGTCTCGTTGATGGGCACCGGCCTGCGGATCACGAAGTACCTGCCCTTGACGAACTCCTCCTTGCCGCTGCGGTTGGACTTGACGAGCTCACCCTCCGGCGAAGGCATGAGGGTGTCGAACGACTGGACCTGCTCGGTGTCCATCTCGCAGTACAGCTCGCAGATTAAAACCTCCTCGCCGTCTGTTGTAAAGGGGAGACGAAGATGCGCTCAGTCAGGGATTGGTACGGGTCGGGAAGACGGGAAACCTCGCCGCGACGAGGGAAACTGAAAAAATCCGAGGCTGCGCGGCTCATGGTTGTGTTAAGCGAACAAATATTCCCCAAGTTGCCCGAAAGTTCATTCGGGAGGGAGTCGGTAAGAGAGTTAATGGCATTCATCGCCGACGTCGTCAACCTCGGATGTCGGGCAAGGAGGGCGGTTGACTCGTAGTCGCTCGGTTGACTCACCCTTGAGGCCGTACATGTTCACGCACATCCCGTTGGTCAGGTCGTCCTCGCCGTCGACGAGGTCGATCTCCATGCGCTTGCCGTAAGAGGCGAGACCGTTGTCGCCGAAGCTGATGACCATGTATCGGTACATCTGCTTGAGAAAGTCGTGCCTGCGGAGGTTGAAGGTTGGGGGAAATCGGCGAAGGTTAATGATGACGAAGGCTCTCGAATCGTCGGTGGGTGCGGCCGGGGAAACGCGCGCGGGCGGTCGCGATCGCGGACGACGGGACGTTTCCACGTTCCCGTCGCCCGTGTATGTCCCGGATACGTCGTCGGGGCGCTCACCTGGGAATCTTAGCGGGGATCTCAGCCTTGCACAGCTCCTGGTACTTCCCACACGCGGTGAGGCCGGCAATCTGCTTCTCGCCAGTCTCGGCGCGGACCGCCACGACACCGCGGACGGGCCTGGCGGCGCGGCGGGCGCCGACCCTGCCCACGGGCGCCGCGCGGACGAAGTTCGGGGCGGAAAGAGCGGCCGAGGCCATCTCTGCGTTGCTTTTGGTGAAGGCACTGGGTGCAAGCCCGGTGGCAACTGGGCGGGGGGGAGGACGCCGCCGGTACTTTTCTCTCGTCAGGATAACCCGATTGGAACTTTTTGGTTGGTGACCTCGGATCGTCGTTTTCTTGAGTTAATTTGAATGGTAAATCCTTGAGTCAATTTGGTTCAACGCGGTCCACAGGGTGCGCCTGGGGGGCACTTGCTCCGAGCGCGCGATCGAGGCTTCGAGACGAGCCCAGGTCCACTTCGATAGCGCGGACGATACCTTCGGGTCCCGTTTAGGCGCGATGGAGAAGTTCAGCTCGGTGAGGTCGCGCCTGCCCCCCGGCATGGCGCGCTTCGTCGCCGCGCGCGGCGGCAGGAACCTGACGGAGTCGCAGTACAGGATGAGCGTGCTGGTCATCACGTTCCTGTCCTACATGATGTACCACGCCAGCCGCAAGCCCCCGTCCATCGTCAAGTCGGTGCTGAACCCCACGGAGGAGCAGAGGGCGCTCGGCGAGCGGGGATGGGCGCCCTTCAACGGCCCCGACGGCAAGATGCTGCTGGGCCAGACGGACGTCGCGTTCCTCGCCTCGTACAGCATAGGCATGTTCTTCTCAGGGCACATCGGCGACAGCATGGACCTCCGGGTATTTCTGACGTACGGCATGATCGGGAGCGGGGTGTTCGTGTGCCTGTTCGGCATGGCTAGGGCGTGGGAGAGGCACGACATGTTCTACTTCATCTTCGTGCAGGTGTGCGCGGGTCTCTTCCAGAGCACGGGGTGGCCCTCGGTGGTGTCCATCATGGGCAACTGGTTCGGCAAGAGCAAGAGGGGGCTCATCATGGGAGTGTGGAACGCGCACACCTCCGTGGGGAACATCCTGGGTTCGCTCATCGCGTCCAGGATGCTCAGGTACGGCGACTGGGGCGCGGCGTTCACCGTCAACGGCCTCCTCACCATCGCGGTCGGTTTGCTAGTGCACGGCTGGCTCGTGGTGTCGCCGGAGGACGCCGGCTACCAATCCCCGGCGGGTACCGCGGGTGACGCGTCCAAGGGCGAGGGGGGGCTCATGACGGCCGACGGCGACGTCCCCAAGCCCACGATCGAGGGCGCGCAGCAGAGGCGTAAACCCCAGGCGGCGGGGTTCGCGGCGGCGCTCAAGATCCCCGGCGTCATAACCTTCTCGCTGTGCCTCTTCTTCACCAAGCTGGTGGCGTACACGTTCCTGTACTGGCTCCCGTTCTACATCGAGCGCACGGAGATTGGCGGGGAGTATCTCACCGCCGCCAAGGCTGGCGAGCTGTCCACGCTCTTCGACATCGGCGGCGTGGCGGGCGGCATCATCGCCGGGTACGTGTCGGACAGGTTCAACGCCCGGTCCCTCACATCCGCCGGCTTCGTCTACCTCTCCATCCCGGTGCTGTACATGTACAGGGAGTACGGCAGCATGAACATGACCGCGAACGTGCTTCTGATGATGCTGGCGGGTGCGCTGGTGAACGGGCCGTACGCGCTGATCACCACGGCAGTGAGCGCGGACCTCGGGACGCACGAGAGTTTAAAAGGGAACGCTCGGGCGCTCGCCACGGTGACGGCTATCATCGACGGCACGGGGAGCATCGGGGCGGCGATCGGGCCGTTCCTGGTGGGGTACATTAGCTCGCACTCCAACGACTGGAACCACGTGTTCTACATGCTCTACGCCGCGGATCTCATCGCGGGCTTGCTGCTCATGAAGCTGGTGCTGAAGGAGATTCGGCAGATGCCCATCAACTAGGTCGCGGTGGGAGTTTGATATCCATTCTTTATGTTGACACGTCTTTTCGTTCTTCGATCATTCTTTCGTTCTCTCTTCTCGTATCGCCGCACCGCACCGCATCATGTCCCATCCGTCGACATCAACGCACGAATCCCTCCAGCGACGCCACCAGCTTCGCCGTGGTCGACCGCCATCGCTCCACCACCGCGGCGGCGGCGTCGCTCGTCTCTTTCGCCACGGAACCCAAGCCCGCGATGGTGACGAGTGCCCGCACGATCCCGGTCTCCTCGAGCGTCTCCATGTTGACGCCGCCGTCGATCTTCATCCACACGCACCTCAGCTCCGATACGATCTCGGCCGCGTCCCGGGCGGTCAGCGTCCTCCGCCCCGCCTCCGCCCGGATACCCTCGTCCACCCGCCGGACCATCTCCGCCAGCCTCGCCGACGCGAGCTCGCCGGCGCTGCCGGTGGCCCACCTCCACATCTTCGGCCCTAACGTGTGCTCCACATCGCGCCACGTGGTATCGGCCGTATCCACCGCGTCCGTCCTCGCCAAGATGGATCGAATGTCGGCGTCCGAACGTCTGGCGTCGGCGGCGTTTGTGCAAAAGGCGGGCGGCGCCGTTCCGCTCGCGTGGACGACGGCTCGGCAGAACGCGGCCGCATCCCGCGCGTTGCGTAGGTGCCCGGGTTGTGGCGGTGACGTGAACGGCCTGCCGACGCGGTCCATTCCTTGAGTGACGAGTTCGTCGCACGTCTCGTACGCGTATTTACCGTCGAGCGTATCGGTCCCGACCACGGCGTCGAGTTCGGACCGGTCCTCGGCGACGAGGCGAAACGTTCGGCGCCTCACGCCGGCGTCGTCGACGGATCTGACCTCGCGGAAGGTGACGTACCTGCACCAGCGACCGTCGCCGAGGAAACGAAGCAGTCTGGGTACCGCGGACGGGTGGAAGGGCTCGGGGAGGTTCTCGCCCTCGAAGGGTTCGGCGGCGGGAGCTGGAAGGTTGGCTTTGAGGCTCCGTCTCCTCGCCGCCTGGGGGTTCACCTCCTTCGCGCCGTCATCTTCCGTCGCGCCGTCGTCGCCCGATCCGCTCTCGCGCGGGCCGAAGCACGGGGGCGCCACGCGAGCCGCGACGGGAAGTCTCGCGGCTGCGGCGGGGAGGGAAGTCTTCCTTTTCTTCTTTCTTGGAGGTTCCGAGGGGACGTCGTCGACCCGCCGCAGTCGACCCGCGCTCCACCGTAGACCGCATGCGTTGCAGAGCAGCGCCCGCGAGCCGACCTCGTCGATGGTCCAGCCCCGCCGCCACGGTATCTTGTCACCGCCGCATGATGCGCACGCTTGCCTCATGGTTTTGTGGCGCGTCGTGGCTTTCCCGGCTCGAGTAGTAGACAAGACTTTTCACCCGTGGTTTATTCCTCTCCGAGGTGACAGGAGGTTGGCGCGCAAACAGAACGACCGGACTCGATGACTTAACACAATACGAATTACAAATATCACCTCCACCCGCGATCTAGTAGAATTGGCTGTACGTGGACTGGCGGAACCAGTTGTAGTCCGGCAGGAACTGAACGGGTCCGATGGCTGCGATGGCGGGGCACTCGTCTCGTATGTACCTAAAGGCGACGTCTTTCACAGTATCAACTGACACCGCGTCGATGCGGGCGAAGAGTTCCGCCCGCGGGATGCGCCTGCCGTAGGTGATGAGCTGCCGGCCGATCTCCTCCGCGGTGGCGGACGTGGAGGACTCCGAGTGGAGCATGAGGGAGGACTTCAGCGCCTGCTTGGCGCGGACGACGTCTTCCGGTTTGGGATCGTAGATTAAGTCGCGGAGCGCCGCCATGACGCAAAAGGCGGCGTCGTCGAGCTGGTCCTTGGCGTCGCTGCTGACGTGGATGCCGAAGAGGCCGGCGTCGGCGTAGTTGGTGTTGAAGGCCATGAAGCTGTTGGCGAGCTCGTTGGCGTGCAGGGACTGCGCCAGGGGCGAAGCCGCGTTCGCCGCGCCGGGGGCCGATTTATCCCACGCGCCGAGCATAGCCTGCATCACCATGAGGGGCACCGCGTCCGGGCTCTTCCACGAGGCACCCTTGAACGCGACGCAGAAGCTCACGGTGGGCATGTCGTCGTCGCGGATCCGGACGTCGGATCCCGTGAAGTGCGCGGGGTCCGCCGTGATGAGCTCCTCGACGGACGCGCCCGCGGTGCTCAGCCCGCCGAACGCGTTGGTGGCGAGCTTGACGAGTTCGTCGTGGTCCACCGCTCCGGACCCGACAAGCACCATGCGCGGTGCGGTGTAGTGGGTGCCGATGTACGCCGATAGGTTCTCCCGTGTGATGGTCCGGACGTTCTCGGCGGAACCCAAGATGGTTCGGCCCAGGCCCGTCTGTTGGAAAGCGGTGGCGTGGAGGTGGTCAAACAGAACCTCCTCAACCTCTTTTTCAACCTCCTCCATCTCGCGCAAGATCACGCCTCGCTCGCGCTCCACGTGCGCGGGCTCGAGCGAGGAGTTCTGGAGGATGTCGCTCAGGACGTCCACAGCCTTGGGCACGTCCTGCTTGAACACCTTGGCGTAGTAGGTGGTCTGCTCCCGCGACGTGTACGCGTTGAGGTGAGCACCCATGTTCTCAATCTCCTCCTCCAGCCCCGCGGTGGTCCTCGTCTTGGTTCCCTTGAAAGCCATGTGCTCGAGGAAGTGCGCGGTGCCGTTGTTGGCGGCGGTCTCGTACCTGCTGCCGGCGTCGATCCACACGCCCACCGTGGCGGTCTGGGCGTGCGGGGTCGCCTCGGTGGCGACGCGCATGCCGTTGGGCAGGGTGGTGACCTGCGCGGGAGGGAAGAAATCGTTGGGCGGGTGTTTGATCAGCCGGACGCTCGTTGGATTGTTTTCTAGGGTAACCGTGATCGCGCGGGTGGGCGGCGTGGGGCGAACGCGCGGCATGTTTTCACCCCCGATCGGGTGTCAAACGCCGGTGTGGTCATAACTGAAAGTCACAAAGTCTGTCACTGTGTCTAAAACGCACCTTGGTCTCCGGCGCCGCGAGGATCCCGGCGTGCACGAACTGCTGCGGCTCGGGGGTGGTCCACTTCAGGAAGGAATCATCATCGGCGTGCACCGCGAGGGGGTTCGCCGCGAAGGGTCGCGCGAAGGACTGCACCGCCCCGCGGTTGACGACCGCGCGACGGGCGATCTTCTCGCCGAGCCTCAGGAGCGTGGCCATTTGTGGGCGCGCGGTGTGTCTCCAGAGTGGCGGGCCGGCCGGGCGGTTCGAGGGTCCAGGAGAGTCCAAAAAAATCTTCCGACCAGCCGATTTGGACTGAAGCGATTTTCTTCACCACAGCTGTGTTTGCCAGTCGGAGCAAATAATTAATTAGGTTGCTTGGCACCCGGTGTACGCGTTTTCAGTATCGAAGGTATGATATAAACTGCATTACGCGTCTAGAACGTTGCCGGCGCCGCTCCCGGCCCTGTCGCGTCTGCCCCACGGCAGGTTCGAGGTATCGATGCCCGCCTCCTGCACGCCCGGGATCTTATGCAGCGCGTCCCTCGCCTCGACCCTGTCGTCGAACCAGTGCTTCTTAGTGCCCACCACGATGTAATCCTCGTGGCCTTTCCCGCAGATGAGAACCGCGTCGTCCTCACCCGCCATCGCGATCGCTGCGCGAATGGCGTAGAACCTGTCCACGATGACGTACCGCCGGCACATGTTCTGCAACTTCATCGTCTCGTGCCTGGCGTTGGGGTGGATCAGGTACATATCCTTGAGAAAAGGAAAGAGCGCCTCCTCCTTGATCGCCTCCAGTTCGTAGATGCGATCGCGGAACCCGGCGACTATGTCGTCCAGGATCTTGTACGGGTCCTCCGTCCGCGGGTTGTCGTTGGTGACAAAGACGATGTCGGAGTACGTGTCCGCCACCGCGCCCATCTCGGACCGCTTCGACGCGTCCCGATCGCCGCCGCAGC
>Ga0209631_10003113_pt1 | contig 19399 bp, 23 predicted proteins | sample COG_08_FD_184752 | JGI IMG/M metagenome (GOLD analysis project Ga0209631, IMG submission 184752) | Pelagic Microbial community sample from North Sea - COGITO 998_met_08 (SPAdes) (version 2) | ecosystem: Environmental > Aquatic > Marine > Neritic zone/Coastal water | place: Helgoland, sampling...
TGACCACTACGCGCTGGACTGGTTCTCCGCATAGGAAGCCCAGTGATACACGAGTTTCACGACCACCAGATATCCCCAGGCACGCCCCAGTGCTTCGGGCTGTTGTCCAAGCTGGTTGGGCTCGAAACCAGGTTCGCGCCCACCGAGGAGAAGTAGGCGAGAAATCAAACGGTGTGTTGTATGGCTGAGTCGACGCGGTGGCCGTCGTGGCCGTCGTGGTCGTCTCGCACTATCTTGCGCTCGGTGAACTACGAGAAGTGTTGCTCATTCTCACCAGTGCCGTTCTACAAACCATGTTGTCACTCATGGCAGACTGAACCATCGACGCACTGATCACCACCCAGGTGATCGCTATGTCTATTCTGCTTGTCGCCGTCTTCGCAAGCCATCTCGTGCGTGTCGTTCGCCCGCATGACACACGAGTCCAGGGAGCCACCATATGACCAGCGATCTTCCTGCGTACCGCGAGTGGGCTGAGAACCCGACCAGCGAACCGGTCGCCTACTCAGTCATCATTCCTGCGTACAACGAGGCAATACGCATCTTGCCCACGGTTGTGGCCATCGCTGTGCACATAAGCTCACTTGGCAAGTCGTGGGAACTCATTGTGGCCGACGATGGGTCCACCGATAACACCGTCGAACTCCTCGACGGCCTCAACCTGGCCAATCTCCATGTCCTGCGAGCCAAAACAAACGGAGGCAAAGGCAGCGCTGTCCGCCGGGGTGTGCTCGCCGCTCGAGGTGAAGTGATCCTGTTCGCCGATGCTGATCAATCGACATCCATTGAACACTTCGGTGACCTGCTGGTCGAGATCGACCGCGGAAACGATGTCGCGATTGGATCGCGCTCTGTCGAAGGCGCCACGGTGGCAAACAAGTCACTCGTCCGCAAGGTTTTGAGCTCGGGTCTCAACTTGATGGTTCGATTCGGGTTTGGCGTGCCTTTCGCCGATACCCAATGCGGCTTCAAGATGTTCACACGCGATGCTGCCGAGCAGCTTTTCCGCCACCAACTGATCAACGAGTTCTCATTCGACCTCGAAATCTTGTATCTGGCCAAGAAGTTCGAACTGAAGGTTGCCGAGGTCCCCGTCGAATGGATCGACGCTCCAGGCTCTACTGTCGATCCGACCAAGGTGGCGATTGGATTCGTCCGAGACATGGCGCAAATCAAATGGTTTGATGTGCGAGGGCGTTATTCCACCATCAATCATCCGCCGTCCGAAGACGAGTCGATTGCTGACCCGGCACCAGAAACACCACAGGCATGGCCGTAATGGGCATCACCACGACCTCCGCCCACAACACGCTTGATCCCTAGATCCCCCTATCCCCGCCACGAACCGACGAGCTCGACTGGACAAGTGCGCCGGATGCCCTGAATGAGCCGGAGCACCGTGTGCCCGACGGCTCTATTCGTCGAGATTGCCTCCGCCAGGAGCCCACAATGTGGCCTTGGTATCGGCTTCGTAACGTTCGGCGAGCACCTCGACTGGGGCATCGATCGCGGCATGATCACGAAGCATCTCGACACCTGACGGCAGTGCCTCGGCTTCGAGCCAGCTTTCTGGTTCCCACAGGCTGGCCCGACGAAATGCTTTGGCGCAATGCATGTAAGCCTCGTCGACAGTCACCGCAACAACGACCTTGGCGGGTTTGTCGCCAAGCGAGAAAGACTCACACAAGTCGCTATCGGTCAACAACGCAGCAGTGCCATTGATCCGCAGCGTTTCGTTCAAGCCTGGAATCATGAAAAGCATGGCCACGCTCGGATTCGCCACCAGATTCTCGAATGAGTCCAACCGGTTGTTGCCCGACGAGTCCGCCCACGCCACTCGGCCGCCATCGATCTCTCGGGCGAAGCCTGGTTCGCCACCCTTGGGAGAACCGTCGACCGTGCCGTTGGCGTCGGCCGTCGAGAGCACCATGAACGGTGACTTCGCCAGAAAGTCGCGACAGTGATGATCCAGCTCGTGGATGACCTTGTCGACGGCACCACCACGGGCCTCTCGGTAGATCATGCGAAGGTCGTCTCGAGAAGTCAGCACCATGACGCCATCGTAGGATCCCGAATCTCCAAGCGCCAGACCGCATAGACGCGGCAGGCCCGGACGGCTGGAAATCAAGCGCTCGCTGGGGTAGACAAGACTGCATGGCGAGCAGGGCAGAAACGGCGGAAACGGTCGAAGATTATCTGAGTGGACTTCCCGACGATCGCCGGGTCGCAATCGCCGAAGTGCGCGACACCATCGTGGCCAACCTTCCCGACGGAATTGTCGAAACAATGGCGTGGGGCATGATCGCGTACCAGGTCCCGCTCGAGGTCTTTCCCGACACCTACAACAAGAAGCCACTTCTCTATGCCGCGTTGGCATCGCAGAAGAACTACATGGCCGTGTATCTGCATTCGATCTATATGAACGAAGGCCAGGCCGAATGGTTTAAGGATGCGTATATCGAGACCGGCAAGAGGCTCGATATGGGCAAGTCGTGTGTCCGCTTCAAGACGATCGACCAGCTGCCCGTGGACCTCATCGGCCAAGCGATAGCCAAGGTCACCCTCGACGAATTCCTCGGCTACTACCGCGCCGTCAAGGGCTAACTCATCACCACAAACGAAAAGTTATGTTCCCCTGGGGACGTAACTTTTCGAGTCGCATCATTTTGCGCGGTCGACCAGCCACCGGAAGAGTGGATCGGTTGCAGCGGTTGCCAACATCTCCGGGTGCCACTGCACCGCAACAAGAGGCAGGTCGATGTGCTCGACACCCTCGATGCCGCCGTCGTCGGTCGTGGCAGTAACTCGCAAGCCATGCCCGACCTGGTCGATGCTCTGATGGTGAAGCGAGTTGACCGACTTGTTTGGGCCGTAGAGCTCCGCCAAAACAGAGTTCGCCTCGATCGCAACAACATGCTGTTCGACCGAACCAGGCTCGTCGACGAAGGCGTGTTCGGGCACGTGTTGATGCAGCGTTCCACCGGCATGCACATTGACGAGCTGGAGACCTCGGCAGATACCAAGCATGGGCAACGCTCGTTCGAAAGCACAATCGAGAAGGGCTAGCTCATAGGCATCACGGGTCGGTTCTGGCACGTGAGTATCCGGACCAAGCTCGGCGCCGTAACGATCAGGAGCGATGTCGTCGCCGCCGGTCATGAGCAAGCCATCGAGCTTCTCCACCACATCGACCGGGCCAAGATCGAGCGGCAAGAACACCGGGATTCCGCCTGCAGCGATCACCGCTTGGGAGTAGTCGGCGTAGAAGATATCGATAGGTGAGTCACCAAGCACATCGAGATTGCGGGCGATATCGCGGCCGTACACCCGGCCACCAGTGAGTCCAATCAGAGGGCGTGGCATGCCGGCAACTCTACGGTTTGTGTTCCACCCTGCCTCTTGTCCGAAGCCCCACGACCCGGAGGTGCAACATCATCCGCGGCAGGCGAGACACCCGGACCGACAACCGACATCCTGCCTCCGATCGAGACACCGGCGCCGCTGCCGCCCGGCACAACTCGTACCGGCGCGGGCTGGCCGATCGATCGGGTAGTCGAGCAGGATCCAGGGGTCGGGCTCACCGCGTTGTTCGCTCCTGAACATGGCCTGTTCGGGCCGCACCTCTCTGACACAGGGTGACCCGGCGGCAGCAATTTTGGAGTCTTTCGTCGCCGATCACTTTGCTTCGAAAACATCTCGGCAGATGTACTGCTCGACCCCACTGGCTAGTGGCAACTACATCGCGGTCAGTTGCCGGAAGATCCCCGTCTGCGATTGGTCAGCTACAGGGAGCGAAGCCGGGATTTGATCGGCAAGAGCAAGCGCCAAGATCAGTGATCCGTTGTCGCCGTGACCGGCCTCGAACTTCGTGTAGTTATCAAGCACGTCGCGACGCAGTCGGATTCGGACCACTGTTGGATCCTCGAGTGACGAACACTTCGATGGGTCAGAACTGACGAGATACTCCCGACAGGCCATCGGACGTGCGTCTCGCACGCTGCACACAGCATCTTCGAGTAACGGACACATCACCCGGTTGGCGAAATAACTCTGGGCCACATCTTCGCGTTGGGTGCTCGCTACATCACTCAGGCTCGTGCGGGTGAACCCCAACGAACGCAACTCTGCCGCGGCACCTTCGATTCGGCGTTCGACCGCGTTGCGCGTCGGTTCTTCCATTTCGGCGATGGCATCGCGGATCGAACGTAACTCGGCCGGGCCAACCGGCACGGCTTGATGACAACACACGGTGCACCTGGCCCGACAGGCCACAGTGTTTCCCGCTGCACTTGTCATCAAGTCTTGCTGGTCAGCATCGATCAGATCCTGAGCAAGCGACAAGACATCGTCGATGCTGGTAACCGTTTTCGTGGGGGTTCTCGTAAGCGGCACAGCGATGTCGTCGGCCTAAACGCCCTTCTCTACCTTCCAGCTGTACTCCCCATTGCCCTTCTTCTTCCCCTTGGAATCATTCTCGGTGTAGCTGAAGTCGACCTTGCCGACATAGAACATCGAGAAACCAGGCTGAAAGTTCACATCGGCGAAACCCGCAACGTCATCGCCGCTGTCAACCTCCTCCAGCGCATTGGCAAGCTCCTGGAGCGCCGCTGCGACCCGAGGGCTGGCGTGATAGTCATCGCCAGCTTCAACACTGATGCGAAGTTCGTCTTTTGCAATGGGCGCATCGTTTGTCATGTTCACGGGACGCATGACAGAGCGATTCGTTACAAGCGAAGTGTGTCTTCTTCAACGACGCCAACTACAACAGGGTGTATGAATCGCGATCATGAAGACCTGGACGTCATCCGAGCCGAGGTCCGCCGCCTGTGCGACAAGTACGGCAACGAGTACTGGCGCAGCCTGGAGCCGAGCACGTACCCCGAAGAATTCGTGCGTGAACTCACCACCCAGGGATGGCTCGGTGCACTGATTCCTACCGAATATGGCGGTGGAAGCCTGAGCCTTGGCGGGGCGTCGGTGATCCTTGAAGAGATCTCGGCCAGCGGTGGCAATCCCAGTGCATGCCATGCACAGATGTATGTGATGGGCACGCTGCTTCGCCACGGCAGCGATGAACAGAAGCAGAAGTATCTGCCCAAGGTCGCCGACGGCACCTTTCGACTGCAGGCCTTTGGTGTCACCGAGCCGACCGCCGGTTCGAACACCACCATGATCAAGACCAAAGCCGAGCGCGACGGTGATATCTACAAGATCAACGGTCAGAAGATCTGGACATCCCGGGCCGAGTACTCAGATCTGATGGTGTTACTTGCTCGCACCACACCCGTTGACGACGTTGGTGACCGACTGAGCGGCCTGTCCACGTTCTTGGTCGAGATGCGCAAACCCGACGGCTCGCTGATCGATGGTCTCACCATCAATCCGATCGAGACGATGATGAACCACTCGACCACCGAGGTGTTCTTCGACAATGTCGAGATCCCCGCTAGCGCATTGATTGGCGAAGAAGGCAACGGCTTCCGTCAGATCCTTGGCGGCATGAACGCCGAGCGCATTCTGATCGCCAGCGAGTGCATCGGCGATGGCAAATTCTTCCTGGAGCGTGCGTCGGCGTATGCCAACGAGCGGGTGGTATTCGACCGCCCAATCGGCATGAACCAGGGTGTGCAGTTCCCGCTGGCCAAGGCCCAGATCCATCTCGAAGCCGCAGACCTCATGCGATGGAAGGCCTGCGACCTCTTCGACGCCGGTGAGTCCTGCGGGCCCGAAGCCAACATGTCCAAGTTCCTAGCCAGCAATGCTTCGTGGGAAGCCGGCAACGCTGCCCTCGACACCCATGGCGGGTTTGGCTTCGCGGCCGAGTACGACATCGAGCGCAAACTTCGTGAGACCCGGCTCTACCAAGTAGCGCCGATCAACAACAATCTGATCCTGGCGTTCGTCGCCCAAAAGCGCCTGGGCCTCCCCAAGAGTTACTAGCGCGAGATGCAGAAGGGGCGTGTACTCCCACGCCCCTTTGCGTCAGGATCTTGGCGTTGCGGTCTCATCGCTAGGCTGTGGCATGGCGATTCTTACTGGTGACATCCTTGCTCTGAACCGTATTGAGACCACGTTTCACGCGGTTGGGTCCGATGTCATGGTCCGGCTCGGGCGAAAGGTGATCGCCACCGGCAAGGTGACCGACAACGACGACTTCTCGATCGAGTTGCCCGACGATGTAGCCGGCGAACTCGAGATCCAGCTTGGTATGCACAATGCCGCGCCAACACTCGTGGACTATCACGGTCAAGACCTGCATGTCACCTTGCTCTACAGCAATGTGAACAACTACTTCGCCTAGGCAACCGACATGGCAAAGGTCATTGGCGAAGTCGCTCGTCTGAACCCCCTAAACATCATCCAGCACGCGCACACCGCACTCGTGCTTGTGATCCAGGATCGTAAACCGCTGGCATTCGGCGAGTGAGCGTTGCCACCGGCGTGGTGGTTAGCGGCAGGCGTCGATCCGGTCGACCTCGATGCGAAACGGCCCGTCGACACCATCGCTGATCATGATGCCGAGCTGCGTTGCCAGGTCGGGACGAAACGGATCCGACGCAACCGCCCGGCCGAAGATCCTGGGATCGAGGCGGTCGAAGTCGATCCGTGCCGTCTGCCAACCATCGTCATCGGATTCACCAAACAGCAACGTTTGTTGCTGTGAAACACGACGGTCCCGCGTTTGCAGGCCGTCTTCGAGTGTGATCTTGTACGTGCGCTCGTCAGTACGAGCTCGCACGATCAGATGGGTGAATCCGGCAAGTGTTGTGGGCGCGATCTCGGCTCGGACCGATGAGAAGCCGCCACCGTCGGTGTTGATTTCGCCCTCGAACAGCATCACCGAGTTCTCAAACACCGGGCCGCCGCTCGACCGTCCGCCCATGACATTGTCGTTCACGATGAACCAGCCGAAGTTCTCGGCATCGAGCGCGAAGTCGGTCAACCTGATGCAGTCCAACTCCGGTTGTGCGTTCGGCGCAGGGGTCGGCGGAGTTGCCGGGCTGGCAGACGTTGGGTCCATGGGATCAGTGTCCTCGGTCGTATCGGTATTCGTGGTTCTGTTGCTGGTGCTGGTGCTGGTGCTGGTCACGACGGTGGCCGTCGTACCGGCTTCTGACCCAACGTCGTCTGGCGAGGCACTCGGTGCCGTGGACGTAGGGTCCGGCGCGACCGGTTCAGGTGCGTTTACGCCTGGTTGAACGGTTGTGGCCGTTGGGTCTGGCGCAGATGGCTCATCTGTGGTCTGAGTAGCCGAGGCGAGGGAGTCCGATGTCGAGGCAGCGCCGCCACAAGCCACCAACAATGTCAACACGCACAGTACACAGGCTCGCCGAACATAGGACATCAGCAAAATGTAGGCGGACACCGCGGCGCAAGCTGGGTCGGGCCGAATATCCATCCGCAACCTGACCCTTGCTAAATTGTGCCCTGGTGGCAACGAAGGCTCAGTTAAAGCAGTTCTTACGAGCCCATTAACAACATCGTTTATGGGAGTACCGCCACCCACATAGGTGGTTTCGGACGACATGAAGACACACAACTCCCCGTTCATCCCCCGATGTAGCTCTCGACTCCTGCGACTGTTCGCACTTGCCGTGACCGTCCTGTTGACGGCAGCTGCCTGCAGCAGTGATGGCGACGAGTCAGTTGCGGCGGCTGCCTCGGGTGCCGAACCTGCGCAAACCACCGCTGGCCCAATCGCAGACGATGACTCCATGGAAGACGACGACGCGATGGCCGACGACGCTATGGCAGATGAGTCACACGATGACGATGCGATGGCCGGTGACGCTATGGCAGATGATGAGGCGATGGCCGACGACGCCATGGCTGACGGTGACCATGTCGACCTGGCACTCGACTTCACTGGCCTTGAGACGCTCGGCGCTGCTGCGGTCTACGAAGGTTGGGTCATCGTCGACGGCCTTCCGGTCACGACCGGCCGTTTCAACATCGATGCCGACGGCAACGCTGTCGCTGAAGACGGTGACGGCCACGTCTTTCAGGTCGCAGCCGAGGTGGACCCGACCGCGGTGGTCATCACCATCGAGCCAGCCATCGACCCTGACCCCGCACCTGCCGACACCCACGTGCTCGCGGGCGACATCGTCGACGGCATTGCTGAGCTGACCATCTCCCATCCAGCCGCACTCGGCACAGACTTCACCGGTGCCAGTGGCCGCTACATCCTTGGAACCCCAACCGACGGCGACGGCAACAACGAACTCAGTGGCGTCTGGTTCATCGACCTGCCTCTGGCCCCCGGCCTCGACCTACCTCAGCTCCCTGCAGGTTGGGTGTACGAGGGTTGGGCAGTCATCGACGGTGTTCCCGTCACGACCGGACGTTTCACCGACGCTGCAGCAGCCGATGACTTCGACGGATTCTCTGGCGACCAGGGCGGGCCCGCGTTCCCCGGCGAAGATTTCATCCATAACGCCCCTGACGGCGTCGATTTCCCCACCGATCTGACCAACGCAACCATCGTGATCAGCGTGGAACCAGAAGTCGACGACAGCCCAGCGCCGTTTGCGCTGAAGCCGCTCGTGTCCGAAGTCGCCGACGGCATCGGCGACCACCAAGTCCAGACCCTGGGAACCGGCCCCGCGGCACCAACCGGCACCGCAACCCTCGGCTAACGCAGGTTTCTGGTGTCGGGTTGTGGTTGTTATGCAGCCACAACCCGACTCAAGATTGCAGGAAGTGAAGGTCGGTGAAACGCGAACGCAGCGCAGTGACTGCGGGTGCAGTGGCCTCGGGGTCGTGTAGGCCCCGAGCGATGAGGCCGGCGAGTTCGGGCATGTCCGATGTCGTCATTCCCCACCGCACGATCTCGTTTGTGCCGATACGAAGGCCAGCATCAAGGTCAGCAGGTAGGCCAATGGCGCAGGTCAATAGGTTTGCTTCACGCAAGCGAAGTGCAGCTGCGTGACCACCACCCCATTCGGTCGCATCGACAGCGAACGCGTGAGACTCCGTGCCGCCTCCGAAGACCGCTACACCTTCAGCGATGAGGGCCTCTGCCAGAGTCGAAGCGCTCGCCGTCATCTCGGCCGCATACGCCGGCCCATGGGCACGCCAATCGAGCAGGGTGATCGCCAGCGATGCCGACTTGGCGGCATCAAAGTTTGCGGTGAGTCCAGGGTACGCAATTGCATCGAGGCGCTCGGCCACATCGGCATCGTTCGTGAGCACAAGGCCCGACGGAGGTCCGCCCAGGCTCTTGTAGGTGCTCATCGTCATCACATGTGCGCCCTGAGCCAAGGGGTCGGGCCATGCACCACCGGCGATTGGGCCACCAAGATGGGCGGCGTCGAACAACAGCTTCGCGCCAACCTCGTCGGCAATCGCTCGGATCTCCGCTACCGGATGGTGATGCAGGTTCAGGCTGGCTCCGACGCTGATCACCTTCGGCCGCACCGAACGCGCCATGGCCGCCAACTGTTCGACGTCAATGGTGTACCGATCTGCATCGATCGGCGCCTCGTGGATATCGAGTCCATACAGACCGGCTGCGCCTGCACGATTATGCGTGATATGACCACCGATCGTTGGCGGAGGGACGATCACGGCATCGCCAGGTTGCGCAAACGTCATGAATGCGTAGAGATTGGCCATGGCCCCGGACGGCACCCGGATCTCGGCATAAGTCGATCGGAACACCTCGGCCGCGAGCTCGGCTGCGATGATCTCGATCTGCTCAATCGCTTCGAGGCCCATCTCGTACTTCTCACCCGGATATCCAAGCGAAGGCCGAGAGCCAAGCCCAGCTGCGAGGACTGCCTCTGCCCGGGGATTCATCACATTGGTTGCTGGGTTCAGGTTGACGCATTCGACCTCGTGTATGCGACGGTTCTCGGCAACCAGCTCGTGGATCCGAGCATCAATCGATGCGAGTTCAGCCTCGGCCGTCTCTGATGCAACCCGGTGAACGAGCGACTCGACTGCGGCGGGAACCCAATTTCGCGACTGTAAGTGCTGCTCCATCGCGCCACTATTGCAACCAAACAATCAACCGTCGCGGATAGCGACGCTCACGAGATGCCCTGAACAGTGCGGTCGAGCAGATGCACGACACGACCGCACGACCGCTCCACGGCCGAGCGATAGCTTTACCTATGGTCCGGGAGAACTTCGACGAGATCGTCGAGGAACGAGTCAAGCTCGACCGGCTGCGTGACGAGGTCACGAACGAACGGAAGAACATTGTTTCTCGTTACGAGCCGCCCGCTCCCGATGTTGTTACCGCTCCACTGTTACCGCTCCACGTTGTGTAAGCACGAAACTCTTCGGCAAGGTCGCCGCCGCAGTTTCGGTGGCCCTACTTGCCGTCGCCGGGTTCTTCGGCAATAACTCCGATACCACGGTGCATGTCGTGCACATGACAACCGTGCTCGATCGCCGCAGTGCCGGTGCAGCCACGACGGCCTATCCCACGCTTGAGCCTGGTGAGACCGCTCTTGCCACGGGGGTGTGGACACTGCCCAGGCTCGAGACCTGTCCCACAGCAACCGACGGTATTAACCACGGCAACCTCGTCGTGCATCTCCAGGGTGGGACCGACGTGTCGCGATCGTTCAAGGTGTCCCGAGGTTTCTGAGTCGTTCCGGCGCGCAACCAATTCTTGGCGCCTGACCCCAGGGTGTCGCTCGGTTCCTGTCGGTGATAGAACTCATCCATGGGAATTACTGCCATCGTTCTGATCGAAGCCGAACCCGATGCCATCGCCGATCTTGGCCCGCGCCTGACCGAGATTGATGGTGTTGCCGAAGCACATTCAGTGGCCGGTGGCGACACCGACCTGGTCGTGATCGTGAAGGTGACCGATCACGAGTCAATCGCCCGGGTTATCACCGAACACATCGCCAAACTCGATGGAATTCGGAACACGAGCACGATGATTGCGTTCCGTTCCTACTCGGCCGAGGTCATGGACGCGGCGTTCGACGGCTTCGGCGACTAGCCCGCTCTTACAGCCGCTCGTAACCGAGAACGGCGTTGATCGACGACGAGCGATCGGTCACAGGCACCAAAGGGCGCCCGGTCAGCTGCCGGAATCGATGCGACCTTGTTGTTCCTCGAGGAATAGCGCCTCGTAGCCATATCGCAACGTCTGCATCTCGTCCTGCACGTCTTGGGTGCAATCCCAGTCAGCTACCGCAACTTGGCGTTCCCAGTCGCGCACGTCGTCCATCATCTGTTCGACTTCGGGCGGTGGTTCCTCGCCTCCAACGAGCAATGGCGCAACCTCACTCATCCGAAGGTTCAGCTGGACGAAGATCTCCTCCCGGAAAGCCACGGTGAAACCCTGTTCGGCCATACAGCTCGACCATTCGGCTTCGAGTTCGATGAATCGTGGATCACTCTGGAACCGCTGCTCGAGTTCAGCTAACTCGGCGCCGAATTCGCCAAAGAACTCTTCGACCGCGCTGTACTCAGCCCGGGCTGCATACACCGCGTCGTACTCCTCGGCGACACAGCCCGACCGGTCTTCGGGAGCGAGCGGTTCGCCATCGGGCGGCGTCGGGCCATTCAGCGCCAGGCTGTAGGCCTCGAGTTCAGCCTCAGAAAGTTGGCTCCGTATGTCGTCATTTGGGTCCACGAAGTCTTCGGGTTTCGGCAGGTCGATAACGGGGCGAATCGATATGCCGTAACCATTCAGCTCGGCATACTCCCGGCTTTCGGGATCTTCGGCTCCTGCTTCTGGTTCGAACTGCGAGGCAAAGTCGACGGCCACGTATCCGAAACCGACCGCCTTCATACATTCGACAACGCCCTGTTCAGCTGAACGTTCAAGCTCAACCAGGTCACCGACTCGAAGCGCTATGTCGATGCCAAGTAGATCATTGATTGGCGACTCGGCATAGGACAACGACACTCGATCACTATCGGAAGCTTCACTACCGGATGGGTCGCTGCCACACGAAGCCAGCAGAACACAGCCGACTACCAACGCTGACAGAATGCGGACGCCTACCCCTGCCCATCCGGTACCCGTCTTCGGCGGAAGCTGCTTCGTCCTCGGCATCCGAGCAACCTACTGGCGTGTCGATCCGTGCCACACGCACCCCACATGCTGTGGGTACGAACATTGCAGTCGCTCCGCTAGTTGCGGGCCTTGACAATCGCTATCAAGGCGCCCAACACCAGTGCCATCCCTGCGATCTGAACGGCATTGACCGTTTCACCGTCGAGGACAACAGCGGCCAGGGCGACCGACACGACCGGGCTCACCAATGTGAGCTGGGAAACAAGGCCGAGCGGCACACGAGAGTGCGCCCAGTTCAGCAGCAGGTGGCCGGTGCCGGGGATGGCCACCATTGCCGGAATCCACCACCATTTGCCGGGGCCTGGATCGAGTGTTCCGCTGAAGATCACCGCAACCGGAAGCAGTATGAGCCCGCTGAACAACAACGACATGCTCTGGTACTCAACCGCGCCAAGGTGTTCTCGAGCCCGCTTCGACAACACGAAGTACAGGGTCCACGAGACCAACGCGCACACGGCCAAGGCATCTCCGCCTGGGCTCCACGACGGTGAATCGACCGACCCGAACACGACGAGTCCAACGCCGGCAATCGCCAGAGCAGATAACAACCAGTCACGTCTGGTGACCGTCTCACCGAACCGCCGAGAGAAGAAGAACAGAACGACCACCGGTTGCAACGCGAGCAACATAGTGGCGTTTGCCACCGTGGTGAGTTGCACCGCCGAGAAGAAGAATCCCAATTGCGTGCCAAACACCAAACCTCCCGGCGCGGCGAGTCGCAACTTCTCGACCGTGATGTGCCCACGGGTCGCCACCAGCACCAAGCAATACACAACCGCAGCGCCCCACGCCCGGTGAAAACCCAACACGGGTCCCTCGATCTCCGCCGCCTTGGCGACGACACTGCCGATGCCCATCAGGGTCACCGCTGCGCCTACCGCTCCGAGACCAAGCCCCGATCCTTCGCCGTCAGCCTCAGTCACCGTCGAAGGCTAGCGGCCCGCGCGACAGGCTCTCGCTTCGACAATCTCACGACGGGGCCAGAGCACAACCGCCTGATCGGTACGTCGGCCCGGGAGACGAACGGGACAAGACGCCAGTAACATCTGTTATTGGTTTCGCGACTGTTTTGTCGGCCGTAACCGCAAGCCAGATCGGGAGCAATGAGCAAGTCACCAAGGTCAACGAAGAGCCGCCCCACGCCCAATGGGCCACTACGGATCGCACTGCTCACCTACCGAGGCAAGGAACATTGCGGCGGCCAAGGTGTCTACACCCGGTACATCGCTCGTGCGCTCACCGACCTTGGCCATCACGTCGAGGTCTTCAGTGGTAACCCGTATCCCGAGATTGACGATGACATCCAGCTGCACAAACTCCCCAGCTTGGATATCTGGAACGACACCTACCCAGGCCGCATGCCTGCCTTCTGGGAGGTCAAGAGCCTTCCCGATTTCGCGGAGACCATGGGACATTGCATCGGCACATTCAGCGAACCCATGTCGTTCAGCTGGCGGGTGCATGACCTGCTGAAGGACCGACTCGACGACTTCGACCTCATCCACGACAACCAGACACTTGGTTGGGGCATTTTGGCGCTCCAACAAGCTGGGCTTCCCGTGCTCGAGACCATCCATCACCCAATCACGGTTGACCGCAAGCTCGAGATCGAACACAGCCGTTCAAAGATCGAAGAGTTCGGGAAACGCCGTTGGTATGCCTTCACCAAGATGCAGACCCGGGTCGCCCGTCGCATGTTGCGAGTCATGACGGTGAGCGAGTCTTCGCTTGGCGACATCTGCAGCGACCACAAGGTAAGCCCTGACCGTATTCATGTCGTGCCTGTGGGCGTCGACCCTGATCTGTTCAAGCCGCTACCTGACATCGCCCGAGTACCCGGCCGTATCGTGACCACGGCAAGCGCCGACGTTGTCCTCAAGGGCCTGCATTATCTGCTCGAAGCGTTGGCCAAACTACGCACCGAACGCGAAGACGCTCACCTGGTGATCATTGGTAAACCCAAAGATGGCGGCAAGGCCATGGACACCCTGGCTCGCCTTGGCCTCGAAGATCATGTCGAGTGGATTAGCGGCGTCCCCGATCAGCGCATCGTTGAGCTGTACGCCGAGTGTTCTGTGGCGTGTGTTCCTTCGCTGTACGAAGGTTTCTCGCTTCCTGCGATCGAAGCAATGTCGTCGGCTGCCCCACTCGTGGTCACCAACGGTGGTGCACTGCCCGAGGTCGTTGGTGAAGACGGTGTTGGTGCACTGGTGGTGGAGACCGGCAACCCCGATGCACTTGCTGCCGCACTTGGCCGGGTACTCGATGACCCTGAGTACGCCGAACAACTCGGCGCCAATGCCCGGGCACGTGTGCTCGAAAACTGGAGCTGGCACCACACCGCGCTGCGCACGATCGAACAGTACGAACTGCTGCTCGACGAGTACTACGCAACGCCACGATCCAAAATCGCTCGCCCGTTCAAGCGCGGCGGACAACTACCCGAAGGTGCCGTGAAGGCCCAGAAACTCGCCGCCGAAGCCCGCGCCCGCGCCGCGGCAGAACAACAGGTGTAACCGATGCTGACCGTTGACTACGACCGGCTTGGCCTGCAAGCCGGACACGAACTGCTTGATCTTGGCTGCGGCTTTGGCCGTCATGCCTTCGAGGCTGCTCGCCGGGGCGCTCACGTAACCGCATGTGACATGGCGGTGCCCGAACTCATCGACGTACGTAACACGTTCGGCGCAATGTACGAAGCCGGCGAACTCGACGACTCGACCCGCTGTAACCAGATTGCTGGCGACGCCACTCGGCTTCCGTTCGAAGACAACACGTTTGACCGGATCATCGCCAGCGAAGTCCTGGAGCACATACCCAGTGACATCGATGCGCTCACCGAACTCACTCGGGTGCTCAAACCTGGAGGCATCATCGCGGCCACCGTGCCGACATTTCTTCCCGAGCGCATCTGCTGGGCGATCAACAGCGACTACCACGCACCCGCCAGCGTCGGAGGCCATGTTCGCATCTACACCCGGGGTGAGATGCGAGCCAAGATGACCGGTGTCGGCCTCAACCCGATCGATGCACACCAGACCCACGGGTTACACAGCCCGTACTGGTGGCTCAAGTGCGCAGTCGGTATCGAGAACAACGATCACCCACTGGTGAAGAAGTATCACGACCTGCTGGTGTGGGAAATCACGGATCAACCCAAGGTTCTGCAATGGGCTGGCAAGGTCCTTGACCCGCTGATTGGCAAGAGCACCATCGTGTACGCCGAAAAGATCGTCGTCGCTCCGGCGGCCGCACAGGCCCCCGATTTGAATGAAGCACATGCAGCCTGAGTTCACTCTCCCGGCGATCGACGGCATCATCACTGCCGATCAGGTCCGCTCCACCGGCAAGACCATCGCCGACCTCCAACTTCCAACCGGACAGGTGCCGTGGTTTCCCGGCGGTCACTGCGATCCGTGGAACCATGTCGAGACTGCGATGGCGCTCGACGTTGTCGGTCTGCATACCGAAGCCGCTGCTGCCTATGGCTGGTTGCGCGACATGCAACTCCCCGACGGCAGTTGGTATCAGTACTACCTGGGCAACGATGTCGAACAAGAGAAGTTCGATGCCAACACGATCGCCTACATCGCCGTCGGTGTCTGGCATCACTGGCTGCTCACCGGCGACCGGGCCTTCCTCACCGAGTACTGGCCAGTCGTCGACACTGCCATCAGTTGGGTGCTGGAACTACAACGGCCTGCTGGCGACGTCGTGTGGGCTCGTCACTCCGATGGCACCGCGTTCTCGTTCTCATTACTTACTGGTTCATCTTCGATCAGCCACAGCCTGAAAGCAGCGATCGCGATCGCCGACGAACTCGGCCACGATCGACCAACCTGGCGCCCGGCAACCGCTGCGCTTTGTGCATGTATTCGCGACAACGAGGCTGCGTTCGCGCCCAAAAAACGTTGGGCTATGGACTGGTACTACCCGGTGATGACTGGGGTGGTCCGCGGTCAGGCCGGCATCGATCGGCTTCAGGCGGGCGAAGACAAGTTCATCATCGAAGGCGCTGGCGTGCGCTGTGTTGCGGACCAGGACTGGGTCACGTCGGCCGAAACCTGCGAGGCCGTGTTGGCGTATCTCGCGGTCGACGAGACCGACCGAGCCCTCGAGTTGTTCGATTGGTCACAGTGCAATCGTGATGCCGATGGCGCGTACTTCACCGGCATGGTCTTCCCTCAACGAGTGAACTTCCCTGGCGGCGAACGTTCTGCCTACACCGCTGCCGCCATCGTGCTCGCCGCCGACGCGCTCAGCGGAGCATCCCCGGCGTCCCGGCTGTTGTGGGCCCACGATGCACTCCCTGACGTTGAACCAATCGCCGTCGGCTAACCACTCAGGAGTGTGCATTCCTTAGGGGAGTGCACACTATTCACGTCGTCTGGCGAAGTGCTTGCGTCGATTCACACGCAATGGAATGATGCGTTGCCGGAGAATGGGGAGTTCGTTGTCGACAGTGACCAGAAGCGATCTACCACGGAACACAACACAACGGCTGACTTCGTGACTCGTTCCGATCGTGCATCCACCGGCTGGACTACTGAATCGGCCTGGGTTGATACTCGGACAGCTCTGACAGAAGCCACCGGCCTGCACCCCGACGCGTATTCCGACCCCGACTTCTTCGCACTCGAACAGAAACGAGTCTTCGAACGGGCGTGGGTGGTTGTTGGCACCGCGCCTGAAGTCGCCGAAACCGGCAAACTCCTGGTTCGAAACGTCGGGACTCGTTCCATCATCATCACCCGAGACGACGGTGGCGAGCTCCACGGATTCTTCAACTCGTGTCGCCACCGAGGCACCGAGTTGGCCGAAGCCGATTGCGAGATCGCTGGCACCATCAGATGCCCGTATCACCGATGGGGCTACGCCCTAGACGGCCAACTGATTTCAACGCCCAGGTTCGACGAGGTCCCTCGGACCGACTTCGACAAGAAAGACTATGGCCTCGCCGAAGTCCGAGTAGCCACCTGGGGCGTCTTGTTGTTCGCCTGCCTCGACCCTGAGACACCTGCCCTCGATGTCTGGCTAGGCGACTTGGACGAACGTCTCGCTGGGTACAACCTCGATGACTGGGTCGTCCAAGAGACCAGAGACATCGACATCAACGCCAACTGGAAGCTGATCAGCGAGAACTTCCAGGAGTACTACCACCTGACCTGGGTTCACCCAGAACTCTCCAAGGTGTCTCGCGTGCAGGACCACTATCGCTACCAAGGCAACGGCATGTACTGCGGTCAGACCACGACCCCTGTTTCAGGTGGTGACCGCAATGACTGGCTGGTGCTTCCGCCAGCCGACGGACTGGACGAGTCCGATGCAACCTCGGGCCGGTTTGTGGCCCTGTTTCCCAACGTGCTGCTTTCTGTGCTTCCGAACCATGTCTTCGTCATGCAACTCAACCCAGTTGCGCCTGGCTTGACCAAAGAACACTGCACGTTCTTGTTGCCACCAAATGCGGGAACCGTCGACGACGGGGCCTTCGAAGCAACTCGTTCCTTCTGGTTCGAGGTAAACGACGAAGACATCGACATTGTGCAACGAGGCCAACGGGGCCTGACCAGGGGTGCTATTCCTCCCGGGCCCCTCGCCCCAAGGTTTGAAGAACCACTTCACCGATTCCACAACATGTTGGCTGACTGCATGACCGCAGACTCGTTAGCCACTGGTCTCACCATCCCGGCCGGAGACAAGCCTGGCAACGATGCCCAACTCGGATCCGGCACGAACCCAACCCCTCCTGCCATCGAAACTGCGAGCACCTGACCGGCTGGTCGCTTCCCGTCGCCGGGCCAGGTGGCCGCAACGACGATCCGGCATTGTGCACGGAGGGTCTGACCCCCGATGACGTGCACGGAGGGTCTGACCCCCGATGACGAGGAGTCTTCGCCATCACGCGTATCCGTGTGCACCTACTTTGGTGACGGCGGATCTACCGGCACAGTGGTGGCATCGGTGAGTTGGGAATCGGTCACCACTGCTGCAAGGACATGTACGACACCAGCGAGATGTGGGCTGGGGATGGGCAGGAGTCGTACCCATCTGGGCGCCAATCCTGCGACACCAAGCTCAAAGTCACAAGGCTGCCCGGTCTCGAAAACGGCGGCGAGGCCACCAAGGATCTCGTCGGCTCGCTCGCTCTGGGCCAACAGATCCTCGAAGACGTCGGCGCCACGTGCATCATCGGCGCTCAGTTCGGACCACGCTCCTTGGACGAATGTTGCGCGACCGTCGACGTCGATCTCCAACATGGGCGTGGTGCGATCACCAATGCTCTCGCGTACGGCATCGCGCAGCTCAGGAATCGTGTCGGCCGGCATCATCGCGACGTAGGCCATATGTGCGTCGGAATCGTCGTGGGGCAAGTCCTCATCGACGCCAGCAGGCGTAGCTGGCAGCGACGTTGCGGTGGTAGCAGCCGGTAGGACGGGTGCAGCTACAACTGGCGCTGCCGTTGTGTGCTCCCCACTGTCAACGGCTTCGGCTGGTGATACGGCCGGTGCAACACTCGAGATGGTTGGTTCAAAGTGAGCTGCAGCGGAACCACCAGATCCAGGCCGACCACTGGTCTCAGCTTCTGGTTCGGTTATCGCGCTCAGAGTCAGAGTCACGCCACCATCGACTACCTGGTCGATGGCCACGACCAGTGAGATCCATCGATCGTCAGCGGCAAAGAGTCGGGTTCTCACCGGCTGGTTCGCTGTCGGCCACCAGATGGCGCTCCCTGGCTCGCAGCGAGCGAGCATGCCCCTAACGACTGCCGTTTGAAGCGGGTGCACCAAGTCCAGCAAGTTGATACCAGCCAGTGCTTCGACAGGCTGCCCGATCAGCTCAAGAAACTGTGGCGAGACAGCCTGAAACCAGCCGTGGGCATTCGTCGTGATCGTGGTGAGAACCGCGCTTCGGTTCCCGCTGGTTGCCTCATCCATGGTGAAAGCGAAGACTACTGGTCCTCGTTCGACCGACAGCGCAGGTCAGCGGGTTGGGCCCTATGGCTTCCACTCGGCGTAGTAGTTAGGAGCACCCATTTCCCTGACGTCGGTGTTCCAATCGCTCTCATAGGGCCAGTCGGCTTCTTGGCCTTCGAGCGGCCCCTGCCAGAAACGAGCGAGTGGGCCTTCGACGCTTGGCTCCAGCGACCATGCTTGGCGGCGGTAGGCAAAATTGTCGGGCACCAGCTCGTGCGCCTGGCGGAAGTGGCCGATCGCGGCCTCGTGTGCACCCGCGAGCTCGAAATGGGTCGCGAGTTCGAAGTGGGCGACACCCCGAGCGGTGTCTTCGTTTCGAGTGCCAGAACGGTCAATGACCTGGTCCGGGGCGAGTGCGAACTCACTGTCGGCGCCG
>Ga0209631_10003117_pt1 | contig 19382 bp, 20 predicted proteins | sample COG_08_FD_184752 | JGI IMG/M metagenome (GOLD analysis project Ga0209631, IMG submission 184752) | Pelagic Microbial community sample from North Sea - COGITO 998_met_08 (SPAdes) (version 2) | ecosystem: Environmental > Aquatic > Marine > Neritic zone/Coastal water | place: Helgoland, sampling...
CGCATTTTAAATAACTCTCTTACTAACCGTCTTTCCTTAAAACGCCTTTAGTAGAAGGCACTCTACCTGAAATTCTTGGTACTAATTGGACGGCATCTCTCAAAGATCTTGCTAAACCTTTATAACAAGACTCAATTATATGGTGGTTATTTGTTCCGTAAAGATTTTCCACATGAATATTTGCTCCCAACGCTTGTGAAAAAGCTTGAAACCATTCTTTAAAAAGCTCCGTATCCATTTCTCCTAATCGTTTTTGCGTGAAAGCGACTTTCCATACCAAATAAGGCCGGCCAGATAAATCGATAACTACTCTTGTCAAAGTTTCATCCATAGGAATATGTGCATTCCCATATCTATTAATTCCTTTTCGTTCTCCTAAAGCCTTAGATATTGCATCTCCTAATACGTAACCAGAGTCTTCTGTAGTATGATGATCATCAATATGTAAATCGCCTTTTGCTTTTAGTGTTACATCAATTAAGCCATGGCGTGATATTTGTTCAACCATGTGGTCAAGAAACCCTATTCCTGTGTCAATTTTTGCTTTACCAGTCCCATCCAAGTTAACTAATGATGAAATTTTAGTCTCTTTTGTATTTCTTTGTACTTTTGCTTTACGCATTTATTGATCCTAATCTTATTTTAAAGATGTCTTTATAATATAATAGTATATTCCTATGCCATAATTAATATTTTATTTCTTTATATCTTTTTAATAAAACATACAAAGCACCCTCGCCTCCATCACGTGCAGCGGCCCAAGATGTCATCAAAATTACTTCTCTCAAAGGAGAGATGTTAAGCCATCTAGGCACTTCTTTTTTTAATACACCTTCTGCTCCAGAGGCGCCTAATTTTTTACCTGTAATAATAAGTAATGTTCTTATATTTCTTTTATAGCACTTAATAATCTCTTCATTCAAATAATTATGCGCTCCATACTGAGTATATCCATGTAGGTCATATACTTTTTCTGGCCTAAATTTTCCTTTTTTTATATCTTGTGCTTGTTTTAAAGATATGCCCGTAGGAATTTCTTTAGGATCGAGTGTTTCTAAATTACCTTTAATATTAACTAAAGGCATTTCCTTCTTGTTCTTTTCTTTAATAAATGTACTTTCTCTTTTATTGGTCTTTTCAATTACTTGCTTTTGAATAGGTATTCTAATCTCAGGTTTATTATTAAAAACTATTCTATTTGTTTTTTCATACTTTTTCGTTTTCTTAGAAACAGTTTCCCATAAATCCTTGTCATCATCTGAAAAATTATTTTTTTTTTCTTTTGTCATTTTATAACTACTTAAAAATTTATTAAAATAAATACTAGTAAATATATAGAAAGTACGTTTAATTAAAAATTTCTTTTTTATAAGACATATCCAAAATATTTTTTCTGCTTAAATCATTAATATTTTTTTCCCCAAGAAAACCTAAGCTTTCATCAAGAGAGTCCCTCATTATTTCAAGACATCTTGTAACTCCGTGTTTGCCATTAGCGCCTAAACCATATAAAAAAGGTCTTCCTATTAAGACTCCGTGTGCGCCTAAACATAAAGCTTTACAAATATCTTGTCCGGACCTAATGCCTCCATCCATGTATACTTCCATTTTTTCTCCTGCTTCATCTACTATGTAAGGAAGAGCAGAAATTGATGAAAGGGCACCATCTAATTGTCGTCCGCCGTGATTTGAAACTATTACTCCATCAAATCCTAATTCAACCGCTTTTTTGGCATCATCTGGGTCCAGAATACCTTTAAGTAATATTTTTCCTTTCCACTGATTTCTTATCCAATCTAGATCATCCCATGAAAAGGTAGAATCAAACTGTTCAGCAATCCATGACCATAAAGCGCCACTATCTGTTACCCCTTCCGCGTGCCCAACAACATTCGCAAAGAAATGTCTTTTAGCTTTTAACATTCCTAATGCCCATTTAGGGCGAGATATTATTTGTTTAATATGAGAAAGTTTAAATTTTGGAGGTGCTGACAGACCGTTTCTGACATCAGCATGCCTTTGGCCTAAAATATTTAAATCCATAGTAATTTGTAAAACATTACATCCAGCTGATTGAGCTCTAGCTAATAAATTGGAAATAAAAACTTTATCTTTCATAACATATAACTGAAACCAAAAAGGTTGCGTTGTTGCTTTCGCAACATCCTCTATAGAACAAATACTCATTGTAGAAAGAGTAAAAGGAATACCAAATTCTTCACTGGCTTGTGCTGCCAAGATTTCGCCATCGCGATGTTGCATGCCGCAAAGGCCCGTAGGCGCTAAAGCTAGGGGTATAGAAACTTTTTTTCCTAAAAAATTTTTAGATAAAGATCTATTTTCAATATTTACTCCGACCCTCTGTCTAAATTTAATATTAGAAAAATCGTTTTGATTTGCTTTATATGTTTCACCAGACCATGAACCAGAATCAGCATACTCATAAAACATTTTTGGCACACGTTTCTTAGCCAAATTTTGTAGATCATCAATACTTAAAACATTTTTCATAGAAATAATATTCCCAAAACCATAAAAACGAGATTGAATTTTATACCTTATACGAAAGATTAAATAAAGAATACTCTAAATAAAATAAAAAAAGGAGCATATAAAAATATGCTCCTTTAATATTAATAAAAGTTTGAACTTATATTACAAGGTCTACCACATTGCTGTTGGATGACCAATAGATCCTGTAGCACCAACAATTGGCACTGGATTATACACATAAGCAAACATATAAACACCAGCATCAACTAGTTTGCTTGTGTTTAAATTTTCTTGATTGATTATTCCATGACGTGTTTGTAGATATTGGTGAACACAAAAAACACAATCTGGGTCTTCGTTTGGAACTGCGTCTCCTGGCCATGTATCAAAACCCGTCACGCCAGCATTTCCGTTTGCTATCCATCTAGCTACTTCCATTCCAATTCCAGGACAACCACTATTGTATTTAGCATTATCTACTACCCAATATTGATCCCAACCAGTATGGAATAAAATTGCGTCGCCAGGCATCATTTTATAGTCTGACATTCCTTGAGCTTTAAGTGCTGCTTTAACATCAGCCATTTTAATCATGTCGCCTACTTCCATCACTTCTACACCACGAACTGCTGCGATATCTAGAAGAATGCCTCTAGCTATAATTGGATTAAGATGTTCTGTACCAAGTTTAGCTAAACCATAAGCCCCATTCATTTCTTGAACTGTAATACCATTGTACCAACGCATTTCGTTTTTATCTCCGTCTGCACCTACTTGAACACCGATATGTCCTAGGCCATCAAACTGAGTTCCCGCTTGTCCAATTTCTGTCGCTAGGAATTCATCATTCCACATAACTTTATTTGGACCAAATGCACCACCGGTTGGAGCTCCTGGAATACGTAATACAAATTTACGAGCACCAAACATTGGCTGGCTTGCTGTATAAGGATGTCCTAATTGCATAGTATTACCTTCTTTAACCATAGCTAAAGCTCTTTTCACTACTTCAGGTTTTTTATACCAATTAGTTGAGCCTGCTTGATCATCAGCGCCCCAAATAGGATGTGGCCACCATTTTTCACCTAAAGGTGTTTCCATGCAATCGCCATCTACCCATGCTTTTCCTCTTATGTCAGCATATTTTTCACAGTGGCCATCAGCATAGGAAGCGCTGATCCACACAAACATAGTTGCAATAGCCGAAGCTACTACTAATAAAAGTTTATTCATTATTCTCTCCTCCAAATTTCCCTAAAATACTTAATAAGGGAAGGTTATTATTCTCTCCTACTCTCTAAATGATGTTTTATAGAGAGTATTATAGACTTTTAAAAAGTCATAGGACTTAGTTTAGACAAGAAATTCATTGTTAATCAAGTATTTTATTAAAAAAAACATTATCTTAAGAATATTTAATAATTAAATTTTTAGGTTATTTAGGGACAAGAGTCCAAATTTCTCCATTCGAACTTAATCGTCCAGCAATTTCTTCAGCATTTATGCCTTTGCCTAAGAATAAATCCATTCTTGTTAATCCTTTAATCGCACTGCCTGTATCTTGAGATATAAAAATATTTGTTAGTCTCTTATCTGGTCTGTTGTTATAAAAATCATCAACTTGAATCCATAAAGGTAAATGATAAGGAATAAAATTATTATCTACAGCAGCTGAATGCATTGCCGTAACACTCGTTCCGCTTGATCCTTTTGGAGGCTCTAAATTATTTCTTTCCTTAAAGAAAATAAATCTCTTGTTTTTTTGCATAAGCTCTAATGCAGCTAATTTATTATTTCTCATCCAGGCTAAGATAGCTTGCATCGACATATCCTCTTTTTTTATAATCCCATCTTCTATAAGTTCTTTACCGATCGAATAATAATTCTTACCATTATCGCCCGCATAACCAACAGAAAGTTTTTCTCCTGATTTTAGAGTTATTACTCCGGAACCTTGAATATGCAAAAAATAAGCATGTGCAGGATCATCAATATAAGCTAAGATATGGTCTTTAAACAAATGCTCATTTTCTATAATTTTTCTCGAAGGCACAGGAATAAAATCATTATTTATTATCATGCCAGTTATCTTTTTTGCTTTATATTCCTCTCCGAATTTTTCTAAATTAACCGACAAAATATTTGGAGGTTTTTTAAATATTGGCACAGCATTAGGAGCTTCTGTAATAGACTTCTCAAGCCTTCCTTTTATTTCTAATTCTATATAACCAGTAAAAAGAGTTTTTTTACTTGGCAAATACCTTGCATAAAAGTTATCTTCAATTAATTTTTTAAGTTTACTATTAGTATTTACTGTTGGGAGGCTTTCACAAAATTTTATATAAGCATCTGTTTTAATTTTAACTTCTAATAACTTATTTTCTTCCAAAAATTGTTCATTCATAACATATTTACAGCTTTGTTCAAAAGACTGCAAAGAAGCAAGAATATTTGTAGAACTCCACCCAGGCAACTCTGAAAATTTTACTTTAGCTTCTTCAATACTATTTTTATTGAAGTCTTCAAAATATAATGCGAGAGATAATAGTATTAAAATTAATAAGTAAAAGAAGCTTTTAAAAAGTTTTTTATTTTGAGACATTAAAAAAATAACTAATTTATTTGATTAACGCCAAATAACTTCCAGTTTGGACTGTCTGATTCTAAAGGCCTTAAAAAAGTCCAAGCAACCGTCTTTTCGTCTCCATCTTTACTCAAATCTAAAAATACGCTTCCATCACTATTATTGATAATAAATTTTTCATTAAATTTAAATTCAACTCTAATATAAACAACATTATTCTGTATTTTTATTTCTTTTATATTCTTATCAAAAACATTTATTTCACAAGTATCTATTGTATGACCTTTACTTTCCTGATCCAGTATTTGTTTCTCAAAGATTCTAAAAATATCATCTTCTAAAAAAGTTATTAATACTTTTTTATTTGCTTTATATTTTGCCTCTAATAACATTGGTAAAGCTTTACTAGCCCCTAAAAGAAAATCTTTTTCACTAAAATCAGGCTGTACTTTCTTAAGATAACTTAGCCCCTCTCCATTTTCTGTTATTACATCTTCCTTTTCTTGATCTTTTTCTTTTTCTTTTTTTATGTTAATAACTTTTTTAATAGCTTCTTCATTTTTTTCAATTGTTACTCTAGACTTTATGCCTAGAATTCTAAATAAACGAATAGCTAGAACTCCTGCTATTACAGCAAATAATATAATATCAAAATATTGCACTTTTTTTTCCCATTTAATTTATATTACATAAGATAGTTCGCTAAACTTATTTGGTAAAGAGGAACATAAATATTATTTTAGCCAAAGAGATGAATTAATCTTATTAATCATCTCCGTATGTTCTTCTTTCTCCTGTTCTGTCAAAGTTGCCTCTATAAAAGTTAAATTATCAAGTTTAGGCTCTTCTATATTAATTGCTTTTTTGCTTTTGTCTGAATATTCTTGTACTAAACTTAAGCTTGATTGACGACCACCTGTTAATTGTAGATATACTTCTGCAAGTAACTTTGCGTCTAAAAGTGCTCCGTGCTTTTCTCTAAGAGATAAATCTATTTCAAATCTTTTACACAATGCATCTAAGCTTGCTGCTGCACCAGGTATTTTTTCTCTTGCTAAATGGACCGTATCTATAGTTTTTTGTATTTCTATAAGAGGCATATTTGCCATCTTTAATTCACTGTTTAAAAAACCAATATCAAATTTTGCATTATGAATTACTAATTCTCCTCCTTTAATAAAACTAAGAAAATCTTCTGCAATATCTTTAAATTTTGGTTCTTTTTGTAAAAACTCTTCTGATAAACCATGAACAGCAAATGCAGCTTCGGGCATCGCTCTATCAGGGTTTACATAAGAATGCCATTCATTTCCTGTAGGAATATTTCCATCTAATTCAACACAGCCTATTTCTACAATCCTATGTCCATCTTTAGGGTTTAACCCCGTTGTCTCTGTGTCTAATGCTATTCTTCTCATGAGGTAAGTTTCTTTATAATATTTTCGACCTGATTTCTAGAAAACCTATAACCATTTCCTGAATTAACGATAAAGTCTGATCTTTTTCTTTTTTCTGCATCAGACATCTGTGTTTTTAGAATATTATTAAATTTTTTTAAATTCATATTTTTCCTTTTTAAGGCTCTTTGTTTTTGTATTAAAGACGGCGCAGAAACAACTACTATTTCATCACAAGAGTTTTCTCCTTTAGTTTCGAAAAGCAGAGGTATATCATAACAGATTATTTTATATCTTTGCCTTGTAGCCCATTCTGTCCATTTTTTTCTCTCTTTTCCAACTTGTGGATGAATTATATTTTCGAGCTTACGCTTCATTATGTTGTTTTTAAAAACTATATTGCCTAACTTTACTCTATTAATATATTTATTATTTTTAATTTTTTCTAAAGATTCAGGGAACTCTTTAGCAATAGCTGGGACTAATTTTCCATTAATACCCATCAATTCATGAACACAATAGTCTGCATCAAAAACAGGTACTCCTATTGAGCTAAAAATTTTTGCAGCTGTACTTTTACCCATTGCTATAGAACCTGTTAAACCAATAATAATCATTTACTTCGCTCCTTCTAGATGGGCTAAAGCTATTTTTTTCAATGACTCGCTTACCGTAACTTTTCTATGATGCCACATTTCAAAAGCAGGAACAGCTTGATTGAGCAACATTCCCAAACCATCTATAGCAGTATAATTCAACCTTTTTGCCTCATGTAGTAATTCAGTAACTAAAGGGGTATATACTATATCGTAAACAATTGAATCTTTATTCATATTTTCAATATTTATTTTAAGCTTAGGTTGCCCTGACATACCTAAACTTGAACAATTTACCAAAATAGAACAATTAACTAAAGCCTCTGACAAGTTAGAGCTAAAATGAATTTTAGATAGGGGAAATAATTTTTTCATGTCTTTTATTAATTTTAAGCCTCTTTCCTCGCTTCGGTTAACTAATCTTATGTCAGTTTTATTTTCTTTTAGAAATGACCACATAATTGCTCTGCTAGCTCCTCCTGCTCCAATTATGGTTATGTGGCCTTCTTTATTTTTCCACATAGGTGCTGAAAGATTTAAATGACACATAAATCCATAAGCATCTGTATTGTATCCGTAGAGTTTATTATCACTTCCAACTTTAATTGTATTAACAGCCCCTAAATCCAGCGCCTCTTGCTCAATCACATCTATGTATTTCATAACTTCTGATTTATAAGGGATAGTAATATTTAAACCTATGATATTTTTATCTTTTAGGTTATTTAAGAAAGAGGCAATATTATTTTTTTCTAATTCGTATATATTATAAGTAGACTCTATTTTACATTCTCTCATCCAAAAAGAATGCAAAGCAGGAGACAAACTATGTTTAATAGGGTTTCCTATAATGCCTGTAGCCATATTAATTTTCTTTTATTTGTTTTCTCTAAAAATTCTTAAATACTCTAATGCAGCTGCCGCTGTTTCTTCAATAGATTTCCTTGTTACATCTATAATAGGCCATTTATTTTTTAAAAATAGTTTTTTTGCTAATAAAACTTCTTCTTTAATTATATCTTCTTCCACATAATTTGTTTTTCCTTTTTCTCCTACAGAATTTAATCTAGATTTTCTTATTTGAACTAGTCTTTCTGGGCTAGTGGTTAGCCCTATAATTAAGGCTTTAGAGGAAAATAAATTTGAAGGCAATTCTATATTTGGAACCATAGGAATATTAGCTGTTCTTATTCCTCTATTTGCCAAATACATTGATGTTGGGGTTTTAGAGGTTCTAGAAACTCCAACCAATACTATATCGGCACTTTCTAAATCATGAGATAATTGTCCATCATCATGTGCTAAAGTAAATTGCATTGCCCCTATTCTATCAAAATACCCATGTGATAAACTATGCTGTCTTCCTGGCTCATCTATTGCTAGATCATAATGAAAATACTTATCTATAGCTTTAACTACTGGATCTAATACTGGAACTATTGGCACTCCTAGCTTCTCACAACCCTCTTCTAATATTTTTCTTAATTTTTTATCAATAATTGTATAAATTACTAATCCTTTATTTATGTCTATTTCTTCTATTATTTTTTTTAGTTGTTTTTCAGACCTTACTAAAACCCAGCTATGTTCTATAGGATTAAAGCTTTTAAAATGTGCTATCGCTGATCTTGAAACGGTGCTTACTGTTTCTCCCGTTGAATCTGAAATTATGTGAATATGTATACTATTATTTACTATTTTATTTTCCTTCAATAAATCATTTGAAATTATACATTTTTTATAAAGTGTTAATAAAAAATAATTAATTACATTAATTGCCTTAATAACAATTTAAATAGTTTATTTTTATTAAATAAAAAAAAATTATATATTTACTTTTTGTGGATAAATATTTAATCCCCATAATACCTATTAACAACTACAATTATACTTTATAATACCTTATATATATTTAATATGGAATAACTGTGGATAAATTAAATCAAAATTCTAACTTCATGAAAACTTTAAATGGCATTAATACGTCATATACTCCTATTTGGTTGATGAGACAAGCAGGTAGATATTTACCAGAATATAGAAAAATTAGAGAAGAAGCAGGTTCTTTTCTAAACTTATGCATGAACTCAAAATTATCTGCAGAAGTAACATTACAGCCGCTAAAAAGATTTGATTTAGATGCTGCAATTATATTTTCAGATATTTTAACTATTCCAATGGCCTGTAATAGAGATTTAAAATTTATAGAAAATGAGGGCCCCTCTTTAAAGCCTATAAAAAAAGAATCTGAAATATTTGATCTACAATTAAAAAATAGTAGCGTTCTAGAACCTGTATATGAATGCTTAAATATAGTTAAAAGTCAACTTAATCCAGATAAATCACTTATAGGTTTTGCAGGTGGTCCTTTTACAATAGCAGCGTATATGATAGAAGGAAGAGGAAGTAATGATTTTTCAAAATGTGTATCATTTTTTAATAATTATGAAAAAACATTTTTAAAATTACTTAAAAAACTAGAAATATTTATCTCTAATCACCTCATAAAACAAATAGAAGCAGGGGCAGAAGCTGTACAAATATTTGAATCTCATGCTAGAATAGCAGCTCAGAAAAACAAATTTAGAGAATTTTGTATAGAGCCTAATAATAATATTATAAAAAATATAAAAAAAAAATATCCTCATATTCCCATAATAGGATTTCCTAGAAATGTAGATGCTTTATACCCTGACTACGTTAAGAATGTTAATATTGATTGTTTATCGGTAGACCAAAATATTAATATTAAAAAATTATTAGATAATCTAATAATTAATAAAGGCCGTAACATTTGTTTTCAAGGTAATCTAGACCCAGAAATTTTATTACATGGCGGAAATAATTTGATTAATAGCACCAAAAATATTTTAGAAAAATTTTCATCTGTAAACCATATTTTTAATTTAGGCCACGGGGTAATCAAAGAAACGCCTGTAAAAAATATTGATTTATTAATAAAAACTATTAGAGAATGGAAAAAATGAAAAAAAAAGTTGGCGTGATTCTTTTTAACTTAGGTGGTCCCGATGAATTATCTGCAGTAAAGCCCTTCTTATTTAATTTATTTAATGATCCTGCTATAATAGGTGCGCCTTCTCTAATTAGATATTTTTTGGCTAAACTCATTTCATCAAAGAGAGAAAACACAGCTAAAGAAATATATTCCTTTATGGGAGGAAAATCTCCAATTTTAGAAGAAACTAATCAGCAAAAAAAACTTCTAGAAAAAACACTAAAAAAAGAAAAACATAATTATAAAGTTTTTATATCTATGCGTTATTGGAAACCTTTTATAAATGAAACATTAATAAATGTTATGAACTGGCATCCAGATGAAATTATACTCTTGCCTCTTTATCCACAATTTTCAACTACAACTTCTGGGTCTTCACTAAAGTCATGGAAGAAGGAAATAGATATGAAAAAGTACAAGGTGCCAACGAAGATCATTTGTTGTTACCCAGAAGATAAAGACTTTATATCAGCTCATGTACATGAAATAAATAAAGTACTCAATATAGCAAAGAATAAAAATAAGAAGAAAAAAGATATAAGACTATTATTTAGCGCCCATGGGCTTCCTGAAAAAATTATAAAAAAAGGTGACCCTTATCAAAACCAAGTTGAAAAAACAGTTTCTAAAGTTGTAGATAGTTTAAATAACAATGAATTTCTTCACACTATTTGTTATCAAAGTAAAGTTGGGCCATTAAAATGGATAGGGCCCTCTACAGAAGAAGAAATAATAAAAGCATCTAAAAAAAATGAAGTTATAATACTAATTCCTATAGCTTTTGTTAGTGAACATTCAGAAACCTTAGTTGAGTTGGATATAGAATACAAAGAAGTTGCATTAAACAATGGGTGTGAAGTTTATTTAAGAACCCCGGCTCTTGGAAAAAACGACTTTTTTATAAAAAGCTTAGCTAATTTAGTGACACAAAATAATAAAAATAAAATCTTAAATACTAGAGTATGCAGTAAAGATTTCGATAAATGTTTTTATAATACTTTTTGGGAAAAAACGTGATTACTTTTTATCTTTATATAAAAGCTTTTCATATTATAGCTGTTATTTCTTGGATGGCAGGTATGTTGTATTTGCCTCGATTGTTCGTTTACCATTCTAATAAAAAAAACACTAAAGAAATGAATGAAACTTTTGAGCTAATGGAAAAAAGGCTTCTTAAATATATTATGAATCCCGCAATGATTTTAACATGGCTTTTAGGAGCGGCTTTAATTTTTTCTCCTCTAATAGATTTAAGCTTTAATTCATTTTGGCTATCAATAAAGTTGATTTTAGTTATTATAATGTCAGGTTTACATGGTTATTTTGGTTATTGCAGAAAAGAATTAATTAAAAACAACACTTTTTATAGTCAAAAATTTTTTAGGTTTCTTAATGAAGCTCCCACACTTTTATTAATAATAATTGTTATACTAGTAGTAGTTAAGCCTTATAATTAATTTAAATTTTGACATTTAATCAGAAATAATAATATTATTATATCAGTTATTAGTAACAATTATAAATCTCATCTATTCTATTATACAAATCATTTAAATATTTAATCATATAGGACCTATAATGCACTTAAAAGAACTTAAAAAAATGTCACCTGCAGACCTCATTCTTTTTGCAGAAGAAAAAGGAGTAGAAAACGCTTCAAATAGAAGAAAACAGGATTTGATGTTTTCAATTTTAAAAAATTTAGCAGATAACGGGGAAATAATTAATGGGGATGGCGTAATTGAGATTCTACCAGATGGGTTTGGTTTTTTAAGGGCACCAGAAAGTAACTATTTACCAGGGCCAGATGATATATACGTTTCGCCATCACAGGTAAGAAAATTTGGTTTGAGAACAGGCGATACTGTTGAGGGACAAATCCGTCAACCAAAAGAAGGAGAAAGATATTTTGCGTTATTAAAAATTGATCAAATTAATTTTGATTCTCCTGATAAAGTAAAGCATAAAGTACGTTTTGAAAACTTAACTCCATTATATCCGGAAGAAAGAATAAAACTTGAAATAGATTCTGAAAAACCAGATAAAAGCCGAGATAATTCTTGTAGAGTTATAGAGTTAGTAAGCCCATTAGGAAAAGGCCAAAGAGGACTAATAGTTGCTCCCCCTAGAACAGGAAAAACAGTTTTACTTCAAAATATTGCTCATTCTATTGAAAAGAACCATCCAGAAATATACCTTCTTGTTTTATTGATAGATGAGAGGCCTGAAGAAGTTACTGATATGCAGCGTTCTGTAAAAGGAGAGGTTATATCTTCCACTTTTGATGAGCCCGCTATGCGTCACGTCCAAGTAGCAGAAATGGTTATTTCTAAAGCTAAAAGATTGGTAGAGCATGGCAGAGATGTTGTAATATTATTAGATTCTATTACAAGACTAGGAAGGGCTTACAATACTGTTGTTCCTTCTTCTGGTAAAGTTTTGACTGGCGGCGTAGACGCTAATGCTTTACAAAAACCAAAAAGATTTTTTGGTGCTGCCAGAAATATAGAAGATGGGGGCTCTCTTACTATTATAGCTTCTGCTTTAATTGAAACTGGCTCAAGAATGGACGAGGTGATTTTTGAAGAATTTAAAGGAACAGGTAATTCGGAAATTGTGTTAGATCGAAAACTTGCTGATAAGAGAACTTTTCCTGCTATAGATATAGCAAAATCCGGAACTCGAAAAGAAGAGCTTTTAGTAGAAAAAGGCGATTTGTCAAAAATGTGGATGTTAAGGAGGATTTTGGGCCCTATGGGAATGAGCGATGCTATGGAATTCTTAATTGATAAGTTAAAAGGAACTAAAACTAACTCAGAATTTTTTGATAGTATGAATCAGTGATTATAATGAATTTAGAAAGTCCAATAATTTTTTTCTATTTTTAAGGCTTAAAGACATATAGTTATTTTTAGCTCTAAGTCCTTCTCCTTCATGCCACAAAATAGCTTCCTCAATAGATTTTGCGCGTCCATCATGTAAAAAACGAGTATGCTTATTTACTATCTTTACTAGTCCAATTCCCCATAAAGGCGGAGTTTTCCATTCATAACTTTTTGCTTTTCCTTCACCAAGCTCATCGTCTAAGCCTTTACCCATATCATGTAAAAGAAAATCACTATAAGGTTTAATGGCTCTATTACTTAACTCTGGGTGATTAGGGTGTTCTCCTGTTACATAAGAAGCTGTATGACAATTTTCACATCCTACTTTTTTAAATAAATTCTGGCCTTGTATAATATTTTCTTCTTTTGCTCTTCTTTGTCTCGGTGGAGCAAGAGTTTGCATATATACTAATAGTCTTTCTATCTGAGCATCTGAAATTTCTGGGTCTCCACCATCTATTTGTTCTAAGCAGGCTTTTTGTATTTGCGTACAATTTGTTTCAGGAAAAATATTCGATGTTAATCCCATATCTTGAGAGGCTGCTCCTGTTATATGATGGAGCAAACTAGCTCTCGTTGCTTTCCAGCCAAATTTACCTATCATAATATTTTTAGATGGAACATCTGTGATTTCATGGGCGCGTCCAGATATGCCATCTTTATCTATATCTTTCGGGTCCGCATTTTTAAGGATGTCTTCTTCTTTGATAGCTTCAATAAGCCCTAAACCAAATACTACTGGAGCAACTCTTCCTGAAGATTTGGTATCTTCATGAAGTTGACCAAAAGATAGAGAATGAAAAGAATATATAGGCTTTGATAACATTACAGACGTACCATCATCAAATTTTTGGTTCACTATTGTGTAATTTATTGAAGTCTTTCCTTCAAACGGCACCCCTAAGATAGATTTATCATTTAATTGATAGCCATAATTAGGATCTGGATAAATTTCACCTTTTTCTGTTCGTGAAAGCTTAATCACCATAGACCTAAATTTACCATCTTTTTTTGGAGGTCTTCCTCTTCCATCTTTTACATGGCAACCAGAACAACTTACTCTGTTAAATACTGGACCTAACCCGTCTAAACTTTTTACTGAACTTGGAGCAGGGGTCCAGGATCGACGAAACAGATGTCTGCCGCCTGTAAATAAACGCATTTTATTCAGGTCTAAAGAAGGTATAGGCGCGGCAAAAGATTCGCGTGTTTCTCTTTTAACAGAAATCTCCTTATCCATTCTGTCAGCATATTCTTTACTGCTAATATTATTAGTAGTGAAAAATAATATTATAGCTATAAATATTATTAAGCTTTTATACAAAGTTTTTATTCGGCTATAATTACTTCCCAATTTAGATCTTTACCTGCCTCTTTAAAGTTTTTTGCAAGAACTAATAAGTTGCTTACAGTTTTTTCTGCTGCTTGTCTACCCGGCCCATTCTTAGGCTCAGATAGCATTTTGTCAAAGGGAACTGTAATATTATTTATCGAAATATTTGTCTCATTAATAATTTCTAAAATATTTTCATGCAACTTTAGATTGTTTTTTGCAACAAACTTTGAAATAGAAGGGCTAAAGCTCTCGCCATTTAGTCCTTTACCAAGATACACATTTATGACCCCATTAAAGTTAGCTTTAACATCGTTATGGGTTTGGTCACTGAAGCAAGAGTGTTCATCTTCAGGGTCTCCAGAATCTAGAGCCGTTGCAATTCTTTCTGAAGATAATTCAAATCCAGCCAATGTTGCTATTCCTGTTAAAATAGCTCCACCAGGATCGTTTTTATTTAGAAAAGCTTTTCTTCCTTCTCCATTTTCTAACCATTCCATAGACAGCCAATTGATATGTTCAAGCAATAAAGCGCTGGTGGCCACCAGGTATGCTCTCCTTCTAATATTAATTTCATTGGTAGGCAAGTAATCACTAGCTTCTCTAATCCCGGCTGTTTCAAGAGAGAAGTCTTGTCCCCAGAGCAAAAATTCTATTGCATGCCAACCTGATGAAACATCAGCATCGTCTTCTGACATATTTGCCGCAATAATAGTATTATTATTTATTTCTAGCGAAAGGTTATTAATTATACCAGCGTTAGGGCTACCTTTTACGTAGTCTATGTAGGCTTCATTTAATGGCCATGCATTAATAAGGCCTTCGGGCCCTTCTTCACCATATTTATTTACTCCATCTATAGGCCCTCCGTAAAACCGAAAAGCTTCTGTAATGCCATAAATTGATCGTGCTGCTATCCATTTATTTTTCGCATTAGTTAAACTGTTATTATCAGGAGCTTGAACAAATTTAATTATTGCGTTGTGCATTTCTTGTGTGCTTAAAGATACTTCGTTGTAATAATGGCTCACTAAATTTGCATAACTTTTTGCTAGGCTATTAATACTGTCATTAGCCGCATAAGTAGATTTAACTATAAACGAAAAAGAGAATAGAACATAAAAGAACAGAGTAAATTTAATTTTATACATTTTTTTTCCTTTTTTATATAAAAACACACATTTACCAATTATATATGCGACTGATTTGCAGTGTCAATGATATTTTAAACATAAAAATACAAAGTATTTGACAAATATAGGTGTTGCATTTTTAGCACATATTTTAATTAAATGCACTTCCAGCGTGTATTATCTTTGACATTGAGAATTAGTCGCATTATATAATTACTTGCAACTAATACTGATTCTCATTTGCATAAAGAGTTTAAATATTGGTGTTTTGGGAGTTGTGAGAATTAAGTAAGTTTTTAAATAATTATTAAGAAGATCTATGATGAATAAATTTTTCAAAATGTTTGTTTTTTTAATAGCTTCTTTGTTTGCCTTTAGTGTTAGCGCAGACGAAATGAGCGACTTAAAAGACGCAATGAAAGATTTACAAGACAGAATAGATGATTTAGAAGATAGCGCCGAAGATGGTGGGGAAGCTGGTTGGTGGACAAAAACTTCTGTTGGTGGTTATGGTGAATTACATTATAACAACAACAATGGTAGTGGAAAAATTGATTTTCACAGATATGTTTTATTTTTTAATCATCAATTTAACGATTCTGTCGGTTTTAATTCCGAGTTTGAGCTTGAGCACAGTATTGCTGGTGGCGGAAGCGCAATTAAAGAAAAAGGTGAAGTTGAGCTAGAGCAGGCTTATATTGACCATAATTGGGGTGAATATGGTATGCCTAATACTAACATGAAATATGGCGTATTCTTAATTCCATGTGGTATCACTAATGAAATTCATGAGCCTCCTACCTTTTATGGTGTAGAGAGAAATGTAGTAGAAAAAGAAATCTGCTCTAACACTCGTTGGGAAGGTGGTTTTCAAGGAACTCATGTGGTTCCAGATATGGATCTAACTATAATTGCAGGCGTTCACTCAAGTTTAACTACTTCTTCTGGCGATATCAGAGCTGGAAGAGATAAGGTTGCATCTGCTACTATGAATAAAGAAGCATATTCAGGAGCAGTTAGATGGACTGGCGCTTATCCAGGACTAGAATTAGCTTATTCCTGGGAATATGCGCCAGATATGAATGAAGGTCAGTCTGGACCACAAGTAACTGGTAAAATGCACGCGGTACATGCAAATTATATGCCATCCAGAGGTTTTGGTACTAGGGCTTTTTATGGCTTCTGGGACCTAGATTGCCCTCCAGTACTTACTGATACAAATCAATGTGCTGAAAATGGACGTAATCACCAATGGGGCTGGTTTATTGAAGGAAGTTATCGTTTCGATCTGACAGGTGAGCAAAGCTTAGGCTTCTTTATCAGAAGGCAAGAATGGGATGATAAAGCTGGAACTAAAAATGCTACTACTACTAAAAACAATATTACTATGAGTAGCTTTGGAGCTAATTGGTGGTTAACAGACCAAGCTGTTCTTAAAGTTGATTGGGAAAGAAAGAAAACATATGGCTCTGACTCAGTACAAGGCTTTAATATGGGTATGGGATATAATTTTTAGTATAGATTTTTTTGCTAAATATACATAAATTATTTTCTAAGAACAAAGAAGGGTAGAATAATGGTTAATATAAAGCATATAATAACTTCTATTCTATCCTTTTTTTTGTTTCTTTTTGTATTCAATTTATTATTTTCTTTTAGTGCATCTTCAGAAGATGTATTTTTAAGCAAGGAAAACTTTCTTAAAATTGCTTTCGAAGACGATGTTCCTCGAAGAAAAGGACTTAGGTTTAAAGGCGAAGTAAAAGACATAGCTCAAAATATTATGGGTAATAACTACAAAAAAATTAGAATGAAGTATTGGCGTCAAGATGGTAAAACAGCTTGGATTTTAGAGAGAATAGGAAAGGTAAAGCTTATAACTGCGGGCTTTATCGTGGAAAATTGTCGCATTTCTAGCATACATGTACTAGTATATCGTGAAACACATGGTTGGGAAGTTAAGTATCCTAGTTTTCGCGATCAATTTGTAGGAATAAATATGCTTGCTGGATTTAAATTAGATAAAAGAATAGATGGTATAGCTGGAGCAACTTTATCCGTAAGTAGTATGGAAAAAATGGCAAGATTAGCGCTTGCTATGAATAGTCTGGTTCCAGAAATAAACTGTAAATAATTTATATAAATGCTCAAAAGACTCCATAAAATTATAGGGTTAAGTATTTGTTTAATTGTTATACATTTGTCTATAACTGGTGCTGTATTAATGTATCCTAGCACCTTTAAGCTTCAAGATACGTATTTTACCAATAGTTTCATATATAATTTATATGACATGTATAAACTTTCAGATGTTAAAGTCTTAGAAGGAAATGATGAAGACATTGGGGTCGTTAAAAGCAAAATAATAACATCAGACATGTCTTTAGAGACAGGCATGGCAGACATATTAGGGCTGCTTAAAAAGGAAAACCTTATATTTGTATTAAGTAAAGAAAAAATTCTTCTTATTGAGGAAAGCGATTATGAGCTAAAGATTATCGAAGAAAAAAGCATTCCATTTATTGTTAATTCCATAGGCAAAAGCGAAAATGAAGTGCTTTTACGTGATATTAATGAAAACATATATAGTTTAAATAAAAGCCTTAATTTTTCTATGCTTAAAGAACAAAATATTAAATATAATGAGAGTATTCTGGCAGCAACTGATGAAGAAACCGCAAGTTACTATTTGCTACAGGTTCAAGGCCCTGGCGTTCAAGCTCTAAGAGTATTTGCAGATTTGCATAACGGAAGGTTTTTTGGCCCCTTTGTTATGTTTATATTCTTAGTGGCAAGCCTCTTAATAGTATTTTTATCTGTTAGCGGGTCTTATATGGCTTTGAGGCCTTCAATAAAAAGATATTTCTATAGGCTTAAAAAAAACCGCCATTAAATACCTTATGGCATTAACAGTATACACCCAGAAGTTTTGCGTCCTTCCAAGTCTTTATGTGCTTGAACAGCATCTTTAAGGTCGTATTTGGCCCCAATTTTGATAGATATGTTTCCATTTCTAACCATATCAAAAACATGATTAGCGCTCTCTACCAATTTTTCTCTTGTATTATTATAGCTAAATAACGTTGGGCGAGTAACATATAAACTGCCTTTAGTTGCTAGAAGGCCAGGCTCTATAGCTGGTGCATTGCCTGATGAATTTCCAAAAATCACTAAAAGGCCAAGCGGAGAAAGACAATCAAGCCCTTGGATAGCCGTGTCTTTTCCAACGCTATCATACACAACAGGTACACCCTCTCCATTAGTAATTTCTTTTACTTTTTTCACAAAGTCTTCTTCTTTATAAAGAATAGCATGATCACAACCATTGGCTTTAGCTAATTCGGCTTTTTCGTTTGAACCTACAGTGCCTATAACGTTAGCTCCTATTGATTTTAACCATTGGCAGGCTATAAGGCCCACCCCACCAGCAGCCGCATGAAATAAAACTGTTTGCCCTGATTCTACTTTAAAAGTTCTTCTGATAAGGTATTCTGCTGTCATTCCTTTGAGCATAATAGCTGCAGCAAGCTCATCTGTAATATCATCTGGTATTTTAACTAAGTTATTTATAGGAAACACTCTAATCTCAGAATAGCTGCCTAATGGAGAGGAAGCATAGGCGACTCTATCTCCTACTTTAAATTCAGCAACTCCAGGACCTGTTTCTTCTATAACTCCCGCAGCTTCCATGCCAATAGGCGTTGGAAGAGGAGTTGGATAAAGACCTGACCTAAAATAGGTGTCTATAAAATTTAGGCCTATTGCTGTCTGCCTAATAAGAACTTCGTTCTCTTTTGGGGAGGCAACCTCTATTTTCTCCCATATCATTTCTTCTGGCCCTCCTAGTTTATGAACCATTATTGCGTTAGTATGCATTATTTTTCTCCTATTTAAGCCAATGATTTTTTTAATAAGGCTAATGTTCGTGTGTCACTAATTTCTGCA
>Ga0209631_10003119_pt1 | contig 19379 bp, 17 predicted proteins | sample COG_08_FD_184752 | JGI IMG/M metagenome (GOLD analysis project Ga0209631, IMG submission 184752) | Pelagic Microbial community sample from North Sea - COGITO 998_met_08 (SPAdes) (version 2) | ecosystem: Environmental > Aquatic > Marine > Neritic zone/Coastal water | place: Helgoland, sampling...
ATCTGAGATGTATAAGAGATCCTTGGCCATGTCTTGATACGAATTTTTCATTTTATTCATGATTTATTAAGAGAGGGTATTATTGGTGCAGCAATTAGGTATTATAAATTATAAGTCTCATAAAACTGTAAGGAAATGCGCCTCAATCATACTAACAAATAATTGTAGGATAATTGAGATGCTAACGGAGGGATACGAGATATGCTAATTAATACCAAATATATCGCTGGGGTTATGAAGAAGGCTGAAGTTCTTGCTATTTCTCTGGTTTTAATTTTGCTGTCAGTTTTGCCAGTCGCGGCTTTCGATTTTTCGGATTGGGATGCCTTGATTAAAAAACATGTAAGCATGAAGAAAGTTGATGGCGTAATGATCAGTGCGGTGAATTATAAAAACTTGAAAAGTAATGAAAAATTTAAAAAACTGGTTTCCAGGTTGAACTTGGTTCATGAGGATTCATTGAAAACCCGTGATGAGGAGCTGACTTTTTGGATTAATACTTATAATATTCTTGCCGCAAAAATGGTGGCAGATCACTTTCCTATAAAAAGTATTAAAGATGCGGGAAGTTTTTTTAGTCCGGTTTGGAATAAGCCTGCGGGTCATGTGGCTGGAAAGGAACGGACTTTGAATGAAATCGAACATGAAATCTTAAGGAAGATGGATGAGCCAAGAATACATGTTGCGATTGTTTGTGCGTCGGTGAGTTGCCCTGATCTTAGGCTGGAAGCTTTCAAGGCAGACAGCTTGAACGAACAGTTGAATGATCAAATGAAAATGTTTTTACAGTCATCTGAAAAAGGAATGAGAATAGATAAAAATAATAACCGGGTTTATCTTTCTTCAATTTTTAAATGGTTTGAAGATGATTTTGAAAGCAGGGGAGGGGTGTTGAAATTTATCAGTAATTATGTTTCACCTGAAACGGCAAAAGAATTGAGTGACTTTCGAATTGATGTTTCCTACCTTGATTATAATTGGAGTGTTAACGGCTAGTTTTTCTGAAAGACACGGCGGGTTTCCCCGCCGGTTTTCCAGATTGGGTAGCTATTAGTCTGCGTGTTTGCGCAGGAACGTGGGAATGTCAAAATTAGCATTTAAGTTCCCGGGGTCCTGATTTTCCTCTTTGATTGAAGACGCAAGTGTCTTCAAATGCTTATAAGATGAGTCGGCATCATCATTTTCCATACGAGGTTCGCCACCCACCACTTTTTTCAACGCGGGTCTTTCCTCTGCCGGGGAGGCTATCTCGTTGTCGAATCCGGTTGCAATGACTGTTACTCGCATTTGACCTTCCATTTCATGGTCGATCACTGCGCCAAAAATGATATGGGCATCTTCGTGTGCATTTTCTTGAACTATCATAGAGGCTTCATTAATTTCCATAAGGGTTAAATCTTCGCCACCCGTTATGTTGATTAAGATACCTTTTGCGCCGTCAACAGTTGCCTCGTCAAGTAGGGGGCTGGAGATTGCTTTTTGCGCAGATTCAATGGCTCTAGTCTCTCCTGTGGCGATGCCGCTTCCCATAAGTGCTTTGCCCATGCTTCCCATGATGCATTTTACATCAGCAAAATCGAGATTGATGAGTCCGGGGATGACAATCAAATCAGAAATACTGCAAACAGCTTGCTTGAGAATATCGTCTACCATTGAGAATGCGCTGGTGAAAGATGTTTGCTTTCCTACATAGCTCAAAAGTTTTTGATTTGGAATCACGATCAGTGTATCGACAGCTTCTTTTAGCTCCTTGATTCCTTCTTCTGCTTGCTGCATCCGCTTTTTGCCTTCAAACGCGAAAGGTTTGGTGACTACGCCAACGGTAAGAGCCCCTGCTTCTCTTGCGATGCGAGATATCACAGGTGCCGCACCTGTTCCGGTGCCACCACCCATTCCTGCGGTGATAAAAACCATATCTGCGCCCTCGAGCATATCGCGGATGACAATTTCGCTCTCTTCGGCGGCATTTTTACCGGTTTCTGGATTGGAACCTGCTCCCAGCCCGCGAGTTAACTCTCCACCAATTTGGATTTTTCCTGGGCATTCTGATTTTTCCAAGGATTGTAAATCTGTATTGGCGATAATAAACTCCACTCCACGAAGATTATCACGAACCATAGAATTGACGGCATTGGTGCCACCTCCTCCAACGCCAACCACCTTTATGGTCGCGTTGTAATCATTTTCATTTTCAAATTCTATCAAACTCATGGTGTCCTCCAATTTTTAAAAAAATTCGTCTGCCCAATCTTTCATACGTGAAAAAATTTTATCGAATAAATTGCGTCCCTGAAGTTCTCTGATAGGTCCGGTTTTAACTCTTTTAGAACCGTATTGGATCAATCCAGTACAAGTTGCATACATGGGATTGTTTACAACATCAATCAATCCTCCGAGACCCATGGGTATACCTACCCTGACGGGGGATTGAAAAACATCCTCCGCTAATTCAGCCATTCCCTGCATGCTTGCAGCCCCACCTGTCAATACAATTCCAGATGAAATGATTTCTCGGTATCCTGATTCATTTATGTCGTGGTCAAGTAGTTCAAACATCTCACGCGTTCGCGCTTCGATTATCTCGCTTAAAATTTGTCGAGGCACAGTTCGAGATTCTCTTCCACCAACGCTGGGAACTTCTATGTTGTCACCCTCTGAAATGATTGGCGAGTATGCACAGCCGAAGGAATGTTTTATTTTTTCTGCTTCAGCATTTGGAGTACGAAGACCAATTGCAATGTCGTTTGTCATTTGCGCACCTGCGATAGTCAAGACGGAAGTATGTTTGATTGCGCCCTGATAAAAAATTGCAAGGTCCGATGTGCCGCCGCCAATATCAATCATGGCAACACCTAGTTCTCTCTCATCTTGTGATAAAACGGATTCGCTGGAAGCAAGCTGCTCCAGTACAATATCGGATACTCCCAGACCTGCTTTATTGACGCATTTGACAATATTCTGCGCTGATGTTACCGCCGCGGTAACGATATGTACTTTCGCTTCAAGGCGGACTCCTGCCATTCCAAGTGGAGTTTTTATCCCGTCTTGATTGTCAACGATATATTCTTGCGGCAGAACATGAATCACTTCGCGATCCAAAGGAATGGCTATGGCCTTAGCAGCCTCGATCACTCTGTCCACATCCTTCTGATCGATCTCTCTGCCTTTTACCGCAATAATTCCATGACTGTTGAGGCTGTTTATATGCCCACCGGCAATGCCAACATAAACCGAGTCAATTTCGCACCCGGCCATGAGTTCGGCTTCTTCAACAGCATTCTTGATAGACTCGACAGTGCTATCGATATTGACTACAACCCCTTTTCTAAGGCCTTTCGATGGGTACTGACCGAGACCGATAATATCTATCTTTTCATCATCAATAACCTCGCCGATAATGCAGCAGATTTTGGTTGTTCCAATATCCAGACCGACAATATAATTACTTTTTTTGGACATACGTCCTATCCCCTTCTAGTTGGTTTGACTCTTTGCCGAAAATAATGTTGAACTTTGTTTGAATCTATTTCTAATTACAACTTGATCTTTAAATGATAAATCAATCATCTGAATCTTCGAGTTTTCTTCATCAAGGGTGTCGAGAATAAGTAGGAAATTTTTCCTTCCTTCGTCCAATCTATCCATAGACATATGAATTTGAATATCCCGATTTAGGGTAATAAAAAGAACCCGAGAATGTCCTATTAGTTTTGCCGCATCCAAAGGATTATTATCAAAGAATGAAAGTTTGTTGAAGTAGTGCATTGTTTTGAGGCTATGCAATACTTTGCCCTCTAAAAAATTATTTTCTTTTTCACCTTGCATGATAATAAGAGGCAGATGTCTGTATTCGGGTTTTTCGGGTGACAGCGTGACACCAAAACTATCCACTAAATAAATTTGATCCTTCTTAATTCTTGCGTAAGGGACTCTTTCTGTAAGCTTAAACTCGAGTCCTTGCGGAAAAATTCGACGAATGGAAGCCGATTGAATCCATGGGTTTTTTGAAAGCCGTTGGCTCAAATCAACCAGATCAATCGCAATTAGATTTTCACCTTTTACAGGACCCAGCCATTCAAGGATTTGTGTATCGCTCAAAATATTATTTCCTTGAAAATAAATATTTTGAATTTGAAAACGAGGTGTTGAGATCAAAAAATTCCATCCCGCAAAAATGAGGTAGCCGACAACGCCTACCAGGAAGAGTTTTGAGGTAAGCTCGGCCAAGGTGCGCACCCAATTACCCAGTTTGGGCTTGTTGGGAACTCTTCTATTAAGATTGCTGCCACGTTTATGTTTTTTGTTTCTTTCAGAAAGAAAATCGTCCCATGTGGCGGCAGGTCCCTTTTGCCGGGTCAGAGTAAAGCTCATGACGGGTCTCCATAATCCAATTGCGCTGTTTTCAAAATTTCTATTACAAGATCATCAAAACTCATTTCTATTTCCAATGCAGCCATAGGCAAAAGGCTGGTAGGGGTCATGCCAGGGATAGTATTCATCTCGAGGACATACGGTGTCCCTTCATCATCAAGAATAATATCAACTCGTGGTATTCCACGTCCCCGCAGCACCTTAAAAACTTTTATGGAAACCTCATTGCATTTGTTGATTTCATGTTCGCTTAAGTTTGCTGGGCAAAGATATTTGGTTTTTCCAGAAGTGTATTTGGCTTCATAATCGTAAAACCCGGATTCCGGACGAATATGAACAATGGGCATAGGTGTTTCTCCCTTCATACCTACTGCCAGAAGCTTTCCTACAATAAATTTTTCCACAATGATTTCTTCAGAATATTCAAATGCACTTTCCAGTGCAGGTTTCCATTGGTCTTCTGTGTCAACAATGCTCACTCCGAAACTCGATCCTTGATTGGTTGGCTTGACGACTACCGGCAGGTCCAAGCTTCGTTCGATGGGTTGATTTTTATAAAACACTTCATAGTCGGCTGTTGGTATTCCGTGAAATTTAAAAATTTCCTTGGTTTTTAATTTGTCATAAGCCAAAGCGCTACCTGCAACACCCGGCCCTGTATAAGGAATCTTTAGATATTCCAGAACTCCTTGGATGCAGCCATCTTCGCCGTAGGTTCCATGCAGTGCGATGAATGCCAAGTCAATATCTCGAAGAGCATTGGCAATATTGCGATCTACATCGATGGGGAAAGCCTTCAGACCTTTTCGAGTCATTGCTTCCATAACCGAGTTCCCCGTTGATAGAGAAATTTCTCGCTCTGATGATAAGCCGCCCATTAGCACACCTATTTTTTTGTCTTCAAAAATTCCCAAAGCTTTTTCCACTTTTAAAATGACAAGTCCGTCCCGGCCTTTGGCCAAAAAGGCCGGGAGCAAAGGAAGGAGGGATTACCCTTGCACGGATCTTAAAATTTAATTTCTCTTAAACTAATCTCCGATAATTACGATCTCAGTTTGTAGATCGATGCTGGTTTTTTCTTTCACCTCTTTTTGTATATGTTTGATCAATTGCGTCACATCTTTTGCTGTTGCCCCACCTTTGTTTACAATGAAGTTCGCGTGCCTGATAGAGACCCCAGCTTTTCCTATGGAATAACCTTTAAGCCCTATCGACTCGATAATTCTTCCGGCAGCATCGCCTTCTGGATTCTTAAAAATAGAACCAGAATTAGGAATGGTAAGGGGTTGTGTCTGAGCTCTTCGAGAAAGATGACGATCCATGGTGGTCATGATTTCCGAACGATCTCCTTCTTCGAGTTCAATCTCTGCTTCAATAATGATCCCGGGCTCATCCTGGAAAATAGTTTTTCTGTATTGAAAGGAAAGATCTTCGCGCTTTAAAGTTTCTATTTCACCGTTTCGGGTTATTCGGGTTACGCTGCGAAGAACCGGTCCAATTTCTGTTCCCTCTGCGCCGGCATTCATAATTATTGAACCGCCTAATGATCCGGGTATGCCGACGAGGCGTTCAATGCCCGTCAGTGAATAGCGCGCAGCATGTTTTGCAAGGTAAGACATCTTTGCCCCGGCCCCTACTTTGATAACGGCTCGTCTTTTTCCATCTTCCTTTTTAAAGAAGAGAGGGCGCTTGATTTTTTTGAAGCATTCTTTTAAAGAAATAACGATACCCCTTATGCCACGGTCGCTTGCCAGTAAATTAGTCCCTTCGCCTAAAATATATACGGGTGTTTTCTCTCGGCCTTTTAAAATAGTTTGAATATCCCGGGTATCTTCTGGAAATATCAAAACGTCAGCAGGGCCACCGATTTGAATGGAAGTATGGCTGGCAAGTAATTCGTCTTGTAGAACTCTTCCTTTGATCTTGTGTAGCCAGGGAAATGTATGGGTCATAGTTTTACTCTGATGAATTTTTTGTCCCAGAACGGTTTTCGGAAACTCCATTCTTGTTTTGAGATTAAACTCTCTCCCAGATCCAGAATGAGCAATATGAATCAATCTTCGTTTCCATGCTTCGTTCAACATAAATGAAAATCCTCTCTGTTTTGGGGCTATCAATCATGGAATTGAGCGGCAAGCTTATGTGCCAATTCCCCGATATTTCCTGCGCCCAGAGTTAAAACAACATCACCAGGCTGCAAAGAACTTTTTAAATGTGGAATCACTGAGTCGATACTTTCTAGGAGATCCACGTGTTTGTGTCCAAACTCCCGAACTCCTTGTGCTATTTTTCGAGAATCGATTCCTTCTATAGATTTTTCGCCTGCGGCATAAATATCCAAAAGAACTAATTGATCGGCATCGTTAAATGATGAATAAAAACTTTCAAGCAAGTGTTGAGTTCGACTAAAACGATGCGGTTGAAAAACCACTACCAATCTTCGATTGGGCCAAACTGTTTTTGCAGTTTCCAGGGTGGCCTGGATTTCAGCGGGATGATGACCATAATCATCCACGATGGTTAAAGAATCTGATTGATGAAGAATTTCAAAGCGTCGTTGAACACCTGTGAAATTTTTCAAAGCATCAGAAACGGCAGGGAAGTCCATATTCAATTCCATCCCCACCGCAACGGCTGCCAATGTGTTGCAGACATTATGGTTCCCTAATGACTCGGATGAAATTCGTCCTAGCTTCTTTCCTTGATGGAAAACAGTAAAGTGAGTTTGCAGTTCGCTCACAGATATTTCCCGCGCTGTATAGTCAGCTTGAGTTTTAAGTCCATACGTAATTGTTCTCTTTTCAATCTTTGGAAGAAGCGATTGCAGGTTAGGATCATCCATGCACAAGATTGCGGTTCCATAAAAAGGAACTTTGTTTAGGAATTCCAGAAAAGCGGATTTCATATTCTGCATTGTGTGGTAATAGTCCATATGCTCTTCATCCAGCGTGGTCACAACTGCAATAGTGGGAGAAAGCTTTAGAAACGAGCCGTCACTTTCATCTGCTTCCGCCACAAGAAATTTACTTTGTCCTAACTTGGCATGGCCGCCCATGTTTTTGAGTTTTCCTCCAACGATTACTGTTGGGTCTAGATCTCCCCCAGCTAAAACAGTTGCTACTAGAGAAGTGGTTGTTGTTTTTCCATGAGTCCCAGCAATGGCAATTCCATGTTTCATTCGCATTAACTCTGCCAACATTTCTGCCCTGCGTATTACTGGGATCATTTGTTCTCTGGCAGCCCTAACTTCTGGATTGTCATCTCTGATTGCGCTCGAAACCACGACAACGTGCTTGTTATCTATATTTTTGGCTTTATGGTGAAAATGAATTTCTGCACCTAAAGACTCCAAGTGATCGGTTACGGAAGATTTTGATTGATCTGATCCGCTTACCTCATAATCTTGGTTAATTAGGACTTCAGCGATTCCACTCATTCCCGAACCTCCAATTCCGATAAAATGAATCCGTTGTGTTTTTCCTAAAAACATGACAAAACATAATTTCCTTGCATTTTTTTTCTTCCCGACTTTCTGTAAGTATCTTTTAGTAACTCCATGCAAAGGAGCCTTACTTTTTCGGTCGCATCTCTATTTCCCAGTTTGTAGCTATTTTTTTCCATGACTTCTAAACGCTCGGGTTCTTCCATAGCTTGAAGAATAGATCCTGCAATACGAGGCCCTGAAAGTTCTTCATCCAGAACAAGTTCCCCAGCATTGGCAACTTCGAGAATACGTGCGTTTTTTTCCTGATGATTGTGTGCTGCGTGTGGAAAAGGAACCAAAACTGACATTTTGCCGCAGGCAGTAACTTCCGCAAGAGTCGTGGCTCCGGCACGGCAGATGACCAGAGATGCTTTTTTATATTGATCTGCCATGTCATCAATGAACGGGCGTATGTCACAAGAAAACTTGCTCTCTTTGTATTTTTTGCTCACTGTTTCATAATCTACCTCTCCGGTTTGGTGAGTAATGTGTAAATCACCTTTTTTCTCAGAGAGGGATTCTAAAGCTTCCACCATAGCCATATTTATAGAATGAGCACCTTGACTACCGCCAAGAACCAGAACTCGAAATGGTCCTTCTATTTTTTCAAGGTTCTCTGCTTTTGGCTGGCAAAATTCTTCACGGATCATGTTTCCTGTTACTTCCACTTTCTCTTTGGGAAAAGCTCGTGATGATTCTTTAAAGGAGACTGCAATTTTGTCGGCAATTTTTCCCAACCATTTATTTGTCATTCCAGGGATTGAATTCTGCTCGTGAATTAGAATAGGAATTCGTAGAATCCATGCGGAAAGAACCAAAGGTCCGGATGCATAGCCACCGACACCCACCACCAGACCAGGACGTTTTCTAATTAAAAAGCACATGGACTGAGCAGTTCCAATCGGCAGTTTGAACCAGGACACCCATCGGGCAATTTTCTTTTTGCCCAATAAGCCCGCAGAAAGAATAGTTTTTAAAGCAAAACCTTCGCGGGGCAATACTTTTGCTTCGATACCCTTTTGAGTCCCTACAAAAGAAATTTCAATATCCATATCGCGCCTCATTAATGCTCTTGCTAGAGCAATTCCGGGATAAAGGTGACCGCCTGTGCCGCCACCTGCTATGACAACTCGTTTACTCATTAATTCATCATCAACGTCTTACGGTTTGTTCTGAAATATTCAGTAGTACGCCTACAGAAAGCATGGTTACCATCATCGACGACCCTCCCATGCTTATAAATGGTAGGGGCAATCCTTTTGTGGGAAGAAGACCCGAAGCGACTCCCAGGTTTATAAAAGCCTGCAAACCGATTAATAGAGTCAGCCCTGTTGCTAAATGAGTTCCGAAAGGATCTTTGGCTCGGTAGGCCGTCATAAACCCTCTCCAGATAAAGATCGAGAACAGGAGAACGATTCCTGTTGTTCCGACAAATCCCAACTCTTCCCCGATTACTGAAAAAATAAAATCCGTATGCGCTTCTGGAAGGTGGAAAAGTTTTTGATGCCCGGCTCCCAATCCGGTGCCCCAAAACCCCCCGCGTCCAAAGGCATAAAAAGACTGAATAACCTGGAACCCTTTTCCCGTAGGATCTTCCCATGGATTGAGAAAGGAAATGATTCTCTGAGTTCGGTATTCGGCGGTTAGAATTGCCGATGCTATAAATGGAACTATTGCCAGGATCGAAAGGAATAGAAATTTTTTCCTGAGTCCGGCGATAAAAAGCATTGTGAAGGTGACCGTACAAATAATCATGGCTGTTCCAAAATCGGGCTGGAACAAGATGGGTATGAAGAAGAAACCCAGAACAATTAGATTGGGTAAATAACCGTATGCAAAATTCCTTAGCTTGTAGGCTCGTTTTACCAGGGACTTTGCGATAAACAGAACGAGAGTGAACTTTGCCAGTTCCGAAGGTTGAAACGAAAATCCGCCTAAGGTTAACCACCGACGAGCCCCACCCACCTTTTTGCTGAACTCGGGAAACATCACTACTATTAATAGCAGGAAGGTGAAAATCATAATGGGGTACGTAAATTGATGCAGCTTGTGGTAGTTTATGTTTTTTGTTATTAAAAGCAGACCCGTTCCCAGCAGGCACCATAAGACCTGTCGCTTCAGGAAGTAATAGGAGTCGTTGTGGTTGTTCATGGTGTAAGCAGCGCTTGAGCTGAATACCATTACGATTCCTATGAGAACCAGAACTGCTACCGTGATGCATAGGATGGAATCGCAGCTTGTCTGTCGAGTTTCGTTCAACGCTTGTCATCCTTCCAAGTTATTTACGATAGATTTAAACTGGTTCCCGCGATCGATATAGTCTTTGAACATGTCAAAACTTGCGCAGGCGGGAGAAAGAAGAACGATATCTCCTTTTTCCGCTTTTTCTTTTGCGAGAGTGACCGCCCCTTCAAGTGAATCGGATTCTTCGTAACCAAAAGATCCATTCAAGACACTCCTAAATTTTGGTCGCGTTTCCCCAATTAGAACCAAGTACTTTACTTTTTTCTTCATAATAGTTTTTAAACCGGAAAAATCTGCGTTCTTATCCTTGCCACCAGCGATAAGGATGATTGGGCGGTCAAAAGTATTTAATGACTTGCATACAGAGCCGACATTGGTGCCTTTTGAGTCATTTATAAAATCAACCCCATCTCGATTGCATACCCATTCCAGTCGATGCTCCAAACCCGTAAAACTTCCCAGAACTTTTTGAATGGACTCCAGAGGGATGCCTAGCAGCAGAGCTGTTGCTAATGCGGGTAAAACATTTTCCACCTGCCAAAGTAATCCGCGAGAAAGCGCGCTTAATGCAAATATTTCTCCCTCAAATTCATCGATGCTTGCGAAGATTTTTCCGTTTTGCACATACACCCCGTACTTCAACGGATTTTCTACGCTGAAGCGGATTTGTTTTGCAGGGCAATTTTTCCCCAGAGCATGAGCGCTAGGGTCATCCTGATTCAAAATAAGAAAATCTTTTTTAGTTTGGTTTGCAAAGATTTTCTCTTTCAACCCTGCGTATTGCTCAAAACTTTCATGTCGGTCCAAATGATCGGGCGTTATATTCAGGACAATGGCAATCTTAGGATGAAAGCTGTGAGTGGCCTCCATTTGGAAACTAGATATTTCAAGCACTCGATATTCCACCCGCTCTTGATCTAATAGCGAAATGAAAGGAGTGCCCAGGTTTCCACCCACCGTCACATTTATTCCTCCTTCTTTAAGAATTTCGCCAATCAAACTTGTGCAGGTCGACTTGCCATTGGTTCCAGTAATGCCAATGAGTGAGGCACTATTGAATCTGCTTGCAAGCTCGATTTCGCTGATAATTTCTACTCCTTTTTGTCGCGATCTTTTAAGGAAGCTTGACTCAATGTCCACACCTGGACTGATCACTACCATCTCTGAATCAGGATGCGGTTCGCAGTTTTTGTAAACTGCCTTGACATCGGGAAAGAGCTGACTCGCCAGTTCAGATAGATGGTCGTGAGATTTGCTATCCATAATTGAAACCTTTGCGCCTCGAAGACTAAGGAAATTAGCTGTCGCAATGCCCGTTTTCCCCAAGCCAATTACAGAAATAATTTTGTTTTTTAAATCCATGTTCATCTAAGTTTTAGTGTGCTCAAGCTGATCATTGCTAGGACGACAGCAATAATCCAAAAGCGAACAATCACCTTAGGCTCCGACCAACCTAGTTGCTCAAAGTGGTGGTGAAGCGGAGCCATTTTGAAAAATCGCTTCCCGCCTGTGTATTTGAAATAACCCACCTGAATAATTACTGACAAAGCTTCAATAACAAAAATCCCGCCAATAAGAATTAAAAGCAATTCGTGTTTAACGATCACCGCTATGGTTCCTATAAAACCTCCCAAAGATAAAGACCCCACATCACCCATGAAAATTTGCGCGGGGTAGGAGTTGTACCAGAGAAACCCCAGGCTAGCTCCCATAACAGCTGAGCTGGCAACAGCGATTTCTCCTGCACCTTTTACGTATTGAATGTTTAGATACTCAGCGAATTTGACATGGCCACAGATGTAGACGATGCCGGTGTAAGTGAGAGTAGCTATTATGATGGGGCCAATTGCCAGACCATCGAGGCCGTCTGTTAGATTGACAGCATTCGATGTCCCAACAATTATGAACGCAATAAAAAATAGATACAGAAAGCCGAGGTCGGGTTGAAATTCTTTAAAAAACGGCACCGACAAACGCGTCGCGTAATCTGCGCGTGTAGGATCAAAATAAAGGAGATAAATTCCTACGCCCAGGCTTACCAAAAGTTGCAGTAGAAGTTTTTCCTTGGCAGAAATCCCATTTCCCTTTCGGAGTTTTAAGATGTCATCGCGTAAACCGATGACCCCAAAACCGATCACTGAAAAAATGATCACCCAGATATAGCGGCTTTCAAGGTTTGCCCATAATAAAGTTGATCCTAAAAAAGTTGCCAGTATCAGGAGGCCTCCCATTGTAGGAGTTCCTGATTTGGAGGCATGATGCTCTGGCCCATCGCTACGAATCGTTTCCCCTATTTGAAATTTTTGCAACATTCGAATCATTAAGTTGCCAAGGGTCAAGCTAAGCACTAGGGCAGTAACCCCGGAATAGGCCGAGCGAAATGTAATGTATTTAAACACATTCAAAAACGAATATTCAGAGCTAAGCGGATAAAATAGATGGTAAAACATTTTTTAATTATTTCGTTCTTTAGGTTTTTAAATATTCCTTAATAATATTTTCCATTTTCGTGCCACGAGAACCTTTGATAAGTAGGCAATCGCCTTTTTCAACGTTCCTCAGCAGATAGCTCACTGCTTCGGCGTGTGTATTGAATTTCCCTATTTGCAGTGGATGTCGGGGATTTTTTTTTGCACTTTCTGCGACCAAAGAGGCCAGCGGGCCAACCGTCACCAAATGATCCACATTTGATAGGATTATTTCTTGTCCTAGTTCATGATGGGCAGACTCAGATAAGAGACCAAGTTCGAGCATGTCGCCAATAATCAAAAATCGTTTTCCCTGAGTATTAAATTCCGACAAAGTTTTTAGCGCTTCTCTCATAGATTGCGGATTCGCGTTATACGCATCGTTGATCAGGGTCACTCCTTCATAATGAATCTGCTCATTTCTCTGAGGGATTTGCTGGTAATTTTCTAATCCTCGACTCATATCTTTTCCTGATATGCCTAGCGAATGACCTGTAGCTACAGCCGCAAGGGCGTTATATATATTGCAGTAGCCAATCTGGGAGAGGTTAACCGAAATCGTTTGGTTGAAAACTTTAGCCGTGAAGGTAAACCCACTACTTCCCTCGTTTTGAATATTGCTTGCCTGAACATCCGACGATTGTTCAATTCCGTAGGTGATTTTTTTGACGTGTAACGACTTCGCCAGTTCAAGAACCAAGGGATCGTCTGCGTTAACAATTGCTGTTCCTTCTTTGGTGATGGCGTCAAACAGTTCGCCTTTTGCAGCCTGGACATCCTTTATTGTTTTTAGCTGATCGAGATGACCCACAGATATATTCGTGATGACACCTATGTCAGGCTTTGCTATTTCAGCAAGCCGTTTGATTTCACCAGCAGCACTCATGCCCATCTCAAGAACTCCGACCTCATGCTCTGGTTTTCTTGCCAATAAAGTCAGGGGAAGACCGATGTGATTGTTAAGGTTCCCCTGTGTTTTTAGAGTTTTATATTTTGTTTCAATAATTGAGGCGATCATTTCTTTGGTTGTTGATTTTCCATTAGTCCCTGTTACAGCAACAACCTGAAAAGGAAACAGAGTCCTTTGATAACCCGCAAGGTCTTGCAATGCCCGTAAAGTATTCTGAGACTGAATGACGAAGGGCGAATTTCCTCCGCTGATCATGTTTCCAGAAAGATGAACCGGATCAGATAAGATAATTCCTGCCGCACCTTTGTTAATAGCTTCTCCAAGAAAATTATGGCCGTCAAAATTTTCACCCTGAATACACACAAACAATTCCTCTTTTTCGATGGTTCGGGAGTTTATGGATACTCCGCGGAATGCCTTTGCCGCACTACCTTGCAATAGTTTTCCACCTACTACGCCCAGACAGTCTTTAGCTTTGCCTTTTATCAATGAATTTGTTTCTCCAAAAAATCTCTAGCAACTTCTCGATCATCAAAATATTCTTTTTGCGTGCCTAACACCTGGTAGTCCTCATGACCTTTTCCAGCAATTAAAACGAGATCATTTTTTTCTGCACGGCTGATCGCATATTCAATAGCTTCTCGTCGATCTGCGATCGTTATGTGTGAGGCCGAAGCAGGAACGCCTTTGAGTATGTCTGAAATAATATTTTCCGGGTTTTCCGTGCGCGGGTTATCAGAAGTGATGACAGAGAAGTCGGATTTTTCTATTGCTATACGGCCCATGCCTTCTCTTTTACCTTTATCCCGATCCCCACCACACCCAAAAACAACAATCACCTTTCCCTCGGTAAAAGTTTTAGTCGCCGTAATGGCTTTACAAAGGGCATCTTCTGTATGTGCGTAATCGACCAGCACGGAAAAATTCTGCCCCTTACTTATTGACTCGAATCTTCCCGGGATGCATGGAATATTTTGAAAGGTACTTTGAATCATGTTCAGCGACATACCTTGAACTAATGCGTAAGCAGAAGCCGATAGAAGGTTGTAGATATTATGTTCACCGAGAAGGTTTGTATTAATTTCGGTAGACCCGTTGGGCGTTTTTAAAGTAAATCGACTTCCAGTAGCTATCAGTGAAATGTTTTCCGCTGAAAAATCTGCAGAACTATTTATTCCAGTTGAAATGGCATTTCTCTTTAGCTCTACGGCGAATTCTTTTCCAGCGGGATCATCGATGTTTAGGATGGGCACTTTGACGTTATTTCCCCTGAACAACTCAGCTTTTGAGTTTTTATATTCTTCCATGCTGCTATGGAAATCGAGATGATCTCGACTCAGATTTGTAAAAATTCCAACGTCAAAATCCATATCGTAAACACGCTTTTGTGAGAGGGCATGAGAAGATACCTCTAGGAAACAATCTGTAACTCCCGCATCCACCATTTGTCTCAATTTTAGATTGAGTTCGAGAGATTCAGGCGTAGTCATAGCTGCCGGAGTTTTTATTTTTCCGAAATGACAATCGATGGTTCCTATAACTCCCGTATCCCTACCATCAGCCTTGGCCAGAGCCTCCAAAACATAAGTCAGCGTTGTTTTTCCATTAGTGCCGGTTATACCTGTCAGGTTCAAATGCGCGGAAGGATCCCCGTAAAAGTTTGCACTAACTATCGACAAGGACTTCCTAGAATCAGCAACACATAAAACGGTGATGCTTTCGTGATCGATGTGAAGCGAAGACAGAGATTCGATTGAAGCTTCAGCGATAATCGCGATCGCGCCTTTATCCAAAGCTTCTTTAATAAATACTCTGCCGTCGTGCTTTCCACCAGGGATGGCAACGAAAAGTCCATCTTGCCTCACTTTTCTCGAGTCGAAAGCGATGTTTTCGATTTCAAGGTCACGATTTCCCAGAGATTCTGCTATTTCAATTCCCGCGATTAAATTTTTAAGATTTTTTTCGGACATATTTTTTTCTATAGAAAAATCGTTTTCTGAAAATAAAAACCATTTTGTTGATACAGTCTGTTTCATTAGGCGCGATCAAGAATAAAAACACGTTCCTTACTCGAGGGAACATTCAAATAACGTAATGATTTTTTTGCAATCTCTCGGAATACCGGGGCCGCCACAATACTGCCCCAGTGCACTCCTTTCGGATTGTCAATCATCACCAGAATTACTAGGCGCGGAGCATCTGCCGGCGCATATCCTATAAACGAAGAAACAAACTCTGTCTTTGAGTAAGACTTGGTTTTTGTAATATACTTTTGCGCGGTGCCTGTTTTCCCGGCCACATCAAACCCTTCCAGCGCTGCATTTTTCCCTGTCCCATCTTTAACAACGAACTTTAATATTTCCATCATTTGCCGACTGGTTTTTTTTGATATAACGCGCCGGATTTTTTTTGGCTTGATTTGCTCAACAATTTTTCCATCGCGTATCAGGGCTTTGGTTATATGTGGCTCCATTAGCGTCCCTCCATTAGCTATGGCACTCAATGCTGCGACCATTTGTAGAGGTGTAACTGCGATTTCATGTCCAAAAGATACGGAGGCCAAAGAGTAATCCGTCCAACTTTCCCTTTTCCCCAATAGACCCGGAGACACCCCGGGAAGCCGCACGCCCGGCTTTTCTCCAAAACCGAATTTTTGAATATATTCGTAGAAAAAGTTTTTGCCGAGCTTTTGAGCGATTTTTATTGCCCCAATGTTGCTAGATTTAGCAATGATTTCCTTCCTAGTAAGAGAACCGAATTTATGATTTTCTGCTTCGCCAATTTTATTTTTGCCAACTTTAAAACTGCCGTTTTCGCAAAAGAATCTATCGTGTGGCTGGGAAACCCCTTTATCTATAGCTGCGGCGGCAACGATGGGTTTGAAAATAGAGCCCGGTTCATAGGAACTCACAACGGCGTTATTTTTCCATGTTTCTCTAGGGAACGCGTTAAAGTTATTTGGATTGAATTGCGGAACGTTTGCCATGGCATATATTTCTCCGGAATAGGGGTCCATGACCACAGCCATTCCAGAGTCAGCCTTGTATCTGTCCACTTGCTTTTTCAGATGATGCTCGGCGGTGAACTGAATCACCTCGTCCAATGTAAGCATTAAGTCGTAATTGCCGAGGCTGGAACGAGAAAGATTGTTCAGAGCTTGAATAGTCCTTCCCTTCCCATCCTGCTTAATGGATTGCGAATAGACCATTCCTTTCAGCTTTTCCTGGTAAGTATGCTCTATGCCAGCCAATCCTAAATCGTCTGTACCCACAAAACCGATGACATTGGCTGCGAGCTCACGTTTCGGGTAAAACCTTTTTTGCTCTGAGCGATAATTCACCCCTGAAAGAGCCGATTTTTTAAGATGCATTATCTCATCTGCAGGAACTTCTCTTTTGATCCAGGTAAATTGTTTTTTCGAAGAGACTTCCTTGTAGATGCGGTCATAATTCTGATTCAAGGCCGACGCGAGGACTCTGGAGGTATATTTCCTATCTCGCACCTCTTGAGGCACGACAAACACAGACTCGACTTCAAGGTTAGTGGCCAACTCATTGCCGTTGCGATCAAAAATAGTTCCTCGACCAAAATGAGTTTTCATGGTTCCCTGGGATTGTTTTTCCGATTTTGCTAGAAGGGACTCGTGCTGAACTATTTGCAGATCAGCAAGTCGGACTATCAAGGAAATTGCGAAAAGTAGCAGAAGGCTGGATATGAAAAGCAATCGAACCTTTACTATATTTCGAAAAGAATCTGAAGCTGGTTTTTTGTTGTTTGACATGGCTTTACTTTAAAAAAATTGTTACCACTTGCCCCTTTTCAGGCTCTACCATTCCGACCGTATTTTTTGCCAAAGCCTGAATGCGATATAACGACTGCAGACTTTCTTTTTCTAAACGCAACAGATGGTTTTCACTTAAAAGTTCTTCGTGTTCTGTTTCAAGAGCCTGATAGTCATAAGACAGCTTCACTTTTCTTACATTCGGCCATACCAGAGCTAATGCCGCTAGCATCATTAATACCGAGACCAGAAAAACCATCCGAAACCCTTTAGGTGTAATATGGAACCGGCCTTGAATTAATTGCTTAGATCCGTTAAACATATACCCTTTCCGCAACTCTCAGCTTTGCGCTGACCGACCTCGAGTTCAATGCGATTTCTTCTTCAGATGCACAGAGGGGGCGACGCGTTAAAATTTTCAAAGTCTGCTTATTACCGCAAATGCAAATTGGAATTTTCGGAGGGCAGGTACACCCCTTCTCCTCTTTGCGAAAAAATGTTTTAACAATTCTGTCTTCCAGGGAGTGAAATGAGATCGCGACAATCCGCGCAGAAGAATCGAGCAAGCCTATCGCATCATTCAAAACTGTTTTTATTTGTTCAAGCTCGTTGTTAACCGCTATGCGCAATGCCTGAAAAGTTTTTGTCGCAGGATGAATTCTTGAATGCTTTGGCGATCTAACCACTCGTGAAATTATTTCAGCAAAATGAGAGGTTGTAACAATAGGTCTTTCCTCTTGCTCCCTGCGAATGGCACGGACGATTCTTTTCGCAAACCGTTCTTCACCAAAATTTTTAATAATGGATATCAACTCCACATCCTTTAGCCTTTCAAGGAGGTTTGCCGCTGTAGTCGTTTGAGTGTTGTCCATTCTCATATCGAGCGGCCCATCGCGTCGAATACTGAATCCACGTTCAGGTGTGTCTAATTGGGGGGAGGAAACACCAAAGTCGAGCAGCAAACCATTGACTTTGGTGACGCCAGATTGCTCTGCAAGGTCGCGCAGGTTTTCCAGTGAGCCGTGGGCAAATATAACCCTATCCCGGAACGGCTGAAGCCTTTCCCGGGCTCTCTCAATAGCAGACAGGTCACGGTCGATGCCGAGCACTCTAGTTTTTGGCCCTGTGTTTTTGAGGATGAACTCCGTATGTCCTCCATCCCCTAATGTGCCATCCACGACTACACCCTCCATGTGAATATTTAGATAATGAAGCACTTCATTTTTCATTATCGATTCGTGGTACGTTGGCATGATTTGCTCGAGACGATCCGGTGGTTATTGAATGCTGAAAAATTTCTGCCAGGAGTCCCGTTGTTTCACTCGCCTCCCTGCTTGTCCCATCTTTCGGGAGACCAGATTTCAAAAGTCTTAGACATTCCTACAAGCACGGCTTCTTTTTTGAGCCCGGCAATGTCTCTCAAGTTAAGAGGCAATAGAATTTTTCCGGACTTCATTTCACATTCCGTGGCACGTGAATAAAATTCTCGCAGACGTGTACGATCTTCTTTGGCAAAAGCATTTAGGCTACTTAACTTCTCTTCGTTTTCAGCCCATTCTTTATAGGGAAAAACAACTAGAAAAGGTTCCATGGCACACACCACCAACTGCGGACCCGATTGCTCTAATGTTCCACGGAATTTAGCGGGAACATTAAATCGGCCTTTGTCGTCCAAACTGATGTTGTATGTACCTAAAAAACTACTCATTTTTTTCTGTCTTCGGGTTTAATAGAAATTGACATAAAATTACATTTTGAGACACTTTACAACACAATCCTATCATACCGCGACAAACTGTCAACATAAAATGAGACAAAAATGCTGATTTTCAGATAGGTAAAAATCGTATAAGTTTTTATTAAAACAGGGTTTTCTCGTTATTGGGTCAGAATTGCCGGAGTTTTCGGGGTAAATTTCCGCGGTTTTGGATGTGACACCTTCGGTTTTTTTATAGTCAAGGTTGGGAAGGATGGGTTTTCAGTGGGAAATATAACTAAAAGTAGAATTATTTGAGTTTGTTCATTATATATATAAGCGAACTGGAGCCTCTTGCCAGGAAACCGTCAATACCTCGTTCGATTTCAATGGATTTGCTTTGACAAGTCCAAATTCCTGATGCT
>Ga0209631_10003120_pt1 | contig 19379 bp, 11 predicted proteins | sample COG_08_FD_184752 | JGI IMG/M metagenome (GOLD analysis project Ga0209631, IMG submission 184752) | Pelagic Microbial community sample from North Sea - COGITO 998_met_08 (SPAdes) (version 2) | ecosystem: Environmental > Aquatic > Marine > Neritic zone/Coastal water | place: Helgoland, sampling...
CCAATCGTCTTGTCCTCTCCTAAGTCGATCTGCACCCAGGGGTTGTCCGCACCAGCTGCGGCATCGGCGAAGATGGCCGCGGTGTCCTTGTCGCCCGCCTCAACTTTGCCGTCCACGATGTACTTGTCATGGTTATTTGTGAGGTTGGCCCCTTGGGAGGTCGTGACGGTCACCGAGGGCGTGACGGTCTTCAAGGACTGCGTCGCGCCCGACACCGGCTCCGCGAGTACCGCGAGCACCGCGACGACGATCGTCAGCGCGACGCGCATCCCGCCCGCGCGTCTCGACGCCCCGCGCATCACGCCTCGCGCGTGTCTGAAAAATAAATGAGTGAAGGAAACTCGACGCGCTGCGCCCCTCCTCTCCCTCACTCCTCAGCGCGACTCGAGGTGAGCGGTATCGAGCGCGGGGTTCCCTGCCCCCGACGCTCTCGAGGGATGGACGCCGCGGCGAAAAGTCTCCGCGCGCGTCTCGCGTTGTGACCGCCCGAGCCGAGCCCCGGGGGGTTTCCTCGAGTTCAACCTGGCGCCCCTTCACGACCAGGGGACGTCCGGGGACGGCGAGAATAATAAACCGTGATGGCAGTGGCGGGCAGTCAGGATGAGCAAGCATTTGTCACGGCTGTCGGTCGCCGGGCTCTTGGGGCGATTTGGTGAAAAGAATCTCATAGAATCGCACGGCGACGCGGTTAGAAATTTGAATTGGAAATGCGTCCCTTCGCGTCTTCATCGTACGCTCCACGGTGAGCGAATCCATACCCCTAATAACTCGGAAATCGCCTTTTTTTCAGGATCAGGATATTTCCAGACGAATCGCTCGCGGTTTTAGGTTTAGCCCTCGTTCTACCCGCTGCTTCGGGGACCAATTTTCGATCGGCTGCTTCGACGCGCGGTCCCCTCGCGCGCGCTCACTTCGCACCGCGAACGTAGACCGCCTCGCCGACGCGCTCGGGAGGTTTCGGTGTTTAGGTAGAAAAAAGAGGTCGAGTCGCACGGACACGATGATGCGTCGCGCCGCGTCCACGCTGCTCCGGCAGGCGAGGACGGCCCACGCCACCACTTCCACCGCCAGGGCCACCGCGCCCCTGTGCGCGGTGCAGGCCAAGGGGTTCGCGCCGATCGCGCGCGGGTTTCACTCCTCCAACGTCGCCGCCGGGGGCATCAACGCCCAGGAGCTCTCCTCGCTGCTCGAGCAGCGCATCTCCGGCCACTACTCCGCGCTCGACATCGACGAGATCGGCCGCGTGCTGTCCGTGGGCGACGGCATCGCGCGCGTGTACGGCCTGAACAAGATTCAGGCTGGCGAGATGGTCGAGTTCGCCTCCGGGGTCAAGGGCATGGCGCTCAACCTCGAGAACGACAACGTCGGTATCGTGTGCTTCGGTTCCGACACCACCATCAGCGAGGGAGACATCGTCAAGCGCACAGGTGCGTGCGATCGCGCCGACCCGACCCGCCTGAACCCCGACTAATCATTTTCTGACCCCCGGCCGCAAAACGACCCTCACGAACGGGTCGCCCCGTTTTTTTCACTCAAAACCCCACCGCCCCCCCGACCCCTTTCTTCCCCCGCGCTGACCATCGACGTCCCTCCCTCCCATCGACTCAGGCGCCATCGTCGACGTCCCCGTCGGCCGCGGCATGCTCGGCCGCGTCGTGGACGGCCTCGGCCTGCCCATCGACGGCAAAGGCCCCCTCGTGGACACCAAGGTGCAACGCGTCGAGGTCAAGGCGCCGGGCATCATCGTCCGCAAGTCCGTGCACGAACCCATGCAGACCGGCCTGAAGGCTGTCGACTCGCTCGTGCCCATCGGCCGCGGCCAGCGCGAGCTCATCATCGGAGATCGCCAGGTTGGCAAGACCGCGATCGCCATCGACACCATCATCAACCAGAAGGGGGTCAACCAGGGAACCGACGAGAGCAAAAAGCTCTACTGCGTCTACGTCGCCGTCGGACAAAAGCGATCGACGGTGGCGCAGCTCTATAAGCTGCTCGAGGACAAGGGCGCGATGGACTACACCGTCATCGTCGCCGCGACCGCGTCCGACCCGGCGCCGCTCCAGTTCCTCGCGCCCTACTCTGGCGCCGCCATCGCCGAGTACTTCCGCGACAACGGCATGCACTCGCTCATCATCTACGATGACCTCTCCAAGCAGTCCGTGGCGTACCGCCAGATGTCCCTGCTCCTCCGCCGTCCCCCCGGACGCGAGGCGTTCCCCGGTGACGTCTTCTACCTCCACTCCCGCCTCTTGGAGCGCGCGGCGAAGCTCAGCGACGACGTCGGAGCCGGGTCCATGACGGCGCTCCCCGTCGTCGAGACGCAAGGCGGCGACGTCTCCGCTTACATCCCCACCAACGTCATCTCCATCACCGACGGGCAGATCTTCCTCGAAACGGAGCTCTTCTTCAAGGGTGTCCGCCCGGCCATCAACGTCGGCCTCTCGGTGTCCCGCGTCGGATCCGCGGCGCAGATGAAGGCGATGAAACAGGTGTCCGGGTCGCTCAAGCTCGAGCTGGCGCAATACCGCGAAGTCGCCGCGTTCGCGCAGTTCGGCTCTGACCTCGACCCCGCGACGCAGTTCCTCCTGAACCGCGGCTCCCGCCTCACCGAGGTGCTCAAGCAAGGCCAGTTCGTGCCCATGCCCATCGAGCAGCAGGTTGTGGTGATTTACGCCGCGACGAAGGGTTACCTCGACAAGATCGCCATCCCCGACATCGGCGCGTTCGAAGTCGGCTTGCTCAAGGAGGTGTCCCCGGCGCTGCTCGAGACCATCCGCACCGAGAAGGCCATCTCCGACAGCACCGACGCGAAGCTCAAGGAGCTCTGCGAGGGTTACACCAAGGGGTTCATCGCCTCCACTGCGGCTTAATTCGGCGGCCATGGGTCGTCTAGACGGGGTTGGGATCGATATCGCCCGATGCGTCGGTGGGTTCCGCGACGGGCGCGTGTGTTTTATCATCAATCACGGTAACCGCGCTCCTCCTTTGGCGGCGCGGTGGCCTCATCATGTTCTGTTTCAATAAAACGAAGTATCTCATTACGAAGTATCTCGAAGTTTCTCGAACCGCGTTCTATATAAATCCGACGATCCCGAGCTCACAGCCGCGCCCTCGGCTTGAGCCCCGCTTTTCGACCCATCGATTGAAAGAAACTCTCCGGCAACGCCCGGTACTGTTCGAACGCCCGTCGCCGTTCCTCCGCCCTGCCCTCCGCGTACGTCACCGCCAGCCCATCACGCATCACCCGCTTGTACCCAGCCACGCCCGCGCGGGGCATGGCCGCGATGCGAGCCGCGACGTCCAGCGCGGCGCCCACCAGGTTCGGCGCCAAGTCCCCGGGAAGATCGTTCGGAACGGCGCCCGGGGATCTCGACGTTCCTCTACCCGCGCTTGAACCGTTCCCCGCGTTCCCCCCCGCTACTACTCCCCCTCTCCCTCCCCCTTCGCCTCCTTCTCCTCCTTCTCCTCCCTCCGCGGCGCCTCCACGTGTCGCCATCATGGTGTGGAGGTCCGCGTCGACGTCGCTGAGGTCGTGCGCGTCGTCCGCTTCGTGTACCACGAGGTTGACGAGGCCGCATCTGTGGGCGTCGGTGGCGGCGAGCGGGGATGCGGCGAGGCTGGTCATCCTCGCGACGTTCGCGCCGACGATCCTCGCGAGCTTCTGGCTCAGTCCCCAGCTCGGGAGGATGCCGAACGCGGCGTGCGTGTCCCTGAAGGACGCGCGCGGCGACGCGAGGAGTATGTCACAACCGAGCGCCAACTCAAATCCCGCGTTGATGGCGACGCCGTTGATCGCCCCGACGATGGGAAAAGGGCAGAGTTCCATCTGGTGGACGATGTCGTCGTCCACGCGGCTCTCGTCCATCTTGAACACCCGCTCGGCGTCGCGCAGGTCGATCCCAGTGCTGAACGCCCGCCTCCCGGTGGCGGTCAGCACTACGCATTTCACAGATCTATCCACACGAAGCTCCCTGAAGGCTTTCGCGAGGGCGAGAAGCATGGCCTGCGTGATGGCGTTGACGGTCTTCGGGGAGTCGATGACCACCACGGCCACGCCGGGAACGGACGCGAGGCGGTGGACACGCACCGACATAGATGCGCGTCCGGCGAGTGAGGAGACGGGAGGCTTCATGATGAAGAGGGTGACTCACTCGCCGCTCAAAAATAACAAACGGTGTTTGAGATTCACATTCACGGGACGATGGGTCACAACTCAAGAAATCGCCCCATACAAAATTCACGGACCGCTGATGGCCACAACGCGGAGAGATGCCGGGAACTCGACGCGCTTTCTGGGCGGCGACGATAAAGCCCGCCGTGGGGCACTGGAGCGTAGACACTTGGAGCCTCGCGGCCTGGAGCCTGCAAGTGCCTGGAGCCTCGCGGCCTCGCACGCGTGAGCGTCGACGGTTCCGAGCGCGCGACGAGCGTGTCACTCGTCGCGGCCCCGGCGTCTCTCGAGTCACGCGGCGTCAGCCTCATCGTGACTCGTCGTCCGCCGGGAGCAAAGACGTTATCTCGGGAGGAGGGTGGAACGACCAGCGCGGCGCGAGGGAAGGAATGCCCCGTGCGTGAGCGAAAGGAAGGTCTCGAAGGGTAAAGCGCGAGTGTCGGGTGGTCGGGGATGCCGCCGTCGATACTCAGCGGCGCGGTCCGGGCGAGCGCGCGCGCCGGCGACGACTCCGCAGTCTTGCGGCGCCACGTGAACGTGTCGAATGCGCGAAATGCGACGAGTCCCCGAGCGGCGGTCGGGCCGCGTCGACGCGTGAAACGGGCGGCGTATCCCGCGAGAACCGTCCCGGGGTACATCCACGGGAAGTGGAGGCGCGGCGACGCGTCGACGGCGCGCGTCATCGACTCACGGACGACCGTCGGCACCGAGGGCGAGGGGAATGAACGCGAAGACGACCGCGGCGACACGAACGCTGTACAGAAGACACCCTCCGCGTCCGACATCCGGCGCGCGCTCTCCGCCGCGGCCGTCATCCGCGAGACCACGACACACGCGAACAACGTCGCACACGCCGTGCATGACGAAACAGAAGAAGTGACGGACGAAGAGGATGCAGAAGACGACCCGTGGTTCAACCATCTACCGTACATCCTCGAGTTCAGCTCGCCAATCGACGCCGTCGCCATCCTGGACTCAATCGACGAGGACATGCAACTCGCTTTAGAAACCGAACGCGTTAGCGACGCCGCCGAGCGTACCTCTGACTCCACGCTGACGGACCCCAACGGTGCCGCCGACGCGGGGAAGTCATCGATCCCGGGGACACACATTGGAACACACGCGAATGCAAACGATGAGTTCATCGGCTACGGAGCGCTGTTCGCGTCCATCGCCAACCTCGGCCTCCCCGCGCTGGTCAACTCGTGCATCGAGCCGGTGATCAGCAGTGCGGAGACGGCGTGCGCAGGTAAGATCGGCGTTTTGTACCTCGCGGCGTTGGCGCCGTCGTCGTCGCTCTTCGCGTTCGCCGCCGAGATGTGCTTCGCGGTTTCAATCGTGGTCACAAACACAATCGCTAAGACGGCGGCGGGGGAATCTCGCGCCATGTCTTTGGCCGAGTCGGAAGGCGACGTCATCACCGACGTCATGGAGGAGGAGGAGGAGGCGACGCGGAACATGCGCGGGACGATCACCGCGGCGGTCGCCGCGTCGTTCGTATCCGGCGCTGTTCTCGCGCTCGCGCTCGCTCTCGCGGCGGGTCCGCTTCTGAGCTTGATGCACGTACCCCCGGAGGTCGCGCCCGTCGTTCGTACCTACGTCGCGGTGCGCGCGCTCGGGCTGCCGTTCTTCGCCGCGTCCAACGCCGCGGAGGGTGTGTTCATCGGGCAACGCGACGGCGTGACGCCAATGGTGGCGTGGACCGCGACTGGCGTCATCACCCTCGGCGTCATCGTCCTCGCGGCGCACCCAAGCGCGCTCGGGCTCGGTCTGCCGGGAAGCGCCGCCGCCATCTCCCTCGGACAGGCGCTCACCGCGCTCTGGTTCTTCCGCGGGCTCGCGCGGAACGGGTGGCTGGCGTGGCCCGAGGGAGACGCGCGCGAAGGGGCCGCGGGCGGCGAGGACGGCGCGGGGGACGCGGGGTGGTCGTCGCCGGGAGCTTGGAGGTCGGAGCTCACGCGGCGGGCCTCCGCCTTCGCGCTCGCCGCTAAAGCGCTCTGGTCTCGGTCCGTGTCGGTGCTGGTGGAGTCCAGGATGCTGAACGAGATTGGCTGGATGTTCCTCGGCGCGTTCAGTCGTATGGGTACGTACGCGGCGATCACCGCGAGCGCGAGCGCGTTGGGCGTGTTGCCCGGCGCGACGCACAAAGTCGCGATGGAAACATTTTGGATCTTATCCTTTCTCACCGAGCCGGTGTTCACCGCGTGTAACGCGTTGATCCCGCGTGAGTTGCACGCGGGGCGGTGGGGCAGCGCACGGAAGCTCCGGGGTGCGCTCGTGGCGTTGTCCGTGGCGCTCGGCGTCGCGTTATCGGGGGCGGCGTTTGCGATGACGAGGACCGCGGTGTATTCGGACGATCCGCTCGTGACGGCGGCGCTGATGACGCTCACGACGCCGCTGTCCGTCGCGCTCGGGCTCAGCGCGATCGCGTACGGCGTGGAGGGCACGATCATCGGGTGCGGTGAGGTTGGGTACCTCGGGAGGACGCACGCGAGGGACTTTTTACTGGTGCTCGCGTTGCTCAAGGCGCACCAGGTTTTTCCCGCAATCGCCGGTTCGGGGCTCGCGGGGATCTGGTGGGTCCTGGCGTTCTTCCAGGGCTTGCGGATATGTCAACACTGGTTCCACCTGGCGATGACGCGGCCGTTCTGGGAGGTTCAAGAAGAGGAGGAGGAGGAGGAGGAGGAGGTGAAGGCTCTGCTCATCGCGTGACGGGCCGGACCGATTGATTATTTTTTATTTTTGTTTTTGGTTGGAGCCTTCAAGCTTCGCGGCGTTTGTAAGAACACATTTGCACTTTAAGGATGTCATTCATCACACGCGTCTACGTGTCTACTAGGTGTACTTGCCGCCCGGCCCGAAGGAGTAGAACTCGTTGAAGTCCAGCCTGGCGCAGAGGCTCGCCAGGTTCGGCTCCAGGTGCGCGCTGCCGTTCAGCGCCTCGAGCAGCACCCTCAGCTGCGCGTCAAAGTCCTTCTCGAGCCGCCCAACCTCCCCGCTGTACTTCTCACCCTCCGCGGCGTCGAAGATGGCCTGCGCCGCCTCCCGCCTCGCCTCCACGCGCTCCCTCGCGCTCGATGTCGCCCGCACCCCCGGAAGATCCTCGCCACCCGCCACGCTCAACCGACCGGCGCGGAGGTTCTCCCGAAAACACCCGCGCCGCGGCAACTCCTTCTCCAGCGTCTCGGACAACCCGCAGAAGCGCAGGCACACGTTCTTGATGCGCTCGAGCGCGCGCAGGATCCGCGGCCAGAACAGCATGCCCTCCTTCATGCACGCGTCCAGGAAACGTTCGTGCGCGTCGATGAGCTCGTCCACGCTCTGCGCGTCCCTCAACGTCTGTTCAAACGCGTGCCAATTCGGCTCGACGACTTCGCACATGAGGTAGTAGGTGAAGTTCTGGAGAAAGTGTAACATGCGCTGGCTCAGGACGTACGCGCGGCCGAGAGACCCGGCGTCGCCCGCGCCCGCGGTCTGCGCCGCGGCCGCGCGGGTCGCCTGGTGCGTCTGCCACGCCTCGCACATTCGCCGCTCGACGTGCTTGAAGTGGAACACGTGGCGGAAGAGCAGCTGGTACTTGGTGATGGCGCGCCTGGACAACACCAAGGACACGGGCCACGGCGCGTTGTAGTCCAGCGCGAACGTCTCGAACCCGGTCAGACGCAGCGCCTCCTTCGGGGTCATGTGGTCACCGTGGGCGTCGTCCGTGTCGAGGTCCGCGTCCGCGGGGGCGTACCCTTTGGCGCCGCCGGTGACGTGAATCGATAAAAGCTGGTGGATGATCCCTTGCCGCTCGAGCGAGCACGTCAGGTCGTCGTTGTGCGGATCGTCGTTCGCGGTGGACAGCTTCAGGGACAGCTCCAGCAGCGACTGCAGCCTGGAGACGCTGATGTCGGGCGCGCGCCTCGCGAGCTCCTCGCCCGCGTTGTCGGTGAAGTGCACGAGAAAGTCACCTTTGTCCAGGAGAAAGTATCGCTTCACGGCGCGGAGTCGCCCGTGCAAGTCGCCGTCGCCCAGTACCGCGCGGAGTAATCCGACGGACGCGTGCTTATGCGCGGCGTTGATCCGCGACGCGTGCGCGTTCGCACCCGCGGAGGACGCGCCGCCTCCGAGCGCGAGACGCCCGAGGCCGTCGGGGGGAATCGGCGGCAGCGAAAAATCAGACGAGGTCGACGCCTCTCCACCCTCGCGCGCTCGCCTCGAAACCCGTCCTCCGCCTCCTTCCGTCGACGACGTCTGCGACTCGCGCATGGCGTTGATGTACTTGCCCGTCGTGAGCGCCTTCTCCGCGAGTCCCTCGCCCAGGAACGCGGGAATCTCCGATCGCAGCGTGTACCTCGCGTGCCAGTAGGTGGCGTTGTAGTCAAGCGCGAGTGACTCCTTGCGAAGGTGCGTGCGCTCGATGACGAGGAACTCGTCGTACGGGTCGTCCACCACGCCCTCGTACACCCACCGCTCCACCGCCTTGGCGTACGGCGCGGACGCCGCGCGGAGCAGCCGCAGCAGCAAGTCACGCGCGGTGGCGTCGCCCGCTCTGGCCGCCGCCTCCCGGTGAATCTCATTTAAGAGCGACGCGCCTCGGAGGTTGGGCGCGCGCCTCGCCACCCTCGCGAGCAGCGACATCGCCCCAACCGCCGGCTGCACGTAGAACCACGCGCTCTGCAACGATAAGCGGCCGACGTTGCGCTGGTGCTCGAGCTGCACCACCATCGTCCGCCAGTCCTGGAGGAGCTCTTGCATCTCCGCGGCGAGCGCGTGCGCGATTAGGCCGCCTTCGAATCGTTGCCGGGACTCCACGTAGTCCGCCACCGCCGCCGCGGCGGAACACAGCGGGAGCATGCCGTCCACGAGCGCCGCGAGGCTCCCTTCCAGCCCGGGTTCCACCGTGAAGCGCACGGCGGTGCCCGCGAGCGCGGACTTACGCGACGACGACTCCGCCTTGATGTAGTCACCCGCGGAGGAGAGCGGAGCCGCGACGGGCTCCCCAGTCACCGCGTCCACCCTCCTCGCCTTGACGTACCGCCCCTCCGCGCCCAGCATCGCGTACAGTAAGTCGTCGAGCACCAGAAGCTCCTGGCACGCGGTGGTGTACATGTCCAGGGGCTTCCCCGCCGCCGGGTCAGAGGCGCCGGATTGAGATCGATTCGTCGATTCAAATCCCCCGAGGTGCGCCCCCGTGAGGTAAGGCCGCGTGGACATCCAGTTGGGTAACGCGGGAAAGTCCACGCCCTCCTTCAACGGCGGGCGTTCACCCGAGATCTGCGCGCGGATGTTCGCCGCGACGGACGGCGTCGACGGCGCGGGCGGCGCGGGCGACGTCAGATCCAACGTACGCATCCGTTCGCGAAAGTCCGGGTCCATCGTCTCTCCGCTCAGTCCATCTTGACGCTGCGTCATGGTTCGCATGCCGACGGACGCGCCGGGTGTGTCGGGTCCGGGGGTGCCGGTGGCGTCGTCGCTGGCCAGCGGGTTGGTGTTGAACGAGAAGTGTTCCATGGGAAGGTGCGTGGTCTCGACGCTTCGCCCCGCGCTCTCCGCGCGTTGGCTCATCTCGAGGTTCACGGTGGGCGACGGGACGTCGACGTAGTCTTCGTCGTCGTGATCCATCGCGGCGTCAGATGCCCCGCCGCCGGAGGATCCGGCGGTCGTGGGGAACGATTCGCCGCCGCCCATCGTCGTCTCGAAGGTCTCGCCCGGGCGCCGCGTCACCGCGGCGAGCACGTGCGGGTCCGCCGCGATCTTCGCGACGACCGCGAGGAACTTGTCCACCTCCCCGGCGCCCGTGCCCTTGAGGGATTCGTACGCGCGTTTGAACGCCTCCGGGTCCGGGGCGCGCTCCGTGAGAAGGCGCTGGGTCTGCGTGGTGGCCACCTTGGTGACGTCGTACGGGGAGATCATCTTGCCGAGCATGGCGACCGACGCGGTCGCAAGTCCCTCGGCGCCTCGTCCTTCGCCGATGCCGAGGTCCACGACGAGGCGGCCGACGAGCGAGCGCAGGCGCTCGGTGAGCTCCGGGTCCGGCGGGGACTTGGAGGTCATCGCGATACACACAGAAGCGCCGGGGTGGGTGTGGTTCCTTAACCCGGGGTTCTGCTCGGGCAGCCGCGAAGAGACGCCCTCTTGTGTGTGGTGGCGCGTCCAATGAAGCCTTCTTTCTTTTGGTTTTTGAATTCAGAGCCTGGTTTCGAAGGTGAGTGTTCGTTAACGGATGTGGCAAAATGCATATGTAATGTAGTCAGAGAGAATACGTATTTAATTGCTTAATTGGGGGATCTCTAACTGAACCAATGTGCGCGAAAAGAGCGAAAAAACACAGGATGGATTTCCAGCGAGAATACAAGAACATCGCCAGCACCGCACGCCACCCCTCTTAACTTGACGCCGCGTAGCGCTAGCACGCAAAGTCGAACGTAGCAAACATGGTGAGTGCCACCCCACGGTGTTGACCTTCCGCATCCCGCGCCCGCGCACCGGCCATGTCGTCGCGTCGTCGCGGTTCCGCGCGTCTCCGGTTCGCCCACCCGCCGCGATGGGCGGGTTCCGGCGTGGTCCCCGCCGGGGCCCTCCGAGCCGCGAGCGACGCGTTCGGGACCCGACGGCGCGACGCTCGTGTCGCGCGACGCGTCGTGCGTCCCGTGTACGGCCGCGGGCGCGCGACGCGATGGAATCCGACGCGACGACGAGGTCGCGCGGTGGGGGTTTCCGACCGCGACGACCACCACCGTCGCGGGATGGAGCTGGAAAACCCTGCCGCGCGAGCACGCCGGGATCGCGCCCGCGCGCGCGTACCCTCGGCTCGCGATGCCCCTCGGAACACGCCCGTCGCATTCACCGGGACGACGACGCATCCCGCGTCGCGATTGATGCGCGACGCGTCCGTCTCGTCGTCCCGGGCGCGGTCGTCCAGCGCGCGGATTCCACCGCGGCTTTTAGGGTTTTTTCCACCACCTGGCCCACAGCTGTGCCCCAAATCTTTTCACTCGCTGACCACGTCTGTCCTCCTTCCACCACCTTAACTAACAGGGGATCGATATCGAGGCCGGCGGGCGCAACAAGAAGAAGTCGCGCACCGCGCCCAAGTCCGAGAACGTGTACCTCAAGCTCCTCGTCAAGCTGTACAGGTTCCTCGTCCGCCGCACGGATTCCGAAGCGAACAAGACGATCCTGAAGAGGCTGTTCATGTCAAAAACGAACCGACCCCCGCTCTCGCTGTCCAAGCTCGCGAAGTACAGCACCCCCGGCAGCATCTCCGCGGTCGTCGGTACCATCACCGACGACGCGCGCATGTTCGAAGTGCCCAAGCTCCGCGTGTGCGCCCTGCGCTTCACCGAGACGGCCAGGGCTCGGATCTTGAAGGCGGGTGGCGAGTGCCTCACCTTTGATCAACTCGCGCTCCAGGCGCCCACGGGCGAGGGCGTGACGCTTCTCCGCGGTCCCAAGCTCGCGCGCGAGGCGGTCAAGCACTTCGGCGCGCCCGGTGTGCCCGGCTCCCACGCCAAGCCTTACGTGCGCCACAAGGGGCGCAAGTTCGAGAAGGCTCGCGGTCGCCGCGCCAGCCGCGGCTACAAGGCGTAAGCGTTTACGTTTACCGTTGGAGTGCCGGGCGATGGACATCGTCCGGTTGGGGTTCCGGTTTAGTTCTTTTGTTATCGAGAGCGAAGCTGGTCTTATAAACGTCGTATCGGTGTCGTCGCTGGCTATTCTCAGTCCGCCCCTTAGTCCTCCCCAGGTCTCATTGTCATTATCGAGCGTCTCCCCTCTTGGAAAAGGAAAAGCGCCCTTTGCGCTTTTTCTCATAACTAACCTCGCAACCGCCGCATCGTCGACCGAGGAGAGCGATGCCCCCGAAGTCCAAGAAGCGCAAGACGTCCGCGGGGAAACAACCCGAGGCGAGATCCGAAGGGGAGATCCAACCCGCGTCGCCCACGGAACCCGACGACGACGACGACGACGATCCGCAGGGCAGGCCGCAGAGCCCGTTTCACTTCGAGGCGGATGACGGCGATGGGTCGGACGGCGAGGACGACCTGGAGGGCCTGGTGGGCGACTTACTCAACGGCGAGATCGACGACGAGGACGCCGCGGAGGGTTGCACGCACAGCGCGGTGGAAGCCCTCCGCGACGGCTTCCATCCGGTGACGGTGGAAGATGAGCGCCCCGCCGACGAATTGGACGACGGGCTCGCACTCGCCGAAGCGGGCAACGCCGAGGAGCTGATGCAGTGGCTCATCGCGCCGGTTCCCCTCGACGCGTTCATGCGGGACATGTGGGAGCGTCGCCCGGTGTACGTCAGCCGCAACGCGCACAAAGGGTACTTCGACGGCCTCCTCTCCAAGGATGACATCGACGCTTGGCTCCGCGCGGGGAAGATGGTACGTTTTCTTTTATATTTACCTATGGGCAATTAGACTGACGTCGTGTTTGTTTTACAGAAATACCGACTCAACGTCGACGTCACCTCCTACAAGGACGGCGTGCGTCGCACCCACAACCTCAACGACGACGGCACCGGCGGCATCGACGAATCCACGGGCGAACCGGGCTTCGCGGACGCCGACAGCGTCTGGCGCAGGTTCGACGAAGACGGCTGCTCGTTACGAGTGCTCCACCCGCAGCGGTGGCGCGACCCGCTGTGGAAGATGCTCGCCTCCATGGAACGGTTCTGGAACTGCAGCACGGGATGCAACGTCTACCTCACACCCGCGGACTCCCAAGGGTTCTCACCGCACTACGACGACATCGACGCGTTCATCTTACAGCTGGAAGGTAAAAAGCGGTGGAAAGTCTACGCGCCGCGCTCGGAAAAAGAGACTCTTCCGCGGTGAGTCACATTTTAATTCAATTCTCGTACGTACTTGTACGGGCAATCAGAGAACTGACACGTGTGTGTTTTGTGTACAGGTATTCGTCACCAAACTTCGAACAGGATGAGATCGGCGAGCCGGTCCTTGAGGCGGTGCTGGAACCCGGCGACGTGTTGTACATGCCTCGCGGGTGCATCCATCAGGCGTACTGTTCCCCCGGCGACCATTCGCTTCACGTCACGCTGAGCACTAACCAGTTCAACACGTGGGCGGACCTGTTGGAGGTTGCGTTTCCCGCCGCGCTGCGAGCGGCGGCGGCGGAGGTTCCCGCGCTGCGCAGGTGCCCGCCCCCGGATTACCTCGCGCATCTCGGCGTGAGAGCCGCGAACGTCGCGGAGCCACCGGACGACGGACCCGCATTCGACCCGGAGACGGACGTGGTGAACCCGCGGCGGGATGACTTGATCGGCGCGTTCAACGAGCTGGCGCAGGCGGTGATGCGTCGGCTTCCGCTGGACGCCGCCGCGGATGCCATCGGCGCCGGGTTCATGCGCCAGCGGCTGCCGCCGCCCCCGTCGCACGTGTCCGCGCCCGTCGCCGCGAGCGGACCCGACGCGGCGGGGACGGTGACGGACGCGTGCGTGGTTCGTGTGACGCAGGAGGAGGGCGCGCGGCTCGTCGTCGAGGACGACGCCGTCATCGTCTGCCACCCGTTCGCGAACGGGCGTTTGTTACACATGGAGGGTGGCGACGACGAGAACGATATCGAGATTGTAATCACCGACGGGGACGGGACGGAGGGCGAAGGCGGTGGGGTGAACGTAACGGAGGGTGAACCGCAGGACGCGCCGGGGACGATATCGTTCGACCTCGGACACGGACCCACGCTCGAGCACTTACTCTTCGACGAGGAATGCGTGGAGCGGGGCGTGGTCGTGAAGGACTTGCCGCTGCCGAAGGAGAATCGGATCGAGCTCGCGCGGCGGTTGGTGGAAGCCGGGGTGCTCGCGGTCGTCGGATGAACACGCGTGCGTGTGTGTGTGTGTGTGTTGATTGTCTCTCTCTCTGCGTGTGTGTGCCATCGTGGTTTGACTCGTTTCGGTCTTTATTAAATGATCGTACATGCGTTGAACCGTGAGCGATTGCGTTTGTAACCTAATGAAAATGACAAAACTTTTTCATCTGCTCGGAGCCGACGCCACGAGTTCTCCCTCGTTGTCACCCTTGAACGTCCTCGTCCTCCACGCCTTCAGCCGCCACCCCGCGCTGTTCCCGCTGGCCAACGCGCTGATCCCGTCGATGAGCCACACGGCGACGAGGTACGCGAAGAACAACGCGGTGAGCGCGGTGAACGCGCCGGGGCCGATGTAACGAGCGCCATCCGCCCTGTGCCCTAAAAACAGCGATAACATCACGCCCCAGCCCATCAACGTGCACCCCCACGTGCTCCCCGTCAGCCAGATGACGTCCCTGGTGAACAGCGCCCGTGGGACCATGAGCGCGTTGCCCGTCATCGCGAGCAGCGCGGACAGGATGGATAAGCCCTCCAGCGTCTGCGGGTTGGCGAAGTTACTCGCGAGTTGCGCCACGGGCATCGACATGAACAGCAGCGTGGCGGTCCAGCCGCTCAGCGCGCCCCACGCGGACGCCACCGCGGGCGGCAGCTTGCCCCGGTAGTTCAGTATGATGAGCAACGTGCCGAGCGCGGCTCCCGCGGCGCCGGGGTAGACCCCGCACTGCGCCGCTAACGTCGCCGGCATGAGGCTCATCAGTCCAATCTGGGGAAGCGCTGCGAGACCCACTATGCCCGTGGCGTGGGTGTAAAAGTCCCACAGCCCGTTGGACGCGCGCATCCACCAGCCGTGGATGGACAGCTCCTCCTCGTCATCCTCGTCGAATGAAACCGCGCACTGCACGTTACCCACGCACGGCACGCCGTCGGTATCCACGGGCCCGATGCGACCCAGCATCCGAAACCCGGAGAGGATCAATCCCGCCGACACCGCCGCCGCGGCGACGGCGAAGGGCGCGATGGGGATGTGCCCCGCGAGGCACATCTGCGTCAGCAACGCGCCCGTCGCGCACGTCCCGACGATCTGCACGAAGCTCGCGCTGAGCTCGCCTTTGTCCGCGAAGTACGACAGCAGGAGCATGTTTCCCAGCAGGCCCGCGAGTTGTCCTTGCCACGAGATTGCGGCGAGCGCGTCGGGTCGTCCGGCGGCGATGAGCCCCGTGTTCTTGACGATCTGCGGCATCGTGAGGAAGAGGAAAGGCACGGTGGCGCACGATGCCATGGACGTCGTCACCTTGTCCCATCGCGCGCGCGTGAGGGTGACCCACGACGGTACCCTCGCGTCGTTGAACGGCGGCGCCACCGGGGCTTCGTCGACGTCTAAATCCCACGGGTTGACTCGCTCATCGTCGTCAGTTTCGTCGTCGTAGTCGCGCGATCTGTCCCACGGTGCGGGCGCCTGCGAGGAGGAGAGAGCGCGCGCGACCACCGCGCGTCGCGAGCGGCGGACCCTCCCGCGCTCGCCCGCGCTCGCTCCTCGACGGGGCGCCCGATGATCATCATGAATTCGCGACGACGACGATTCCGCGTTACCTCGGCCGTCGAGGGGAGACGCGGGTGGACGCGGCCATGGATGCCGTTCCCACCCGTCGGGTGTCCTCGCGCGTCTCCCGGCGCGTCTGGCGACCCTCGATGCTTCCCCGGGCGGACCCCACCCGCGCGCGTCGCGTTCGCGCCCCCGAACCCCGCGCCCCCGCCAACCCTCGTCGTTGTTGCCCGCGCGGTTACCACCCGAGTCTGTGATGACCGAGGGGAAACGTCGCGGTCGTCGCGCGCGTGCGTCGGAGCGCGCTAAACCGACCGCGCCGCACCCGCCCACCGCGCCGCACGGAGAAGGATGCGCCATCCCGATCCCGCGATCGAAACCCGTCCTACGCACACGCGCCGTCCCTCTCACTCGAGGGCAAATGCTGATGCTGACGACGCACGTTTTGCTTGTAAGATCTTATCTTTTTTCGTTCGCGGCACTGGTGAGCAGTCACAAATCTAAGCATAAACTGTTCACACGTAAACATGCACTGAAACATACAAAGACACGTAATTCATATTTCATCGCCGTTTTATGGGTGGATCACTGTGGCGTTCTCGGGCGCTAATACTCGTATTTCACCCGAGGGTTAACAAAGGATTAGCACCACGCCACTCTTCATGCTGCACGCCCTACGCCCGACGGTGTTGAGCGCCGGTACGATGAGTGCGGTCAAGAAGGTCGAGCGGTTGTCGTTCCCGTTCCAAACCCCCGATCCTTTCCTCTTCGCGGTGTACCACGACGACAAGTACCCGCCGGGAGACGGCCAGATGCGCGCGCCGCGCAGAGGCAACGGCGCTGACTTCAACCCGAGCGCCGAGTACCGCATGTACCACGGCGAACGCGTCCCTGGCTTCCCGCAGCATCCCCACCGCGGCTTCGAGACCATCACCGCCACGATGGAGGGGCTCGTCGATCACACGGACTCGGTGGGCAACGCGGGGCGGTACGGGCAAGGCGACGTGCAGTGGATGACGGCAGGGAAAGGAATAGTCCACGGCGAGATGTTCCCGCTCGTCAACGACGACGCGCCGAACCCGCTGCGACTCTTCCAGATCTGGCTCAACCTCCCCGCCGCGTCCAAGATGGTCGACACCGCGTTCGTCATGCACTGGGCCGAAGATGTCCGCACCGTGAGCGACGCGGAAGCCGGGTACGAACTAGTAGTGTGGGCTGGCGACTGTAACGGATGCGCGGGGCAACCGCCGCCGCCCCACTCCTGGGCCGCGGACCCAAACAACGACGTGTCCGTCTACTTCATCACCGTGAACCCCGGCGGCTCGTTCACGATCCCGCCGTCCAAGATCGGCGCCGACAGCAACCGAACGACGTACTTCTTCGAAGGAGACCAAGCGTCGATCGATGCCACGGAAATTCCGGCCAAGTCCGCGGTGACGATGGACGCGAGTATCGGTGCGACGATCACCGTGCCTTCGTCCGCGAGCGTACCGGCGTTGCTGCTGGTGCTGCAGGGCCGGCCGATCGGGGAACCGGTGGCGCAGCACGGGCCGTTCGTGATGAACACGCGGGAAGAAATTAATAAAGCGTTTTCCGACTACCAGGCGACTCGGTTCGGGGGCTGGCCGTGGCCGGAGGACGCGGTGGTGTTCCCAAAGGATAAAGGAAGGTTCGCGCTGGTCGACGGAACGGAGATGCGCCCGCCGGGTTACGCCACGTCACGCGCCAAGGAGGATTTGTAATTTGTACCTAGCTAGTACGAAGGTAATGAATAGTGCTATACCCGACACCTAGCGCGAGGACGACTCATCCCCTCGCGCCCAGCAGAGTCTTGACGATCTCATCCGCGGATGGCCTCGCCTCCGGATCCAGCCGCACGGTCCTCGCCACGACGTCCCTCAACGTCCCCGGGAACGGGCACCGCCGGCCCCACCGGTTAGGCAGCATCATGCCGTCGCCGAGGACGGAACCGCGGCCGCCGCCGCCGACCCCCCACCCCGACTCGCCCCGAGCCGTCCCCGCGAGGCTCGCATCCCTCACCGCGCGTACCGTCGCCCTCGCGTCCCCGCCGTCGTCGCACCACATCGCCAACACGGTCAAGCCCCACGAGTACACGTCCGCGGCTGCGCCGTACCCTGAACTCGCGCCGCTGAACGTCCCGAGGTGCCGGTTCGTATCCCTATCCCCGGCGTCGGCGCCGAGCTCTGGAGCCGAAAACATCGACGACTTGGCGCTCGGCGTGAGATCCGAAGCGCCGCGCCTACCTTTCGTACCCCACAGCAGCCGCTCACTCAGCGGTACGTATCCCCGCGTCCCCGGTGCACTAGCCAGTGACGGTCCGATTTTGGGTAACCGATGCGCGAGTCCAAAGTCCCCGAGCGTCGCGTCTCTCTCTGAAGCCGCGAATTTCCACCCACCCCCGAGCGTCTTCGCCATCCCGGCCTTGACCCTGTCCACGATGAACACGTTCCACGGGTTGACGTCCCTGTGCACCGCGTTGACGACGTCGCCGTGCATCAGCTGCAGCGCCCTCGCGGTGGATACGGTCCATCGCCAAATGGTTTGGTCGTCTACGTGGGAGGTTGTGACGGTGACGGGTCCGTTTCGATTGAATGCTTCATCCTCTTCGTCGAGGAACCCGAGGGCGTCCCACGCGGTGGCGAGCGCGAGCTCCATGAGGATGTAGAGGTAGGTGTGTCCGCGGCGTGTGGCGTCGGCGAGCATCGCGGCGTCGTCCACGGCGCACGACCGCGCCCACGTCGGCACCTCGATCTCGTCGCCGTGGTGGTTGAAATCGCTGTGTTCGTTGGTGCCGAGCATGCGAGCGCGCTGTGTTCCCAGCGTCCTCGCGTCGTCGTCCAGCTGCGACACGTCCACGTCGGAGGTCCAGCTGGCGACGTGGCCGATGACGCAATCGTGGCGCAGGCTGGAGAAGACGCCGGCCTCGTGTACGACGGCTCTCGGTCCCTCGGGCGAATCGAACGACACTTGCTTCAACGCGTACGATGGTTGGTGCTCCGCGTGGACGTCCCGCACCCGAAACACCCTGCATCCGTTCGGCGCGGAGTACAGCTCCTTCGATACCTGAAGCCTGCGGCCGACGACGGGCACGGACTCCATGGCACCCGCCGTGTGTCGCCGCCGAGTAGCTACTGGTGGGTTTGGTGTCGACACTTGACGGTTGTCGTTTTGTCAAAATCATTCACTTCTTCACTTCGATGGGCGCGCCGACCTCGCGGGGAGGGACGACGACGGTTTGGAGGCCGAGAGTCAGGATAGACGTTCCGAATGTCGGCGATGCAGAGAACACGGATACATCGAGACAGGAGTTGACCAAGAAGGGCACGAAGCGGAAGAGAGCCCCGAAGCACCACGGGCCGTGCGAGCACGGGGTGAAGCATCGCTCGAACTGCAAGGTGTGCGGTGCTTGTCCTCACGGCCGTCTGCGCCATCAATGCAAGGAGTGCGGCGGGTCACAGATATGCGAGCACGGTCGTCGGCGCTGTCGGTGCAAGGAGTGCGGTGGGGGTGCAATCTGTGAGCACGGTCGTGTGCGCTCTGTGTGCAAGGAGTGCGGTGGTGGATCAATCTGCGAGCACGGTCGTGTGCGCTCTGCATGCAAGGAGTGCGGCGGGTCACAGATATGCGAGCACGGTCGTCATCGCTCTACATGCAAGGAGTGCGGTGGGGGTGGAATCTGCGAGCACGGTCGTCGGCGCTCTGATTGCAAGGAGTGCGGTGGTGCATCAATCTGTGAGCACGGTCGTCTGCGCTCTAAATGCAAGGAGTGCGGTGGGTCACAAATATGCGAGCACGGTCGTGAGCGCTCTCGGTGCAAGGAGTGCG
>Ga0209631_10003123_pt1 | contig 19376 bp, 18 predicted proteins | sample COG_08_FD_184752 | JGI IMG/M metagenome (GOLD analysis project Ga0209631, IMG submission 184752) | Pelagic Microbial community sample from North Sea - COGITO 998_met_08 (SPAdes) (version 2) | ecosystem: Environmental > Aquatic > Marine > Neritic zone/Coastal water | place: Helgoland, sampling...
TTGAATATCAGGACCCAAAAGTACTCGCGCTCCATTTAAACTAAAGACATCAGAAGAAGTTATTTCTTCACCTTCTAACATCGAAAATACGCTAACCTTTAAAACATTTGATTCTGGGCTTATAAGCGCAACGCGATTAATCCCTTCAGAATCGAATATCCCAGTATAAACTGGACCATAACCGTTTGTAACAATCGGATTAGAGTAAAGATTAATATTGGACTTTTCAATAATACCGTCATCGTTATATTCTAAATTGAATACATCTGCGCTTCTTGTAGGGGATGATATAGCTATAGAAAATAAATTGTTAAAAATTGATATATTTGACGGACGCACTTTTTCAGAAGTTTTGCCTCCTTCAGTGATTGATTCTTTGTTTAATGTAAAATCTACACCATTCCATTCAAAAACTTGGATCCAATTATCTGAGCTGTCGTTTCTTTGGACGACAATAAGCTCTAAAACTTTATCGTTATTCAGGTCAGCGAACTTTGCATCAATAATTTCTCCATCAGCTTCGGGATCATAAGACCAAATCGTTTTATGTTCTTCTGAACCATTTAATTCGATAAACTGAAGAGGAGAACCCAATCCATTAATTTTTAAAATTTCACCTTTACCATTATTATTGAAATCAAATGTTCCAATGATATGGAGGTTATTTGCAAAAATCGATGCACAGAAACCGATACACAGGGCTATAAATCGTTTATAGCTCAATGCGTTGTTCTCCATCACTAATATGTGCTAAATTTAATGTACTAATCTTGTAAATATAAATACCCTTACCTTGAGTAAGACCAAATATAGGTTCTCATGCTCGAATATATCAAGAAAAAGCCCATAAACTAATTTATCTAAATAAAACAATAATCTTTCGATTTATGAAGCTTACGGAATAAATTGATGTCTTATTATTTATACTTATTTGAAACGATGAAAAAATTATTAATTATTAGCCAAATCTTATATTTTTCGCTTTTTGCGCAAGGAAATGTGTACCCGGTTGAAACATCTTATGGTGGAGGTATTGGTTTTGGTAATATGTATATGATAATGAATGAAGTTCCAGGTAGCGATGTTATGGATAAAATGGGTTTTGATGCGGATCAACTCCAGACAAAGCCTCTAGTATTTTATGGAGGTGAGGGTTTTGCACAAATGACTGGACCCTGGAGATTGGGTGGATATGCTGGTATAGGTGCTTCCCAGATTAGCAATGTTTACGACATTGTTTTGTATGCAAACAGAGACGGTGTGCCTTTGTATCAAGAACCTGCCCCTGGCGCTGGACTTTTAGGCGATGCGACTTACGTATACAGAGGTGATGGCTCAACACCGCTTGAAGAAACAACCGAACGATTGTCCGTTAAAGGAAAATTAAATATATATTTAGGTGCAGTGACCGCAGAATATGTTTTTCCAATATATCGAGACCTTGAAGTTATGGCTGGTGCTCTTATGGGTTTAGGTAGCTATAATTTATCTGTTGATCAAAACATTGGTACTCCTACGTGGTCAAATCTTGGACGAAGTATGTATGGGTATATGCAAGGTGATAGCGTTATGGTTGAGCTCGATGCAAACGGAGGAACGTTTGATGATGCTGCAGACGCTTTAGATATAAAAGGGGTACAACCTGTTAGAGTTACCGAATCAATGACCGAAATCAGTAGCTTATTTTTTAATTTTCAGCCCTATATTGCAGTTAAGTGGCAATTCCTTGATAGGATGGGCTTACGAATGAGCGCAGGTTTTAATAGAGGAACAATTGGCGCTGGCAGATGGAGGTTAAACGGACATATTCCTATTAATAATTCACCGGAAGCATCTATAGGCGGGTTTACCGTACGCACAGTTATCTACTTTGGCCTCTAAAAAACAATCTTCGTTTTCTAAACGATTTCAATTCTCAATTTTGGCACTATTTGCCTTTGTGATGGTTATGATGCCGTTAAGTCAAAAATTATACTCGAACCAAACTAACCCTTACGCTATTATTGAGAAAAAATTTAAGGTAATGAACCAAATCCTATATTACGTTAACCAATTGTACTATGAAGAGGTTGATATGGAGCTATTGATGGATGGCGCATTCAAAGGTATAATGGAGCAGCTTGACCCTCATTCCATGTTTATATCAGCCAAAGATCAAGAAAACATCGATGAATTATTTAAGGGTGAATTTCAAGGTATTGGTATCGAATTTGATATACTCAATAATTATATAACAGTCATTTCTCCTGTTGTAGGTGGTCCTTCAGAAAAAGCCGGGTTATTATCTGGTGATTGGATAATTAATGTTGATGGAGAAAGTGTAAAAGGCATAGACAGGGAAGAAGTGTTTAAAAAACTCCGAGGAAAGAAGGGTACTAAGGTAGTTTTGAAAATAGGTCGGTATGGTGTAGATCCATTTAAAGTTGTGATAACTAGAGATGATATACCATTATTTAGTGTTAGAGCCACATCAATGCTTGATGAAAAAACAGGCTATATTTGGTTAACACGATTTTCAACGAAGTCTGGACCTGAAGTAAAAAAGTCGCTTGACGTTCTTCTTAATCAAGGAATGCAGCGTTTGGTCTTGGACTTAAGAAATAACAGTGGTGGTATTTTGGAACAGGCTGCTGAGGTAGCCAATATATTCATTACTAAAAAAGACACTTTAGTATATACTGTAGGTAAAAATAAGCAGGCGTCCCAAGCATTTATTTCTTCACCAAAAAAAGGGAATAGTAGCTTCCCATTAATTGTATTAATAAATAGAGGATCAGCTAGCGCAAGTGAAATTGTAGCAGGTGCGGTCCAAGATTTGGATAGAGGAATTGTAACGGGCGAAACAAGCTTTGGAAAAGGTCTTGTTCAGCGTCAAGCAGGGCTCAGTGATGGTTCAGCAATTAGGGTGACCATTGCCCAATATTATACCCCAAGTGGACGATTAATACAGCGCCCTTTTGATAAGCAAAATCAAGACAATTATTACACTGAGCTTTATGAGGAAGATAGAGAATCAAAGATTGACTCGTTAAAGAAACTAAGACCGCCCTTTAAAACTAGAGGAGGAAGAGTCGTTTATGGAGGAGGTGGAGTTACACCGGATATTTATGTGCCTTATGATTTAAAACTAAAAACAGCTACACGCGAAATCATAATCCACCCCAATAGACTTATGTTCAATTGGAGCACAAACTATTTAAATGAAAGCAATGTTTTGGATAATACGTATAGCGATTTTCAAAAGTCTTGGACTGTTTCAGATAATTTATTAAAAAACTTTTTAAATTATGTTAACGAGCAGGACAAAAGTATAAAAATTGATAGTGCTTTAGTTGATAAGAAATATCTTAAAATTATGTTAAAATCAGAAATAGCTGGAGCAAAGTGGGGTATAAATGAGCTGTGGGGTGTACGTGTTAATGCAGATAATCAGCTAATAGAGTCTTTAAAACACTTTGATAAAGCTGACTCTTTTTTAAAAAGCTATAGCTATAATTAAGTATTAATAATTTCTTGCAATACTATAGACAATCGAAATAACTTTGCGATTACTCAATTACACTACCATTAAATATCAATTGTAAAAAATTTAGCTTAAAAGCTTGAAAACATTAGAACTAAAACTACGGAGGTAAAGAATGGTTCAATACTTTATAGACGGGGGCGCATTTATGTGGCCTATTTTATTTTCACTATTATTTGGTCTTGCTTTTGCATTTGAGCGAGCATATTCGCTTGTACTTTCTTCTGTAGACACTAAAAAACTTTATGCGGATGTTTCTTCATCGATGGATTCAGGAAAGATGCAAGACGCAGTAGATCTATGTAGCGAAACACGCGGACCTGTTGCTGGTGTATTTCACGCAGCTTTATCGCGCTATGATCGCGGACTTGAAGAGGTAGAAAAAGCTATGGAAAATGCAGGTTCTTTAGAAATGGCGTTTCTTGAAAAAAATATGATCTGGCTCAATACTGTTATTACGGTAGCACCCATGATTGGTTTTACAGGAACAGTTGTTGGAATGATTGGAGCTTTTGATGCTATTAAGGCTGCTAATGATATATCTCCAGCAGTAGTTGCTGGTGGTATTTCTCAAGCATTGCTTACCACAGCTTTTGGTCTAATAGTGGCGATGATAATTCAGTTCTTTCAAAATTTCTTCGTTTCAAGAATTGATCAGCTCATACTTGATATGGAAGAAAATTCTGTACGTCTTTTAGATTCAATGCACGCCAAGAAGAAGTAGTCAATTACTTAAAAAAAAATGGCTAAGCAAAAAAGAAGATTTAAGGGCGGTGAAATACCAACGTCCTCCATGGCAGATATCGCCTTTCTCCTGTTGATATTTTTTCTAGTAACAACCACAATCGATATGGATAAGGGTTTAGGGATGGTTCTTCCCGCTGAAGGTGAAGAAATAGAAATCAATAAGAAGAACATACTTAATTGCCTAATTAATTCAACAGGTAAAGTGTTGTTGGGAGGCGAGGCAGTTGATATTAGAAACCTATCTAAAATTGTTCGTCAGAAAATTGCACAAAATGATAAACTTGTTATATCTGTTAAAGCGCACAGCGCATCACGTTATGAAGATTATGTACGTGTTATTGATCAGCTTAAACAGGCAAACGCTACTAGAATATCAATTGCGGAGTCAGATTAATGAAAATAAATAGAAAAACACAACTAGATTCAGAGATACCTACCGCTTCAATGCCAGATATTATTTTTATGTTATTGATTTTTTTTATGGTCACAACCGTTTTGAGAGAGTATTCTGGGCTTCCAATATCGCTTCCCAAAGCAAAAAGAATCGAAAAGCTTAAGTCCAAACGACATACATCTCACATATGGGTATCTAAAGAGGGCTTAGTTTCAATAGAAGACAAACTATATTCAGCAGATGGCGTTCGACACGTTATGTATGAAAAAAGAGTTTCAGATCCTCAGCTTGTGGTATCGTTAAAAGCTGATGAACGTTCAAAGATGGGGTTGATTAGTGACATACATACTGAACTACGCAAAGCTGACGCATTAAAACTTAATTATTCATCAAAGACAGCAGTAGACTAGAATGTTTAAAGAACAAGCTGCTGCAATAAAACTAAATTACCCTATTATTTTTCGGGTATCGGGTTTAACCGGCTTATTGATAACAATACTTTCTTTTTTGACATTCCCGCGTTTTACAAATGAAATGGTGCTTGAAGAAGAAGTCCAAATAATAATTGAGCAGATCGACATTCCTCAAACCGAACAATTTGATAGACCACCACCTCCAGCACGACCTTCCGTTCCTGTAGAATCTGAAAGCGAAGATGTGGCTGATGATGTAACATTAGATGAATTCAATTTAGATGATTTTGATGCATGGGATGCACCACCTCCTCCACCAGAAGGACCAAAAGTTAGGTTTATTCCTTATGACGACCCTCCTGTTCCCTTAACTCCTATTAGGCCAAAGTATCCAGAAATTGCTCAAGAAGCTGGAATCGAAGGCACAGTTGTAGTGCAAGTATTTGTTGATGATAAAGGAAGAGTTAAAGACACGGTTATTTTAAAAGGAATTCCAAATACCGGTCTTGACGAAGCGGCTTCAGATGCTATACGAGACGTCAGATTCAGACCTGCTAGACAACGAGAACGAGCCGTGGGTGTATGGATATCAATCCCGGTTAATTTTAGACTTAAAAGCTAGGTCAATACCTTAAATATTTCTACTGGCTTTCGCTTACCCTTCACTTTAATTGCCTCAAGTTTCCTAGTTTTAAAATCTCCACCTATTTCACCTTGTACACTTTTTGAGATTATAATTTTTAATGGACCAGCAAATGAACAAAGTCGTGCACCAAGATTTACTGTATCCCCAATAACTGTGTAATCCATTTGATCCTTAGATCCAATATTTCCTGAAATTACTTTACCCTTATTGATTCCAATTCCAGCATTAACCGGAACCTTTCCCTTATCAATTCTTTTTTTATTAAACTTTTTTAAAGATTCGACCATACCTATTGCAGTTTTAACAGCTCGTGCGGCATCATCTTCTCTAGAAATTGGCGCACCAAACACAACCATTAATTCATCGCCAACTATTTTGTCAAGAGTTCCATCGTACTTAAAAATTATATCAATCATTTCACTGAAATAAGAATTAAGAGTGCTAACGACTTCTTTTGGTTTCATTTTTTCTGACATGGCAGTAAATCCTCGAATATCACTAAATAAAACCGTCACTTCACGTTCTTCTCCGCCAAGATTTAATTTTTGATCATCATCAAGAAGTTGATCAACAACGCTTTTGGATACGTATCTTTTAAACGTATTTTTTATTTTACTTTGTTCGGTAATGTCTTCAATAGCAACCACTAAACCAATATGTGAACTTTTTTCATCTTTAAGTGGTGCAACAGAGAAATTTACTTTGGTACTTCTTGATTTAGTTAAAAGTGATGTATTGAGCTCTGATAAAGTTTCTAGTTCATGTTCTGCTGAATCAATTGCTGAACATAAATTCTTATCCTTTGCAAAAAAATAAGAATAGTGCTCCCCTATAATTCCTTTTGCCTTATCTCCAAAAAGAGTTTTTCCGGCTTTATTTATTGAATCAATTTCTCCAAGTAAATTAATAGTGATCACTGTGGTAGCAATACTACCCATAATACTTTCATTAAATCTTTTAGCAGCATTGATATCTTCAAATAGCTTAGCATTATCCATAGCAATACCGGCTTGAGATGAAAGCGCTTCAAGAATATCAATGTCGTTTTTTTCGAAAGGGATAATTCCTTCGCGTGATTCTTTATCGCCAAGAACAATACACCCTAAAATATTTCGCTTTCCAATAATGGGTGAGACCAAACATTCTTTGTAGCCAGACTTTATAAGAAGAGGGTTGTCCTTATGATTGGATATTTTAATAGATTCTTTTTCTTTCCATATTGACTTAAATGGAACCGATGATTTTGAAAACATTGCATCTTTTAACTTTTCTTCATCTGCATTGAAAGATGAAAGAACAGATAGGATAGGGCTATTTTTTTGAGTTTTTAAAATGAAACCCGAAGATGCATTTAAAGTAGAAACCGATCGTATTAACACCTCAGAAGAAAGTTCGTCTATATCAAGAACAGAGTTTAAGGATAGACTAATATCAAACAGCGTTTGAAGCTCAAGCACCTTTAAGCGCAGCTCCATTCTTTTATCTTTAATGCTTGTTATTAGCTCTTGATTGTAGAGTGAGTCTGTTAAATGATTACAGATAATTTCGAGAACATTTCTATCAACAGTTTTATATACTTCTCCAGTAAATTTTTTACTAAGAGCAACTATACCCAATAAATTTTCTTTGTGAAAAAGTGGTACGACAATAGATGGATCAAGTATCTTAAAAAAGTTTGATAGTGTGTCTGATCCGTTTGAATTAAAAATTCTTTTAAATTGAGTTTTGTTAAGGTTAGAATTTTTAAATTTTAAAAGGCTCTCTTTTTGAGAGGTATCGATTTTAAAATTAGAGGTCTCTGTTTTAACTCCATGTGAAGATAAAATATTGCATCGAGTCCTTTTAACTCCAATAACAGCACCTTTAGAAGCCATCATTGTTCCAAGGATAATGCGTAAAACCGCTTTAGTTATCCCTGTGGAGCCTTCTTGGTTTATTAAAACTTCACCTAGCTCATCTAATGAGCTTAGATAGAAGTCAATTTTATCTTTGTACTGAGAGTCTGGGGTCAATGAAACTAGCTAGCTAAATCAGATATACCAGCTTCTTCGTCTTTATAGATTGTAGAATATTTTGTTAATCCCATAATATTGAAAGTTTTTTCAACAATTGAAGCCAGGTTGCAATAGGCAAGCTTGCCATCAACTTCTTGAAGTTTTTCAATGATCTCAATTAAAATGGATACACCAATACTGTTTACAACTGTGGACTTTTCTAGATTAATTAAAAACATGTTTTTACCCTTGTCTAGGTACTCATCACATATTTCCGAAATCTTTTCCCCGCCAATATTATTTAAGTAGCCGTCAGTAGCTAAAACTACTACGTTATCATAAATATTTTTTTAAACATTGTATACCTTCTAAATTAGTAATTAATCAAAATTTTAAAATCGTTGTTTATTAAAGAATTTTTAGAGAATCGAATTTATGAAATTAATTGAAACTTAATCAACAAGAGCCTTCAGATACTCTTTATTCATAATCCCGATATTTTTTACAGATATATCTTTAGGGCAAGTAGCTTCACATGCACCTGTATTTGTACAATGACCAAATCCCTCATCGTCCATTTGCTTAACCATTCCCAACACTCTTTGCTTTTGTTCGGGCTCACCTTGTGGAAGAGCAGAGAATTGAGCAAGTTTAGCTGACACAAATAAACTTGCCGAAGAATTTTTACATGACGATACGCATGCACCACAACCTATGCATGCAGCAGCGTTAAACGCTTCAATAGATTTTTCTTTTTCAATGAGTATAGCATTTCCATCTGGAGCGCTCCCAGTGTTAACAGATACGTATCCACCAGCTTGAATGATTCTATCAAAAGCAGAGCGATCTGTAACTAGGTCTTTCAGAATAGGAAAAGAATTTGCGTGCCAGGGTTCAACGGTTATTGTGTCCCCATCTTTAAAATTAAACATATGCAATTGGCATGCTGTTGTTGATTTAACAGGGCCATGGGCTTCACCGTTAATATTCATAGCGCAACTTCCACATATACCCTCTCTACAATCGTGTTCAAATGCAATAGGGTCACCGCCTTCATTAATTAGTTTTTCATTCAATACATCTAATAATTCAAGAAAAGACATATGAGGATTAACATCACTAACAGGATAGGTTACAAAATCACCACTTTGATTATTATTCTCTTGGCGCCAAACTTTAAGCGTTAAATTTAATTTTTCACTCATTTATAACTTCTTTGTGTTGGTGTTACAGTTTCAAAATCTAAAATTTCTTTATGAAGAGTTGGCGGTGCGTCTTCTCCTGCATATTCCCAAGAAGATACATAATTATAATCTTCATCGTTTCGCATTGCTTCACCGTCTTCTGTTTGGTGTTCTTCGCGAAAATGAGCACCACAAGATTCTTTTCTATCGCTTGCGTCTCGAATCATTACTTCGCCAAGCTCAATAAAGTCTGATACACGCCATGCTTTTTCAAGCTCAGGGTTTATTGTATCTGACTTACCTGGAACTTTCACATCAGACCAAAATGTCTTTTTTAAATCGCCCACTTCTTTGAGAGCTTTATCAAGGTCTTTTTGATTTCGTGACATACCACAATTATTCCACATGATTAATCCGAGCTCTTTATGTAAGCTTTCAACGGTTTTATTACCTTGGTTGGAGAGTAGTTTGTCAATTGTCCCTTGAGATTCTTTAAGTGTTGTATCAAATGCTGAATCATCAGTACCTACAAGGTCATTGTTAATTTCCTTAGATAGATATGTTCCAATAGTATAGGGAAGAATGAAATATCCATCAGCTAGACCTTGCATTAACGCTGAAGCACCTAATCGATTAGCGCCATGATCGGAAAAATTGCTTTCCCCAATTGAAAATAACCCAGGGACTGTAGTCATTAAATTATAATCCACCCATAATCCACCCATTGTGTAGTGAACAGCGGGGTAGATGCGCATTGGAGACTTGTAAGGATTTTCACCGGTAATTTTACCATACATTTCAAACAAATTTCCGTAACGCGCACTGACAGTATCTTCACCCATTGTATTAATAGCGTCTTTAAAATCTAGATAAACCGATTGTCCAGTTTCACCAGCTCCATAACCTGCATCGCAACGTTCTTTTGCTGCTCGAGATGCAATATCTCTTGGAACTAAATTTCCAAATGCGGGATACCGTCGCTCAAGATAATAATCTCTCTCGTTTTCTGGTATTTGATCTGGAGACCTAGTATCGCTTTTATTTTTTGATACCCAAATTCTTCCATCATTTCGGAGTGATTCAGACATAAGAGTAAGCTTGGATTGGTATTCACCTGAAACCGGTATACAAGTAGGGTGAATTTGGGTAAAACACGGATTACTAAACATAGCGCCACGCTTGTATGCCTTCCATGCTGCAGTAACATTACTTCCCATAGCATTTGTAGATAAGTAATACACATTACTATATCCACCAGTAGCGAGTACAACAGCGCTGGCTGAATGCTTTTCTAGTTCCCCCGTAATAAGATTTCTAGCAATAATACCTTTCGCATGTCCATCAACTAGTACAATATCAACCATCTCGTGCTTTGTGAACATCTCAACTTTTCCAGTATTAATCTGTCTACTTAGAGCACTATATGCGCCAAGCAAGAGCTGTTGTCCAGTTTGTCCTCGTGCATAAAATGTTCGCGATACTTGAACACCTCCAAACGATCGATTATCTAAAGTACCACCATATTCGCGCGCAAAAGGAACGCCTTGTGCTACGCACTGATCAATAATATTTCCACTAACTTCAGCTAAGCGATATACATTTGCTTCTCTAGATCGATAATCGCCACCTTTGATTGTATCATAGAAAAGACGGTAAATACTATCTCCATCATTTTGATAATTCTTTGCAGCGTTAATACCACCTTGAGCAGCTATAGAATGTGCTCTGCGAGGGCTATCTTGAAAACAAAAAGCTTTTACATTATAACCCATTTCAGCTAATGATGAAGCGGCGGATGCTCCAGCAAGTCCAGTTCCAATTATAATTACATTTTGTTTTTGTTTGTTAGCAGGACTTACAAGGGGAAGGCTTGATCTATAATCTGTCCATTTACGATCTAAGCTTCCTGAAGGTATTCTGCTGTCTAGTTTTTTGTTGTTCATAAAATGTCAATTGCCCCCATTCAAAATACCAAACCAAAATGCTATACTAAAAAATCCTGCCGGTACAAATAGCCAAAATACTATTGCAATAGTATTAATAATTTTTCCTAAGGTAGTATTTTTAAGCCCAAGCGTTTGCAGTGCAGAACTAAAACCATGTTTTAGATGAAAGCCTAAAATAACCATAGCTGTTAAGTAAAGAATAGTTATAAAAATATTGCCGAAGCCAATAGCGCTATTGGTTACCATATCGTAATAAATAGAATGGTCATCTGTCGTTTGAAAATTGAACCAAAAAGTTGACAAATGGACAACAATAAAAATAAAGAGAATGCTACCAGTAAAAAGCATTGTTCGGGATGATAAGGGCGCGTTGGGCTTTTTAACTGGCGAAAGACTGGTTGTATTGCCCGATTTTTTCGATTGAATTGACAAGTAAACAGAGTTTGATATATGCACAATTAGAATAGATGCTAGAGCAAATTCTAAAACCCTAATTAGTGGTTTTATCTTTTCTAAGCTACTTACGAGATAGTTAAAATTTTCTTCACCAGAATAAATAATTAAATTGTTCATTAAATGAAACAAAAGAAAAAGGCAGAATAAAATACCTGTTATAGCAACAAGAACTTTTTTACCTATGGTTGATGACAAAAATGATTTAACAGAAGACATGTAATTATTCTCTTATGTGATACGCAAATTTAAGAAATAAGTTCTAGACGGCACAACTATAACACACCTTAAATTAAATACGCCCAGATAAAGCTGCGCCTAAATGTGCGCCGTAGAATAAAAGCAATACACATACCGCAGAAATCAATAAAAAGGGCAATTTTCCTTCTTTAATTAAATCTGAGCGATAAGTCCTAAAGTAAAAAAGCAATGAAAAGCAAATAGTTGAAAATATCTGCATTACTCCATGATTATTCCATAGAGGCCAAACCGCTCCCAGGTGACCTATTAGTGTGTCGTCCATAATGCCTGTAGCAATTGCAAAGACGCTTGAAACTAGTCCAAAAAACATTGTCCACCAGCTTGCTATTAAAAGCCCACTATCTTTTCTAATTAAGTATAAAAAATCAAATGCAACAGAGGATGAAATAAGTGCAATTGGAAAGTGGATTACTAGTGGGTGCCAGTCGTTAATCATACTTCTTAAGTTGTAAGCCTGCGTAAACACTAATTAGCCACATAGCCCACAAAAAAATGTTTAAATAAACAAAAGGTGAAGAAGGAATAAAAATATATAGAATTACTGATATACCAGAAAGACCTATAAAATATATTGTTTGTATTATTACCCGAGAAATATGAGTTCCTAGTCGTGTTACATATGTAAATCCAAACGTAAGCATACCAATCAGACTAACCCACCAACCAAAAAAACGATACAACAATGTTAAGTAATCAGGTAAATTTTTATTTACAGGTTCAGCAAAGAGATTTTCATATGAATCTCCCAAAAGTAAAATATTTGCTGATTCATCTAGCAGCCAAGGTTCTGGTGATAATAACCATCCAAAGCCTGCTAGAAATCCGCTGAAACCAATTATGAAAAAGGGAATCATGGTATAGTTGTGTAGGCTTTTTGGATTTGTAATATTAATCACTATATAAATCTAAATAATTTTCTCTAATAAAGCTTTTCAAACTTTGTCTCGAATTTTTAAAATCATTTTGTACTTGTGTAGTCTCAGTACCGCGTGAAATAATATTTTGAAGTTTTAGTTCAAGCAAAGGTCTTTCATTTTTTATATTAAATATTTTAGCCCTCTCATCTAGCCCATCAAGTGAAAGCTGGCAGAGATATTCTAGCCAATATCCAATAGATTTATTTTTTGGTCCACTAGATGAAAAGTCAACAGTATGAGCGCTGTTTGAAAGACGTAGCCTGTCCTCATTTGTCCATGTCATAATTTCTTCTAAAAGATTTCCTCTTGTTATTTCTGTAGTTAGCAGAGCTGCTAAAAAAGCCGCAGGAATGATTTCGTTCCCCTTTTTTTGGCGATCGCACGACCTAACCTCAAGTACAGTTTTAAAACGTACATGTGTAAATATCTGCCTGAATGCAGAATCAATTAAATGCTCACCTTCGTTAGTTGTAATCATTTCTTTCAGTGTACCATCAAACCCTCGAAACGTACCAGCTGGATTTTCAATAAAGATAGCCTCTCTTAAAAGCAGCCACTCTGTATATTTATCAATTAGATTTTTTGGATTTTTAATATTGTGATCAAATAGTGTGCGGCATCGAGATTTATCAGTATCGTTCCAAATTTTCCACCTAAGGTTCTGGAGGCCAACAGGCACAGCTTCTTTAAATGGAGCATTGGAAAAAAGAATACTCGCGAGAGGCTGTATAGCATCTGCAATGTACGCCATATGATTTGCATCTTCTTCATCGAGGTGGTCTATATTTAATTGAAGACTAGTTGTATTTCGCATCATCCAAGGCCCAAGACTTCCGGTTTTTTTGAACATACTATTCATCAGATGGTATTTTTTTGAGTTTATTAGTGTTATATCTTGAGGAGGTGCTATTGGTTCAACTGAAAAATGACCAACGTTAATATTATTTTTTTTGCATAATATTTTTTGCGACGCGAGATGCTTTTTGTATTCTAAATCGATATCCCATAAACTAATTTGTGGAGAGGAAGCCCATTCAAGTTGACCACCAGGCTCAAGAGAATAAGAGTATCTCTCTTTGTTTTCAGTAGCTTCTTTACTTATATCATTTAAAAGACTGGAAGCAGAGTATTGATTTGCACTATTTACCGGTATTCGAAGAAAGTCCTTATCTCGATAATAAAAACTTTCAATTTCTACACCGACTTTTCTTTCTTTAGCTTCAACAGATCGAGAAAGCATTTTAGATTTTACTGTTTCAAAAATACTCATTTATATTTTTCACATTTGACTAGCATGCGCTTTATTGATTCCTCATCGTTTTTTTTAAAGACATTGTCTTTTAAGACCCAAGCAACATCTTTTGATTCTTCGCTTACGACCACTATTTTTGGATCCATTTTTGTTTTAAAAATATATCGTATATCATAATGGTAATGAGTGGGAACGTCCCCATGCTGAGGTATTTCATGAACATCTAAATCAAAAATTTTATCTGAAATAATAGTAAAATCACTCAAACCAGATTCTTCAACTGCCTCATTATAAGCGACCTCAAGTAAATTCTCATTTTCATCTGCATGTCCGCCTAGCTGAAGCCACTTATCTAATTTTTTATGATGGGTCATTAATACCCATTTGTATGTGTTATCTACAATCCACGCAGACCCAGTAAAATGACCTTTTAAATTAGTTCTACTAAAACAGTTTTTTTCCTCAGCTAAGAATTTCAATATTTTATCCACATTGACTTTCTCATCAGAGTTAATCTTTAAATAATATTGCAGTTCATTTTTAAGGGATTGAAATGACATAATTATCTAGATATTTTACGGAAATATTTTTGCAATTAACGAAGAATTTTTAATTAAAAAAAACCCCAAATCGAGTTGGGGTTTTAAAATAATTAAATAGAATTTAGGTTTTATTCTATAGTATCTCCACCTAATAGATCTTCAAGCTTAAATGCACCGTCTTTTTCCATTTGTTTAGCTGCTGACACTATCTTTTTTCTTGCCTCATCTACGTCGCGTTTAGCTACAGCACCTTCAACAGCCTCAAACATTGCTTGCTTTTTCTTGGGTAATACCCCAAGGACTTTATCAGTAACCGACTGATCTATTCCTTTTAGCGCCAAAGAAACTGCATCTAAATCTACTGCATTCATCAAGTCGCGTAGTAAGTTGTCCGGAAAAATTTCAAAAATTGACTCAAATGTTATTCTATATTTTTTTACCTGTTCGGCAAGCTCTGGATCTTCTTGCTCTAAATTTTCCATGAAAATTGCTTCATCTTCAGGAGGCATGTCACTAAGAAGGTCTGCTAAATCTTTTCCACCACCTCTAGAAAAATTGACAGTTTTTGGAAGCTGTTTTGATTTTTTATTGAGCTTATTTGCAATTTGAACAACAGCTTCTAGTGGAACATCATCAAGATTTCCGATACCAACCAAAACTTCTCTTTTTTGTGATTCATCTAATCGACTCAAAACCGCTGATCGTTTATCGCCTTCAAGCTGAGCAAGTGTTATCGCAACTACCCTAGAATCTTCAGATGCAACAAGCGCTATTAGCTGTTCATCAGTTAATTCTTTTAGAAACTCAAACGGTTTTTTTGGTTCATCATCATCTTCTTGTACAAATTTTTCACTTACAAAGGAAAAATAAAACTCTTCCATGACTTGTTTTTTAACTGAAAAAGCAACGTTATTTACACCTCTCATGGCAGCTCGAATTTTTCGAATTTCTGTTTTATCCAGATCATTTACTAAATTTAACGCAAGGCTTTCTCCTAATACGGAAAATAAAATAGCGACTTTTTGTAGTCCCGATAATTTATTGTAATCTGAGATCATGATAGCCTCTTATTTTTTCTTTTTCTTTTTCTTATTGTCAGCGTCATCAGATTCCTCAACACTTGGTTCAGGTTCAGGTGGTGCTTCTTCAACAATCCAGTCTTTAACAATTTTGCTTGCTGCTTGTGGTTGACCAACGCTCATTGATACCACAGCTTGTTTCATATCATTAACTTCGCTTTGCAAAACGGCTATATCTTCATTCTGAGTTACTGGTTGAGGTGCTGGTTGATTAACAACAGGAGAATTTTTCACAGTTACCTCTGAACTATCTTTTTTTTTAGGTCTTCTTGGAGGATACATCATCCAGGGTGGTGGTACTTGTTGCTTAGGTTTACTTACAAGCATAAATATTAAGGCAACAATTAGGCCTATAACTAAAGCAGATAAAACAGATACTAAGATAACCATCCCAGTTCCACTGCTTCTTCCACTGGATTGCCTGTCAAGCTCTGATTGTGCTTGATCTAGCATTGCAAGTTTTTCAGAAATTTGAGAATCAAGACTATTTCTTTCTTGAAGCTTTTCCTGAACGTTTGACTGAACAGCGTTAGCAGTAGAATCAGAAATGTTTGCTGCACCTAAAAATGATTTTAGATTTTGGATTTCATCATTTAATGCTTGTAGGCGTATTGAGTCTTGTTCAAGCATAGATTGGCGTTCTTGATCATAGGACTTATCTCGAGCAGAAGCTTCAAGTTCGGCAAGCTTTGATTGAAAATACAAACGATCTTCATCACGTCTATCTGATTCAGATTTCTTGTAATTTTCTAATTCTTTTTTCCAGTCGACTTCTCCAAGTCTTTCCCTTTGACTTTCAAGTGTTTCAAGTTTTTCAGCTATATTTTTTAATAAAACCTGTTCAGCGGACTTTTCATCACGTCGCTCTTTAAAGCTTGCAGTCATAATACTTAAAACATCACCTCTAGGTCTATTAAATCGTGACGCAACCATTACAACCTGACGGATATTTTCAATTAACTCTGGAGCTGCACCTTCTTGGATAATTATACTTATTTCCATATTTCGTACGCTAGCCATTGCAGGTTTCATTTCTTTTTCAGTCCTGGATACAACATTATCATTAACAGGCGAACTCATTGGCGTTTCAGCAGCAGGAGCTGGTGTCGGTTCGGGTGAATCTGCAGTAAAATCAAACCCTGGAATAGGAAGACCAACTGAACCACTAGCTGGAGCATCGCTAGTATTTACCAGATCACGTGCAGACCGTAAAGACTTTACGGTACCATCGTTTGGAGAAAATGTTGTTTCGCTTTCGATCGCACTGCTGACTTCAAGGTCAACACTTACATCTATAACGTATTTTCGATTATCTATTACTTTTTCCATCGCATCAGATATGCGATTTCTAAGATTGTTCTCAATCATGAGTTTTTGGGCTAGATAACCGTTAGACTGACCTACTATTACTGAAAATAATAGAGAAGCCAACAATATAAATTTTGTACCTATTTTATTCCGCTTTTTCATATTTGCTCCCTTGTTCATATGAATTTATTAACCTCGATTAAAGTTTGTTTGGTGCTAAAAAAGTTATTTCTACGCGTCTATTCCTTGATTTCTGCTGAGGGGTAGAGTTGTATTTTTGAATTAAGTCCGCTGTAATAATCTCCGCTGTATTCTTATCGCGAGGCGCAAATTCACCATACCCAACAGATTGTAGACGAACTGGATCCACCTCAAGACCAATCAATAGCCTTACAACTGCTGCTGCTCTAGCGCCTGATAGCTCCCAGTTACTAGGATATTTTACTCTGAGATTTTTAGGCAAAGGGTCACTATCAGTATGACCTTCTACTGCAATCATAAAGTAAGACTCTTCAATTGTTGGTACAATTTTCTTTAGTATGTCAAGAAAGCCAGATTTTGTCGTTGCTGAACCCGACTCAAAACTAATATCAGATGATATACCTATAGTTACGCCCTTTGGGCTTGTAGTAACCTCAACTGGAGTTTCACCACTTTCAGAATCTTGCGCCATTTCTTCAATCATCTTGACCGCTGCTTTATGAATATCGCCAAGTGACATTGCCTGGTTATCCATTTCTTCCTTTGTTCCAACAGATTTACCCACACTGTCAGCCATATTTTGAAGCTTGACTGGATCAATTGTTGAAATTGCAGCAAGCAAAACAAAGAATGCAAAAAGTAGAGTCATCATGTCAGCAAAGGTTCCAAACCATCCCGGTAGACCTTCTTCGACTTGTTCCATGCCTTTAGCCATAAATTTTTTCTTCTCTTGGGGTGTTGCGGCCATTATCTACTCAGCACCCTCAGTTTTCCATTCCTTTGGAGGAATAAATGAATTTAATTTTTCACGCACGATAATTGGATGTTTCTTTTGGTGAATTAGGCGTGCTGCTTCAAGCAGCAAATTTTGTTCGGTACTAGAGGCAGTAATACGCGTTTTAATTTTATCTGCCATAGGGAGAAAAAACAAATTTGCAAAAATAGCTCCGTACATTGTTGTAATTAGGGCTGCCGACATACCAGCACCTAGTGTATCTGTACCACCACCTTCTCCACCAAAACCCGACAACATAACAACAAGACCGATTAATGTTCCTACCATTCCCCAGGCTGGAGCCATTACACCCATAGATTTAAAAAGGCCAGCTTGCGTGTTTTCACGAAGCTCTCTATAGTCGACTCTTGTATTTAAAATTTCTGTGATTTCGTCTAGGGAATAACCATCTATCACCATCTGAACACCGTCTTTAAAGAAAAAACTACCAATACTTTCTATGTGTTTTTCAAGATCTGCAGTTCCTTTTCTTCCGGCTTCTGCAGCTTCAACTGCTTCATCTACTAAACCACCCAAGGTGTCTCTGCCACCTTTAAATACAGCCCCAATCGCTGTTCCAAGTTGAAGTACATCTTTCAAAGGAAAAGCAACAGCTACAGACGCAAGCATACCTCCAAAAACAATTCCAAAACTAGATACAGACACAAACATGCCCATGTCTGGCGTCATAAGAAGAATACTTCCTACAATTGCCCCCATGCCTAATAAAATTCCTACTAAAGTTGCAATATCCATGATTAATCCTCTATCAGGGTTGTTGATTTAAGTCTGTTTTCATGTAATGCTTTGAGCACATTTCGTACATCATCATATTCAGGGTCCATGCGCAGAGCCATGTTCCAATTTATTGTAGCACGCTGAATATCACCTAATTTATAATATATGGAACCTCTTCTAGCATATGCTAAAGCAAGATTGGGATTTAACTCTAATGCATTTTCAACTTCTTGCAGCGAGGCTCTGTAATTACCAGAATAAAAATAGCGCAATGATCGAGAAAGATGTCGCATTGCATCATTCATTTTTTGCTCGCTTACATTACTATTTAATCGAACCGCTTTTAAAGAATCTTCAAGAAAATTTGAATGCTGCTCCATAGCTGATAATCTTGTCATAAGATTTCTCATCTCATTAGTCATTAACCCCATAGAGTCGCGCAGCGTATGAACAGTATAGTCAGCTAGTTTTAAAGTTGTATCTATTGCAGCCATATCTATATTTCCTGGCTGAAGCATTGGCGCGGGTGAAGGTCCACCGCCAGGGATTTTTGACGCTGAACGTCTAGGTGCTGTGATTTCAAATCCCAATGTTATTGCAGAATGACCTTTCCAGTAGCGCTCTTTCCACTTGGGAAGTTTTTCTATGTGGGTGAACCCTAGGTTCAGGCGATAATCCGAGGTAAGGGGGATGCGGAGTCCCACATTGATGCCATTCCCGTCGAATTCACCCACAATATCTATACCGCCCCATTTATCAAGGAAGGGGGTATTAAAAATTGTTCCAAAAAATACACCTGCGTTTGTCGTGGCAGGTTCAGTTGCTAATGAATCAATTATTTTAACTGTGTCAATAGCGCCAAAGCCACCTGTTCCAAACCCAATAAAGGTGTTGAAGGTATAGTTATTTATTTCAGATTCGCTACTAACGATTCCAAAAAATGATAATTGAGCAGGGTCAAGGTTTAAACCTGCTTTATTATTTTCAAATATAATATCTTGTA